>Ga0187788_10000231_pt1 | contig 15237 bp, 14 predicted proteins | sample 1015_BV01_MP10_2_FD_133008 | JGI IMG/M metagenome (GOLD analysis project Ga0187788, IMG submission 133008) | Tropical peat soil microbial communities from peatlands in Department of Meta, Colombia - 1015_BV01_MP10_20_MG | ecosystem: Environmental > Terrestrial > Soil > Wetlands > Peat | place...
ACCGCGCACATCGAGGATGCGCTTTACCGGACGCGAACGCATGTCGGAAGAAAACTCCTGGTCGCGAAAAACGGTGAGACCCTCCTTCAAACAAAGCTGAAACCAATCGCGACAAGTGATGCGGTTGCCTGTCCAATTGTGGAAATATTCATGCGCTATCACTGCCTCGATATGAGCAAAATCAACATCGGTTGCAGTATCAGCGCTGGCTAGTACGTATTTGTCATTGAAGACATTCAGGCCTTTGTTCTCCATCGCGCCCATATTGAAGTCGGAAACCGCAACAATCATGAAAATATCAAGATCGTATTCGCGGCCAAAAGCATCTTCATCCCAGCGCATCGCTCGTTTAAGCGAATCCATCGCATAGGCGCAGCGACCTTGCTTGCCGTGCTCGACATAGATGCGCAGGCTCACGTTCCGCCCAGACATCGTGACGAAACGATCCTCTACACAAACAAGGTCACCGCCGACCAACGCAAAAAGATATGAGGGTTTGGGATGCGGATCGCGCCAAATGGCGAAATGGCGCCCGTCCGCGGCTTCTCCGCTCTCCACGAGATTGCCGTTTGAGAGCAGCACGGGTGCTTCTGCTTTGTCGGCCTCGATACGCGTAGTGTAGACGGCCATCACATCCGGTCTGTCAGGAAAAAAAGTGATACGGCGAAAACCCTCTGCTTCGCATTGTGTGCAATAGGTGCCATTTGAACGATAAAGTCCTGACAGTTGGGTGTTAGCCGTAGGATCGATAACCGTTTCGATCTCCAACGCGATTGCCTGGTTTGGCGGCTGCGGAATGGTGAGGCTGTCAGATGCGACAACGTAGCTGTCCTCGGGTAGTGGAGTTCCATTGAGCTTGAGAGACGCCAACGACAATCCGTCGCCATCCAGCACCAAAGGTGCAGCTGCGCTCACGGGATTCGGCTTGAGCGCTAGCGTTGCACGGACCCGCGCCGCGGTTGGATGAAGTGTAATGTCGAGCGAGACCGTCTCTACCAGCCAGTCCGGCGGACGGTAGTCTTTCAAGCGGATAGGCTGGGTAATATCGGTGCGCATGGCAATTGATCTAGTGTGTCCAGCCGGAAATTGGAAGAAATTAACGCGCTGGCTCGGCGTGTCCGATCACGCGTTTGATTGATGGCGATTTTTGTTTTAATGCCCGCTCCAGCGCGTCAACGTTTTCGTGCACGCTTCGCACGGTCAATTGCGGATCGACCCGGCAGTGGAAGTTGACGATCTCTCCTTCATCCGTCTCACGCACCCGCACATTGTGTATATCACGAATACTACCGTCTCCGGTTGCCAGTTCCGACAGTGCGATGGAAACTGCCTTGACCCGCTCGGGCGGCGCCTCGCGACCAGAGGCGTCCTGAGTCTGCAACGGTTCGATGTGCGTTTCTACCTCGACATCGGGGCCAAGTTCCGCGGCGATCGCGTCTTCCAGACCATCCGCCATCTCGTGCGCAGATCCCAGAGAAAGCTTTCCATCTACCTCGAGGTCGAGAGACACCGCCAGTCTGTCCTTAAGTTCATGTACCGTGACGTGATGCACCGCAAGTGCGCGGTTGCGTGCAATAACCATGACACGATCAAGAACGGTCTCATTGTTGAGTGCGACCGGATCGGTGGTGACTACAGGCTCGGCGCCCGGCATATGCTCGCGGATTGTCGCGGCGACGTCATGTTTGAGTACGCTCACTCTATCGAGCGGCAGCGTACGACTAACCGCAACACCGAGATCAATGAAGGTTTGCCCGCCGACCGCGCGTGCCCGCACCTGTTCGACTTTAACTACTCCCGGGACACGAGCTGCAATGGCTTTAATTTTCTCCGCGGCTCCAGGCGGTGCGACGTCGGTGAGTGTGTCAATGGTTCGTTTGCCGAGTCGCCAGCCAGCGACGCAAACTAACGCTGCGACGATGAGTGCGGCGGCGGAATCCGCCCATGCGAAGCCGTAGTGCACACCTACAAGGCCAACCAACACAGCCGACGATGACCACAGATCCGACGAAAAATGCAGCGCGTCAGCTTCAAGCGCCTGGCTCGAAGTTTTTTTCGCAGTACGCGATAACGCGCGTGCACGGAAGAAATCGATGGCAATCGAAGCTATAATGACTCCGAACGCCCAGACAGTCGCTTCGACGACGTGTCCCTTGCGCTCGACGAGGCGCTGGACTGCTTCCCAGATCACAATGCCAGATAGCAAGAACAGCAATGCGGTTTCGACAAGTGCCGAGACCGCTTCCACCTTGCCGTGGCCATAGTGATGCTCTTCATCGGCTGGCTTGCCGGACATGCGAACCGCGATATAGGTCATGACCGTGGCGCCGAGGTCGATCAACGAATGGCCGGCTTCGGAAAGTATTGCAAGGGAACCGGTAGTGAGGCCGACGAGAGCCTTGGCGACGGTCAGGCCGGCCGAGGCTGCGATCGAAGACAGCGCAACTTGTTCTTTTTCGGTCTGCATGCGGCCGCCAGTCTAACCTTAGCAAATTTCGAGAATGTCCAGGGGCCAACCGCTTAAAAGGTGACTGGCCTTCCGTCCGCTGCTGCCGAGCGCGTTACTGCGTCGAGAATGCGAATATTCGCGAGTAGTTGTTCGGTCGTGAAGCGGTAGGGCGCTCGGCCCTCTAAAGCGTCGGCCCAGGCCTCGAAATTCATCCGTACCGTATTGACGTGGTCATAGCCGCTCATCCGGCGGCTGCCATCCGGTCCGCAATGAACGAAACTCGATGGAATACCTTTGTCGACATTGCCGCCCTCTTGCACTTCGACCCAGCCTTCGTCGCATACCAGAGTAAAACGGCCGTAGAATGGCGGCGTCGACAGGCAAGTAATGCGCCCTCGCGCGCCATTTTCGAAATCAATTTCGGCGCTGACGAAGTCCTCCGACGGTGCGGGAAAGATCTGAGAGGCGGTGCGCGCAACCACGCGCACGGGTTGACCGGCAAGAGATACGAACATGTCGCCAAGATGAATGCCGAGTGCAGTCCATGCGCCGGCCGGTGCGTGTCGGGGGTCGCGGCGCCAATTTGACGGGTCCATTTTTCGAAAATTGCTGTGACTGACGTTGGCGTCCATGTGAAGCATGCGCCCAAGTGCGCCGCTCTCGAACAGGTCTCGCATCTTCTCCATCGCCGGCTCGTAGCGCCGTTCGTGGCCGATGCCGAGCACGCCACCGGTCCTCGCGCAAGCGGTGAGGATGCGTTCAGCGCTCGCCGTAGTAAGGGCAAGGGGCTTTTCGCAAAAAACTTGCTTGCCGGCGCCGAATGCCGCGATGGCCATTTCTTCATGAAGCAGGTGAGGGGTTACAACGGCGACAGCGTCGATATCAGTGCGATTGAGCAGAGTTTTGTAATCGTTCGTCAACTCGAACTTGTGAGAGGCAGCGAACGGGGCAGCCATCTTGGTGTCGATATCGCATCCGGCCAGAATCTTGAATCGCGTGCTCTCAGCAAGGCAAGTCACAATCTGCTTGCCCCACCACCCGAGACCGATAATTCCAATTCGGATCACTGCTTGACGCCCTGAAACTCCGATGATCCCGCCTTCACAGTCGATTGATCTTTGCGCAATTCAAGTCGGCTGGGGTGGCTCAAAAGGTCGCGCACTGCGCCAAGAAAACGGCCCACTTGCTGGGCATCCGCGAGGCGGTGGTCGGCTCGCAAGAATAATGGCATGACGTTGATCGATACAAATTGGTTTGAACGGGCGACTACTTTGCTTTCTACGGGTCCCAACGTCAGATTGAGCGAGTCGGCCCGATCAGGAAAACGGGTCGGCTTGTAGATACGCATCGGTGGTGCCCCGGGGAATGACAGGTCATTCACCGTCACACAGCTTGCCCGTGTGGCATCAAGCCTGCCCAGACTGGGCAAGGGCACATGGCGGTCGAGAAACCCGTAGAAGCGCAATATCTGGCGGAGCCAAAACCCAGAGAACCAACGCAATCTTGCGAGGTCACGATCCCGGTCGCCCTCACCCCGTCCCGCTTGCAGTAGTCGCTGCCAGATTTCGAGGCCGATTTGCTCGAGGCCTTTTAAATTTGCCTGCGGGATCAGCAGCACATCCATTTCGCCATTTCGACGGTGGAAAAATGCCATACGGATATTCACGTCGCGGAACGCATATATGCGGCGTCCGACCAAACGGACGTTCATTTCCGGAAATTGTTCTAGAGCCAAGGCCGCCGCGCGTATTAGTGCATGCGCGGCTGTCATCAGTATGTGTCCGTTGCGATTGCGTTCACGAAGGAAATTCTGCAGCGCGTCGGCATCGATTTCGGTTCCCCAGACCATAACTGGGTCGACTTGGCTCGCCGCCGGGGCATGGAGATAAAAGCGATTGTAGAGCGGTACTTGGCGATCGGGAATCGCACGTTTAACCAGGGGCCACTTCATGGTCGTATTGCCTTTTGGGCTCCAGAGGTGGCGCGCACCAAGTTGCGATTAGTCACCCTGCCGCAACGATGCTGGTTCTTGGTTGAGCACAAAGTTGACGATATCCACGATTGTACGAAAGTTTGAGGGGTTGACCTGGTCGCTGTCAAACCTGACCCCGTACTTTTCTTCGATATGAAATATTAAATCCATGAGAAGCAAGGAATCCAGTAGACCGTTTTCTAGCAAGTCCGTTTGCAGCGTCACATCCGCATGACGCGAGCCGCGCGAGTGCACGAACTGCTGTATGTCGACTTCCAGTCGTTTTCGATCAGCCATCATCAAGATTGGGTTAGAGAGTCGCCTGGCGGGATGCAGTCACGGCGGGTCTCGAGATCTGTGGAGCGAGAAGAGCTAACGCCGTACGATCTATCTTATGGCCCGAAGTCAGTGGAAATCGGTCAATTACTTCATAGTGTACAGGAACTTTATAAGGAGGGAGCTCGCGCTGGCAGGTCGCACGAATTTTTGCGACATCGATTGGTTGGTCATCCCGCGGCGCGAGGAACAGGATAAATCGGAGGTCCTCACCTCGGGTCATAGGGATAGCGACTGCGGACGTTTGGGGAAATGCTGATTCCACTACTTCCTCGATCTCTGCCGGATGGACGCGGTAGCCTTGAACCTTGACCAGCAGGTTGGCGCGTCCGTGCAGATAGAAAAAGCCTTCTTCGTCGCGGTGAGCGAGATCACCGGTTTGCAACCAACCGTCGCCACCCAGCACGTCAGCTGTGGCCACCGGATCCTGCCAATAGCCAAGCATCACGTTCTCGCCTCGGGCGTAGAGCATTCCGACGTCGCCCGCGGGCAGTTCGCGTTTTGCCTCGTCCATGACAGCAAGTTCGACACCCCATATCGGTTTGCCGATCGATCTCCGCCGAAGATGGAGTTGTTGAGACGGCAACGATGCCAGGCGAGCGGTCGCTTCCGATTGGCCGTACATGACATGAAACGATGCGGGCGCAATACGGTCCGCAATTTTCGTAGCTAAATCGTAACGCAATTCGCCTCCAGCGACGGTCATATATCGCAATGCTGGCAGCGGCCGTTCTCCGAGCCGGCCGTATTTCAACAACATGCCGTACACTTCGGGAACAGCGGAGAAGCTTGTGGCCTCCAACTCGTGCAGCGCTTCAACAATCAAAGAGGGGAATGTCAGTGCTCCGCCGAGAATAAGCGTAGCACCCGATAGAATGTGAGTTTGCAATACGGAGTTACCGAACGCATGACATAACGGCAGTACGACCAGCGCTCGATCGTCGGCGCAAATGGGCAACTCGTGTAAAATTGAATCGGCATTGGCCAAAAGGTTACGGTGGCTGAGCATGACCCCCTTTGGCATGCCCATCGACCCGGAGGTGAAGAGCAGCATTGCCAGGTCATGGTCCTGCCGACGCGGGGGAGCGAAAGAAAGTTCGTCGCTATCGCTTTCTGACAGCGTTAGCGTCGCGATTGGGGAACGATAGTCCTGCGAGTCGAAATCCTCTGGACGGCTGATCAACACATCAGATCCGCACAGCTCGTGGATTTTTTGCCGGCGCAGGGCCTCCAAGGAGGACGGAAGAGGGACGACGACACAGTCGGCGAGAAGCGTGCCGTAGAACGCGGCGAGGTACTCAGCCGAATTGGAAAGCTGCAACGCCACGCGTGCTCCCGCTACGTAACCGGGACGGGCGCATAAATACTTTCGAACGCGATCCGCTGCGCGGAGTAGCCAGCTGTAAGAGAAGGCGCCCGCCTTTGTTTCCACTACTGGATGTCCCGCACGAGCACTTGCGATATTGAAAAAAGCGGTTCCCAAATTGACCGCAGCGGCAGGGCTGGGCGCGCAGTAACGCGCGGCAGCACGGCCGGAGGTCTCGGCCGACCCGCCAATTTGCAAAAGAAGGACATCCATACTCATCGCGCGGCCCACCGCCGAGTGCGAGTTTGAACCATCAAGTTTCGCTTATATGTATAGCGGCGCCAAGCTTAAAGCGCACCTCGCAGCGCCAGGTCAAACCAGAGATGATAGATCCTCTCTTCAGGCTCAAAACCACAAGCTTTTTCGGCGCTTCGATAGAGCTCAATAAATTCCCGGAACGAGCCGATACGTGCGCGCCATATAGGCACGGTACTCGTCACCGAACGTCTCCAGCATCATTCGCTCCTCGGAGCCCACCCGCGCGAAGAACAACGTGCCAAAGCCCACGATGCCCGATAATCCTGCAACCCAGTTTGGCAACAGTAGCGCCTGCGAGATCGCCCATAGCCAAAAAGAGGCGTACATTGGGTGACGGAGCTTTTCGTAAATACCACGGGTGACCAGAGCGTGTTGTTTGCGAACCTCAAGCGTGATCGACCACGCGCGACCCAGATCGCGGTGCGTACGATGCAACAGAGCCATTCCCCCGATCAAAACGAGCGTTCCGAACCAGGCGCAGACGGGCCGGAATGCATAGTCAGCAAATTTAGGCTCGCCCGTGAGCACATAGATAAGTGGAATCATGAATAAGCCAGCATAGGAGATTGCCATCAATACATGTTCGCGCACGCGCGCGCGTCGGTCGGCGACCGGCGTTTTACGGGCGCGGCGCTGATGCGGATAGCGGATAATGTAGTACGCCACGCATCCAAGTCCCCAGATCACTTTGGCAACAAACAAGGTCATCGGCCTATGCTCACGATTTGGCCAGCGTCATTGACGATCTCGGGTCGTTTCCGATTTAGCCATTGGTATCATGCCCGTTACGAAATAACACACCGAAAGTATTTCGCCATGTAGTGGGTTGATCGGTATTGATCAGCTGCGATGACATGCAATAAAGGATAAGTTAAATCGCGTTTCGTGCACCGCTGATTCATGGGGGGAACTGTGCGGATCTCGACGCTGTTCATTGCTGTTTTCGTCGGCCTGGCAGTCCTTTCCGGCAGTGCCCAAGCATCCGGCCACATCTACCTGCTGAGAGGGCTGGCAGGCATTTTTTCCACCGGGCTCGATACTCTCGAGGAAAAACTCCTCCAACGTGGCTACGCTTCCACAGTTCATAGCCACGACAGCTACGAAGCTCTCGCCGCAGAAGCCACTCGTTTTCAAAAAAACGGCAAAGGTCCGATCATCATTATCGGGCATTCACTTGGAGCGGACGCGGCAATTTTCATGGCGGAAAAGATGAAGAGCGCCGGTGCCCGGGTTGCTTTGGTCGTCACTTTCGGCCCAACGATGAACTTGGTGGCGCCGTCAAATGTCTTGCAGGTGATCAATTACTATACGGGCAATACCCTGGTAACCAAGGGGCCCGGCTTCAAAGGGGCGATTTCCAACATCAATCTAAACGCAGCCCCCGATATCAATCACTTAAACATTGAGAAGAGCAATCGTCTTCAGGCCAACGTTATCTCAAAGATTCAGGCGATTGCCGGACGCGGTCATTTTGATCCTTCTGCCTCTGCGCAATAAGTCTGCCGTACAAGCAACTCTCTGGCTGCGCCGCCAGACTATCGTTCGCGGAAGAGACCGAATTGGTGGTAAAATATCTTAAACGATCGGTTCAAAAGCGAATACGATAATGACAGCGGCCGCGCGAAGGTTTTGTGTCGCCCCGATGATGGAGTGGACTGATCGGCATTGTCGGTTCTTTCATCGGCTGCTCACGCGCCGGGCATTGATCTACACTGAAATGCTAACCACTGGCGCTGTGCTGCATGGCGATCGCACGCGGCTGTTGGGCTTTGACGAATTTGAGCATCCGGTGGCGCTTCAGCTCGGGGGATGCGATCCAAAGGCACTCGCGCAATCTGCGCGTATCGGCGAGGACTTCGGCTATGCCGAAATCAATCTGAATGTGGGTTGCCCTTCCGACCGTGTGCAAGAAGGTCGGTTCGGTGCCTGCTTGATGGCTGAACCTCTACTGGTGGGCGAGTGCGTCATCGCCATGAAGAATGCAGTTAGGGTTCCGGTGACCGTAAAATGCCGCATCGGAATCGACGAACAAAATCCAGATGAATCGCTGTTTGCGTTTACTGAGGTGGTTAAGGCCGCTGGCACCGATGCCTTGATTGTGCATGCACGCAAAGCTTGGTTGAAGGGACTATCTCCACGTGAGAATCGCGAGGTGCCGCCGCTCGACTACATGCTGGTGCGTCGGCTGAAAGCCGCGCATGCGGACATCGAGATTGTGCTCAATGGCGGGATTGCGACGCTGGAACAGGCAAAAAGTGAACTTGGTACGTTCGACGGCGTCATGATGGGTCGGGCAGCCTATCAGGAACCATGGCGTCTGCTCGGGGTCGATCCGATCTTGTACGGAACGCCGGCACCATTTTCTTCGGCCAAAGAGGCCGCTCTTGCGTTGATTCCCCACATCGAGCGCGAGTTAGCAAACGGCGTGCGATTGCACGCGATTACGCGTCACTTGCTGGGACTTTTTCGCGCGGTGCCAGGTGCGCGTGCATTCCGGAGACACCTGGCGACCGAAGCCGTCAAGCCGGGCGCGAGCGCTGCCGTCATGGCTGATGCGCTGGCGCTGGTGCTGGACAGAGAAGACGATTTGGCGCACATCGCCGCCTAAGTCAGACGCGCCCGTTCAACATCCTCTCTTCCGGGGAAACATGCTGCTGGGATACCCGATCAGCGAGATCGCCTTCCTCGCGCTCTGGATCGTGTGCGCCGGCGTTCTCGTGGGTATCCTCGCTGGCCTTTTCGGGATTGGTGGCGGAGCCATCATCGTCCCGGTTTTATACGAAGTGTTCCGCGCGCTTGACGTGCCCGAAGACGTCCGCATCCAGACATGTATTGGCACCTCACTCGCAATCATCGTGCCTACAACAGTGCGCTCCTATCTTGGGCATAAAAAGAAAGGCGCGGTGATCCCGGAGGTGGTGCGCATTTGGGCATTGCCTGCGATCTTCGGGGTCGCGATCGGATCATTGACAGCATCTTTCGCGCCGCCGTCTGTATTCAAGATCGCGTTTCTCGTTTTTGTGACTTTTATCGCCGCTCGCATGTTGTCTGGCGGCGAGCGGTGGAAGCTCGGCGACGAATTGCCAGGCCGTGGCATGCTTGCATTTTACGGCCTCATCACTGGGCTGTTTTCATCACTGGTCGGCGTGAGCGGGGGTGCAATATCAAATGCCGTTCTCACCCTTTACGGACGGCCGATACATCAGGCGGTGGGTACATCCGCCGGAGTCGGCGTTCCAATCACAATTGCCGGCGCGATTGGTTACATGCTGGCCGGCTGGCCGCATATGGCACAGCTACCGCCATTATCGATAGGCTTCGTGTCGTTGGTGGGATTTATGCTGATGGCGCCTGTATCGAGCTATACGACGAGTTACGGCGTGCGCCTGGCGCATTGGCTGCCACGGCGAAAGCTGGAAATCGCCTTCGGCATATTCCTGATCGTCGTCGCAGTACGATTTGCTGTCAGCATGGTCTAGCGGACGCAACTCACGGAGTGCCACGCAAACGAAGCCTATCACCGCGAACCTCCCAGCCTTGCAGCCGGTTGAGGAAGCTCATTCCAAGGAGGTTATTTTTTAGCTGGCCGGGCTGCGCGACCAGCGCCGGCACTGAACGTTCGGTCAATCCGCCAACCGCAAGGCGATCGATGGTTACAGCAGCTGCACGACTACGTCCGTTAGCTGTATCGATGTTGACGGTATAGTTGAGTACCTCGATGGGCAACCCAGCGGCCTTCGCTGCTTCTTGGGTTAGCACTACGGAACTTGCACCTGTATCAAGCACCATCGGAACTCTTGTCCCATTGATATGCGCGGCAACCGCAAAGTCGCCGCCATGACCGCGAACAACTTCGACATTGCGGCCATGACCGGCCACGTGGCCGGGCATCAATTCAGCGACCACACGGTCAGCGATTTCGCGCAATTCGAAGCGATAGCTGTAGCCAACCACCAGCAGCAAACCGATCACAGCCCAGAAAAGCCCAGCCTCGATAGCCTTGGATAGCCGTTCACGGAACAAGGTCAGCACGAGTCCGCCGACAAAAACCACCAATACGATCTTGAGCGCAAGTGACCCGACGTCATGCCGCAGCAGATTGGTGATAGCGTCCTGGTCGCTGCTTGCGATCAGTGCCGCCAACGAAAGGGCTACGCCAAATAAGAGTGACCAGATAAGGCGGCGGCTCACGGCATTATCCCATCGATGCGGTCGCCTTGGCAGCGTTGCAAGCTGCAAGACGAGAGGACAACTCGCGCATCACCTCGATACGCTCGGAAGGACTCATGGTCGCCCAGCGCGCGATCTCGTCGATGGTCCGACCACAGCCGAGACACAAACCCATATGGGCATCCAGGGTGCAGGTATTGACGCAGGGTGTCTTGATCATGGGCATGTCTTGGCCAATTCGGATGCGACCATAAGCACCGCCGGCAAGAAGGCAATTGCGAGATTGTCGCAAGGCTGCAAGGTTTAGGTGCCCGCCCGGAATAGTGGTCGGCGGCTGAGCCGACGCTTCTCGTCCGCGCCAAGATCCGGCTCCGCAGGCGATGTGATCGGGGGCGCATGTTCAGACACTGTTGTCATCGCTGCCACGACCCGTTCCGGTGGAAAGGTAACGATAACCTCGGTGCCGATGCGTAGTTTTGACTTCAAAGTAAACGTCCCGCCATGAAGGTCGACCAGACTCTTGGCAATCGGTAGTCCTAGTCCAGCGCCTTGTTCTGCCGATTTGATGGAATTCGAGCCCTGCCCAAAAGACGCAAGCACAATCGGAATTTCCTCATCTGGGATGCCTGGACCCGTATCTTTCACGCTTATGTACTGGCCGCCGGAGGCAGTCCAGCCGACCTTTAACCAGATCTCGCCCGCCTGCGGAGTGAATTTGATGGCGTTGGAAAGTAGATTGAGACAGATCTGGCGGATCGCACGTTCGTCAGCCCATAGTCGCGGCAATTCGGGTTCGAATATCTCGTGGATTGTGATACCGCGGCTGCTGGCGCGCAACTTCAGCAAATGATGACAATCTTCGACAATGGCTCCGAGCGAAACGGACCCCTCGTTAAGCTCGTAGCGGCCGGCTTCGATGCGCGAAAGATCGAGGATTTCGTTGATCAGACCGAGCAGGTGCACGCCGGAGTTATGGATGTCAGATGCGTATTCCTTGTAAGCCGGTACTGCATGCGCACCGAATACCTCGGTCTTCATTACTTCGGAAAAGCCAAGGATAGCATTGAGCGGCGTACGTAATTCGTGACTCATCTGAGCAAGGAATCGCGACTTAGCAATATTCGCGGCTTCAGCGCGTCGACGAGCTTCGTCCGAGATTGCTTTTGCCTGTTCCAGCTCGCCGATCAACGCATCCTTCTCCGCGCGGGCCTCCAGCGTCGCCAACGCACTGGAATAGAGTCGATAAGTCAGCGCAGCAAAATAACCTTGAGCGGTCAGTGCCATTATTGCGAGGATGTAGTCGCGCAGTCTACCCTGGAGAACGAAATCAAGCGCGACCGCTGCGGTGACCGGAAAAGTGGCGGCGAAAACAGCGGTCGGCAAGCTGGAAGCGAGCATGCTCGAGACCGCGACCACCATAAGCATGACGAATAGCGTGAACGTATTCCAGCTTTCGTCGATGCCAACGGGGTGGATCAGCAAAAACATCCACGCCAGCCCGTAGAAAGAATCGAGCGCGACAAACCGAAGTTGCCAGGCACGCGCAGAAATTTCGTTTATCGGCCGTTCGAGAAATTGCCTGCACTTCGCAATCATGACGGCATGAATGACGAGGACAGACGCGGTCCAGGTACAAGCGGCAACCGCGCCGCTCCATATGCCCGACATGAGGCCAACCGTCGCCACGAGGAGTAAGATCACCAACGAGGCCGAAATTCGATTTTGCGCGTATTGCCGTAGCAGCTCGTGGTCGAAGGCGGGACGGGTGCCAGTAGACGACGTCAGGCGATCGCGTGCCTCGCGCACATATTGCGCGGCAAGGCGCCGCTTCACGGGAGAGCTTTCCGGAGGCAGGGCGGTCAGATCGGGTTGTTCGCCTGGAATCGGCATTAAATAGACGCTAGCACTACAAAGACTGGCGGCAGCGTTGCGCAAAATCCTTAAGACCAAGCTTAAGAGGGGCCTAAAGACTCTAGTTAACGATTGGTTACCTCCCTTTGACAGTGGTTTTTGCGCGTGTTCGGCTGGGCGTGAGGAAAACAATATCGAAACGGGAGCAGTTCATGAAACTCTACGACAGCAAGTTGGCGCCTAACCCGCGGCGCGTGCGTATTTTCCTCGCTGAAAAAAGTGTTGCGGTACCAACCGAGCAAGTCGATATCACGACGATGCAGCACAAGACGCCGGAATACGCTGCGATTAATCCATTGCAACGCATGCCCTCCCTGGTACTCGATGACGGCACGATAATCACGGAGTCGATTGCCATTTGCCGATACTTCGAGATGCTTCAGCCAGACCCGCCTCTATTCGGTGTCGGAGCCAAAGACGCTGCGATTGTGGAAATGTGGAACCGGCGTGCGGAGATCAATTTTCTCGCCAATGTCGCAGCAGTGTTTCGACATACCCATCCAGCGATGAAGGAGCTCGAGGTTCCGCAGGTGCCGGCTTGGGCGGAAGCCAACAAGCCGCGGGTTTCATGGTTTTTGGAAATGCTTGACTGCGAACTTGCGACGCGCGAGTTCGTTGCGGGTGATCGATTTACTGTCGCGGACATTACAATGCAGGTCGCGGTCGATTTCATGAAACCGAGTCGGCTTGCGATGCCGGAAGGAGCCGCCAATGTGAAACGTTGGCACGCGGCCGTCTCTGCTCGCCCGAGCGCGCGCGCGTGAAGCCGAAAAAGTAATTCGGTTATCGGACAAGCACGGCGTGCAAAACAGAATTTGTATCAGCGATCGAGCAACGCGATCAGGCTGGACGTATCCCAGCGTTTGCCCCCCATGGCCTGGATCTCCGAATAGAATTGATCCACCAGTGCCGTAACCGGTAGATGCGCGCCATTTTTGCGTGCTTCGCCCAGACAGATGCCCAGGTCCTTACGCATCCAGTCGACCGCAAATCCAAAATCGAACTTGTTCGCCGCCATGGTCTTGTACCGATTCTCCATTTGCCAGGATTGAGCTGCGCCCTTGGAGATCGTGGCGATGAGTTTCTCAATATCCAATCCTGATTTCTTGGCGAAGTGCAGGCCCTCTGCCAAACCCTGTACAAGCCCGGCGATACAGATCTGATTGACCATCTTCGAGAGCTGTCCCGATCCAGGGGGGCCAAGCAGGTTGCAGGCGCGTGCATAGGCAGCGATGACTTTCTCTCCTCGTGCGAACGGCTCAGCCTCGCCGCCGCACATCACTGTGAGGACTCCGTTTTCGGCACCGGCCTGGCCGCCGGAGACCGGAGCATCGACGAAATCGAAGCCCCCCTTTTTTGCAGCCGCGTATAGTTCGCGTGCGATCTCGGCGGAGGCGGTGGTGTGATCGACGAACACCTTTCCCTTGCCCATACCGGCGAAGGCGCCGTTCGGCCCCAATGTCACTTCGCGCAAATCGTTGTCGTTACCCACACACGCCATGACGAAGTCCTGGCCTTCAGCTGCCGCTTTGGGGGTAGGGGCTGATTTGCCGCCGTGCCGCTTGACCCATTGCTCGGCCTTGGCAGCAGTGCGGTTATAGACGGTGACTTCGTGCCCGCCTTTGTTCTTCAAATGCCCCGCCATTGGGTAACCCATCACACCCAGGCCCAGAAACGCCACCTTCGCCATCGTAGATCTCCCTCACAAATCTCCAGTATCCCTTGGCCGGCTGGAGCCGATACCTATCTGCCAATAGGTCATTGCCAGGGCAGGCGGTCAACCGGTCTCGTAATGCGCCACATTGACCCGCGCGCCACCGTGCCTATGGTGGCACCCAATGGATGGATGTGCATGGCCGTAAGTAAAGAGCAAGTTCTTGCAGCTTTGGCGAAAGTCCCCGCGCCCGGTGGGGCCGCTTTGCCAGACGCTCGTGTGCTGTCCGACGTTGTCGTTTCCGACGGAAAGGTCTTTTTCTCACTGACCGTTGATGCAGCGGCCGTGAAAGCTTGGGAGCCGGTGCGCAAGGCGGCGGAAGAGGCTGTGCGTGCGGTTCCCGGCGTGCAGTCGGCGCTGGTCGCGTTGACTGCCGAGCGCGCTGCCAGCGTCTCCGCGCGCGGGCCGCAGCCGGCTCACGTTGCCACCCAACAGCCGCGCGCCGCGCACCCCGCCGACAAGGTGCAGCCGGGAATTCCAGGTGTCGACGCCGTCATCGCGGTCGCCTCCGGCAAGGGTGGAGTCGGAAAATCGACAACCGCGGTCAACCTGGCGCTCGGTCTGCGCGATCTGGGACTCAAAGTCGGTATGCTCGACGCCGATATCTACGGTCCGTCGCTGCCGAAGTTGCTGGCCATAAAGGAAAAACCGCAGACCATCGGCGGCACGCGTCTCAAGCCAATTGAGCGCTACGGGCTTACTGTTATGTCGATCGGTTTCCTGATTGATGAAGAGACGCCGATGATCTGGCGCGGCCCTATGGTGATGTCTGCTATCACCCAGATGTTGCGGGAAGTAGAGTGGGGCAAGCTCGACATCATGGTGGTGGATATGCCACCGGGCACAGGCGACGCGCAGCTCACCATGGCGCAGCAGGTTCCGCTAAAAGGTGCAGTAATCGTTTCAACGCCGCAAGATCTCGCGTTGATTGACGCGCGACGCGGCGTTGCCATGTTCAAGCGCGTGAACGTGCCTGTTCTCGGCGTGGTCGAGAACATGAGCTACTTCCTCTGCCCGAGCTGCGGCACACGGTCCGACATTTTCAGCCATGGCGGGGCACG
>Ga0187788_10000232_pt1 | contig 15235 bp, 16 predicted proteins | sample 1015_BV01_MP10_2_FD_133008 | JGI IMG/M metagenome (GOLD analysis project Ga0187788, IMG submission 133008) | Tropical peat soil microbial communities from peatlands in Department of Meta, Colombia - 1015_BV01_MP10_20_MG | ecosystem: Environmental > Terrestrial > Soil > Wetlands > Peat | place...
GCTCCGCAGCTACACCGCCAGCGAATGCGCAAACTACTTCAAAAATGCCGGATACGGGCTAACCTAAATGCATCCAGCTTTAGGGGGTTTCCTTCTTTCCAGTTGTCTGGAAGGAGGATGCCCATGACTGATCCACGTTTCACCGATCCACGGTTGAGTGACCCTGTGATCCGACGTGATGAGGCCGTCGGCGGAATGTGGGGTTGGATTGCCGGTGTCGCAGTAGTGCTACTGATCGGATTCCTCGTGATTGCTGGCTGGAATAGCAATAGCACGACAGGCAGCAGCGGTTCCTCGACGACCCCGACCGCCAGCACGCCGACCAGGTCAACACCCCCACCGGCCACCACCGGGTCTGGCTCGTCGACGCCGCAACCGTTTACGCCGGCTCCGTCTAATACCCCGGCCCCCTCGAAGAGCGGCACACAATAGCGCACGTTAGTTCCTCCCGGCCTCCGTATGGAGGCCGGGAAGTGCCTGATAAAAGTTAGTCTTGTGGCAACCGGCTTGTTCGGCCGCGGGGAAACGTGTCCTTCGCCTACCGCACGCGGATCTTAATTGGCGTCGACATTACTGTTGGTGCAAATGGGATATGCGACCAATCGGCAAACACAAGCTGCAGCGTGTGCTTGCCCCTCGGCAGAGTAACCATGGTCTCGGTCTGCCCTGCACCAAAGTGCTTGTGCGTATCGTCCGCCGGGATGGCGCCTTTCATCTGTTCAGCCGTCAAGGTGGTGTCGATCAGCAAGTGATGGTGGCCGGTGTTCGGCTTGTCCACGCCGGCGGGAGCAACTCCCATATTTGTCAGGCCGAATTGCACCAAAAATGAACTTTTCACCCGGGCGCCATCCTTCAAATTGATGATGTAAACTTTCGCCCCGGCTGGCGACGCCGTCTGCCCGACAGCAGAGCTGGCGAGCGCACACACAGCTAAAAACGCCAGCAGCGTTCTGAGAGTTGTCATGATGCCACCTCCCTCATCCGGTATCGCTGCCATCCGTTTTGGACCACCAAGGCGATGTTTGATTTATTCCGTCGGTTGCAATTGATCGTATATCCGTGGAGGCGCTCCTCAGCCGAACGCTGAATAGATGCCGAATCCGACCGTCGCGCTCACCACAGCCTCTATTGCCTTGAACTGAATGCCCGACAGTTGATCACTGACGTATGGGAACAATACGTGCCCTACTGGCAGCATGATCATCGCTACGAACGCGACGCACAGCAATTTCGTCAGAATAGTATTGTCGAACATGAACGTCCCTCCCCCGGCCTTTCTCATTGTGTCATGACACAGTTGACCGGGCAATCTCAGGTCTTGAGGAAATCATCGATCGGAACGCGATAGCCATTGGCGAGCCGGTTGGTCTCATTGGCCATGCCGACCACGGCCATCAACTCGCCAAACATAGCTTCTGTCATGCCGGCCTTGCGGGCCGCAGCGGTGTGGCTGGCAATGCAATAGGCACAACCGTTGGTCACTGACACCGCGACATAGATCATCTCCTTGGTCAACGGATCGAGTTTACCTGCTGCCATAACCTCTTTCACACTCTCCCATGTGCGTTTGAGTGTTACCGGATCACGCGCGAGATATTTCCAGAAGTTATTCACGTCCGGCACGTTGCGGGTTTTCTTAATGTCGTCATAGACCGCACGTACCTGCGATGAAGCGTCGGCAAATTCAATTGGGGCTGGCGTCGTCATGCGAAGCTCCTTCAACGCGAATGCGTTACCTCGATATTGTCATTGCCGGGCTCGATCCGGCAATCCATGATGAGCTGTAGTTGCATGGCCGGAGAACAATTCATGCCTAAAACACCGGACTATTTCGCGGGAAAGACTATCATAATCACCGGCGCGGCCAGCGGGATTGGCCGCGCCGCGGCACTGATCTTCGCACGGGAGAAAGCCAATGTCGTATGCGTCGATATCGATGAGAAAGGCGTCGAGAAAACCGCCGAGAAGATCAATGCGATCGGCAGTCAGGTGTTGGCGCTGACTATCGATGTAACCAAGCGAGCGGCAGTTGAAGATATGGTTGAGCTCGCCATCGATGGTTTCGGCGGCGTGCAATTCCTCTTCAATTCGGCGGGAGCAGCAATAAGACGCGCAAAATTTCTTGAAATCGATGACGATCTGTTCGACAGGACTTTCGATCTTAATGTCAAAGGTACTTTGTACCCAATGCAGGCAGTGTTGCCACATATGCTCGCGAATAAATTCGGCGTGATCGTCAATATGGGCAGCATGGCGCACCGGCGCGGAGGACCCGGCTCCTCTGTGCACTATGCCGCAGCCAAGGGAGCGGTAGTGACGATGACCATGGGTGTGGCACGTGAATTCGCCACGCAGGGAATACGCGCGCTGTCGATCTCGCCCGGACCGGTGAAGACACCATTCCAGGCGGCCGCCAGCAGCTCGCCAGAGCTCGTGCAACGCTTTCTCGAAGACGTACCAATGAAGCGCTTTGCAGAGCCGGAAGAAATCGGCGAACTGGTATTGTTTATGTGCTCGGATGCCTGTGAATTCATGACCGCAGATACGGTCTATGTGAACGGCGGCGGCGGCTGGCGCTGATCAAGGTGTTGCCCTCACGATTCCAGCCACAGCCAATAGGGCTGCAAAGACTGGCGTCATCGCATACCGAAACCCCTGAATTTTTAACCTTTGACTCGCATCACGCTTAAGCATCAAACTGGGATTGGGAGGGTGTAAACATGACAACGAAGCATGTTGGCATCATTGCATTGGCGGCATTGATATTTGCGTCGCTTGAAATCCCGGCGAATGCGCGTGGAACCGGCGGATCCGGGATGCATGCATTCCACTCGATCCATTTCGGGAAAAATTTTCGGCATGCGCATCGCAGAAATTTCAACAACCAGTGGCCGTGGTATGGGGGATATTACGAAGTCCCACCTTATGCCTATGACAACGGTGGCTACGCACAACCATCAAATATTGTGTATGTAGTCGCGCCGGCCGTTCGCAGTTGCCAATACATTAAGGAAACCGTGACGGTTCCAGCGGAGAGCGGCGGGACTCGGGACATTACCGTCACGCGTTGCTGATCGCATCTGCACAACCATTCAGAAAAACTGACAGCCAGATCCGAACTCGGCTTTTTGACTGCCTACTGAATTTATGAAAGCTTTCTTTGCCGGCGTATTTTGCTCGCCATAATCTTCGCGTGCAAATCGATCGGCGCTTGCGAGTCATTCGGGGGCGCAAGACTCCACGTAACAAACAAGGAGGAGACAAGTGAATAAGCTTTTTTCTGTTGCACTGGTGGTCGGCATTAGTCTCTTCGGACTAGCCGCCGCCCAAGCCATGCCGCTTGCGCCGCTCGAACAGGCACAGACCGGTCTCACGATTCCCGTCGCCGGCGGTTGCGGCGTCGGCTTTCATCGTGGCCCGTATGGTGGCTGCCGTCGTAACGGTTACTATGGCGGCGTCTATTACGGCGGCGCCGTGGCAGCGCCAGGCGTGGTGGTGGCACCGCCGGTTGTGGTAGCCCCCGGCCCCTGCGGCGGTCGCGGCAGCCATCGCGTTTGCAATCCCTATCGATGCTGGCAGGTTTGCAACTAGGCCAATCGATAACGATCGTAGCGAATGCTACGGCCCCGCTTTGGCGGGGCCTATTGTTTGCACCGAATATTCTAAGAACGGCAAAAATTTTTGGCCCGGAAAAACCCGGGACCAAAACTTTTCGAAGCAACCGAAATTTATCAATTCCGGCGGCAACCTCCGTTTGGCCCTCGATGCCAACCACGGCCGCAACCGCCCGCGACCAGCGTAATTTGGCCAGAGCCACTGCTTGCACCTTTGAGTTTCGACGCCGGCATGGCCTGCGCGCCGAACGCGACAAATAAGAAGATTGCAGCGATTGTCGCCAGCAGCGCCAATTCCTTGTGCATGGTCAGCTCCCTACGTTTTTCAAAGTCGCCACGGTCGCATTCTAGTGCACCATTTCTTTTGTTGTCCCGCGGCTCTGCAAGGCAAGTGAATAACTTCTATATAAAAAATTCAAACCGGCGACCGAGACCCGGTAGAGACAGCTCAAGTGGAATGGTCACACCGGCAAATTGTCGTGCTTTCTCGCCGGCATCTCCACGTGCTTGTTTTTAAGCATCGCCAATGCACGCGCCATCCTGCGGCGCGTCGAGTGCGGCATGATCACGTCATCGATGTAGCCGCGCTCGGCGGCCACAAAAGGTGACAGGAATCGTTCTTCATATTCCTTGGTACGCGCGGCGATCTTTTTCGGGTCACCCATATCGGCGCGGAAGATTATCTCGACCGCTCCCTTGGCACCCATCACCGCGATCTGCGCCGTCGGCCACGCGTAGTTGAGATCGCCGCCAACGTGCTTGCTTGCCATCACGTCGTAGGCACCGCCGAATGCCTTGCGCGTGATCACCGTGACCAGCGGAACCGTGCATTGGCTGTAGGCGAATAGTAATTTGGCTCCGTGCTTGATCAACCCGCCGTATTCCTGGTCCGTACCAGGAAGGAAGCCAGGCACGTCCACAAATGTGATGATGGGAATGCCGAAGGCATTACAGAACCGCACGAAACGCGCCGCCTTGCGCGAGGCATCGCTGTCGAGCACGCCGGCGAGCACCATCGGTTGATTGGCCACGAATCCAACCGTGCGGCCGGCGATGCGGCCAAAGCCGGTCACAATGTTCTTTGCATAGGCAGAGGAGAGCTCAAAGAAATCGCCCTCGTCCGTGACCTTCAGGATCAATTCCTTTATGTCGTATGGCTTGTTGGGGTTGTCAGGCACCAGCGTGTCGAGTGATTCATCGATGCGGTCGGAGTCATCGTATGCCGGCCACTCCGGCACGCCGCTCTCGTTATTGGACGGCAAAAAATCGATCAACCGGCGCATTTGCAGAAGACACTCGACGTCATTCTCGAAGGCGCCGTCGGAGACACCGGACTTGGTGGTGTGAATTGACGCGCCGCCAAGCTCTTCCGCGGTGACGACCTCGTTAGTCACCGTTTTCACCACGTCCGGGCCGGTGACAAACATGTAGCTGGTGTCACGCACCATGAAGATGAAATCGGTCATTGCCGGAGAATAGACATCGCCCCCGGCGCACGGTCCCATGATCACACTGATCTGCGGGATAACACCGGACGCAATGACGTTGCGCTTGAACACCTCGCCATAACCGCCAAGAGCGGCGACGCCTTCCTGGATCCGTGCGCCACCGGCGTCGAACAGACCGATGATCGGGCAGCGCGCCTTCATCGCCATGTCCTGAACCTTGGTGATCTTCTGCGCGTGCGCCTCAGACAGCGAGCCGCCAAAAACGGTAAAATCTTTTGAGAACAGATAAACGGCGCGACCGTTGACCGTCCCCCAGCCTGTGACGACGCCATCCCCGGGGATTCTCGACTTCTCCATGCCGAATTCGTTGGAACGATGCTCGACGAACATGTCGAACTCTTCAAACGAACCTTTGTCGAGCATGAGCTCGATGCGCTCGCGGGCGGTGAGCTTGCCGCGCTTGTGCTGTGCCTCGATGCGCGCCGTGCCGCCGCCGAGGCGGGCTTCCTCACGCCGCTTCTCAAGTCTATCGAGGATATCTTTCATGGCCCCTGCCCTGTGCTGGTGAAAGAATCCGGCAGCAAAGCCATACCACACCACACCCATCGTCAACGCGAAAGCGGGAATGGCGGTCTTCAGACTTGGCACCGGCCTCAAACCCTGCTTACAAGCGCCAATGAGCGAACCACTGACCTCCGCCGACCTTATTCAGCAGGGCCTCACCCATCACCGGGCCGGCCAGATTTCGCTCGCGATGGACCGCTATACGCAAGTGCTGCGCAACGACCCGCGCAACGCAGATGCTCTCTATTACATCGCTGTGATCGCCTGCCATGAGGGCCAGTTTCAGCAGGGCATCGACCTCACCCGCCGGTCACTTGCATACAAGGGGGGGCAGGCGCGCGCGTACAACCTCATCGGCCAAGCGTTTCACAGGATGGGCAAGATTAACGACGCGCTTGAGAGCTTCGACAATGCGATCCAATGCGACGCAAAATTCGCAGAGGCCTATGGCAATCGCGCAAATATGTTGAGCGCGCTCGGCCGCAACGCTGAGGCGCTGTCGAGCTTTGACCGCGCGGTCGAACTTAACCCAAAATCGCCAGGCGACTGGCTCAACCGCGGGGCTACCTTGCACGCCGTTGGCCGCGCCGAAGATGCGATTGCCAGTTACGACAAGGCAATCACGCTGGACCCTGATTTTGGCGTGTCGCACTGCAACCGTGCGCATGTCCTCTCCGACCTCGGCCGTGACACAGAAGCCATGGCCGGCTACGACAGGGCGATTACGCTCGAGCCGAAATTTGCCGAGGCCTATCTCGGCCGTGCATTTGTCTTGAAGAAACTTGCGCGACTTGAGGAAGCGCTTGCCAGCGTCGACAAGGCGATCGAGATCAAGGGCGACGTGGCTAAAATGCATGAGGCGCGTGCCAGCCTGCTGCGCGAACTCGGCCGCGAAAGCGACGCCCGTGTGGCAGACACCAAGGCCGCCGAGATTGCGGCAAACCAACGCGAGCCTTCACAAACCTGACAATTTGACGGCATACTGTTAATGACCGGGTGGATTGCATCCTTCGGGGGGTGTTTGACAACCGAGGACCGTTTGCCATGAATCATGCCAAGCCATCGCCACGCCTTTCGACCCCGACAGATCTCGGCACCAATGCCGCCAAAGATATCGCCGGGGCGCTTAACGCGCTGCTGGCGGACAGCTTCGCGCTTTATCTGAAGACCAAGAACTTTCATTGGCACATCAGCGGGCCACATTTCCGCGATTATCACCTTTTGCTCGATGAGCAGGCTGATCAGATTTTCGCCACTACCGACGTATTAGCTGAGCGCGTGCGCAAACTCGGGCAACAAACGCTCCGTTCGATCGGCGACATTTCGCGCCAACAGCGCATCGCCGACAACGACGCGGCCTATGTCGATCCACAGGATATGCTAGCCGAGTTGCGCGACGACAATCAGCGGTTCATCACATCGATGCGCGAGGCCCATGATGTCTGCGACGAGCATGGCGATGTAGCCACGACCAGCCTGCTGGAAGTCTATATCGACGAAGCGGAAAAGCGGGTGTGGTTCCTCTACGAGGCTGGCCGTCGCGGCGACCCCACCGGGCATTAATTTTTGTATTGTTGTCCCCTCGCCCCCGCGCAAGCGGGGACGAAGATCTTTCGCCGAATTTCCGCCTGGCGGGAGTTAGCGAGTTATTTTGCAAGCTTCAGCAAAGTGACCGCGGCCTGAAATTCCGTCTCACGAAAAGCGCGGCGTTCGAGCGCGAGCTCATCGCGGCCCCACTGCGACATCTGCCAGTCTTCGTCTATGTGCGCGGCAGCCCAGGCGGCGTCTGCCTCAAGCGCGCCATGTGCAAGCGCCAGCGCCAACAAACAAGAGCCCGTCAGCGTTGTGATAGAGGACATCGCGCCGAGCCCCCACGGCTCGAGCGGTATCGCCGCCTGCGCTGCGGCGACCGCTTCGTGCGGCTGGGGCACGTGCATCACGCCTTGGGTCTGCACGAAATGCGCACCGAATGTTTTCCGCGCCCAGTCAAGTACGGGATCCCAGGCCTTCGATTGTTTCTCGACGAGTCCCGCAGGTCCATCGGCGCGATAGAACAGCAAATCCGAGCTTAGATATTTCGCGATCTCCTCGGCGACAGGCTGCGGTGCGTCGGTCACCGCGTCAATCACCGAATTGGCGAGCCGTGTGAGAGGCATGCGCGAAGGATCTATCACGTCATTTTGAGCATCCCACTCGGCCGCGATGGCCTGCGCAAGCGGGCGCGAGGGCGCCATGAGCGAGCGCCGCAGTGGCGTCCAAACAGGTTTTCCGTCGAGCAGGATTGCGAAATTGCCATTGTCCGCGTCAGCTACATGCGCCTGTTTGTAAAACCGCTTCCGCAGGCGCGGCCGCGTGGACTGCCGCGCCGCTTCGTTTGGCTCGAGGGGCTGGTTTTCGAAGATCTCGGTAAAAATCTCACGCATTGGGACCGGATTGTGCGGCGCAAAAGGGAGGGAACTTCCACCGAGCAATGTTAGTCCAAAATCCCCGAAATAAGGGGCGAATTGCCATCGTGACGCCGCTTTCAAGGAGCGAAAAACCTCACGAAGACTTGTGGTTGATAGGCCGCATACCTGACTGAAGGATGTGTAGCATTGCGAGTTTCTAGCCCATATTATCCGCCTTCGGATTCGTGCCGGGAAACAAGGCCGACCGGAGGAAGCGGAGGCGCCAGGGCTGTAACGCGACGCCGTTTGAGTTGCACGGAGTAGCGGGGCGCGTTTCGAGGAGTCAATGAAGAATACCAACATTTCTGCGCCTGACTACTTCCACAAGGTCGTGGACTGCCAATGGGCTTGCCCGGCGCACACACCGGTTCCCGAATATATTCGCCTGATAGCGCATGGCCGCTATTCCGACGCCTACTTGATCAATTGGCGCTCGAACGTGTTTCCGGGAGTCCTCGGACGCACCTGCGACCGCCCCTGTGAGCCGGCCTGCCGGCGCGTGCGTGTGGAGAAGGAGCCGGTGGCGATCTGCCGCCTGAAAAGAGTGGCCGCGGACTACAAAGACGATATCCGCGAGCGATTGCCGAAGCCTGCGGCGAAGAAAAATGGCAGGCGCATCGCGCTGGTTGGTGGCGGTCCGGCTTCGCTCACCGTCGCCCGTGATCTCGCCCCGCTTGGCTATCAGTGCGTCGTGTTCGACAGCGATCCCAAAGCCGGCGGCATGATCCGCACGCAAATTCCAAAATTTCGATTGCCTGACTCAGTGATCGACGAGGAGTGCGGCTACATCCTCGACCTCGGTGTCGAATTTCGCGCTGGCAAACGCATCGACAGCCTGAAGTCCCTGCTGGCCGAGGGATGGGACGCAATCTTTGTTGGTTCCGGCGCGCCCCGTGGCCGCGATCTTGATATCCCCGGCCGCAAGGAAGCGGCCAAGAACATTCACATCGGCATCGACTGGCTGTCGTCGGTATCCTTTGGGCACATCAGCAAAATTGGCAAGCGCGTCGTCGTCCTGGGCGGCGGCAACACGGCCATGGATTGCTGCCGCTCCGCCCGCCGCCTCGGCGGCGAACAGGTCGATGTGGTAGTGCGCTCGGGCTTTGATGAGATGAAGGCGTCGCCTTGGGAAAAAGAAGACGCCATGCATGAGGGTATCCCGATCCACAATTTCCTCGTGCCGAAGCACTTCATGCATGAAAACGGCAAGCTCACCGGCATCACCTTCGAGAAGGTGAAGGCTGAATACGACGCCAAAGGTCGCCGTAAACTCATTCCCGCCGGTGACCCTGATCAACACTTCCCCTGCGACGACGTGCTGGTGGCGGTCGGTCAGGAGAACGCCTTCCCCTGGATCGAGCGTGACATCGGAATCGAGTTCGACCAATGGGATATGCCCAAGGTCGACACCCAAACCATGGCATCGACCAACCCGAAAGTGTTCTTCGGTGGCGACGCTGCGTTCGGTCCAAAGAACATCATCTGGGCAGTCGCGCATGGTCACGAGGCTGCCGTCTCGATCGACAAGCTGCTCAACGGCGAGGACATCACCGATCGACCGCTACCGTCGGTCGAGATGATGAGCCAGAAGATGGGCATCCACGAATGGTCATACGACAACGAGATTGCGCTCGATAAGCGCTACAAGGTGCCGCACCGCGATAATGTGGTGGCGCTCAAAGATATCAAGGCCGAGGTCGAATTAGGTTTTGACGAACAGCTCGCCCTCGCGGAAGCTGGCCGCTGCCTGAATTGCGACGTCCAAACCGTATTCTCGGCGCAGCTCTGCATCGAATGCGACGCTTGCGTCGACATTTGTCCAATGGACTGCATCACCTTCACGGAGAATGGTGAGGAAGCTGACTTGCGCAAGCGGCTCAACGCGCCCTCGCACAACCTCACGCAAGACCTCTATGTCCAGGATGGCCTCAAGACCGGCCGCGTCATGGTCAAGGACGAGGACGTCTGTCTCCATTGCGGTCTCTGCGCCGAACGCTGTCCGACCGGCGCCTGGGACATGCAAAAATTCTTGCTCGATATGACTCACGCAGGGACTTCATGCCGACCGCCACGCCGATCAGCCGCGTAAACGATTTCGTTATCCGCTTCGCCAACGTCAATGGTTCTGGCTCGGCGAGCGCGAACGAGATGTTCGCCCGTGCAGTGATGCGCATGGGCGTACCGGTGGCGCCACGAAATATATTTCCGTCCAATATTCAAGGGCTGCCGACCTGGTATGAGGTGCGCGTCTCCGAAGCGGGCCACCTGGGCGCCCGAGGCGGCACCGACCTGATGGTGGCGATGAATCCGCAAACTTTCGACAGAGACATTGCGGGCATCGAGCCGGGCGGCTACCTGTTCTACGATTCAACCAAGCCGTTGCCGCCATCGAAATTCCGCGATGACATCACTGTCATCGGTGTGCCGCTGACCGCGATTTGCAATCGAGAATATACCGATCCGCGTCAGCGCCAGCTGTTCAAGAACATCATCTATATCGGCGTGCTCACGGCCCTGCTCGACATCGATGTAAAGGTGGTCGAGCAACTCATTGGCGAGCAATACAAGGGCAAAGACAAGCTTATCGCGCCGAACATCAAGGCGCTACATATCGGCCGCGACCACGCCATTTTGAATTTGCAATGTCCGCTCGGCATCAAACTCAAGCGTGCCAATGCTGTCGGCGATAGGATATTCATTGAGGGCAATTCAGCGGCGGCACTGGGCGCCGTTTATGGCGGCGCGACGGTGTGTGCCTGGTATCCAATCACACCTTCCTCGTCGCTGGCGGACGCCTTCACGCGTCACTGCGCCAAACTGCGCGTTGATCCGGACACCAAACAGGCGAAATACGCGATCATTCAGGCTGAAGACGAGCTCGCCTCTATCGGCATCGTGATCGGGGCCGGCTGGAACGGAGCACGCGCGTTCACAGCCACGTCCGGTCCCGGCATTTCTTTAATGCAGGAGTTCATCGGTCTCGCGTACTTCGCAGAAATTCCAGCAGTTTTGTTCGACGTGCAGCGCGCCGGGCCTTCGACCGGCATGCCGACCCGCACCCAGCAATGCGACGTGATGTCCTGCGCCTATGCCTCACATGGCGACACCAAGCACGTATTGCTCTTCCCCGAGGGACCGACGGAAGCGTTCGATTTCAGCGCGCAGGCCTTCGATCTGGCTGACCGGCTACAGACGCCGATCTTCGTCATGCTTGATCTCGACATCGGCATGAATCACCACTTGTCGAAGCCGCTCGCCTGGGACGACAACCGCAAATACGACCGGGGTAAGGTCATGACCGCCGCTGAGCTCGAGGCCGGAAAGGAGTTCGGCCGCTATCTCGATGTCGACGGCGACGGCATCCCTTACCGCACCTACCCGGGCACGCACCCGACAAAAGGTTCGTTCTTCACGCGTGGGACCTCGCGCGACCGCTACGCGCGCTATACCGAGGAAGGCGCGCCTTACGTCGACAATATGCAGCGGCTGATCCGCAAGTTCGATACGGCCAAAGACCTGGTGCCGCGCCCACTCATAGCCACCGGTGGAAAGCCGACCAAATACGGCGTGATCTATTACGGCTCGACCGCACCGGCGATGGATGAGGCGATCCACATGATCGAGGCGCGCGGTCACGCCCTTGACCGCATGCGTATTCGCGCTTTTCCGTTCCATTCAAGCGTCAACAGTTTCGTCGCGGATCACGATTTCGTCTTCGTCGTCGAGCAAAACCGAGACGCTCAGTTGCGCTCGCTTATTGTGAATGAGTGCGGCATCGACCCGGTGCGGCTGGTGCCGGTCCTGCACTATGATGGCACACCCATTACCGCGCGTTTTATCGCCAAGGCGATCGGAGATCATCTCGACAAGCTGAAGGTGAAGCCGATGAAGGTAACCTCATGACCTATCTCGCCAAGCCGAAATTCCACCATCCCGATCTGCCGAAAAACGAACTCGGCTATACCCACCGCGACTACGAGGGCACGGTTTCGACCCTGTGCGCCGGTTGTGGACATGACTCCATCACTGCCGCAATCATCCAGGCCTGCTTCGATCTGTCGATCGAACCGCATCGCGTGGCGAAGATTTCCGGTATCGGGTGCTCGTCGAAAACACCGACCTATTTCCTCGGCAATTCGCACGGGTTCAACTCCGTCCACGGCCGCATGCCATCGGTGCTTACAGGCGCCAATCTTGCCAATCGTGATTTGATCTATCTTGGCGTCTCCGGTGATGGCGACAGCGCATCGATCGGCCTCGGTCAGTTTGCGCACTGCCTGCGGCGCGGCGTGAACATGGTCTATATCGTCGAGAACAATGGCGTTTACGGTCTCACCAAAGGCCAGTTCTCGGCCACTGCAGACCGCGGCTCGAAATCAAAGCGCGGCTTCATCAACACCGACAACTCCATCGATTTGGTGGCAATGGCGCTTCAGCTGGGGGCAAGTTTCGTCGCCCGTTCCTTCTCCGGTGACAAGCATCAGCTCGTCCCTATTATCAAGGCGGCGATTGCCCACAGGGGTGCAGCCTTCATCGACGTGATCTCGCCCTGCGTCGCCTTTAACAACCATGCAGGATCCACTAAGAGCTTCGATTTCGTGCGCGAGCACAATGAGGCGGTCAACCGTCTTGATTTCATCTCCAGCCGGATGCCAATCGAGATCAAATACGAGCCCGGCACAGTCGAGATGGTGGAGCAGCACGACGGTTCCAAGCTCGCCTTGCGCAAGCTTGCCGCCGACTACGAGTTGCACGACCGTACGGCCGCTTTGGGGTTCCTCCAGCACCACGCCGCCAAGGGCCAGATTGTCACGGGCCTGCTGTACGTCGAGGAGGAGCCCGAGGATCTGCACGCGCATCTCCGCACCGTCGATTCCCCACTGAACGCGCTCGGCGAAAAAGAGCTTTGCCCTGGCCAGGCAGCTCTCGACAAATTCAACGCAAGTTTGCGGTAGACGCCGTCCCCCCTTGTCATTGCCGGGCTCGACCCGGCAATCCATGATGCGATTCATCAATGGCAATCTTGCGTAAGGCTTTGCCACGCCGCAAATCATTCTGGATGCGCGGGTCAAGCCCGCGCAATAACGCTGACTATATCGTCTGCACATTGAAAGCAGTCCGCCATGGAAAAGCGCCGCCTTGGCCAATCTGACCTGCACCTTGCCCCGCTCGTGCTCGGCGGTAACGTGTTCGGCTGGACCATCGACGAAAAGACATCATTCGGTATCCTCGACGCGTTCATCGATGCCGGTTTCAACGCCGTCGATACCTCCGACAGCTATGCGCGGTGGGTGCCGGGCAGTCCGGGCGGTGAATCAGAAACCATCATCGGCAATTGGCTCAAGCGAAGCGGCAAACGCGGTCAGGTGCTGATCGCCACCAAAGTCGGCGAAGACATGGGCGAAGGGCGCAGCCTGATGAAGGACTACATCTTGCGCGAATGCGAGGCCTCGCTGCGGCGGCTGCAAACCGATCAAATCGATCTTTACCAGACCCATTTCGACGACGAGGTCACGCCGCCGGAGGAGACCATGCAGGCTTATGCGCAGCTGATCGCAGCTGGCAAGGTGCGGGCGATCGGCGCTTCTAACATCACGCCCGCACGCCTCAAGGATTCGCTCGCGGCCAGCAAAAAGTTTGGCCTGCCGCGCTACGAAAGCCTGCAGCCGCTGTACAATTTGTCGGACCGCAGGGAATTCGAGACCGAATTCGAGCCGCTCTGCCGGCAGGAAAGGCTGGGCGTCATCAATTATTATTCGCTCGCGGCCGGCTTTCTAACCGGCAAATATCGCTCGCCGGAAGAAGGCGCTAAACACCCCGGACGCGGTGGGCGCCTCAAACGCTATCTCGATGCGCGCGGGATGCGGATTTTGCAGGCGCTCGATGCGGTGGCCGCGCGCCACAATTCGGTGCCGGCTCAGATCGCGCTGGCCTGGCTGATCGCCAAGCCATTCATCACCGCTCCGATTGTCAGCGCCACCAGCCGCAAACAGCTCGACGAAATCCTCAAAGCCCCGCAAATCAGGCTTTCGGGCGAAGACATCGCTGCACTCGACGCGGCTGGCGCCTAGATGTCGGCCAGGGCTTCCTGACCGACCCCTGTCTTGGCAATGCCGCGGCATCAATCATGATGCAGCGGCGGTTTCATTGTCATACCAGGGAGCGCGTAGGACGCGGTTCGCCTCCAGGTAACTCTTGAGGCTCGACAATACGAGTGGCCAGCCGCTGCTGATCTTCTCGAACACCTTGCTGTTAGGTGCAAAGTCGTCATGGGTCATAGTCAGTTTGACCTGGTCCTTCTGCTGTTCGATTTCCAACACCACACGCGACGGCTGCTCGGTGTAGAGCCCGTCGTGCTGAGAATGAAAGGTATAGGACAGCCGGCGGGGCGGATCGTATTCCAGCACCTGCCCCTTGACGATGAGTTCCCCATTTCTGTGAAACGTCACGGGTGAACCGACTTTCCAATCGGATGTGACGGCATTTCCAAACCAGAAGCGTGCGGTTGCCTCCGTGTCTGTCAACGCCCTGAAGACTTTGTCGGGCGTAGATGCGATATTAGTGATGTAGACGAAATTCGGCTTGTTCATGCGTGTCTCCATGCTGGCTCAAGAGTGTTTGATTCGATTGGGATGGAACCTCGGCTACAGGTGAGCGGCCGTCCTCACGTTTTCAGCGTGATCTCGCCGGTTTCCCAGAAGCGACTTGCGCATGCCGAGCCAATATTGTTTCGTGAAATTCGGATATGAAGTTCGGCCTACTCATCTCCCGCCTCCAGTGCCTTTTTCATGTCGCTCAGCGCCTGCAAGCGCGAACGCTCGAATTTCCCGATCCAGCGTTCGCCAATCTCATGGATCGGCACGGGATTGAGGTAGTGAAACTTCTCGCGGCCGCGTTTGACCGTCGCGACCAGATTCGCCTCCTCGAGAATGGCCAAGTGCTTGCTCACTGCCTGCCGCGTCATGGCAAGGCGCTCGCACAGCTGACCAAGCGTTTGTCCATTGTCGGCGCGCAGGCGATCCAGCAACTCCCGTCGGCTCGCATCGGCCGGCAAGGAGACGTTGACCCAACGCATGAGCGCCCGAGTTTCTGTTGCCTTCCGTAGGAGCCACCAACGCAAGCCCTCGCGTAGCGCTGGCCGCGCTCGCGGTATCAGCGAGGA
>Ga0187788_10000233_pt1 | contig 15234 bp, 8 predicted proteins | sample 1015_BV01_MP10_2_FD_133008 | JGI IMG/M metagenome (GOLD analysis project Ga0187788, IMG submission 133008) | Tropical peat soil microbial communities from peatlands in Department of Meta, Colombia - 1015_BV01_MP10_20_MG | ecosystem: Environmental > Terrestrial > Soil > Wetlands > Peat | place...
CGGCCATCAACTCGTGCCACCAGTGATCGCGCCCGGGCTTCATGGTGACCGGAGTCTTGGTCCGCTGGTAGACGACCACGTGTTTCACCGAGGGACAGGAATCCAGGGCCTCGTCGACCGCGGGCTTGAGCTTCACCTCGTTGCCGCGGCGGTAGGAGCCATCCTGGGTGATGACCGCGACCGCCGTGGCGTCGTTAATGCGGTCCACCAGCGCGTTGGACGAGAAGCCGCCAAACACGACGGAGTGAATGGCGCCGACACGGGCGCAGGCCAGCATGGCAATGGGGAGTTCCGGCGTCATGCCCATGTAGATGGCCACGCGATCGCCCTTCTGGACCCCCAAGGACTTCAGAACATTGGCAAACTTGGAAACCTCGGTCAGCAATTGCGCATAGGTGAGGGTGCGGATCTCGCCCGGTTCCCCTTCCCACAGCAGCGCGGTCTTGCTGGCGCGTCCGCCCTTGACGTTGCGGTCCAGACAGTTGTACGAGAGATTGATTTCGCCCCCGACAAACCACTTGGCCCAGGGAGCATTCCATTCCAGAACCCGCGTCCAGGGCTTGAACCAGTGCAGCTCGCGGGCCACGTTGCCCCAGAATTTTTCGGGGTCTTCCGCGGCCTCCTTGTACAAGCGCTCATAATCCTCCAGGCTGCGTATGTGCGCTTTCTGCCGGAATTCCGCCGGCGCTTCGAAGGTACGGGTCTCCTGCAGAACGGAAGTGATGCTCTGCTGCGGTGAGGTAACGGTGTCTTGTGCCATTCTGACTCCTGCCTTGAGCTGAGTAATATCGTATTACGACTTACTGTTCCATGGTGGAAACGTCGCCCGGATCCTGGCCGCTCTCCTTGGCCTTCAGGAAGCGGCGCAGAATCTTACCAGACCGCGTCTTGGGAAGGGCAACCACGAATTCGATGGCCGCGGGAGCGGCGATGGGGCCCAACTCCCGCCGCACATGCTCGATCAGATTCGCGGCCAGGGCATCGGAAGCGGTATGGCCGGCGCGGCAAGTGACAAAGGCTTTGATGACCTCGCTTTTGAGAGAGTCTGGAATGCCGATAGCAGCCGCCTCCGCCACCGCCGGATGCGAAACCAGGGCGCTCTCAACCTCCGCCGTCCCGATCCGGTGTCCGGCTACGTTAAGCACCTCGTCCACGCGGCCCAGCACGGTGATGTACCCGTCCGCATCCTTGACCGCAACATCCCCGGTGGCGTAACAGCCGGGAATCTTCTTCCACTCGCGATCGTAGCGGTCGGCGTCTCCCCACACCGTGCGCATCATGTGCGGGAAGGGCCTCTTCAGCACCAAGCGGCCGCCCGCGCCGGGCTGGGTAGGCTCTCCATCTTCGTCCACCACATCGGCGATGGAGCCGGGAAGGGAGATTCCGCACTTGCCCGGACGCGTCGCCATGCAGGCTGGAGTCCCGATGGCGGGGCCGCCTAACTCAGTCTGCCACCAGTTGTCGACCACGTAGCCCCACTTGCCGTCACCGGCCAGGTGGGTCTGCGCCCATCGCCAGGCTTCGGGATTCAGCGGCTCTCCCGCGCACGCCACAAAGCGCAGGCTGGTGAGATTGTGCTTCGCGGGCAGCGCCTCGCCGTACTTCATGAACATGCGCAGGGCGGTGGGCGCAGTGAACATCTTGCTGACACCGTAGCGCTCGACGATATCCCAAGCCACGTCCGGGGCGGGATAGTCGATTGCGCCTTCACGGAACAGAGTGGTCATGCCCGCACAAAGGGGCGCGTAAACGATATAGGAGTGGCCCACGATCCAGCCGATATCCGAGGTACACCAGAAGATATCCTGCTCGCCAACGTCGTAGTAGTTCTCCAGGTGGTAAGTAGTTCCCACCATGTAGCCGCCATGCACATGAACCACGCCCTTGGGTTTGCCGGTGCTGCCGGAGGTATAAAGGATGAAGAGCGGATCTTCGGCGTCCATATCTTCAGCTGGACAATCGTCGGGGAACTTCATCAAGTCTGCGAAGCTGACCTCCCGGCCGCTCAGCTCGACGTTCTCGCGCGAGAAGACCACGACTTTCTGCACAAACTCGAGGGAGTCCACGGCTTCATCGGTGATGGCTTTGAGTTGCACCTTCTTGCCGCGGCGATAGCCGACGTCGCCAGTGATCACGATGCGGGCCTGGGCGTCGACAATGCGCTCACGCAGGGCGGTGTGCCCCAACCCGGCATAGACCACGGAGTGAATCGCGCCAATGCGGGCGCAGGCGAGCATCGAGATCACACCTTCGATGGTAAGAGGCATGTAGATAATGACGCGATCGCCCTTCTTCACTCCCAGCGACTTCAGTCCGTTGGCGAAGCGGCAGGTGAGCTTATGCAACTGACCGTAGGTGACGATGCGCTCGCTGCCATCCTCGCCCAGCCAGATGTAGGCCACGCGGTTGCGGCGATCGGAGGCGGCGTGGCGATCGAGAGCGTTCAGAGTGATGTTGGTGCGGGCGCCCAGAAACCACTTGTGGCGTACCCCATCAAACTGCAGGACGCGTTGCCAGGGCGCGTTCCAGACAAACTTGCGGGCGTAATCCCCCCAGAAGGCTTCCGGGAAATTGATGGAGCGTTCGTATTCGTCCCTCCAAGCCTGCTGGCGGGCGCTTTCAGCAACAATTTTGGGGGAGGGATATTCCTCGGCGATATTAAGCAGGTTGGAAATGTTCTCGGTCGCGGTTTTGATGGCTGAGGTCATAGGCGGTTCCCGGGCACGATCCGACACGACGTCGGCAGAGAATAAGCGCACGGGCGGTGGTGGGTGAGGCCACCGCCCGGCGTGGATGAATAGGCTTAGTGGGCAAGCGCCTTCTCCGAACCCAAACCGGTATTGGCGCGAACCTCCAGTTCCGTGAATTTGTACTCGGCGGAGGGCTCGCGGCCGCCAAGCAGGGTTCCAAGAAGTGCCCCAATGAACCCGAGCGGAATACTGGCGATGCCAGGATTCTCCAGCGGGAATATTGGGGGACGCTGCATCAGGTGGCGTGCAATCGCCGGGGTGGTGGCGGTATCGATGCCCATGACGCTGGGGCCGACCAGAATAAGCAGGATCGATGCCGACAGGCCGATGCCCAGCCCGGCGACCGCGCCGACGGTGTTAAAACGCTTCCAGAAGATGGAGAGCACGATCACCGGCAGGTTGGCCGAGGCCGCCACCGCGAAAGCCAGGGCCACCAGGAAGGCCACGTTGGCGCTGGGCCCCAGGATGATGGCGATGCTGATGGCCACCGCTCCCACGACGAACGCGGCCACGCGCGAAACCCTCACTTCTTCACCCGGGTTGCGCTCGACTCCCTTGTGGATGACGTTGGTCCAGAAGTCGTGAGCAAGAACAGCCACCAGAAAACCAACAGCATGGGGAAAAGGGTCTCCTAATGATGGAGCGGGATTCGAGAACCTGGGCCTGAAAAAGCCGTATGAAGCCGGTACGAAATTCCCTCTTCACCGAACAGGGGGTGGGCGTTGGCGCCGCACAGCCTCGCACATCCCGGCGTGCCGGGCACATCACCGACGGAGGTGAGCCGCAGACGCGTTGCGGAGGACAGGAGCGGAGGCCGCGTCTGTGTGGCCGCGAAGCTCTTCGGACGTCCACGGTACAGCAACTTGTCGGCAAGTCGCTGTTTCGGCATGAGGACGCCTCCTTGGGCGCGCAACCGGCACCACCCCGCCTGATTCGGTGGCGCATAGTCTTGGATACCTGGGCTACGTGTGTCTGTGCGCTGGGTCACAAGGCGGTTGTGACGGCCCGGCGCAGGGTCGCCCAATCGGGCGCACATTGTAGCGCCAGTACCGCCGCTGGAAAGAGGTTTCTCGGCGTGCGCCGCCAACGGGATTGGCGGGCCAGGAGCACCCTCTTCCCGCGCCTGCAATCCGAGCAGGCGGCCCGGTTAGGCGGCAGGAAAGGGGTCCTCCAGGGACCGGCTCTGGGGCGTCATCAACCGTCCTCCCTCGCGGGTGATGACCATGTCATCCTCCAGACGAACCCCGAACTCCCCGCGCAAGTAGATTCCGGGCTCGTCGCTGAAAGTCATCCCTACCGCCAGCGGGAGCTTGTTGCCGCGCACCAGGTAAGGCCACTCATGGCCGTCCATGCCGATGCCATGGCCCAAGCGGTGGGTAAAGTACTTGTAGCCCGGGCCATATCCGGCATCGCCGATCACCTTGCGGGCAGCCGCATCGACCGCTTCACAACCTGCGCCGGGTTGGGCAGCCGCCAGCGCCGCTTGCTGGGCGCGATAGACGATCTCGAAATTGCGCTTCATCTTGTCGGAGGGCTTGCCCAGAACGAAGGTGCGGCTGATGTCGGACTGGTAACCCTCGACGCTGCAGCCGCCGTCGATCAGCACAATCTGGTTCTCCCGAATGACCTGGGCCTTGGCCGATCCATGGGGCAGAGCCGAGAACTCACCTAGCTGGACGCCGGCTTCTCCGGAGAAGCCCAACTGAGAGTGTGCTGCCGTAATCAGCCACTCGACTTGACGCTGCGTCATGCCCGGGTGAAGCACCTGGTAGGTGGCGGCGAAGGCGGCGAGGGTGACCTCGTTTGCCAGCTTCATCAACGCGAGTTCGTTAGCGGTCTTGATCATGCGGCAGCCGGCTGTGACCGGGGTGGCGCTGCGGATGTCGAGCGTGGGGGCGGACTTGGCCAGACCGTCGCTGAAGACGTAGCGCACAGTTTCTTCCATGCCCAGATGCGCCGTCGCAAGGCCACGATCGCGCAGGCCCTGAAGAATGCGCAGGTAGGGGTCCTCGTCCTCCTCCCAGGTGCGAACATCGATGTCAGCGCCGGAAGGCCCCGCGGCGATCTGCTCCCGCGCGCGATCCTCCTCGAAGGCAGGCGAGACGTAGAAAGGATGGCCCTTGGCGGGGAGCACCATGGCAAACAATCGCTCGCTCAGCCACCAACGGATTCCGGTGAAGTACGCGAGCGAGGTACCCCCGGTGAGCAGGATCGCGTCCAGGCGGTTTTCGCCCATCAACTGGCGGGCGCGCTCGATCCGCTGCCGGCGTTCTTCGGTAGTGATGGGCGTGGCCTCGCCCCGGCGGGAGCGGAGGGACGCGAGGGAAGGTGGGAGGGAAGGCGTGTTTTCCCCCGGGGCGGCGGACGAACCTACGGCCGTCGCCGCTGCCATGGTCGTGAGCCGAACGAATCCCCTGCGAGACAGCATCCACCCTCCTGGTTTGAGGATTTCTGAGCAAAAGAGCGGCTTGTTTATAGCAGGAGAAGGTTTTTGGGACAAAGGCGGTCAGTGGCCCGCCTGAACAGAGGAGCTGACCGGAAGGACAACAGTGTGTGTCACCCCACGGTCACTGGTGGATGCACCCCCGCAAAAAGATAATGGCGGCGGGCCGGACCTGAAAGGGCCTGCCAAGGCAACTAATGGCTGCTTGGCGGGTTCCTATAGCAGGCAGACCCCCCGACATCCTAAGTCTACGAGGGACCCATGAAGAAACTGCTTGCCACGGTGCTCGCGGTAGCGTTCGGCTGCATGTTGTGTGTGCCGGCGTTCGCCCAGACCGCAACGCCGACGACCCCAACGCCGTCCAATACTCACCATCACCACAAGCATCACAAACATCACCATCATCATCACCACCAGTCGACGTGAGAGTCGTCTCGCGGCCAATGATTCCTGCGGGCCCATCTTCTAGAAATGGGGATGGGCCTGGCACGTTGGGAAAAGGCTGCAACGCTGGCGGAGCGTGGGCTGAGCGATGAGCCAGAGACAGACCGCGCCGCATGCAACGGTCGGTAAGGTGATCGGCCCCGGCGCGAAAAGAGTTGCGAAAGTAATGTTCACCGCGGGCCGCGCAGTAGCAGCGGCGTGTGGCACCAGGCACCCTGTAAATCCTGCGTAAAGTCGCAAGTTCCGCTACAACATCGGGTTACCCTTCCCGTCTATACTAGGAGCCTGCAATCATCCTGAGGCAAAGCGAACGACAAAGCGTCCGCTCGCCAACGAATCATAGCAACGAGGTTTGAGATGAGAAGCCTTGCCGTTCCGCTGCTGATCACCCTGGCGCTATCCGCCGTGGCGCAAGATGCGCCTAAGACCTTACCGGGGCCGCCGATTGCGGGCGCAAATGGCCAGTTCGAGCGGGGCGGCATGCGACGGCGCGGCGTCGGCGGCACTATCACCGAGCTGCGCTCTGACGGACTGACTCTGAAGACCATGAGCGGCGACACGGTTAACGTGAAGCTCAGCAGTACGACCCAGTTTATGAGCGGCGGAAAGCCAGTAAAGGCGTCCGATTTGAAGGCGGGTGACTTCGTCATGGTCGCCGGTGAGCGCGCCGAGGACGGCACCTGGTCGGCCAATTACGTTGTCAACCGCACCGAAGACATGAAGCAGTGGAGGGAAAACCTGGGCAAGAAGTTCATCGCCGGAGAGGTCAAGGCGATCAACGACACAAAGCTCACTATCCAGCGTCCCGACGAACAGACTCAAACCATCGAAGTGGACGAGAACACCTCCTTTCGCAGAGGGCGCGACGAGAGCATAACTTTGGCCGATATCAAGGTGGGGGATCGCGTCTCCGGCCCAGGCGAGCTGAAGAACGGCGTGTTCGTGGCTTCCACACTGCGCGTGGGGGGAGGACCAGGCATGTTCGTGGGTGGGCCCCCGGCCGCCGTGCAGGGACAGTCCCCCAAGCCGCCGCAAGCGCCGCAGTAGTTCTGACCTTGATGGACGACAGATTGGTATCGTCGCATCGCCAATGATTTTTCAGGCCACATCGCAGTCGGTTGCTTCCCCGCACCAGAGCCAGGGCTGGTGGTCTCTTGGATCGCGGCTGTCGCGAATCGGGGTGCTGCTCTCAGCCCTGATTGTCACTGCCGCGGCACAGATAAATCCGACCCCTGGGCTTCCAGCTGTGACACCCGCGGTGCAGGCCCCGGCAGAAACAACTCCTGCTGGAGAAGCACCAGCCCCGATATCTCCTCCGGATGCGACTGCCGCGAGTTGCGACATCGCGGGCAAGGTAGCTGCCGGTAACGTGCCTCTGCCAGGAGTCGCGGTTTCAGCTGCCAATTCACTCACGGGCAAGAAGTCTGTAACCTCCACCGATCCGGACGGGAACTACACGCTTGCGGTCTCGCCTAAGGGGAAGCTGGTGGTGCGGGCTGAACTGGCCGCCTTCGCGCCGGCAACGAAGGAAGTGGTGATCAACGCGCAGAACTGTCATCCGCGCGTCGACCTGGGCATGACTCTGCTTTCGCGGGTGCAGCAACAGCAGCAAGAGGAGGGCGGCGGTCAGCAGCAGGCGGCGATGCGCATGGGCGGAGGCCGAGGTTTCCAGAATCTTGGCCTCAGCGCGGACTTGGGCGCATTCGCGGGTGGGCTCCAGGGGCAGCCGGGAGGCGGTACGGAGAACGGCTTCGCCGGTCTGCCCGCCGCGAGCTTTGCCGAGGGACCTACAGAGTCGGTGGCGATCTCTGGGAACCAGGCGCAGTCCAATGAGTTCATGTTTGGCGGCAGCCGGGAGGCTCAGGACCGCATTGAGGAGATGCGCGACCGGGCCCGGCGCGGCGAATTTACTCCCGGTGGTGGTGGAGGAGGCTTTGGAGGCCCTGGCGGTTTCGGAGGTCCTGGCGGCGGACCGGGGATTTTCATGATCGGTGGCGGGCGCGGGCGTTTCAACGTCAACAAGCTGCACGGTTCGCTGTTCTACAGCGTTGGCGATTCCGCATTGAATGCGGCGCCCTATTCGCTCACCGGCCTGCCCGTGGCGAAGCCCGATTACCTGCAGCAGCGTTTTGGAGGAGTGCTGGGTGGTCCGCTGAAGATCCCGAAAATCTACAATGGAGGCACCAAGACGTTCTTCTTTCTCTCCTACTTCGGCAACCTGGTGAGCAATCCCTACGATGCCTTCTCCACTGTCCCCACACTCGCCGAGCGCGCAGGAGATTTTTCCGCCACCACGTCGAACGGATCTCCCGTGGTGATCTTCGATCCCATCACTCACCTGCCCTTCCCGGGCAACCAAATTCCGGCGCAGCGGATCAACTCGGCGGGGATGGGCCTGTTGAATTTCATTCCCACCCCCAACCTTCCGGGAACGGTGCAGAACTTTCACTACGTTACCTCGGTGACCAATGACAACCACAATGTGAGCCTGCGCCTGATACACAACTTCGATGGCGGCGGCCCCGGCTTCGGCGGCCCTGGTGGAGGAGGCGGCGGAGGAGGCCGGGGAGGATCGCGCAACAACATCAACCTGGGCCTGAGTTATCGCCGCGTGCACAATGTGCTGACGAACCCCTTTCCGAGCGTCAGCGGCAATACCGACGTGAGCAGCTGGGACGTGCCCATTGGGTTCGTGCGGAGCCGGGGAAAGCTCACCAACAACCTGCGGGTGGACTTCAACCGCACGGAAACCAGGACCACCAATCTCTACGCCTTCCAGCAGGATGTTGCGGGCAACCTGGGGATCAACGGCGTGGCTACCGACCCCTTCGACTGGGGCATTCCCAACACTTCGCTCACCAACTTCAACAGCCTCAGCGACATCAATCCGCAGCATCGCGTGGATCAGACTTTCTCGATCAGCGACTTCATGATCCTGCCGCACGGGAAGCACACCTTCCGCTGGGGTGGCGATTATCGCCGGGTCCAACTGAACACGCGCACCAACCAAAATCCCCGGGGAAGCTTCGTGTTCACCGGCTTCTACACCTCGGGAGCTGCCAATGGCGCCAATCTTCCCGGCAGCGGCTATGACCTGGCTGACCTGCTGCTGGGCCTGCCGCAGCAGGCGGCGGTGCAATTCGGAACCGACAGCTATTACCTGCGCGCCAATGTCTGGGATCTGTATTTTCAGGATGACTGGAAGATTTCCGCCAACCTTACGCTGAATGCCGGCCTGCGCTATGAGTATTTCTCGCCCTACACCGAGAAGTTCGACCGCCTGGTGAATCTTGATGTGGCTCCCGGTTTTACCGCCGTGCAACCGGTACAGCCCAATCAGACTGGGCCCTACACCGGCGTCTTCCCGGCCTCGCTGGTGGAACCCGACCGCAACAACTTTGCGCCTCGGCTGGGAATTGCGTGGAAGGCGCACAAGAACACCGTGGTGCGCGCCGGCTACGGCATCAACTACAACACCACGGCATACGCTGCCATGGCGCTGAACATGGCGTTCCAGCCGCCCTTCGCCGTGACCCAGACCAACATTGGCAGCGCGACCGTGCCACTCGACTTGCAGAATGCATTCCCGTCGCAGCCCGCCACCACTACCAACAATTTTGCCGTGAACCGGGATTATCGGCTGGGATACGTCCAGTTGTGGAATCTGGACATCCAACACGAGTTTCATCGCGGCCTGGTGGTGAACATCGGCTATAACGGATCCAAAGGTACGCGCCTCGACATTCAAACAGCACCGAATCGCGGACCGGATGGGCTGTTGATCCCGGGTGTGCAGCCCTTCCTGTTTGAGACCTCGCTGGGCGATTCCATCTTGCATGCGGGCACAGTGCGGGTTCGTAAGCGTATGAGCCACGGGATTCAGATCGGTGGCACTTATATTTATTCCAAGTCCATCGACAACGCTTCCACCATTGGCGGCGGGGCGGTAGTGGTGGCCCAGAACCCCGACGACCTGGCGGCGGAGCGCGGACTCTCCAGCTTTGACCAACGCCACAAGTTCACCGGCGACTACATGTTCGAGTTGCCGTTCGGGGAGAACAAGCGCTGGCTGAATACGCGCGGCAAGGCCGAGCGGATTTTGGGAGACTGGCAGTGGAGCGGGAGCTTCACCATCGCTTCGGGGGTTCCGTTCACTCCGCGGGTGTTGGGTAATTTCGCCGATATCAGCCGCGGCACCAATGGCACCCTGCGCGCGGACCTGACCGGAGAACCCATTACTGTGTCGAACCCCACCATAGCGGAATGGTTCAATACGCAAGCATTTGTCGTGCCACCGAGCGGTGAGTTCGGCAACGCAGGAAGGAACATCATTACGGGCCCGCCGACCGTGCTGGTCAGTATGGCAATCGGCAAGCAGATACGCTTCAGCGATACCAGGATCCTTGAGATCCGCCTGCAGGCGAGTAATGTCTTCAACACACCGCAATACACGGCGATCGACACCACCGTGAACTCTCCCTCCTTTGGGCGGGTGACGGCGGTGGGAAACATGCGTCAACTGCAGATCGTGACGAGGTTCCGCTTCTGATATGCCGGACAGCAGAAGAAATCCGAGCTTGCTTCGACGGCTGACAGCCTTGCTGCTGGCTGCCGGAATGCTTGCGGCGCCGGTGGTCGAGGCCCAGCAGAGCAACCCTCCCTACGTGGTGAAACGGGAGGTCGAGGTCGTGCTGGTGAATGTGGTGGTGCGCGACAAGAGCGGCGGGCTGGTCCGCGGCCTGACCGCGGCCGATTTCACCGTTCTGGAAGATAACAAGCCGCAGACCTTGAGCAGCTTTGATTTCGAGCAGGTGGACACAGCGGAGTTACCTCCCCTGGAGCCCATGGACAAAACGCTGATCACCAGGCCCAGGACAGCTCAGCCGGAAGCGGCGGCCGCGGCAGAGCCGGTCGATCTCCACGATCGCCGGTTGGTGGTGCTGTTCTTCGATCTCAGTTCCATGCAGCCGGAGGAAATCGAGCGTGCAGTGAAGGCTTCGACCACATACATCGATCGCCAGATGACCGCCGCCGACCTGACCGCGGTGGTGTCCCTCGGCACATCGTTGGTGGTGAATCAGGACTTCACCTCCGACCGCTCCTTGCTGGAGAAGACCGTGGGCCGCCTGAGCCCAACTTCAGGCCAGGGCTTTGATGCCGGCCTCACCGGGGACAGCGAAGGTACTCCCGACACCAGCCAGTCTTTCACCGCCGACGATACCGAGTACAACATCTTCAATACCGACCGGCGGCTGCAGGCCATCCAGTCGCTTTCCGATGCGTTGTCCCGGATTCAGCAGAAGAAGTCCGTCATCTACTTCAGCAGCGGGATGAGCAAGACGGGGGTAGAAAACGAAGCCCAGCTGCGCTCGGCAATCAATCGCGCCGTGCGCGCCAATGTGTCGCTCTACACCATGGACATGCGCGGCTTGCAGGCCATCGTGCCCGGGGGAGAGGCGCAGTCGGCCAGCCTGCGGGGGCAATCGGCGTATTCCGGGGCGGCCATGGCCAACGCCTTCAAGAGCAACTTCGATTCGCAGGAAACCATCGCGACCCTGGCCACCGACACCGGCGGGAAAGCGTTTCTTGACTCCAACGACTTCAACGCGATTTTCAAGCGCGTCCAGTCGGATACCTCCGCCTACTATATGCTTGCCTACCACAGCAACAACCCCGCGCGCGACGGCCGCTTCCGCAGGATTACCGTCAAGTGCCGGGTGCCGAACGTGAAGCTGGAATATCGTTCCGGGTATTACGCGCCCCGCGATTTCGCCCATTCCAACCGCGACGATCGCGAGCAGCAGCTGCTCGATTCGCTGAATTCCGACCTGCCGCCCACCGACCTGGACGTGTATCTGGGAGCTGGGTATTTCCGCTTGTCAGACAATCGCTTCTACGTTCCCGTCTCGCTGGTCGTGCGAGGCTCGCAGATCCCCTTCACGCAGGCGGGAGACAAAGACAAGGCGACCCTGGACGTAATTGGTCTGGTGAAAGACGAACTCAACCGGCCGGTGGGCAATGTGCGGGACACGGTGAAGCTCAACCTGGACAGCTCGCAGATCGTCCGCCGCAAGAATGTGCAGTATCAGACCGGATTCTTCCTGCCCTCAGGAAAATATCATCTGAAGTTCGTCATCCGCGAGAACCAGAGCGGGAACATGGGATCGTTTGAGACCGATCTTCTGATCCCCGACTACAAGAAGACTCCGCTGAAGATGAGCGCGGTAGTGCTGGGATCGCAGCTTGCGCCCAACACCAAGAAGAAGGTTGACAACCCGCTGGTGCACGAAGGCACCGAGTTGATCCCCAACGTGACGCACGTCTTCGCCGCCGACGGGCATCTCTACTTCTATTACGAGGTGTACGACCCAGCGCGCGAGAAGAAGAGCGACGTCAGCGCGGGCGGGGAGAACCAGCAAGCCGCCAAGAGCGACAATGGCAAGCCTGGAATTCGCCTGCTGACCAATATTCAATTCCTGCGCGGCAAGGTGAAGGTGTACGAGACGCCCCTGGTGGAAGTGCGCCAGTTGAATGAACCGGATCGCAAGGCGGCAGTGTTCCAGTTCGATGTTCCGCTATCCAAGCTCGAGCCCGGGCTCTATACTTGCCAGGTAAACGTGGTTGACGATGCCGCGGGCAGCTTCCTCTTCCCCCGCATGGCTTTACTGGTGCGCAAACCAGAAGTGGGAATTTTGGCAACCACGGGCACCGGCCAGTGATCTAACTTACTTCAGCCTGAAGACAAGTCGGACGGGCAGGACATCTGAATGCTGAATAGCGTCCGTTGGAAGGCTGGTACTGATGGTACAGTCCTTGCGAACCAGAACGGTTATCAGCGAATGGCTTGCAAAACCTCTGCCCTCATGCGCAGATTGGGCCCACGGCGCCTGCTAGTATTTTATTAAGGAGAGATAGGTACGTTGTCCCCGAACTCCGCTGCCTTAACCACCGCCACAACACCCCGTCTGGAAGTAAGAACATTTCCCAAGGCATCGCCCGCCAGGACGTGGGCATGGCTGGCCGTCGTAGTGCTGTTTGCGATTGTCTATCTGACCTCCGCCGTCAGCCCCGCTCTGCAAGACGACGCCGACTCCACTCACGCGGAGGCAGCGCGTGAGATGTTCGTCAGCGGCGATTACGTGACCCTGCACGTGAACGGGGTGCGTTATCTGGAAAAAGCGCCGCTCATGTACTGGATGGTGGCCACCAGCTACCACCTCTTCGGAGTCAATGAATTTGCAACTCGCCTGCCCACCACGCTGGCCATTTTCGGACTAGCATTGCTGGCCATGCGCTGGGGAAGACGGGCATTTGGCGCGCGCGCCGGGGTATATGCGGGACTCTTTGTCTGCACCACCGCCGGGTACTACCTGTTCACGCGCATCCTGATACCGGAGGCGATTCTCAGCCTGCTGGTCGCCTGCACGCTCTATTGCTTTCTGACGGCTTTGGAATACGAGAGCCGTCCCTGGCGATGGTATGCCGGCTATGCCTGCTTAGCCCTGGCGGTCCTGACCAAGGGACTGGTGGCGCTGGTAGTGGTGGGGCCGGCGGCGCTTTCCTACCTTATCGTGAGCGGCGACTGGAGGCGGTGGCGCGAGTTTCACCTGCCCACGGGCCTGCTGCTGTTTTTTGCTGTGGCCACTCCCTGGCATGTGCTGGCCGGACTGCGCAATCAGAATTTCTTCTGGTTCTACTTCGTGAACGAACACGTGCTCCGCTTCCTTGGACAGCGTTATCCCAAGGACTACAACAAGCTGCCCGCGGGCCTCTACTGGGGGCTGCATCTGATCTGGCTGTTTCCCTGGAGCGCCTACCTGCCGGTGGCGCTGCGCAATCTACGCAGCGACCTGTCGGCGGTTAAGCAGGTTCGCTGGGACGACGATCCGCGCTCCAGCTTCCGCGCCCGCACCAAGCTGATGTGCTGGCTCTGGGCCGGTGTGGTGCTGACGTTCTTCGCACTCTCCACCAACCAGGAGTACTACACTTTCCCGGCATATCTGCCGCTCCTTCTGCTCGTTGCCGGCGCCATCGCGCAGGATGAACACTCGAAGAACTCGCGCTGGCTGGTGCCCACAACGGCCGTGGCAGCCGTGCTTTCGCTGATTGCCGGAGGCATCCTGATCGCGGGACTGTGGGCATCGCGAGCCCTGCCCTTCGTGCCCGACATCGGCACGCTGCTGGCGCACCATGATCTCACTTCCGACACGCTATCGATGGCCCACATGCTGGATCTCACCAGCCAGTCGTTTGCCGCCTTGCGCCTGCCGGCGATCCTGGCGGCGGTGGCGCTGATCGTGGGGCCCTCGCTGGCGCTGTGGATGCGCCTACGGCGCCGGAATTTTGCCGGAACCTGGGTGACGGCCTGCGCCATGGGGCTTTTCCTGCTGGCCGCGCACATCGCCCTGGGCCGCTTCGAGCCTTATCTCGGATCCAAGAACCTGGCCCAGCAGATCTCTGCCAAAGTCACGGCCGATGACCGAGTCATGATTTATGGGGACCAGGCATTTGGATCGTCGCTGCTGTTCTACCTCAAGCGGCCAATCCAGCTGGTGAATGGGCGCACAACGTCGATGTGGTTCGGCTCGACCTATCCGGATGCGCCGCGGATTTTCCTTACCGACGCCGATCTTCTCGAAGCCTGGAATTCAGGGCCACGCGTGTTCCTGTTCGTCCCCGCGCATCAGCTTGCGCGAGTCGATTCGCTAATTGCGGGTGAGAAGCACGTGGTGGGCGAGAGCTCAGGCAAGGTTGTCTACAGCAACCGTCCCTGACGTGGTCTGGGCCGGGGTGGCGCCGGAGAGGCGAATCATCTTACCGCCGTACAACAGGCGATAGCGCTCCTTCCGCCAGACGATGGTGGTGCCGAGGAAACTGGCGCACCAGAAACAAAACCCCATGAGGTCGCGGATGGGATAGCTCCAGGCATAGCGCACTGCCCGGTGATCGCGCACGACTCTCCAGCCGGCGGCCAGTGAAATGATGATCCGGTTCAGCGCCGCCCATGCCAGCAGACCCAATCCCAACCCTGGACGTCCGGCGGCGAAACCAGCCGCCATCCCGATCAGGCCGAAAGGCATGGCAAAGGTGAGGACGGTTCCGATGTGTCCCTTGGGACGCGAAAAGCGTGTGCTCTTCATCCACCGAATCTGGTGGAGGATGGAATCCTTGCAGGAACGGTTCAGCACTACGTGATCGATGATGTGCTGCGAGAGCACAACCCGGTAGCCGCTTTCGTACACCAGGCGCCCCAGAACGTAGTCATCGGCGCAATAGTCGGCCAACCTGCCCATGCCGCCAATGGCGTCCACAGCCTTGCGCTTAACGGCCATGGTGGGGCCAAGCGCAAATCTCATGCCCTCCAGCATGTTGGCAACAATCGCACCCGAGGTCATCTCGACCGACATTCCCAAGGCTTCCAGGTGCGACCAGACGCCCCCGGTCGGCATGCCGCGGTAGAGGCAAGTGACCAGTCCGACCTTGTCGTCGAGCAGGGGTGGAACCACATCGCGAAGATAGGTCGGGGACACATGTACATCGCTGTCGCTGATGACGAAATAATCGGTGCGCGCCACGGCGCACATCTTTTGCAGAGAG
>Ga0187788_10000234_pt1 | contig 15232 bp, 15 predicted proteins | sample 1015_BV01_MP10_2_FD_133008 | JGI IMG/M metagenome (GOLD analysis project Ga0187788, IMG submission 133008) | Tropical peat soil microbial communities from peatlands in Department of Meta, Colombia - 1015_BV01_MP10_20_MG | ecosystem: Environmental > Terrestrial > Soil > Wetlands > Peat | place...
CGGACTCCGCCGAACCCGCGCCGAAGGCCGCAAAGGGCAAAAAGAAAAAGCCAGTCGAAGAATAAGTCGTCCTCGACGACTAATCAGATTTTTCGGACTTACCGCCCTCTGCCGGCTTTTTTTCACTGGCGGCGGGCGGGCTTGGCTTCGTCTCGCCGGATTTCGGCTCCGGCGCGACAATGTCGGCAGGCTTTCCATCAGAAGGCTTGGCCTCGGCAGGTTTTGACTCGGACGTTTTGGGTTCGGCGCCGGCGTCCGGTTTCTTCTCCGTCCCTTTCTGTTCGCCCGCTTTGACACCCGATTTCTTCATTTCATCGGGTTTGGATTTCTCGTCGCCCTTTGCGGCGCGTTTCGCTGCACGCGCCGGCGCGGCCGGGCCAGTGTCCATCGATTTGAGGTAGGCGGCCAACGCGCCAGCCGATTCCTTGCTCGCCGTGTAATGTTCACGCAGGAAACTGTCGAGACCGAGAATTCCGCCCGCCTTTGCCAGTCCCCGAGGCGATTTGTGACAAATCGAGCAATTCGAGGCGAATAACTGGGCCGGTGTTTTGCCCTGATCCAGGTTTTCCTGCGCGTCGGCTGCGCCCGCGAGGCATAGCGCCGCCACGCTGATCGCCGCCCCGATGCTGCAACGTAACATTGTCATGACCGGCCAACCCTTCCGCCCCGCACCTTGCCCAATTTGCCCATGCGACCCCAACAAAGCAGCGTCTTGATAGCGCATTATTTCGAAATTGTGACCCGTGACCCGGCGAATGGCGCTGCGGCGCTTTTGCAGGATTGCTGGCGCCCTGGAACTTTGATTAAATGCCTAGATCTAAACAATTTTGCGCCCTTCACGTTGAATGGGGGGCAAGGGGAATCCTCAGGTAGTAGCGCGTTGAACAATGAGTGATGGAGGCGGCCGATGGATCGGTTGCTTCAGTTCCTGCTTAAGACGTTTATCCGGCGGGGCACATTTCGAGTTACGACCTCGCGCGGTACGGTTTTTACATTCGGCGATGGGACCGGCCGCCCGGTTTCGGTCCGTTTTACCTCGCGTCGCGCTGAATGGGGTATTCTCCTCGACCCTGAGCTTAAGTTCGGCGAATCTTACATGAACGGCACGTTTGTGGTTGAGCAAGGCTCAATCGCCGATGTGCTCGCAATCGCTCTCGGTCAAAAGTCAGAAGTACCTTACTGGGCAAGGCCACAGGCGCTGCTGCGCTACCTGCGTCGCCGTCTGAGTCAGTTCAATCCGCGCCCGCGCGCGCGTCGCAACGTGGCTCATCATTACGATCTCGACGGCCGGCTCTACTCTTTATTCCTGGATGCGGACCGGCAATATAGCTGCGCGTATTTCGAGCAGCCCGATCAATCACTCGATGACGCCCAGCTTGCGAAGAAGCGCCACCTCGCCGCCAAGCTGAGGCTCGGACCGAATAAACGCGCGCAGGATTTGCGCGTGCTCGACATCGGATGTGGCTGGGGCGGGCTCGGTCTTTATCTCGCCGAAATTGGCGGCGCGGACGTCACCGGCATTACGCTGTCACAAGAGCAACATGCGATCGCCAATGAGCGGGCGGCCGAAAAAGGGCTTAGCGGGCACGCGCGTTTTTGGCTCGAAGACTATCGCGATGTCACCGGGCCATTTGACCGTATCGTTTCGGTCGGAATGTTCGAGCATGTCGGCGTCAATCATTTCGACACGTTCTTCCATAAGAGCGCCCAATTGCTTGCCGAAGAAGGCGTGATGGTGCTGCATTCGATAGGCCGATCGGAAGGGCCCGGCGCCACCAATCCGTGGATCGCGAAATATATATTCCCCGGTGGGTACATCCCGGCATTGTCTGAAGTTCTGCCGAGAATTGAGAAGGCCGGACTGCTCGTCACCGATATCGAAATTCTCCGCCTCCACTATGCCGAGACACTCAGGCATTGGCGCGAGCGCTTCATGGCGCATCGCGAAGAGGCCGAGCGCATTTACGACCAGCGCTTTGTGAGAATGTGGGAATTTTATCTCGCAGCTTCCGAGATGTCATTCCGCGAACAGAACATGATGGTGATGCAGATCCAGCTCACCAAGCGGCAAGGCGTCGTGCCGATTACGCGAGATTATATTACCCATGACGAGCAGCGTCTTGCTGCCGCCGAGAGTGCCCGACGCCCGCCGCTGCGCCTGGCCGGAGAGTAACCGGCAGTCCGTTGGCGTGTTCGCGAACGGGGTCAAGAAAAAACCGGTCTTTCCCACCGCTCAATAGAGCATGTGAATTGCGGGATAACCGCGCGTGACACCCGCTTCCGCCACATAACGCGTGCTATGCCACAATTTCCGGGTAAGCACCGACATCCATGGCCCTCGCTGATTCGACAGCCCGCAAGCAGGTCGAAGAACCTGCCCCGCTCTATCGTTCCGCTCCGCACAACATCGAGGCGGAACAGGCGCTCTTGGGCGCTATCCTCGTCAACAACGAAGCCTTCTACCGGGTTTCGGATTTCCTCAATCCCGAGCATTTCTTCGAACCGATCCACCAGAAGGTCTATCAACTTGCGCGCGATCTGATCCGCGCCGGCAAACTGGCCACGCCTGTCACGCTCAAGACGTTTCTCGACGCCAATATCGACATCGGGGGGATCACGGTCAGCCAGTATCTCGCCCGGCTTGCCGCCGAAGCGACGACGATCATCAATGCCGAAGATTACGGCCACACGGTCTACGACCTTTCGATCCGCCGTGCGCTGATCCAGGTCGGCGAGGACATGGTCAACGTCGCCTTTGACGCGCCGGTCGATTTCTCCCCGCGCAACCAGATCGAGGACGCCGAGCGGCGGCTTTATGAATTAGCCGAAACTGGTCGCTACGACGGCGGCTTCCAGCGCTTTGCCCAGGCGCTCACGACCGCCATCGACATGGCAGCGCACGCTTTCCAGCGCGACGGGAAGCTTTCCGGAATTGCCACTGGCCTCGACGACCTTGACCGCATGATGGGCGGATTGCAGCAGTCCGACCTGATTATTCTGGCCGGACGTCCCGGCATGGGCAAAACCGCCCTCGCCACCAACATCGGATACAACATTGCCAAGGCGTGGCGCGGCGAGGTCAAGCCGGACGGTCACACCGTCACCGTCAATGGCGGCATCGTCGGCTTCTTCTCGCTGGAAATGTCGGCTGAACAGCTCGCCACCCGCATCATCGCCGAACAGACCGGAATCCCGTCCAACCAGATCCGGCGCGGCGGCATCAGCGAGAGCGACTTCGAGAAGATCAAGGACTACTCGATCGAGCTACAGCACATCCCGCTCTATGTGGATGAGACCGGCGGCCTGTCGGTGGCACAACTCGCTGCCCGCGCCCGCAGGCTTAAACGTCAGCGGGGTCTTGATCTGCTGGTGATTGACTACCTGCAATTGTTGCAGGGCTCCACCCGTCGCAGCCAGGAAAACCGCGTCCAGGAAATCACGGAAATCACCACCAAGCTCAAGGCTTTGGCAAAAGAACTCAACGTGCCGATCCTGGCCCTGTCCCAATTGTCGCGCCAGGTGGAAAGCCGCGACGACAAACGCCCGCAGCTTTCGGATTTGCGCGAGTCCGGCTCGATCGAACAAGACGCCGATGTGGTTCTGTTCGTCTATCGTGAGGAATACTATCACCAGATGCGCAAACCGCTGGAATCCAACCGCGAAAAGTTCGCCGAATGGCTCGCCGAGGCTGATAAGGTCCATGGCAAGGCAGAAATTATCATCGGCAAGCAGCGCCACGGCCCGACCGGAACTGTGGAAATGCAGTTTGACGCCGCGGTCACCCGCTTCTCCTCCTTGGCGCGCGAAAATCACCTGCCGGAACGCATCTAGACGGCCACCAGGTGTGCATGGACTGGCGGCGCCGGGGCGGCTAAACCCAGACGTCATGTCCGAAACCGCGTTACAGCCTGACTTGCATCCCGCGGCCACGTCAGCGGGGCTCTCGACCGAAACAGGTCCCTCTGCAGCCCAGGCCGGCGGAATTCTGACCATCAACCTGTCCGCCATCGAAGCCAATTGGAAAGAACTCGGCCGCCGCGCGATGCCATCCGAATGCGCGGCCGTAATCAAAGCCGACGGCTACGGCTGCGGTTTGGAACAGGTCGCCCGTACACTTACCGACGCAGGCTGCAAGACATTTTTTGTCGCGGACCTGGGGGAGGCCCGCCGCGTGCGTAACGTTGTGGCCGTACCGGCGATTTACGTGCTCAATGGCCTGCTGCCAGGCACGACGACCGCTTATGCCGATATCAATGCACGGCCGGTGATCGGGAGCCTCGTTGAACTCGCGGAGTGGGATGCATTCTGTGCCGCCAACCAGTGGCACGGCGGAGCAGCCTTGCACGTCGACACCGGGATGAACCGCCTTGGCATATCAGCCGATGAGGCAGCCGCGCTGGCGCCGCGCATTCGCGCAGAAAATCACGGCATTACCCTGCTGATGAGCCACCTGGTTTGTTCGGAACAGCCGGAGCATCCGCTCAACGAAAAACAGATCCAGCTCTTTCGCGACGTCCGCCTGCTTTACCGCGGCATTCCCGGTTCGCTCGCGAACTCATCGGGCATCTTCCTCGGCAGCAGCGCGCATTGCGACGTAGTACGGCCGGGCGCCGCGCTTTTCGGCGTCAATCCAACGCCCGGACACAGCAACCCGATGCGCCCGGTCGTCGAACTACATGCACACGTCGTGCAGGTGCGCACGGTGCCGAAGGGCGAAACCATCGGATACAACGCCGCCTGGACCGCCAAGCACGCGACCCGTGTTGCTATCGTCACTGTCGGCTATGCCGACGGCTATCCGAGGGCGGCGAGCGCCACAGATTCCGCGCCGGGCGCCGAGGCAATCGTCGCTGGAGTACGCTGCCCGCTTGCCGGGCGCGTTTCCATGGATCTTCTGGCGATCGACATCACCGCTCTACCCGACCACACCGTCCGCCGTGGTGACCTGGTGACGCTGATTGGCGGCGGTATCGGTGTCGACGACCTGGCGACCGCCGCCGGGACAATCGGCTACGAGGTCCTGACAAGTCTGGGCAACCGCTACCACCGCGTCTTCCGGGCGGACTGACCGGCCGCGCCCCCAATCCACTGACAATTAGCGACTTTTTAAAAAATGTTCTTGTATTGTTCTTTTGGACGCTCTAGCGTCCAGGCGCAACTTTTGAGGCTATTCCGCAATGTCCAGGCGCAGCCTGACCTTTATTTGCCAGAACTGCGGCGCGGCTTTCAGCCGCTGGCAGGGCAAATGCGAAGCTTGCGGCGAATGGAACACGCTTACCGAGGAAGGCGCCGAACGGCCTGCCGGCCCAGGCCGTAAGCCCGGCAAAGGCCGTTTATTTGCCCTGGAGCCGCTTGCCGGCGACGCTCATGACGCGCCACGCTTGCCCTCCGGCATCGCCGAATTCGACCGCGTAACTGGCGGCGGCTTTGTGCGCGGCTCCGTCCTCCTGGTGGGCGGTGATCCCGGAATCGGTAAATCGACCCTCCTGATTCAGGCCACTGCGGCGCTGGCCCGTTCCGGTCATCGCACCGTCTATATCTCGGGTGAGGAAGCGGTGGCGCAGGTGCGTCTGCGCGCGGAGCGGTTGGGTTTGCGCGATAGTGCCGTGGAGCTCGCGGCCGAAACCTCCGTCGAGGACATCATTGCAACTTTGTCGGAAGGCAAAACGCCCCGTCTGATCGTTATCGACTCGATTCAGACAATGTGGACCGACTTGGTTGAATCCGCACCCGGCACGGTGACCCAGGTGCGCGGCAGCGCGCAGACATTGATCCGCTTTGCCAAGAAATCCGGCGCTGCAATCATTCTGGTTGGTCATGTCACCAAAGATGGCCAAATCGCCGGGCCGCGCGTTGTCGAGCATATGGTCGACGCCGTCCTCTCGTTTGAGGGCGAAGGTTCACACCAGTTCCGCATCCTGCGCGCTGTCAAAAACCGCTTCGGTCCCACCGATGAAATCGGCGTGTTCGAGATGACGGGCTCGGGTTTGCGCGAAATCGCCAACCCGTCCGAACTGTTTTTATCCGAACGTGATCTGGGCCAGCCCGGCACTGCGGTTTTTGCCGGCATCGAAGGCACCCGGCCTTTGCTCGTCGAGATTCAGGCGTTGGTTGCGCCTACCTCACTGGGCACACCCCGACGAGCCGTCGTCGGCTGGGACCCAAGCCGCCTCTCGATGGTACTGGCGGTGCTGGAAGCGCACTGCGGCGTGCGGCTCGGCGGCCACGATGTTTACCTCAACGTGGCGGGTGGCATGCGCATTCAAGAGCCAGCCGGCGATCTCGCCGCAGCTGCCGCGCTGGTGTCCTCGCTTGCCAATGCACCATTGCCGGCGGACGCAGTCTATTTCGGCGAAGTATCGCTTTCCGGCGCCATTCGGCCTGTCGCGCAGAGTGCGTCACGCCTCAAAGAGGCCGCCAAGCTCGGTTTTGCTCGCGCCGTGGTGCCAGAAACTGCGCGCGCGGACACGGCCGAGCCGGGGCTTAAGGTTACAGACGTCGGAAGCCTCGCCAGCCTTGTGGCGGACATCGCCGCACGCGGAAAAGCGGGCAAGTTTGCCAAAAGTGGTGGACAAGACCCGTGACGGCAAGGTGACCTCCCGCTATATACGGGCGCGTCAAAACCGCCTTCCACGGCCTTATTGAGCGCGCGCGCAATAGCGCAGAAATGGGCTTAAAATTAAGCACTTAAGGTCGACATTGCCGCGCTTGTCCGAAGCCGCTATGGCTGGCCCGGAATCGCCGCGCCGGCTACCCGCCGCGCGTACCACCGACCGCCAAAACCAGCGGAGTGCATGAGCCCCGATGCCGATCACGTTGCTCGACATCATCCTGCTTGCGGTCATGCTGATTTCCGGGCTGCTCGCCCTGATACGAGGGTTTATGCGCGAGATCCTGTCGATCGGCGCCTGGGGCGTCGCCGCGGTGGTCACGCTCTATTCGTACAGTCGCGTACTGCCCATGGCGAAGCAGTATTTCAGCAGTGACATGGTCGCTGCGGGTGTCTCGGCCGGCGGCATATTCCTCGGCACGCTGCTCATCGTATCAATCATCACGGCGCGCATCTCGGATATGGTGCTCGACAGCCGCGTCGGCGCACTCGACCGAACACTTGGCTTCCTGTTCGGGCTGGGCCGCGGTTTGATCATTGTCGTCGTAGCCTTCCTGTTCTTCGCATGGCTGGTACCCGATCGCAGCCAGCCGGAATGGGTCCGCAGCGCAAAATCAAAGGTGGTCCTGCAAAATACCGGACAATGGTTGATGTCGATGTTGCCGGATGACCCCGAAAGCACCATCTTGAAGAGGTTGAAGAAGCCGAAACCGGAAGACCAGGACACGCCGGATTCAGGCCCCGACCAACGTTCAGAATTGCCACTGCAACCCAAGGCCAGCGGAACGCGATAGCCAATGCATAAACATCCTCAGGATCTCGTGCCAACGGCCGACGGTGAGTTCGATCCGGACGCCGACCGCCTGCGCGAGGAATGCGGAGTGTTTGGCATTTTCGGACACCCGGATGCGGCCGCCATCACGGCGCTTGGCCTGCATGCCCTCCAGCATCGCGGTCAGGAAGCAGCCGGCATCGTCTCCTTTGACGGCAAGCGCTTCCATTCCGAACGCCGTCTCGGACTTGTCGGCGATGCGTTTGCACGTCGCGAAGTGATTGATCGCCTGCCCGGCACGTCTGCCATCGGTCACGTACGCTATTCGACAACCGGTGAAACAATTCTGCGCAACGTGCAGCCGCTGTTCGCTGAACTTGAAGGCGGCGGCTTCGCCATCGGCCACAACGGCAATCTCACCAACGGCATCAAACTGCGGCGCGACCTCGTGCACGAGGGCGCCATGATGCAATCGACCACCGACACCGAAGTTATTCTCCACCTCGTCGCGCGCGCGCGGCGCAACCGTTTTGTCGACCGTTTCATCGAGGGCTTGCGTCAACTTGAGGGCGCCTATGCCTTCGTCGGTCTGACCAACAAGAAGCTGGTCGGCGCCCGCGATCCGCTCGGCATCCGGCCGCTGGTGGTCGGCAAACTCGACGGCTGTCCGATTCTCGCTTCCGAAACCTGCGCACTCGACATCATTGGCGCCCAATACGTGCGCGACGTAGAAAATGGCGAGGTCGTCATCTTTGACGAGGACGGCGCGCAGTCGCATAAGCCCTTCCCGCCGATGCCGGCGCGTCCGTGTATCTTTGAATACATCTACTTCTCGCGGCCCGATTCCATCGTCGGCGGCCGTCACGTCTACAACGTGCGCAAAACCATGGGCGCGGAATTGGCCCGCGAGGCGCCCGCCAAGGCCGACGTCATCGTGCCGGTACCGGATTCGGGCGTGCCGGCAGCAATCGGATTTGCGCAAGAGGCCGGCGTTCCCTACGAGCTTGGCATCATACGCAATCACTATGTCGGCCGCACCTTCATCCAACCCACGCAACAGATCCGTGACCAGGGCGTGCGGCTCAAGCATTCTGCCAACCGCGCCGTGGTCGCGGGCAAACGCATCGTGCTGGTGGATGACTCAATCGTGCGTGGCACGACGTCGCGCAAGATTGTCCAGATGATGCGCGACGCCGGAGCCAAGGAAGTCCACTTCCGCATCGCCTCGCCACCGATTACCCATCCGGACTATTACGGGATCGACACACCCGAACGCGACAAGTTGCTCGCGGCAACCCACGACCTCGAAGGGATGCGCAAATTTATCGGCGCTGACTCGCTGGCCTTCCTGTCGGTCGATGGCATCTACCGCGCCATGGGCCTGCCGGGCCGTGACCCGGCGCGGCCGCAATTCACCGACCATTGCTTCACCGGCGATTATCCGACCCCGCTTACGGACCTTGGCGCGCAAGAAGCGAGCCCGCGTCAGCTGTCGTTGCTGGCGGAAGCTATCTGAACTCAAGACGTGTCATGGCCGGGTTCATCCCGGCCATCCACGTCTTCTAAAGCCTCCGATTAAAGAAAGACGTGAATGCCCGGCACAAGGCCGGGCATGACAATAGAATGGGCAAGCCCGCAAAACCGCTCTCCGATCGCGTTGCGCTCGTCACCGGCGCATCGCGCGGCATTGGCGCGGCTCTCGCGCTCGCACTGGCGGAGGCCGGCGCGCATGTCGTCGCCGTTGCGCGTACCGTCGGCGGGCTCGAGGAACTTGACGATAAAATCAAGGCCGCCAGCGGCTCGGCCACGCTGGTGCCGCTGGATGTCAAGGACAGCGACGGCATTGCACGGCTGGCGCTTGCGCTCAACGAGCGCTACCGGCGGCTCGACATTCTGGTCGGCAATGCCGGCATTCTCGGCCCGCTGTCACCATTGGCCCACATCGAGCCGAAGGATTGGGACAATCTGATAGCGGTCAATATCACCGCCAACTGGCAGCTCATCCGCTGCATGGACGCATTGCTTCAGCTGTCCACGGCCGGCCGCGCGGTATTCCTCACATCCGGCGTTGCGCACACGGGGCGGGCTTATTGGGGACCCTACGCCGCCTCGAAAGCTGCTTTGGAAGTCCTTGTCCGCACATACGCGGCGGAATGCATGACCACTCCGGTGCGCGCCAATTTGTTCGCGCCCGGTCCAACCCGAACGCGCATGTACACCGGCGCCTTCCCGGGTATCGATCCCCTGACATTGCCAACGCCTGAGGAAGTCGCAAAAGCGATCGTGCCACTTTGCCTGGCTGGATGCACCGAAAGCGGCAAGATCTATAGTTTTCGCGAGAAAAAGTTTCTGGACTTCCGCGCACCCGCGTAAACCGTCGGCGTCATTGCCGGGCTTGACCCGGCAATCCATGATGCCGTGCCACAATTTTCAATCGTAAAGCCTTTCATCGTCGCAGCCGTCAATGTTTTCGCTTCGCACGCCCTTTGAACGGGTTGTCCTTCTCCCGCAGCGCAAGCCGGATCGGCGTACCCGGCAAGTCAAAAGTCTCTCGCAATGAATTCAGCAAATAGCGCTTGTAGGCGTCGGGAACCGCGTCAGCACGCGTGCAAAATATGACGAAGCTCGGCGGCCGGCTTTTGGCCTGGGTAATGTAATTGAGCCGCAGCGATCGGCCCGAAACCGCCGGCGGCGGATGCGCGCTTATTGCGTGCTCAAACCAGCGATTGAGTGCGCTGGTGGGGATGCGCTTGTTCCAGACTTCGTACGCATCCACGATCGCTTGCATTAGCCGATCCAGGCCTTCGCCCGTAAGCCCCGAAACTGCAACGAGCGGCACACCCTTGAGCTGTGTCAACTTTTCATCCGCCTGGCCTCGCAATTTTCCGATGGCACCCGCAGTCTTCTCTTTCAAATCCCATTTGTTGACCGCAATGACGATGGCGCGGCCTTCCTGCTCGACGAGGTCGGCAATGCGTTGATCCTGTTCCTCGAAGGCATTCTCTACGTCGAGCAGCACCACAACGACTTCAGCAAAACGCACTGCATTGAGCGCATCGGCGACCGAGAGCTTTTCCAGCTTCTCCTCAACGCGCGAGCGACGGCGTATTCCCGCGGTGTCGTAAAGTCTGAAGCTACGATCATGCCAACCGTATTCGACCGCTATTGCGTCACGTGTGATGCCGGCTTCCGGCCCTGTGAGTAGTCGCTCTTCGCCAATCAGCCGGTTGATCAACGTGGACTTGCCGGCATTGGGACGGCCGACAATCGCCACGCGGATCGGACGCGATTCGTCCGCCTCGGTCTCCACTGCATTTTGCACAACTTCATCGGGCACAACCGCACGCAAGGCGTCGTAGAGATCGGACATGCCTTCATCGTGCTCTGCGGAGATCGGCACCGGCTCGCCAAGCCCGAGCGCGTATGCGTCCAGCCGGCCTGCCTCACCGGCAGTGCCTTCGCTCTTGTTTGCGACCAGCACGATCGGCTTGCCGGACTTGCGCACGATATCGGCAAATGCATGATCCGCCGGAATCGCTCCGGCGCGCGCGTCAATCATGAAGAAAATAACGTCGGCCTGACTGATGGCAGTTTCGGTCTGCGCGCGCATACGGCCGGACAGACTTTCCGGAGCCGACTCTTCGAATCCGGCCGTATCGATCACGGTGAATTCAATGTCGCCGAGCCGGCCCGCGCCCTCCCGGCGGTCGCGCGTGACGCCTGGCCTGTCGTCAACCAGGGCCAGGCGGCGCCCCACCAGCCGATTGAACAAAGTCGATTTGCCGACATTGGGACGGCCAATAATGGCAAGGGTGAAACTCATGCGCCGTCACCGCCGGTTCATACCCGGCAATCAATCTAGAGGGGATTCAAAGATGTGTTTGCCAGATGGATGCGCGGTCATAGGCGTGTGAAAGCACGCCGTCCTTCGGACGTCTATGCCCGCAAATGACACGCCCGATTAACGCGCAACGGTGCCGGGCGGCGACGATGGCCACGGGTCGGCGGCGTTGTTCTGACCCTGCGCGGGTGCGGGCCAGGGCGCCTGCGCCTGTTGCGGCGCCGGCTGCTGGCTCTGCTGTGGCCAGGGAGCCGGTTGCTGCTGGGCGGCAGGCTGCGGCCCTGCCGGTGGCTGCGACGCTGTTTGCGGCTTCGGTTTACGCTTTGGTTTTGGTTTCGGCTCGGGTTCGGCCGCAGCCGTTTTCTTGTCCGGCGTGGCAGCGGCGGCAGCCGCACTAGCCGGTTCGGTTGCCGGGGCTTGCGCGACATCAGGCGGCGGCTGATTGCCCTTCATATATTCGGGCGGAATGCCCTGAGTCACGCCCGGAACACCACCGGGAAACAGCTCCTTGCGCTCACCGGGAAGCTTTTTCTTCTCATTGAGCCCGAAGAAGTCGAGTTTGTCCGGGTCGAAATCCGCGCACGCCGTCAACGCCGAGGCATAGGCTGCAAATACAGCCAGCAGGACAATACGATGCATCGCCCGCATTTCTCGTTCCTCAGCTCTTGCTGTCGGCGGCGATGAGCCCCGACAGAACTTCTGCGCGCGCCCGTGTGCCGGCAGGTGTTTCAGCATCAGTTGCAATCATGTCGAGATACCGCCGAGCAGCAGCGAGGTCATGATTGCGCCATGCAGACAGGGCCAGGAGTTCGCGCGCAGTGTGGCGGAAGCTACGCGAGGGCTCGGCGAGAGGCACAAGCCGCCGCTGCATTTCAGCCAGCGACGTTGTATCGACGAGGAGCATGCCTGCGCGCACGGCAGCGAGATCCTGCCAGGTCGTCCCGATCGAGGCATCCGCGGAAAGTTCATCATATGCCTTTATCGCGTCGGCTGGCTTTACCTGCGCGAGGGTGCCGGCCACGCGCATGCGCGCAAGCACGCGATAACCGGACGGTGCCTCGGCCGCCACTTTGGCGAAGGCCGCTTCTGCCTCGGCATATTTGCCCTGCTCGTTCAAGGCCGCGGCCGCTTCGAAAGCAGCGCCCGCAGCCGCGGCCTTCTTGGCCATCCAATAGTCATAACCGCGCCAAGCGGACACGCCGGCCACGATCAAGACGGCAAGTGCGATCAGATAAATGCTGTAGCGATCCCACAGCTTCTTGAGCTGCTCTCGCCGGACTTCCTCATCTACTTCGTGAAAAATATCGGCCACAAATGGCTCCCGACCCGCCCATTGGCCCACCCCGGGCCGAATTGCGCCGTAACCTAACGATGTGGCATGCCTAAGGCAAAGCCAAAGCCCGCAATCGTTAATATTTCAGGGCCTTAGCTCTTCTTGCCCTTCATCGGATAGACGTGGTCGGGACCGGGAAAAGCGCGGGATCGCACCTCGGCGGCATAGCTGGCTATGGCCTTTTCTATGCCGGGGCCCAGTTCGCCATAGCGCTTTACAAACTTCGGTACGCGCGGAGACAGCCCGAGCATGTCCTCGAGCACGAGTATCTGCCCGTCGCAGGCCGCGCTGGCACCAATCCCGATGGTCGGAATTGGAACAGCACCGGTGAGCTTGCGCGCAAGCGGTTCCGCGACTGCCTCGATCACGACCGAAAAAGCCCCCGCTTGAGACACGGCGATCGTGTCGTCCTCGATACGCGCCCAATCGCTTTCGTCGCGTCCCTGCGCTCTAAACGACCCAATTGTGTTGATTGCCTGCGGCGTCAACCCGACATGGGCCATGACGGGCACGCCACGTTCGGCAAGAAAGCGAATGGTTTCCGCCATGCGCTTTCCGCCCTCGACCTTGATCGCGCCGCATCCGGTTTCCTTCAACACCCGCGCCGCATTCATAAAGGCTTGTTCTTTCGAGGCCTCGTAGGAACCAAACGGCATATCGACGACCACCAGCGCGCGCCTGGAACCGCGCATCACGGCGTGTCCCTGCAGGATCATCATGTCGAGCGTCACCGGCACGGTCGTCTCGAGCCCGTGCATGACCATGCCGAGAGAGTCGCCGACCAGAATGATGTCACAGTGTTTGTCGACAATGCGCGCGGTATGGGCGTGATAGGAAGTCAGGCAGACGATCGGATTTCCGCCCTTGCGCGCGCGAATATCAGGTGCGGTCAACCGCCGAATTTCGTCCTGCACCGACATTGCTAGCGTCCGAACACCGCTACACCGATGACCACGGGATGGAAGGCGTAACCAAGCGCGAGATAAACCACCACACCGAGTGCAATAACAAGGGCATCATTGAGCCAGCCCGTGGGCGATGTCGTCGGCCCCAGATCGCCGCGCCGCTTGGCAGCAATTCGGGCATAGACGCCCCAGGCAAGAAATCCACCGAACAGCAGAATCGACCCAAGATCGCCATTCGACAGCAAATGAGCCAGCGCCCATGTCTTGATGCCGGCGAGCATCGGGTGCTTGAGACGAGTCTTGACATGACTGGGGACAAAAGCGGCAACGACGAAAATCACCGCAAACAGCATCAGGCCAACAGTGACGTGCCGCATGAATGCCGGCGGCGACCACACCTGTATCAAATCATGCGCACGGTATTGACCATAACCCCAGACGATCAACGCAAGGCCGGCGAGCGATACCAACGCGAAAAGCGCACGATACGAATGCAGGCCTAGTCGTGCGATGACACCGGCGCGTGCGCCGCGGAACGACACGAAAACATGCGTCCCGAGAAAAACCGCCAGGCCGAGAACGAGAATACCTAAGCCCATGCTACACTCACATCATACTGTCGCCGCAGTAGAGGATAGCAGGCATCAATGCAAGCCGCGCCCCACGATCGGAGCATAGCCCGGATGGGCCTTGCCACAACACACCGACTGCTCAAATGCGCCATGATAGTGCATTCGCTGCTGTTGGGGGCGGCGATGCCCGCATTGGCGCAGACCTGGCCCGCGAAAACGGTCCGGATCGTGGTTCCCTTTGGCCCGGGATCGACGCCGGACATCGTGGCGCGCCTGGTTGCCGACGGGCTGCACCAAAAATATCCCGGCAGTGCATTTGTCATCGAGAATAAACCCGGCGCCAGTGGCAATATCGGGACCGACGCCGTTGCAAAGGCCATACCCGATGGCTCGACCCTTGGCGTGAGCATCGGAGGCCCGCTCGCTATCAACACCTTGCTGTTTGCAAACCTGCCGTACGACCCTCGCAAGGACATCGCGCCCGTTACCCAGTTGGTCACCCAGCCCAGCGTGCTCGCGGTCAATCCGGACCTCGGAGTCACAACAGTCGCCGAACTGATTGCCCTGTTGAAGACAAATCCAGGAAAATACAATTTTGCGTCGATAGGCAACGGCTCGCTGTCACAGCTTGCCATGGAGGCCATCGCCATCAAGGCTCGCGCCAAGCTCGTACACGTGCCCTACACAAGTTCGCCGCAAGCCATCACGGCTGTAATCCGCAATGACGCGCAGATGACCTGCCTGCCCGCAATATCTGCGACCCCGCAGGCCGCAGCCGGCAAGGTGAAAATTCTCGCGGTCTCGACGGCGGCGCGTTCTCCCTATCTGCCGGACGTGCCTACTTTGAAAGAGGCCGGCATCGACGTCGAGGCCGACGCATGGAATGCCCTGATCGCGCCCGGCGCCACGCCCAAGCCCATCATCGAAAAAATCAGCAAAGATGTCGCCAAGGTTATCAAGCAGCCAGGCGTGCGCGAAAAGCTGGCGGCGCAATTGATGGAGCCGGTTGGCTCGTCACCGGAAGAGCTACGTACACGCATCGACGGAGAAATCGCACGCTGGGCACCGGTGATTAAAGCGGCCAACGTGAAGGTAAACTAGGCCGCCTTGTCCTTGACGTCCTTGATGTCGGTGAAATCGATCCCCGGCGCGCGCTCCCGCGTGTAATCGAGGACGAACTGGTTGCGCGCCATGAAGAC
>Ga0187788_10000235_pt1 | contig 15183 bp, 13 predicted proteins | sample 1015_BV01_MP10_2_FD_133008 | JGI IMG/M metagenome (GOLD analysis project Ga0187788, IMG submission 133008) | Tropical peat soil microbial communities from peatlands in Department of Meta, Colombia - 1015_BV01_MP10_20_MG | ecosystem: Environmental > Terrestrial > Soil > Wetlands > Peat | place...
TATGCGCACGCGATCCGGACGGGCTATCGCTTCTATTCCTATGGCGACGCCTGTCTATTGTATCCGTCGCACATACAACGATGATCATGTCAGCTAGTCTCGCGAAAGTGGAAACTCGGAGCAATAGATTTCTGATGCGGATACTCTGGATTCCCGCTTTTGCCAGAATGTGCTGCGCCCCGTCCGGGACACGCGTTGCCGCCATTCTGATATGAGTGCGTGATGCGCGAAGCATTTTCCTTCGAGCTGATCGCGACCGACGGCGCCGCCCGCCGCGGCGAGGTCGTTACGCTGCACGGCACGGTACAGACCCCCGCCTTCATGCCGGTCGGCACGCAGGCCACCGTGAAGGGTCTGATGCCGGACGATGTGCGCGCGACCGGGGCCGAGATCGTGCTCGGTAACACCTATCATTTGATGCTGCGGCCCGGCGCTGAGCGCATTGCCGCGCTGGGTGGCCTGCACAAATTCATGAACTGGCCACTGCCCATTTTGACCGACTCGGGCGGCTTCCAGGTCATGTCGCTGTCCGATCTGCGAAGGCTCGACGAGCGCGGCGTAACATTCCGCTCGCATCTCGACGGCGCCATGGTCGCACTTTCTCCGGAGCGTGCCATCGAGATCCAGACGCTGCTCGGCGCGGACATTTCCATGCAGCTGGACGAATGCCTGAAGTTGCCGGCAGGGCGCGAGGAAATTGCGCGCGCGATGCAGCTGTCGCTGCGCTGGGCCGAACGCAGCAGACGCAGTTTCGAAAGCCACGCGCGGGAAGGCTATGCGCTGTTCGGAATCGTCCAGGGCGGCGACGATTTGGGGTTGCGGGCGGAAAGCGCGCGCGAACTGACCGGGATGAATTTTCAAGGTTACGCCATCGGCGGGCTTGCAGTAGGCGAGCCACAGGAGATGATGCTCAAAATCGTCGCGGAAATTGCGCCAATGCTGCCCGAGGGTCGCCCGCGCTACCTTATGGGAGTTGGCACGCCGCACGATCTGCTCGAAGCGGTTCATCGTGGTATCGACATGTTCGATTGCGTGCTGCCGACCCGCAACGGCCGCCACGGCATGGCCTTCACGCGTTTCGGTCCGATCAATCTTGCCAACGCCCGCCATGCCGATGACCCACGCCCGCTCGATGAGCAAAGTACGCATCCGGCTACGCATAAATACTCGCGCGCCTATCTGCATCACCTCACCAAGGCCAACGAGATGCTGGGGGCGGTGCTGCTCTCGAGCATCAATCTTGCCTACTACCAGACGCTGATGGCCGGAATGCGCGAGGCCATCGCGGCCGGCCGTTTCGCGGAATTCAAGGCTGTGAGTGAGGCAGGCTGGGCGCAGGGCGATTTGCGGCCTCTGTGAGGGTTGTCTCATCCGTCCCGCTTGGCTAAAGGCACCCGCATGAACGTGCACGCTGGATTTCTCGACCACCGTCGCAAGCCGCGCTTTAAGTTGCCGGCTGGCAGTTGCGATGCGCATTGCCACGTCTTCGGCCCGGCGGCGAAGTTCCCCTATGCGCCGAACCGGCGCTACACCCCGGCCGACGCGCCCCGGGAAATGCTGGCGGCATTGCATGCGCATCTGGGGGTCGAACGCGCGGTGATTGTGCAGGCGAGTTGTCACGGTACGGACAATGCCGCGATGCTCGATTGCATCGCCTCGGATCCCAGGCGCTATCGCGGCGTCGCTATCGTCGACGACGCCTTCACCGATAAGGATTTCGACGCGCTCGATCGCGGTGGCGTGCGTGGGGTACGCTTTAATTTTGTCAAACATCTCGGTGGCGCTCCCGACTTGGCGGTATTCAATCGCGTCATCGAGCGCATTAAGGGACGCGGCTGGCATGTGGTGCTGCACGTGGACGCACCCGATATCGTCCTGCTTTCGGAGTTGATGCGGAAACTGCCGCTGCCTTTTGTCGTCGATCACATGGGCCGCGTGCCGTCGGCGGCGGGTGTCGATCAGCCGCCGCTGCGTGCACTGATTGAGCTTTCGCGCCTCGAAAATTGCTGGATCAAGGTGTGCGGCTCCGAGCGCATCTCCATGCCACCTTACAGAGCAGCCGTGCCGATTGCGCATGCCTTGGTCGAAGCGGCCCCTGTGCGGGTGCTGTGGGGCACCGACTTTCCGCACCCGAACGCAACCCACGAGGCCGACGAGGCAGACCTAGTCGATCTGGTGCCGCAATTTGCGCCCGATCCGCTGGCGCAAAAACGTCTGCTGGTGGACAATCCCGCGCAGCTTTATGGTTTCAAGTGAGAAAAATAGAACAAAGAAAATCCTGGAGGACACGCACATGATGAAGGGGCTTTTTGCAACGGTCGCGCGCCGGACTGCACCGTTGATGCTGGCGGCAATTGCCGTGGCCGCGGCACCGCAGGCTAACGCCGCCTGGCCGGAAAAACCGATCAAGCTCGTGCTGCCGTTTGGCGCCGGCGGCGTTGCCGACGTCACGGCGCGTATTCTTGCTGACAAGCTTAGCCAGAAACTCAATCAGCGCGTCGTTGTCGAAAATATGCCGGGCCCCGGCGGTATCGCGGCCGCACGCGCAGTGATCACGGCGCCGCCCGACGGCTACACAATGGCGTGGGTGACCAACGGCGCAGCCATCAGCGTCGCGACCTTCCAGAGCCTGCCGTTCGACCCGGTGAAGGATTTCGCGATGGTCTCGATGGCCGGCACCTTCGACCTGGTCTTCGTGGTTAATAGCCAATCCGAATTCAAGACACTCGGCGATTTCATCAAGGCAGCAAGAGCTAGCCCGGGAACGATGAATGTCGGGACGATCGCCGCCGGCAGCACGCAAAATCTTGGCGGCGAGCTGTTCAAGTCGCTGGCGGGCCTCAATGTGCAGATCGTTCCGTACAAGAACTCACCGGATATCGTGGTGGCGTTGTTGCGCAATGACGTGCAGCTGATGATCGATTTCCCGCCGGCAGTGGCGGGGCAGGTCGCAGACAACAAGTTGCGCATTCTGGCGAGCTCCAGCCCGCGGCCATCCCGGCTGCTGCGGGGCGTACAAACTGCCGATCAGGCCGGAGTCAAAGGCTACGAGGTGATCTCATGGAACGGTGTTGGCGCGCCGAAGGACACGCCGAAAGAGGTCATCGATATCATGAATAAGGCTATGCGCGAGGTCCTTGCCATGCCGGATGTGCAAGAGCAGCTCGCCAAAGTCGGAGTCGTCGCGAAAGCGAGTACGCCAGCCGAACTGATGGCGCGCCTGACAGCGGACATCAAAAAGTGGAACGACGTGGTCGACAAGGCGGGTATTCCGCGGAAGTAACGGCTGGCGACCAGCGAAAGACCAAAAGGACGCAATGAAGAAAAAACTCTCGGTCGCCGTGGTCGGCGCGGGCATGGGCGGTCTGGCTGTGGCGGCGACGCTGCGACGCGTCGGTATCGACGTCCATGTTTACGAGCAGGCGGCGCGTTTCGCGCGGATCGGGGCGGGCATCCAGATGATGCCCAACTCGATGAAAGTGCTGCGCGGCATCGGAATCGAGGAACGGCTGCGCAAGACGTCGTTTGCGCCTTATTCGCATCTCAACCGCGACGGCACCACCGGCGAGATCACGCGCGAGCTGCCGATGCCGGAGACTCTCTACAACGCGCCCTATCTCTGCATGCATCGCGGCGATCTGCACGATGCACTGGCCTCGGCCGTTCCGGCCGCGATCGTCCATCTCGGCAAGAAACTGGTCGGGCTTGATCAGGCGCGCGGGCAAGTGACGTTGCGCTTCGAAGACGGCAGCAGCGCCACGGCTGACGCCGTGATCGGGGCGGACGGCGTCCATTCCACCGTGCGCGATATCGTGGTTGGCCCTGACGAGCCGATCCACAAGGGCCGCATTGCTTACCGTGCAGTGTTTCCAGCCAAATTAATGGGCGGTTTCGATATCGGCCCCTCACGCACGAAATGGTGGGGTACCGATCGTCACATCGTCATCTATTACACGACCAAAGCGAAGAGTGAGGTTTACTTCGTCACCAGCGTGCCGGAGCCGGCGGAGTGGCTCACGCGGGAATCCTGGTCGGCCAAAGGCGACGTAAAGGAACTGCGCGAAGCCTACGAAGGTTTCCATCAAGATGTGCGCAATGTGCTGGCGGCGTGCCCAGATTGCCACAAGTGGGCGATCCTCGAGCGTGAACCGTTGCCGTACTGGAGCGACGGGCGTGTGGCGTTGCTCGGCGATGCCGCGCACCCGATGACACCCTATATGGCGCAAGGAGCGGCGACATCGATTGAGGATGCCGCCATTCTTGCACGCTGCCTTGATGCGGTGAATGGCGAGGACATCGAGGGCGCGTTCAAACGCTACGAGGATCATCGCAAGCCGCGCACATCTGTCGTGCAGGCGATCTCGAGCGCCAATACATGGATGCGGGACGAGCGCGGCGGCGATACAAGTTGGCTCTACGGTTACGACGCCTGGAGTGCAAACCTCGATCAGCCGGCCGCACACCCGCGCGCGCAGGCGGCTTAAGGGGTCGTGCCCCGGATGCGATGCAGTACAATGCGCAGCGCATCACCCTCGTGCTGCGCTACGCCCGGAACACGCAATTCTATGGGCCGTCATAAAGCCAGGCGATACTCTCGTAGCTTTCCTCTGGCGTGCGGGGAGCCAGCGCCAGCTCGCGTAATTCCGCTGTAACGCCACGCGCGTGATAAACTTCGCCGTAGACACGCGCCATGATCTGCGTGCGGCCGGTGCGCAAGTATCGGTCCTGCTCATAAGCCTTGAAGGCCTTGGCCGGATCGTCGGGTGAGGCAGCAACCTTCTCCGCCAGCACGATCGCATCCTCGGTCGCCATGCATGCGCCTTGCGCGAGATATTGCAACATCGGATGGGCGGCATCGCCCAGCAGGGCGACACGGCCCGATGTCCAGTTCTTCACCGGCTCGCGATCGCACAAGACCCACATACGCCACGTCTCGATCCGCTCAAGCATGCGCAGCACTTGCGGCACTTGCATTTTGAAATGCTGCCACATGACGTCCTTGCTGCCTTCGGCATTCCAGCCTTCCTCGTAATGATCGGAGTGAAAGACTGCGACCAGATTGTAAAGTTCGCCTCGCCGCAATGGGTAATGCACGAAATGGGTACGCGGTCCGGCCCACAGCACAACATCGGGACGCCAGAGGTCCTTCGGCACGTCCTCGCGCTTGAGAACGCCTCTGTAGGCAATGTGTCCAGACACTCGCGGCTTGCCGTCGCCGACCAGGCTCTCGCGGATCTTCGACCACATACCGTCGCAGCCGATCAGTGCACGGCCTTCGACGGTCTCCCCATTGTTGAGCGAGACAGAAACGTGGTCACCGTGATCCTTAAAGGCGTCGACACGGCGGCTCGTTTCCAGTGTGATCAGATTGCTGCCCTGGCAGGCTTTGAGGAACGTGCCATGGATATCGGCCCGATGGGTAACGCCATAGGGCTGGCCGAACCGTTTCTGGAACGCATCGCCGAGCGGGATATTGGTGATCAACTTTCCGGTCAGCGCGTCCCGCATTTCCTGGGCGGGCGGGCGGTGGGCGTCGGCCAGGACCGCATCCTTCAGGCCGACCTTCTCCAGCACACGAAAGATGTTTGGACCAAGCTGGATACCGGCGCCGACCTCGCGGAATTCGGGCGACTGCTCGAAAACCCGGACAGGAAAGCCCTGATGGGCAAGCGCGTAGGCGGTGATCAGCCCGCCGATACCGCCACCGGAAATCAGGAAGGGGGCGGAGCCGCCATTCGTACGCGCCATGGACACAACCTCACTTTCACGAAAGACCGAACGGGATTTACGATGACCATAAAACCGGAAGCGGCCCGCCGCCAAGTGCGTTCTCTCCAATGAAAAACCCGCGGCCAGGGTCCGGTTAAGTGAGGCCGCTCAAGGCTTCATGCTGGAACCGACACCGCGACCGGCAAAACCGAGGCGTTTTCGCATTGAAGCGGGTCGACAGAAGAGGCAGCATGCCTCAGCGGATCTTGTCCTTCGGGACGTTGGGAGGGTGCTTGGCGAAGAAACGAATCTTTTATGCGCGATCGCGGCATTGGCGTTGGTTGGTGCGTCACAGGTCTCCGCTATCTTTACGACAGCAGCCTTCGGACAGGGGCATGTTAATATCAACACGGCGAATTACGTCATGCCTGGATGTCGTAGCTTTCTCGCTAGATCAAAAAATGAAGATCCTTTCCTGCAAGGCCGATGTTTTGGATTGGTTGACGGCATCGCGCTTGGATTGGCCAAGTGCCTCCCCACCGACATAACGCTATTTCAAGTTATGCGCGTTGTGGTTCAGTACATCGACAGTCAGCCCGCTCGGCTGCATGAGGATTTCAGGCTGTTAGCGGGCGAGGCCATGGTCAAGGCATGGCCGTGCCCGGTCTCGTCGAAAGAGATGTAGGGAAAAATCTAGGGCAGCGGCCTAAGCCCTGGGTCGACTGAATAAAACAATTTTATTTTCTTCGGACTTGTGCATTACGAAACGAAAATCCCGCCGGCAAGGTGCCGGCGGGATTTTGCCGAAGCGATCGGGGTCTGCCTGGTACCCTACTTGGTAACCTGGCCGCGGACTTCGCCGCCCTTGTTGGCTGCGGTGTGGACGTTGACGTACCACTTGCCCGACATGAGCTCCTCGGCCTGCGCATCGGTGAGCGTCGCCGAACCTTCGAACGTGCCTTTGTCGGCGCCCGCGATTGGGACAACCACGCCGCCGTTCTTGCCGACTTCGCCGGAATGGAAATGCGCTGCGGTCGCCGGGCCGCTGAGGCCGGAAACAGTGCCCTTCCATGATAATTTCTTGCTGGCGGTATCAAAGGTCGCGGTTACCGAACCCGTGCCCTTGCTGTCGATCGGCGGAACTTCGCTTGCGCCCTTCAGATCAGCCTTCATGTTGACATTGGCTGCCAATGCCGGGCCGGCGATGGCGAGTGCGGCAACGCAGGCTAGCAAAATCGTCGTTTTCATAGTTAGCTCCTCCTAGGAGTGCGTGGACGCACCCTTGGTGCAAACACCGTACTCTACCACCTATTCCCGGTGTTGCAGGGCGCCCGCGGGGCCTCAATGAGAGGTCAGCGGTATGGAGGTGCTGGAAGGCTCGCCACAGGCGTCGCATTCCCAGTGGTGGCGGATTTCTCCACTTTCGATGAACTCGGATGCGATCGGCGCGACCAGCAGGTCGCCGCAAATAGGACAGCGTATGGGGTTGGCGAAAGCGCGCAGAGCGGAAAGTCTCGCCCAATCTTCATGCAGGTGCATATCACGGCCTCCATTTTCTCCCCCGCCGTGGGTGGGGAGTAACTGCGTATAGTGGCAGCGAGGAGACGCTTTGATGAAACTGTGGTGGCCGGAACCTTAAACTTTTGCGACAGAATGTGACTCGTCGATATCCCACACCGTCCGCGAAACGGCGGGCCTCCTGCTGTATTGTTGCGCCGCAGCGAGCAGATTGTCGACGATGTGGGAAAACGCCGCAAAATAAAAAGGGACCGCCGGGAGCAGTCCCTACGGTTTGCCGAAATTGGGGACACCCTGATTAAAGGGATCGACATCCCGTTCGCGCACCATGACCCGACAGCCCGATTTGCTCTGTGAAGTAGCTCACACCCCAAACAATAATTGGCGTCGGCGGGACGCGATGATGGCATCTTAGCAGGTGCCATTCCCCATCCGGACGCAAGACGCTCGGAATTCGCTGTTGGCGACGCCGCCAAAGGTGCATTGCCAAAAAGGCGAGCGTTGGCTGTTGTCAAATACGGAGGCGGTCCCAGTCGTAGCAGTGTGGCATTCTACCCCGGCTGGCGACCGCCCCAAGCAGAGCTAGCCCCCCAGGGCCCCCCGCTTCGTTGCAGTGTTAAACTTTGAGCGGCTTTGTCGCTATGACCGCGGCGCAACAGTTGAGCAAAAATGAGTGTTGCGCATTGGAACTCTGTACAAACGAAACTGATGCTTGCGTCAATTTCCATGCCGGCGATAGCGACAATCCGGATTCTCTAAAGAAACGGGCCGCTTCAGCGGGGACGGAGAGCGGCCCTTAAAAGGCTGGTTCAAGATGAATCGCGCGTCAGGGCTTGGGGCAGACCATCCGCGCGGTCGCCGCCTTAAGCTGACGGCATTGCGCCAAGCTTATTCGGTGCCGCCGATAAAGTGATTTCGTTCGGTAAGTAACCTTAAGGCCGAAGCAGAAAGTACAAATACAGGGAGATTTGAGGTGTGGTCACTCGACGATGACTTCAATGAGTTGATCGCAAGATCTGCACTCCGAGGTAGCGCAATAGATATTCGCCCAGCACGCCTTTTGAATAATTCTGACCGGCAAACCAATACTCGTACAGCATTTGACGGTGTAGGCCTTTTCAGGCGAAATCAACCACTTAAGGGATCGCGTGAGACCATCCATGCTTTGGCCAAACAAGCCAGCGAAGCCGACAGCGTTGCCGCGGCGGTTTCGTACGTCAGGAGTCACTGGCCCACAAGTTGCGATCCTTTTCGCGGCGTTCACGTTGCTCATATCCATACCGATCTGGACGCATCCGCTGCCACCGCTGTCAGACTACGTCAATCATCTGGCGCGGATGAAGGTGATCGCAACGCTAACGGAGAACCAGCAGCTTGCACAATTCTACGAGTTAAATTGGCAGATGATTCCCAATCTGACCATGGATCTTGTCGTGCCGCCGTTGGCTGGTGTCATGAACATTTATTTCGCCGGCCAAATATTTATTGTTGCGATGTTTGCACTCATCATATCGGGCGTTCTGATGCTCAACCGGGCACTGATCGGTCGCTGGTCGGTTTTACCGTTGTTCGCCATTCCTCTGCTTTACAATTATGTCTTTCTCGTTGGGTTGATGAATTATCTGTTCGGGGTCGGGGTATCATTGTGGGCCTTGGCCGGTTGGGTCGCCTTCCGCGAGCATCCATGGCCGTTACGCTTTGCATTATCGACCGTTTGTGTCGTTGTTCTTTTCTTTTGCCATCTCTCGGCACTCGGCATTTACGGAATTGGCTTGCTCTCATTCGAAATTTTAAGGCTGTGGGCGCAACGGCTTGAACCGTGGCCGAGTCGGATTATGGATTTCATTGTCGGCGGACTGCCATTTCTCGCTATCGCCCCAATGCTCTATGTGAGCCCGACTATGCAGCTCGTTTCCTCTACGTCCTGGGAGCAACGCGGCAAGATGGACGGGCTGATGTATGTCTTCGAGAACTACTCCGACATAGCCGCTTTCGCGCTTATCATCGTCATGGCCGCGAGCGCAATTTGGGCGACGCGCCATCGCGTTCTGCAGATCCATCCGCTGGCTCTGGTCCTGCTTGTTGTAGGGGGCGCAGTCTATCTTGCTCTGCCACGGGTGATGTTTGACACCTACATGACCGATGAACGTGTCCCGCTTGGCGTTGCATTCATGATTTTTGCCTGCGGCGAGCTAGACGTGCGCCGTCGTCTGGTGTGGCGCGGTTTTTTGACGGTTCTCGTTGTCTTAATCGCCGGTCGGCTGCTTGAGGTCGATTACAACTGGTCGCAACTATCGGATTCCACCAGTGAGTTTCGTTCCTCGGTGCGCCGAATTGCACCAGGCTCAAAAGTCTTTGTTGCCTATGCCGATCGCAGTTTTGGCGATGACGTGCGTGATCTTGGTCTCGTCCACGCTGCCTGCATTGCCACAATCGAGCGTTCTGCGCTGGTCACAACGCTTTTCACGGTTGCCGGAAAGCAAGTGGTGCATGTTCGTCCCGCGTATCGTGATTTCGCCGATATCCAGGACGGTACACCACCCTCGACGGCGCAACTTATCGTCGCTGCCGAGCACCCGTTGCCAGACACGCCTGCATTTTGGCTCAATTGGACGAAATTTGATTTTATCTACATCCTATTTACCGAAGACGACGCGCCTAATCCGGATCCATCCCGCCTGAAACTTGTCGCCGATGGCGATCGTTTTCAACTTTATCGCATTATCAAGCCGCAATAGGCGCGCGCAGCATTCGACGAGATCCAGGATACTGCAGCACCGCTGTCGTCTGAACGTGCAAGGTCATTAAATAATTTGAACGGGGACATCGTGCCGTATTAACTGCCGGGATTACGAAGGACCACGCAGTCACCTCCGGCCAGATGAATTCTTTTGCACACATCATTTGCGTCCGCGCGCGAATCCGCCCCAACCCTGACTTGATAACGAGGTAGGGGACCCCGTCCGCGTTCAAGCAGAATGGGGTCCCGTCCTGCGAGCACTGCCGCAAAACGCCGCTGGAGTGCGGCGTATCGATCCAAGATTTCCGATCGCGATCTGTCTGCGCCAAGAATGGCCCCCCAAGGTTGAACAGCACCCGCGACTATGTGCTGCTGGAGCGCGGCAAAGAAGGTTGTCGGCGGCTGTTTGAGTTTTGCCATCAGAGTTTCGCAACTAACTCTGCTTTCGGCCTTTGTCTCCAAGCTCCGGCCCGCCGCCCATGCGTCAATTGAATTACCGGTCACCGCTTCCACATAGTTGCGCGTCTGAGCTGGCATTGAGGCTTTGCCTGCTATCCACGCGCGGACGCGACCGAGTCCCGCGTTATAGGCAGCTGCCGCAAGGCCGAGGTTACCAAACTGGCCGCGCAAATCTCTGAGAAACTCGGCTGCCTTCGGCAACGCCTCTACGGGATTTAGTGGGTCGAGTAGATTGCGTTCGGCTGCTGTGGCGGGCATGAATTGAGCAATTCCCAACGCGTGCTTGCCTCTTCGCGTTGATGGGCCGACAGCCGCGGGGTGGAATCGGCTTTCCTGCCAAATTAACCGGACGAAGAATTCGATCGGTAGTCCGTTAGAAAGAGCCGCCGATTCGACGAGGAGGCAGACTGACTGCTGCACCTCTCGAGACGCTTTGCTATCGCCTGCTACCGAAGGGCGCTCGGAAGTATCGGCGGCTTCCTGCGCTGTCAGGCCCGTCGCCGTCAACAGGTGGACAACAAGAACGCATCCAACAAACCGCAGCATCAAGCGCTCTCGGTTCTTAATTCTGGCGGTTATCCTTGAGCGCCGCAGGAGCAGCTTCGCTTCACGGAACCGTATAAGCTAAATTTCCGGCACTGGCCCAAGGCGGACATTCGTGCTCCTCCTTTGGCGCCATCGCCATAGTGATTGGTCCGCCGATCAACGCGAACAACCCAGGCATGAGCAGACCTCACGCGGACATCCCGCAACGTTCGCTCAGGACCCATTGGCGGAGATGCGCTTATTCGATCACCTCGTCCGCGCGTCCGATCAGTGTGTTGGGAACGTTCACGCCGAGTGTCTTGGCGGTTTTGAGATTGATGATCAGCTCAACCTTCGTTGCCCGTACGACTGGTAATTCAGCTGGCTTCTCGCCCTTAAGAATTCGGGCGGTGTAGAGGCCTATCTGACGGTACGATTCCGTAGTGTTGCCTCCATAACTCATCAGACCGCCAGCTGACACAAAAGCGCGGTTCTGGAAAACAGCAGGTACCGCGTGGCGGAGCGTCAGTGCGGCAAGTTGTTCGATCCAGGTGGTGAATAATACATCGCTGCCAATTATCAGCCCGGCGGCTCGCAATTGGGCCACCTTTGCAAAGACCGTATCGAATTCGCGCTCGGTGCTGGCATTCAGGACATGAAGTTGCAGGGCGGACGCGCGGGCGGCAGCTTGTGTATTCCTCGACAAAGTATCGGTTTGAGGATTGGTCGGGTTGACGAGCAGAGCCATGATCTTGGCGGTGGGGACAGCTTCATGCAACAATTCCAAAAGTTTTCCCCCAACCTCCACGCTCAGTATGGTCGCGCCGGTCATATTGCCGCCCGGGCGATTCAGGCTCGCGACGAACCCCATCTGCACAGGATCGGCGGTCGTTGAGAACACGATAGGAATCGTTGCTGTTGCCGCTTTTGCAGCTCGCGCCGAAGGTGTCGAAAAAGCAGCGATCAGAGTCACTTGGCGCTGTGCGAGTTCAGCTGCCATAGCAGGCAGCCGATCGTATTTGTTGTCGGCCCAGCGGGCTTCGATCGCCACGTTGCGCCCCTCTGCATAGCCGCCGTCACGCAGACCTTGGAAGAACGCACGCAATTGCGGTGCCCAACCGCTAGCTGTCGCGGCACCGAGCAAGCCAATCACCGGCAACTGCTCGGCGCGTGCCATGTACGGCCACACTGCTCCACCGCCGATGAGCGTGATGAACTCGCGTCGTCTCATTGCCTCCCCCAGGCTCGCGATGACACATCGTAGCGATTCAGGCGGGGCTCGTTAAGGACGACAATGTCCGCATTTCGCCGGGATCATTATCGTTCGACGAGTGTCCAGCCGCTGTAGGCGATGAGCTTGAACGTCTTGTTCAGGTATCCCTCGACTGCGACGACAGCTGACATTATACGCGGGAAGTACGATGGGCGAAGAATATCGACGAACATGCAGTACCGCAGCTGATCGGTTTCGTTGGCAGACACATGCAGCAGCGTATCGTCGAAAATGAACAGTTTGTCCTCGCACCAATAGTGGGTCTTGTCGCCGACTACGATGTACGCAGACTTATCCTTAATGTCGTTGATGTTATACAAAAGCCGCAAGGTCGGGCGCAGCCACCCGAAGTGGGGAGACGTCGTGATCTTCTTGTTGAAGACGGACAGCCCAATAGTCTTGACAAAGTTCCAAGGTTCATCGAAGGCGGGAACGTTCACGATTGTGTCGACTTTGACACCATAGCTTCGCCAAAAAAACATCGCACGTTTGTGCTGCTTTGCCCGTTCCTCAACCTGGTGTACGAGATCGGCCTCGTTCGTAACCTGGATGAGGCGTCTCACTTCCTTCTGATGATCTGGCGGCAGATCTTCCAGACGATAGACGCCTTTGTTGATGTATGGCAGCGAGAGTAAATCGAGTACGACATTGATGGGCGAAAGCAACCAGAGGAGGAAGCCGTTGCCAATGAAATAGCGCCGCAGCGTCGACAATTTCAGTCCGTGATTGCGACCGACGTCGTACAGGCCGCAGGCAACGTAAAACAATGCAATTTTGGGAAAGAAATATGCGAATGGGGCGAGCCCACAAAGAGGAATTAACAGCCGCCTGAGAGCAAACTTCCAAATCCTGTCAAATAGCGCCTGACCTCTCAGAGGTTCGCTGACTATGTTGCTCACTTGCCACCTCACTAATGGTACTAGGACTTATTCTTCGGATTTGCTGGTGTCCCTACAAGCTTGTACCCCTGGTCTTGCTGCACATAACATAACCGGCGGGTAAGTGGGCGAAAAAAGTCACAATGACAATGAAAATCAGCTACGCCATCGCCGCATTGATTGTCCTGCTCCTCGGTTCCCCCGCGCAGGCTCAGCACAATCATATTCTTCAGAGCAGCATAAGCGGCCAGTATGATCGGCTTATACGCAAAGACGATCGCAATGCAGGAATGACGGATCAAGCGACTGAAAACCGCAAACGACAACCGAAGCGAAACAAGAATGTTGGTTCCTCGGCAATAACCGCAACGAAAAAGCCAAATTAGGGCACCACCCGATTTTGGTATCTCCTAACCGCTCGACAAGCTGTGTACGAAGTGGACAGACAAAACGCATTGAACATCGGCCGCATCCATCAACGCCCGAACAATCTTCGAAATTGTCTCGCAATCCAGCTCAAGGCTAAGTCCAGGTCACCGTTTCGGTAGGTGCGCATTATCGCGAAGACCAGGAGCGCGAGGCTGACCGTCACAACTAGGAACGTCTCGAGGCCGCCGTCGGCATTACCGTGCGGGATCAGAACGATTTGCGCCTTCGCTGAAGTCATGGCGGCATCATCGATCCGGCGCGTTTGCATGATCGCACAACCGCAATACCGCCCGGAATAATAGCTAACGAAGCATATTCGCTTGTGGCCGCGGTGTGCCCTGGATAATTTTTGTTTTCTTGAGTACGGGAGAAGTTTCAATAGCCTCTGGAAATATTGGTGAGCGCGGATGGGATCGAACCATCGACCACTTGATTAAAAGTCACGTAGCAACGATTTCAGGTGATTTCGTGACGTTTCGTATTATTTCGACTGACTTGACTTCCCACTGAATTTATTGGCTCTTTACGTTTCTTCTTGCTTCGCTCTATTTCGTGGCGTATTCCGAGTTTTGCTTACCGGGTGCTTACCGGAGACCATGTGATTTTGCAAAAGGAATTATTTCCATGCGCGTCAACCTAACCCCTGGGTTCATTCGTAGCGCCAAATGCGAGCCGAAAGCGGAGCGCACGGTTTACTGGGACGAAAGCCTCGCGTCCTTTGGCCTGGTTGTGACCAGCACCGGGGCAAAGTCTTTTGCCGTCCAATACCGCCACAATGGCCGCAGCCGACGCATCGGCCTCAAGGCCGCGTTGAAGCTTGGTGAAGCGCGCAAGGAAGCCCGGCACATCTTGGGCCGTGTGGCAAAAGGTGGCGACCCGCTGAGCGAACGCCGCAAGGCAGAGGCTGCAGCGACCAACACCCTAAAATCCGTTTGCGAGACCTACTTCTCCCGTGAAGGCAAAACGCTCCGCACCAATGAGGACCGCAAAGACGCACTCGAACGGCTTGTCTATCCAAAACTGGGCGCGAAGCAGATTGATGAAATACCCCGCTCCGAAATCGTGCGGCTACTTGACCGCATTGAAGATGAAAACGGCCCGGTTATGGCTGACAGGACGCTTGCATATTTGCGCAAGGTGATGAACTGGCACGCCACCCGGTCAGACGATTTTCGGAGCCCCATCACGCGGGGCATGGCGAGAACCAAGCCGACCGAACGCGCCAGAGACAGAACTCTTACCGACGACGAAATCCGCAAGGTGTGGGCCGCAGCTACCGAGATGGACGGTGCTTTCGGCGCGTATGTTAAATTCCTTTTGCTGACAGCGACGCGGCGAGATGAAGCCGCCAAATGCAAACGCAGCGAAATCGCGGATAATGTTTGGGTTATTCCGGCAGAGCGACATAAAGGAAAAAGGGATGTCGCTGTTCCGTTATCGAAAGCCGCGCAGGTGATCATCGGAGCATTACCGGTAATCGAAGGGGGCGATTTCGTATTTAGCCACGATGGCGCCCGCCCGCTCGGTGGATATTCGAAATTCAAGAAGGCGTTCGACAAGGCATGTGGCGTGAGCGGATGGCGGCTTCACGACCTAAGGAGAACAGCGCGGTCATTGATGAGCCGCGCCGGCGTCGATGCCGACATTGCCGA
>Ga0187788_10000236_pt1 | contig 15179 bp, 18 predicted proteins | sample 1015_BV01_MP10_2_FD_133008 | JGI IMG/M metagenome (GOLD analysis project Ga0187788, IMG submission 133008) | Tropical peat soil microbial communities from peatlands in Department of Meta, Colombia - 1015_BV01_MP10_20_MG | ecosystem: Environmental > Terrestrial > Soil > Wetlands > Peat | place...
CATCTCCCAGCCGACGTAGGCGCCGAGGACGACGAAGGCGCCCTGGGCCACGTTGATGACGTTCATCACCCCCCAGACCAGGGAGAACCCCACGGCGACCAGCGCCAGGAGCCCTCCCTGGAGGAGGCCGTAGGCGGTTGCCTGGAGGAAGGACGTCACTGCGTCGTGGCGGGCCAGATCATCTGGGCCTGGGCGGCGTCCTTCGGCCACACCGTCATGGACTTGCCGTGCTGGATCTGGATCACGGACATCGGCTTGTAGACGTTCTGCCCGACCGAGTTGAACTTGATCCGGCCGAAGAACGACTCGGTGTCCAGGGCGGCGAGGGCGTTGCGGACCTGGTCCGGCTGGGTCGATCCCGCCTTCTGGGCGGCCAGCACGAGGGCGAGGCAGGCGGCACTGGCCTCGGCGTTGTGGTAGTCGGCGACGTGGCCGTAGGTGGCCTGGATGTCGGCGGCGTAGTCCTTGGCGCTGCCGAAGTACGCGTCCTGGCCGACCGTCGCGGTGGTCCACTGGCTGGAGCCGAGGACGTTCTCGGCCTGGGCGCCGAGCGTCTTGGTGAAGTCCGGCGTGGGCGGCGCCACGGTCTCCCCGAAGCCGAGCGGCGTCACGCCGAGTTCCTGGGCCTGCTTGACGATCGCCACGCCCTCGACGAGGTGGACCGATCCGATGATCACGTCGGGGTGCTCGCCCTTGACCTTGGTCAGGGCGGAGCTGACGTCGGAGGTGCCGTTGGGGAAGTACTGCGGCGGCAGCACCGTGTAGCCCTGGTCCTTGGCCGCCTTCATGCCGCCCTCGGTGACCGTCTTGGAGAAGCCGTCGTCCGCGGAGAGGAACACCACTGTCTTGGGCTTGGGCGTGGCCAGTTCGGAAATGGCGCTGATCATCGAGGCGGCGTACACGGTGGCCGGCGACAGCACGGCGAAGGTGCGCGTGTAGCCCTTCTGGAAGATCTTGTCGTCGGAGCCGGCGGAGTCGGCCATCACCTGGCCGTTGCGCTCGATCACCGCGGCCTGGGCCTCGGTGTTGGCGGAGCCGTAGGAGCTGAGGATCAGCTTGACGCCCTTGTCGTTGAACTGGTCGACGAGCTGCGCCGCGACGTCCGGCTTGGACGTGTCGTCCTGGTACTGGATGTCGATCTTGGTTTTGGTGCCGCCGATGTCGACGCCGCCCCCGGCGTTGACCTTGTCCTGGCAGAGCTTGTAGCCCTCCTGGGTGAGCCCGCCCTCCCGGGCCAGCACGCCGGTGAGCGAGACCGAGGCGCCGATCATCATCGTCCCGGAGCTCGCGGAGCTCGGGCTCGTCGCCTCACCCTTGGAACCGCACCCTGCCATGACCAGGCAACCTGCGGTGATGACAGCAACCCCTGCCACTGTTGTCGACCTCACGACGTTCGCCTCCGTGTCGCGCATCACTGCGTGTCGATGTCTTCCAGCGATGCGCGCCACTTCGCGAACCACCCGTCGGCGTCGCGCGCCGCTGCCAATGAGGACGGCCCCGCACCTGCGAGGCAGCGTGGTGAGTGACAGCGTGAGGCTGGCCGCCGCGGGCGTCAACACTCGTTTGCAGAACCGTTTGCAGAACCTGGTGGCTCGGTCCCGCGCGAGTTCATGGACGGTGCGTACTCGCAAGATCACGCTCCGAAGGGCGGGGCGATCCTTCCGAGCTCCCGGAGGCCCGCAGCGGTCACATTCGCGTGGACGACCGGGGCCAACCCCGCCCCGCGAGTGCGACAAACGCGGGGGTCTGCCCCGCGAGTGCGACAAACGCGGGGGTCTGCCCCGCGAGTGCGACGAACGCGGGGGCTCAGGGCGACCCGAAGCCCGCAGAGGTCACACTCGCGACGTCCAACCCGGGCAACGTCACACTCGCGGTGAGCGGGGACTGCTTCGGCGAGGTGCGACCGGCTCAGTGCGACCGCCGGCCCGCAGAGGTCACACTCGCGTGGACGACGGAGGGCGGTGGGGGCCTGCGGCCGGGCTCGGGCGGCCGGGCTCGGGCGGCCGGGCTCGGGCGGCCGGGCTCAGGCGGCCGGGCTCAGGCGGCGTCCCCCGCGCGCAGCCGGTAGACCTGCAGGCGCAGGTCGTAGTACTTCTCCGTCTCGCCGACCCACTCCATGCCGATCCGCCGGGCGGTGGCGGCCGCACGGGCGTTGGCCGGGCGCACCACGGAGAAGATCTCGTCGACCCCGTTGCTGAACGCCCACTGCGCCAGCGCCCGTCCCGCCTCGGCGGCGTACCCGTTGCCCCAGGCGTCGCGGTGCAGCTGCCAGCCGAGCTCGAGGTCCTCCCCGCGCGGCGGCAGCGGCAGCAGGATCGCCCCACCGACCAGGCCCTGGTCCTCCCGGCGCTCGATCGCCCACCGGCCGCGCGGCGGCAGCATCCGGACACCCTCGGTGATCCACTGCTCCAGCACCAGCCGCATCGCGTCCGGATCGGTCACGGGGTCGAGCGCGGGGCTCAGCCAGCGGGCGATCTCCCGGTCGCCGTAGACGGCCAAGGCCGCCTCGGCGTCCTCGACCCGCCAGGGTCGCAGCACCAGGCGATCAGTTGTCAGTCGGCTGTCCACGGGCGGCTCCCACCTCGGCCTCAGCGGAGGCTACTCGACGAGGAGGCCCCAGGCGGCCCGGGAGGCGTCGGCTATGGTGGCGCTGGTGCCGGCCCAGACCCGGACGGCGTTGCACGCCGCCCACAGCGGAGGCGGCGACCGCCCCCGCGATGGACATTCCGCGGGCGGCTGCCGGGCCGGCTGAGGGTGAAGGGGTGCGAAGGTGCTGATCCGACTCCTGCGCGAGTACGTGGGTCCCTACCGCACCCCGATCGGCTACGTCGTCGTGCTGCAGCTCATGCAGACCATCGCCAACCTGTACCTGCCCACCCTGAACGCCGACATCATCGACAACGGCGTGGTCACCGGGGACACCGGCTACATCCTCCGGGTCGGCGGGGTGATGCTGTCGATCAGCCTGGTGCAGGTGGTCTGCGCGGCGGGTGCGGTGTTCTTCGGTGCGCGGACGGCGACCGCCCTGGGCCGGGACATCCGGGCGGCCCTGTTCCAGCGGGTGCAGTCGTTCTCCGCCCGTGAGGTCGGCCAGTTCACCACCCCGTCGCTGATCACCAGGACGACGAACGACGTCCTGCAGGTCCAGCTGCTGGTGCTGATGACGCTGACCCTGATGGTCTCCGCCCCGATCATGTGCATCGGCGGCATCGTGATGGCGGTCCGGATCAACGTGCCGCTCTCCTCCCTGCTGCTGGTCGCGATCCCGGTGCTCGCCGTGATCGTCACGTTGATCATCAGGCGGATGCGGCCGCTGTTCCGGCTCACCCAGCAGCGCCTGGACCTGATCAACCGGGTGCTGCGGGAGCAGATCACGGGCGTCCGGGTGATCCGGGCGTTCGTCCGCGACCGGCACGAGCAGGAGCGGTTCGCCCGGGCGAACACCGAGCTGTTCGAGGTCTCGCTCGGCATCGGCCGGTTGCTGGCGCTGCTGTTCCCCTCGGTGATGCTGGTGCTCAACGTCTCCAGCGTGGCCGTCCTGTGGTTCGGCGGGCACCAGGTCGACAGCGGCGGGATGCAGATCGGTGAGCTGACCGCGTTCCTCAGCTACCTGATGCAGATCCTGATCTCGGTGATGATGGCCACCTTCCTGTTCATCCTGGTGCCGCGCGCCGAGGTCTGTGCCGACCGGATCGAGGAGGTGCTCGACACGGAGTCGAGCGTCGTCCCGCCGGCGAGCCCGGTGCGCACCACGGTCAGCCACGGCCAGCTGGAGCTGCGGGACGTCGAGTTCCGCTACCCGGGCGCCGAGCAGCCGGTCCTGTGCAACATCGACCTGGTGGCCCGGCCGGGCGAGACCACCGCGGTCATCGGCAGCACCGGCAGCGGCAAGACCACGCTGCTCAACCTCGTCCCGCGGCTGTTCGACGCGACCGGCGGCACCGTCCTGGTGGACGGCGTCCCGGTCGGCGACCTCGACCCGGCCCTCCTCTCGGCCGCGGTCGCGCTGGTGCCGCAGAAGCCTTACCTGTTCACCGGCACGATCGCCAGCAACCTGCGCTTCGGCCGGACCGGCGCCACCGACGAGGAGCTCTGGCAGGCGCTGGAGACCGCCCAGGCACGCGACTTCGTCGAGCGGCTGGCCGAGGGGCTGCAGGCCCCGGTCGCGCAGGGCGGGACCAACCTCTCCGGGGGGCAGCGCCAGCGGATCGCGATCGCCCGGGCGCTGGTCCACCGCCCGGAGATCTACCTGTTCGACGACTCCTTCTCCGCCCTGGACTACGCCACCGACGCCGCGCTGCGGGCGGCGCTCGCCCGGGAGACCGCCGAGGCGACGGTGGTCATCGTCGCCCAGCGGGTGAGCACGATCCGGCACGCCGACCGGATCGTCGTGCTGGACGCCGGCCGCGTCGTGGGCACCGGCACGCACCGGGAGCTGATGGAGACCAACGCCACCTACCGCGAGATCGTGCTCTCGCAGCTGACCGAGGAAGAGGCGGCGTGAGCGAGCGCAGCGAGCGAACCGATCAGCGGAGTGCGTGGCTCGCGGCGACGACGAGCCCCGGCGAGGAGTCGCCGTGAGCGCGCCGACCAAGACCGGCCCCGGCGAGCGCCCCACCCCGGCCCGGGCTCCCGGCCCTCCCCCCGGATCGGGGCGCGGCCCCGGCGCCTGGATGGCCGGCCGCTCGGTGGAGAAGTCGCTGGACTTCCGCGGTTCCAGCCTGCGGCTGCTGCGCACCCTCCGCCCGCAGTGGGTCCTGATCGCCTGCACCCTCGTGCTGGCGGCGTCCAGCGTGACGCTGGCGGTGCTCGGCCCGAAGATCCTCGGCCGCGCCACCGACCTGATCTTCGCGGGGGTGATCGGGCGCCAGGTGCCGGCCGGGATCACGAAGGCCCAGCTCATCGCCGCCCTGCGGGCCCGCGGGCAGAACGCGCAGGCCGACCTGCTCGGCGCGATCGACGTCGTCCCCGGTGTCGGGATCGACTTCGGCCGGGTCGGCCTGGTGCTGCTGCTCGCGCTGGCCGTCTACGTCGGTTCCGCCGTCCTCGCCCTCTTCCAGGGCCGGCTGACCGCCCTGCTGGTCCAGCGGGCGATCTTCGGCCTGCGGGAGAGCGCGCAGGCCAAGCTCGCCCGGCTGCCGTTGAGCTACTTCGACCAGCAGCCCCGGGGAGAGGTGCTCAGCCGGGTCACCAACGACATGGACAACCTCCAGCAGTCGCTGCAGCAGACCCTCAGCCAGATCGTCACGTCGCTGCTGACGATCGTGGGCGTGCTGGTCATGATGGTGATCATTTCCCCGCTGCTCTCGCTGATCGCGCTGGTCACGGTGCCGGTCTCGATCTGGGTGGCGGCGCAGATCGGCAAGCGCGCGCAGCCCCAGTTCGTCAGGCAATGGACGACAACCGGCCGGCTGAACGCGCACATCGAGGAGATGTACACCGGCCACTCCCTGGTCAAGGTGTTCGGCCAGCAGGAGGAGGCGGCGGCGACCTTCGCGAAGGAGAACGAGGCGCTGTTCGTCTCCAGCTTCAACGCGCAGTTCATCTCCGGCCTGATCCAGCCCGCGTTGATGTTCATCGGCAACCTCAACTACGTGCTGGTCGCCGTCGTGGGCGGGCTCCGCGTCGCCTCCGGCCAGCTCTCGCTGGGCGACGTCCAGGCGTTCATCCAGTACACCCGGCAGTTCAGCCAGCCGCTGACCCAGGTGGCGAGCATGGCGAACCTGCTGCAGTCCGGCGTGGCCTCCGCCGAGCGCGTGTTCGCCCTGCTCGACGCGGAGGAGCAGGACCCCGATCCGGGCAAACCGATGCGGCCGGCACGGATCGAGGGCCGGGTGGAGTTCGACCACGTGTCGTTCCGCTACGAGCCGGACGTGCCGCTGATCGATGACCTGTCGCTGGCCGCCGAGCCCGGCCAGACCGTGGCCATCGTCGGCCCGACGGGCGCCGGCAAGACCACGCTGGTGAACCTGCTGATGCGCTTCTACGAGTTGGACGGCGGGCAGATCCGGCTGGACGGCGTCGACATCTCGCGGATGACGCGGGAGGACCTGCGCGAGCAGTTCGGCATGGTGCTGCAGGACACCTGGCTGTTCGGCGGCACGATCGCGGAGAACATCGCCTACGGCGCGGACAACCCGTCACGGGAGAAGATCATCGAAGCGGCGCGGGCCACCCACGTCGACCACTTCGTGCGCACCCTGCCCGACGGCTACGAGACGGTGATCGACGACGAGGGCGCCAACGTCAGCGCGGGCGAGCGGCAGCTGATCACGATCGCGCGGGCATTCCTGGCGGAGCCGGCCATCCTGATCCTCGACGAGGCGACCAGCTCCGTCGACACCCGCACCGAACTGCTGATCCAGCGGGCGATGACGTCGCTGCGGCTCGGACGGACCAGTTTCGTGATCGCGCACCGGCTGTCGACGATCCGGGACGCGGACCTCATCCTCGTGATGGAGTCCGGGCAGATCGTGGAGCAGGGCCGGCACCACGACCTGATCGCCGCCGGAGGGGCTTACGCCCACCTCTACGCCGCCCAGTTCGCCGCGGCCGTGGTCGAGGTCGACTAGACGGCGGGTTTCACGCTCGGAGCCTCGGCGGGGAGGTGTGATGGCGGCAGCGAAGCGGGCCCGGGCCATCGCGTGCTCCTTCTGCGGGAAGGAGTCCACCGCGGTGCGGCATCTCATCGCCGGCCCCGGAGTGTGGATCTGCGACGAGTGCGTGCGGGTCTGCCACCAGATCCTCGAAGACCTCGACCGGCAGGCAGCCGCGCGGCCGGATGCCGCCGCGCAGCCGGGCGACGAGGAGCGGCCGGACGACGACGCCACGAAGGCAGGTGCCCCGCCGGATGTGGGCGATCCATCCCCGGAGCCGGACGCCGTGATGGCCCGGATCCTGCAGGCGCAGCAGGCGGCCCTGAGCGGGGAGCGTCCCGAGGCGAGGGCATCCTTCGCCCGGATCTGGGACGAGATCGGGCCGGACGGCGACCCGCTGCACCGGGTGACCCTGGCCCACTACATGGCCGACGTCCAGGAGGACCCGCACGGCGAGCTCGACTGGGACCTGCGGGCGCTGGCAGCCGCCGACTCCCTGACCGGCGAGAGGGCCCGGCAGTACCACGCGACGCTGGCGGTGCGGGGCTTCTACGCCTCGCTGCACCTGAACCTGGCCGCCGACTACGAGAAGCTCGGTCAGGTCCGGGACGCGCGCCGGCACCTGGCACTGGCCGAGGCCGCGACTCCCGACCTCCCGGACGGCGGCTACGGCGACCTGATCAGGTCCGGGATCGCCGCCGCCAGGCACCGGCTGGGCGGGTAGCCGCTCCGGGACCGGCCCGGCCGCAGGCCCGCCCACGTACCGAGTACGTGCGGATCGCTGGCAGTCTGGCGGGATGACCGCTCACCCCATCGAGTTGCAGGCGGTGCTGGACTCCTTCCAGGAGCCGTGGGCGCCGCGCACCGTCGGCACCGTGAACGACTACGACGTCCGCGTCGTCCGGGCTCTGGGCACCTTCACCCGGCACAGCCACCCGGACAGCGACGAGTTCTTCATGGTCCTGACCGGCAGCCTGACGATCACGATGGACGACGCCGAGGTGCGGCTGGGCCCCGGCCAGGTCTTCATCGTCCCCCGCGGGGTGCCGCATCGCCCCACGTCCGAGGACGGGGCGACGGTCCTGCTCTTCGAACCCAGCGACACGGTCAACACCGGGGACTCACCCGGAGATCTCACCGCTGACCGCCGCGTCGTCTGATCGCGGGTTTCGCTCGTCCGGCGTGGTGCTCCACTGTGCGGCGTCATGCGCATTCCCTATGCGCACGGTGTCACGCCGTGCGCATCAAGAGGTGTCGGGCCATGCGCATCAGGACAGCTGCTTCGGGGTGAGGGCGGCGGCGACGCCGGCGAGCGCCTGCGGGACGACCTGGTAGTACGTCCACACGCCCCGCCGCTCGGCGGTGACCAGGCCCGCGTCGAGCAGCCGCCTGAGGTGGTGGGTGACGGTGGGCTGGGTGAGGCCGAGCGGTTCGGTCAGGTCGCAGGTGCACGCCTCGAGGTCGGGGCTGGCCAGCAGGATGGACACCAGCCGCAGCCGGGCGGGGTCGGCCAGTGCCTTCAGCCGGGCCGCGAGCACCTGCGCCTGATCCGGCGCCAGCGGTGCTTCGGCCAATGGCGTGCAGCAGGCGGCGGCCGGCTCGACCGGTTGGACGACGGGCAGCAGCTTCGGCATCGGACTACTCCGGGGCGGATGGCTTGACGGCCTTGACGATGGCGCCGTGCATCCCGTCGGTGACCTGGTGGGTGGGGGTGACGCTGATATCGGTGAGGCCCGCCGCGGCCAGCCCGTCCCGGTACTCGATGAAGGACAGGGCACCGGCGATGCAGCCGACATGGCTGCCACGGGCCGCGCGGTCTGCGGGGGTGAGGCGATCTTCGGCGACGACGTCGCTGATCCCGATCCGCCCGCCCGGCCGCAGCACGCGGGCAATCTCCGCCAGGACGGCGGGCTTGTCGGTGGAGAGGTTGACCACGCAGTTGGAGATGACGACGTCCACCGACTCGTCCGGGAGCGGGATGTCTTCGATCCGGCCGCGCAGGAACTCCACGTTGGTGGCGCCGGCCTTGGCGGCGTTGCCCCGGGCCAACTCCAGCATCTCCTCGGTCATGTCCAGCCCGTAGACCCTGCCGGTCGGACCCACCCGGCGCGCGGAGAGCAGGACGTCGATCCCGCCGCCGGAGCCCAGGTCCAGGACGGTCTCGCCGGGGTTCAGGTCGGCGACCGCGATCGGGTTGCCGCAGCCCAGGCTGGCCAGCACCGCCTCCGCCGGCAGACCCTCACGTTCGGTCGCGTCGTACAGCTGCTCCCCGAACCCCACACCGGGCTCCACGCCGGAGCAGCAACCGCCGGCACAGTTGCATTCACCGGGGGCGCAGCCGCAGTCCGTGGCCGGCTGCCCGGTGGCCTGGACGCCGAGCGCGGCGGCCGCGTAACGGGCCCGGACCTCCTGCACCAGCTGCTCGTCCTCGGCAGGGGTGCGTGTCTCGGTGGTGCTCATGACAGGCCTCCACAGACCTCGAGTAGACATAGATGAATATCGATACCTCCATCATTGGCCTATGTATCGATGATTGTCAATGTCTCAGGTCGCGTCGGGGGAAGCCTGGCCCGGAATGTGGGCACCAGTACGCCGGCCTCAGCTTCAGATCTGAGGCGGTTGGTGCTGGTGGATGTCCCGGACCCAGGCCTGGGCGCCGATCTGGACGGCTTCCCAGGGGCTGCCGAGCGGGGGGGGCGGTGGTGTCCAACCGCAGCCGCATCCCGGTCGCCTCCAGGTCCTTGATGGTCCGGTGGGCCAGGTTGCGCCAGTCGGTCACCTCACCGGAGAGGTAGTAGGGGATGCCGCAGATAGAGAAGTTCGGGTAGGCGTCGGCCACCACCACGGTGACCTCGCTATCCGGGTCCAGCTCACGGGCCCGCAGCGCGGCGCTGGTCCCCGCGTCACTACCGCCGATCGTCACCACATGCATGGCACGCTCCTACACGGCTGACAGGTACTCCGTAGCCACTGACCAGTACTTCTGGTGGCTCACGTGTCGACGGTTGGCACGACTTGGGGATGAGGTTCCGGGCTGGGGTAGAAGACCCGGACCAGGGCGAAGCCGACCAGACCACCGACCAGTTGCGCGGCGATGAACCCGGGCACCGAGGCGGGGGCGATCCCGGCGAAGGTGTCGGAGAGGATCCGGCCGATGGTGATCGCGGGGTTGGCGAAGCTGGTGGAACTGGTGAACCAGTAGGCGGCGCCGATGTAGGCGCCCACGGCGGCGGGGACGACGGCATGCCGGCCGGTGCGAACCAGGGCGAAGATCACCAGGACCAGGCCGGCGGTGGCGACCACCTCGGCCAGCAGGTGGGGGCCGCTGGCACGCTGATGGGTACTGATCGAGACGGCGGGCTCGGCGAACATCAGGTTGGCCAGCACCGCGCCGGCCACACAGCCGAGGACCTGGGCGGGGATGTAATAGCCGGCGTCCCGCCGGCTCAGCCGACCGAAGCCGACCTCGACCAGGGAGACCACCGGGTTGAGGTGCGCGCCGCTGACCGGCCCGATGATCAGAATGATGGCGAACAGCCCGGCCGCGGTCGCGGCGGCGTTCTCCAGCAACTGCAGGCCGACGTCGTCCGGGGACAGGGTCTGCGCGGCGATGCCCGACCCGATCACCACCGCCGCCAGCAGGCAGGTGCCCACCACCTCCCCCGCCAACCTTCGCGCCAGACCAGGCCGAACCGACGACACCGACGGGGCAGGTGTGGACATGCGAGCCATGACTCAACGATACTTGAGTCAGTAGTAGTGGAGGTAGATGCCGACATGGCTGGACCTGAGACAGCGAGCCTGGAGCGACGTGCCCGGATGCACGCCGCGCTGGGTGAGCCGGTCCGGCTGGCGATCATGGACCAGCTGACCCTCGCCGACGCGGCCCCCGGAGACCTCTCGGCCGCCTTCGGCCTGCCCACCAACCTGCTGGCCCACCACCTGCGGGTACTGGAGGAGGCCGGACTGATCCGGCGGGTCCGCTCCGAAGGCGACCGCAGACGCAGCTACGTGCAGCTGGTCCTGGATGACCCCGCCGTGACCGCTCTCCTCCACCCCGGACCGGCGCAGGAATCGGCGCCGAGGGTCGTCTTCGTCTGCACCCACAACTCCGCCCGCTCCCAACTCGCCGCCGCGCTGTGGACCCAGGTCAGCGCGGTGCCCGCCACCTCCGCCGGCACACACCCCGCCGCGCGGGTCCACCCGCGAGCCGTCCGCACCGGCCGCCGGCACGGGCTGCGGCTGGAGCACGCCCGCACCGCCCACCTCGCCGATGTCGTTCAACCCGAGGACCTCCTGGTCACCGTCTGCGACCGAGCCCACGAGGAACTCCCGGCACTGCTGCCCGGCCCCCGACCCGAACGACTGCACTGGGCGGTCCCCGACCCGGCTCCCGCCGACACCGACGAGGCGTTCGAGGCGGCCTACCTGCAGATCAGCAACCGGGTCGACCGGCTCGCCCAGGCCCTCCCCCACGATCACCCGAACCCACCAACCCGGATCCGGCAAGGAGCCCCCCGATGACCGACACCGGCTCCCCTTCCTGGGAGACCCTCACCCTGGACCAGACCGTGGCCCTGAAGATCGCCGCCGGTCGGCTGGCCCACGACTTCGACGGTGTCTTCGGCAAGGAGACGATCGAGCGCTTCCTGCACACCTCCTTCGACCAGTTCGCCTCCACCGCCACGGTCACCCACTTCCTGCCGCTGATGGCCGAGCGCTTCGCCCGCCAGCGGCTGCGTGCCCTGGCCAAGGTCGAGGGCCTGCACGACGACGGCAAGCCCACCGTGCTCTTCCTGTGCACCCACAACGCCGGACGCTCCCAGATGGCCATGGGCTTCTTCACCTACCTCGCCGGCGAGACGGCCGTGGCCTGGTCCGGCGGCTCCGAACCCGGCAGTGAGATCAACCCAGCCGCCGCTGCAGCCATGAGCGAGCGCGGGATCGACATCTCCCGCGAATTCCCCAAACCGTGGACCGACGAGATCGTCCGCGCCGCCGACGTCGTCATCACCATGGGCTGCGGCGACGCCTGCCCGATCTTCCCCGGCAAGCGCTACGAGGACTGGGACCTCCCCGACCCCGCCGGCCAGGACCTCGACACCGTCCGCCCCATCCGCGACGACATCGAACGCCGCGTCCGCACCCTCCTCGACCAGTTGGGCGTGGCCACCCACACGGCGACCTGACTCCGCCGCATCGACGCGCGCCCCCTGTCGTCCGCGCGTGCTTGTCACCCTGCCAGCAGGCAGGATGATCTCCGCAGTGGCGCGATTCCCTGGATGGGCTCAGCTGGCGCAGCAGGCAGCGCCGTCCGTGGCGATCGATTTCTCGCAGCAGCCGGCCTCGGTGGCCTCGCTGGGGTCGATGGCCTCGCTGGGGTCGATGGCCTCGCTGGGGTCGATGGCCTCGATCGGGAGGGTGCCGACGTCGGCGAGGGTCTTGCCCTCGTAGTGGGCGCCGGCGTCGGCCAGGACGGTGTAGATCTCCCAGGTGCCGGTGCCCGACTGGCCCACCCAGACCTTGTCCTGCAGGGCGTAGCAGCAGGTGCTGCCCTCCTGCACCCGGGTGTCCAGGCCGGCGGCGCTGAGCCGTCGGGTCTCGGCGACGACGTCCTGAGGGGTGCCCACTTCCACGCCGAGGTGGTTGAGGGTGCCGCCAGCCCCGGGGTTCTCGATCAGCACGAGCTTCAGCGCGGGCTCCTCGAGGGCGAAGTTGGCGTAGCCGGGACGGCGCTTGGCCGGCTCGGCCTGGAACAGGGTGGAGTAGAAGGCGATGGCGGCGTCGAGGTCGTCGACGTTGAGGGCGAGCTGCACACGGGACACGGGGTACTCCTGTTCATCTCCGGTCATGCCGGCCGCGGCGCTCACCCCGGCAACGCTCACCCCGGCAGCCGACCGATGACCGGCCCGGTTTCCGCGACCCCGGCGACGCTGCGGGTACGGGTGGCCGGCCGTTCGGATCTGCCGGGCGTACTGGCGATGCTGGCAGCGGCCGGGCTTCCCGGTGACGGCCTGGACGACGCCTGGCGGGTGTGGGTGGCGGACTTGGCCGGGCGGGCGTGCGGAGCGGTCGCGGTGGAGCGATACGCCGCAGCGGATGCCCCCGGCGGCGCGGTTTTCCTACTGCGCAGCCTCGTCGTCGTGCCGGAGCTGCGCGGCGGCGGGCTGGGCCGCCGATTGGTCGAGACCGCCCTGGCGGAGGCCGACACCGCGGCGACAGGGATGCCGGCGGTGGTGGGGCTGCTGACCGAGACCGCCCACGGGTACTTCGACCGGTTCGGGTTCGCCGCCGTCGACCGCGAGGCGCTGCCCAGCCAGATGGCTGGATCGGTGGAGCTCACCGGAGCCTGTCCCGCGACCGCGCGGGCCTGCCTTCGCGGCCGGTAGGCCAAGCCTCGATGTGGCCGGTCGGGGGCCGGCCGATCGCAGGAACCATGGCGGCACCGGTCCCCCATCATGCGCGCCGTCTCGGCGGCGGAGGCCCTTCGGCCCTGTTGGCCGCGGTCCTCGAGGATCATCCTGCTCCTGTCAGGAAGGAGGCAGCGATGTTCGCCTCGCTCGTGGCACGAGCAACAGCTCCGTTCCGCCGGAAGCGTTGCCCGGAATGCGGTCACAAGGTGCGCGAAACGTTCTGCGACGTGTGCGGGTACGACCTCATCCAGCAGACCCGTGACGACATCCTCCGCGGCCGGTGAGCGCACTGCGAAACGCAGGGTCGGGAAGCCACATCGACGCGCGTCTGGCGCGTAGAGAGCCAACCGGACCTGGGATGAGGAGTCACTGATCATCCTGCCCCGCTCCACCAGAACCCCGGTCAGACGGGCGGGACGGTCAGCCCGGCACCCATGGCGGGTCTTTCGAAGTCGTGGCCGAGCCGGTAGGCCTGCTCGAAGTAGCGTTTGACCAGGTCCGGCGAGGCGGATGTCGCCGCGTAGAAGTCGCGGCGTAGAAGTAGACGTGCTCGACGTCCTGGATGCCGGGGAAGCGGAAGCCCCAGTCGTCGATGACCTTGCCGATGGCATCGCGGATTCCGTCGTCGTAGGCGGTCTTATCGAAGATCGTTGAGGTCATGATCAGGGCCCGCTGGCGGCGCAGCAGCGGGACCCGACCGTTGATGTCGCCGTGCCAGCCTGCAGAGGTCAGACCGAACGCGAAGTCCAGGGTCCACACGCGGTGGTGCGCCTAAACAGTCAGCACCTTCACCTGACTCTCCCTTCCTCCCGCCAGGGTGGCAGTTCGGCGCGCGATGAGTTCCTCCTGGGAGGCGTCAGTGATCAGGAGTCGACGGGCCCTGCCGGGCAGACTCAGCACGGTCGGATTCCAACAGCTCCAGAATCCGGTCGGTGTTCTCACGGATTGCAGTGATGTTGCGGAACATCCACTTCGGCGGGGCGTTGTCGGGCATCGCCTCGAACTTCTCCGCCCAGTCGATGTTGCTCATCTTCGGGCCGAAGAGCCTGGCCAGCACGCCCAGCCCGGCGAGCACCGCGGCGAATACGAGGATCTTCTTCATGAACCGATCGTGATCGGGCACGACCAGACGTCAGCAGAGGACAAGGTCCCACACGTCAAGAGCCCTACGCCCCTCTACCAGGTTGCCCTTCTCACCCTGCTCGCCGCGATCGCCGCCCTCCTCACCGCCGCCGCCAGCCGGAGGACAACACCCGGACCCGGATCGCCGCCGCCGGTGCGCTGGGCATGACCGCCCTGGACCTGGCCCTGATCACCGCCGTGCTGCTCGCGGCTCCCCGACTGAGCTGGCCGATGACCGCCGCCATCCCCGCCACCTCACCCGCGTGACACTCGCCGCCCGCGCCCTCCCCGGAATCCTCACCCGATAGGCCGCCACTGCCATCCATCGGTCACGGTTCGGGCGGCGGGACGACGAGCACCGGCACTCCGGCGAACTCGAGGATGCGCTGCGCCTGGGTGCCGATGTACGGCAGGCCCATCCCGTGCCGATCGGCGCGGGCGATCACGATCAGGTCGGCCGAGCAGCGGCGTGCCTCGGCCAGCACCTGCTCGGCCGGATGCCCGGCCAGGCACCGGGTCCGGACCTTGACGCCCGCACCGGCCGCAGCCGACTCCACGTGGCGCAGCACGGCCGCCGCGGACATCACCTGCCGCGTCTGCGGATCCGGCACACCCGACACCGCCCCGAGCCGCTCGGCCCGGGCGCCGTCCGGGACGACGCCGACGACCACCAGCCCGGCCCCGAGAGCCGCGCAGAGCTGGGTGGCCTCCGCGGCGGCGCAGAAGGCCGCGGCGGAGTCGTCCACCGCCACCAGGATCGTTGCGATCATGGGTATCCCTCCGGGGTCGCCCGGCCCGCGGACCATCGCATCCGCAGGTTCTCCTCGCGGTCCGTCTCGTCCAGTTGCGCCTCCAGATGGCGCAGCGCCTCCGTCAGGCGCGGGATCCACCGGGACTCGATCGCGCGCCGCAGGGCCCGGGTCGTGGCCAGTTCCGCGGCCAGCACCGACACCGCCCGCACCGCGGCCGCATGCCGAACCCCGGCCTCGACCGCCCGGCGGTGGGCCGGTGCGGCCAGCGCGAGCGCCGAGCTGCCGCCGACCGGGCG
>Ga0187788_10000237_pt1 | contig 15175 bp, 8 predicted proteins | sample 1015_BV01_MP10_2_FD_133008 | JGI IMG/M metagenome (GOLD analysis project Ga0187788, IMG submission 133008) | Tropical peat soil microbial communities from peatlands in Department of Meta, Colombia - 1015_BV01_MP10_20_MG | ecosystem: Environmental > Terrestrial > Soil > Wetlands > Peat | place...
GGGAGCAGCGCGAGGCGGTCACCTCGGACCGGTGCGAGGAAGACCAGTCCTCCGCCCCCGTCCCGGAACACCGGGAGCGGCACGCCGCGCTGGACGTCCTGCGTGACGTCGAACAGGACCGCTTGCCCGTCGTCGCCGCCGTACACGATCGTGTTCTCGTCGGGCAGCCACTCGATGCTGTTGCCGCCGCCGGCGAAGTAGGGAGGCTGATCGAAGAGCGCGCTTCCGCTGTGAAGGTCCCACACGCTGAGCCGCTTGTCCCAGGCCGCTGCGAGCCGGGACCCGTCGGGGGAGAACGCGATGCTCCGCACGTTGCCCTCGACCTGGAATCGGTGCAGAACGCGGTAGCTGGCGGCGTCGGCGAGCACGACGTCACCGGATGCGTACCCGACGGCCAGGACCCGCCCGTCCGGGCTCAGCTGCATGGCGTTGACGCCACCAGCGGATTCCAGGATCGCGCGCTGCGGCCGCCAGGTCGCGGCATCCACGACGATGACCGAGCCGCTCGTGCCCGCGCGGTTGTTGGGATCCCCCATGCCGATGAACAGCCGCGACCCGTCGGCACTCCATGCCTCCGAGACCGGTCCCGAGGCGGCGGGGGCGATGCCGAGCACCCGGAGCCGGGCGGGGTTCAGCGGGATGTCCGCGATCTCGCGGTGGTCACGGACATCGACAACCGCCACGGAATGCTCCGCGGCTATTGCGGCCCAATGCCCGTCCCTGCTCAGGGCGGTCCCCGTGTTGGGGATGAACTCCAGCCGCGAGCTTCCGATCGGAGTCCAGCCCACGATCTTCGGATCCGCGGGATTCATGGCGTCGATGAACGCCGCCACCATCTGCAACGGACTGTGCGCCGGTGAGAAGGTGAGCATCGGGACGATCCAGGTCGAGGTGTCGCCGACGAGGACGGGCGCTCCGGTGATGAGAGGAAACGAACTGGCGTCGTCCGGGTCGCGGATCTGCGGGAACATCGCGCCGAAGCGGGCCCTGTCGGTGAGATCCCACTGAATGACGGTCCGGTCCTCGCTGGTGGAGAACGCTCGGCGACCGTCCGGGCTGACCGCGACCTGGAGGACGTTCCCCTGGTGCCCCGTGAGCACCTCGCGGGTGAGCCATCTCCCGCCCTCCAGCCGGTGGACGACGACCCGGCGGTCGGAGCCGGCGGTGACCAGCACCCTCCCGGTGGCATCGGTGGCCGCGGCCAGGACGTAGCTGGTGTGATCGGCGAGTCTCTGGACCGCCCGCCTCGCGCCGTCCGGGAACCAGTACAGGGCCCCGTCATCGTCCGCCTCAAGAACGCCGCCGGTGACCGGGATGAAGCTCGAGCCGGCAATCTCGCGCCCTTCGGTGTCCAGCCAGGTGGTACTGCCCCGGGCCACGTCGAAGACACCCGGTCGCAGTGCTGGGTCTCCGACGATGACAGTGCCGGCGCCCTCGGCGATGCCGCTGACCCACGGATCCAAGATGACGTCGGGCACCGTCACCGTGCTCGGGCCGAGCGGTCGCGGCACACCGGTCTTCGCATCGACCAGCACGTGCAAGATCACGGGGTGGCCACCGCCGTAGTCCTTGATGACCTCTACCGCCACGCTCGTCCCGTCGGCGGTGAACTTCGTCGATACCGGCCAGCCCCCGAGACGGGCCAGGTCGAGGGTCCAACGGGTTCGGCCGTCGGGGCCGAGCAGGCTCACCATCGAGGACTCGCTCCTGCCCGGTACCGGTGGAATCACCAGCGCGACGGCCCCCGCGGTCGGCCCGGCCAGGGCGGGGGCTGCGTCCACGTCCACCGGGAACTGTCGGGGACTGTCGTAACGGGCGAGGACCTGCTTGTGGTTCGTCGCGAGGTCCCAGGCGAGGACCTGACCCTCGGCGTGGGTGTAGAGCGTGCGACCGTCCGGGCTGACGGCGATCCGCCGGGTCACGCCGGGCCGGTACACGCCCGAGACCTGGCGGTGCTCGACGTCTGCTGCGAGCAGGGCGTCTTCGGTCTGCGGGGTGTGCTCGGTCCGGTAGGCCTCGGCCGCGAGCAGCAGTGAGGTGTCCAGGGCCGGTGCGGTGGCCGAGGCGGCGGCCAGGCGGTTGGCCTCTGCGCGTCGGGCGTTGGCGTTCGCCTGACCCTGGCGCTGAACCGCCAGCAGGCCCGTGGTCAGGGCGACCACGGTTGCTGCTGCGAGCACGGCCGCCAACTGGCGGGTGCGGCGGCGCCCGGCTCGTTCCCGCCTGGTCTGTGCGCGGGCCTCGGCGAGTTCGGCCTCGCTGAGGGTGGTGGAGGCGGCGATGAATTCCCGCTCCGTCGGGGTGGGGTCGGCGTCGGGTCGGGTCAGCCATTCCTGGGCGGCCACCAGGCGGGCACCGCGGTAGAGCCGGTCCTCGGGGCGACCTGCGGCGTCCCAGTCACGGGCCTCGGGCGCCAGGTGGGTGCGCACGGCGCGCCCGGCGGCGTCCTCGGCCAACCAGCCGGCCAGCCTTGGCCAGGAGGTGAGGAGGGCCTCATGGGTGACCTCCAGGTGCTGCGCGTCGATGGTCAGCAGCCGGCGGGCCACGAACGCCTCCACGACCGCCCGCCTGGCCTCCCCGTCGGGGCCGGCGAAGCCCAGTTCGGAGATCGGGACCCGGCGTCGGACGGGGACACCTGCCTCGCCGGAGGCGGCCAGGCGGATCAGCAGGCGCCTAGCCAATGCCTGCCCGTCGTCGAGGCCGGCCAGAACGGTCTCGGCGGTGCGAGCCAGCGCCCCGGTCACCCCACCCGCCTCCAGGTACCCGGTCAATGTCAGGGTGGTGTCGCGGCGGCGTTCCCAGGTGCCGACCAGGGCGCTGGACAGCAACGGCAGCGCGGCTGGCTGTCCGCCGACGTCCCGCACCACGGTGGCGGTGAGGTCCGGGTCCACGCTCAGGCCCGCGACCGCGGCGGGATCCTCGACGACCTCGCGGATCTCGGCCTCGGTCAGCGGCGGCACCAGGAGCAGCCCGTCGGTGGCGCGCTCGGCGAGCTCCGGGTTCTCGCTGAGCCGACCGAGGTGATCACCGCGGACCACCAGGACCACCCGGGCGGCGACGTCGTCGTCGAGCAGCTCTAGCAGCGCGTGGAGGAACGCGGAACGTTCCGCCTCTGCCGTTCCGCCGGTCCACAGTTCCTCGAACTGGTCCACGACCAGCACCACGGGCGCGGCAGCATCGGCTGCCACACCGGCTGGGGCGCCGGCGAGCAGTGGCGACAGCCGATCGACCGGATGCTGCCCCGGTGTGATCACCACCGCCCGCCAGCAGCGGCTTTCCGGCAGCGCGCCGCCCGCGAGGGCCGGCAGCAGGCCCGCGCGAACCAGCGAGGACTTGCCCGCGCCGGAGGGGCCGGAGACCACGACGAGGGGCGCCCGCGACATCCGCGCGACCAGCGCGCGCAAGGCAGCCCCTCGGCCGTAGAACAGATCCGCGTCGGCTGCCTGATACACCGCTAGGCCCCGATACGGACACTCCTGGCGCGACGAACGCCGGGGCGCCGGGACGTCGAGCTGCGGCGAGGGGCCGCCGAGGTCCAACCCCTCCGCCTGCTCGAGGATGGCCTGCTCCATCCGCCGCAGCCCGGGTCCGGGGTCGACCCCGAGTTCCTCGGTCAGCGCCGCGCGGGCACGGCGGCCGGCAGCCAGGGCGTCCGCCTGCCGGTCGCTGCGGTACAGCGCCAGCATCAGTCGGGTCCACCAGCCCTCGTGCAACGGGTCCCCGCCGACCAGCGCCTCCAACTCGGCCACGACCTCGCGGTGCCGGCCCAGGGCCAGGTCGGCATCAATGCGCCCCTCCAGCAGCGCGGTCCGGACATCGGCCAGCCGTCGCCGCTCGGCCTGCGCCCAGGCGGCGCCGTCCCAGTCCGCGAACGGCTCCCCGCGCCACAAGGCCAGAGCAGTCTCGAAGTGGTTCCGAGCCTGGGACACATCACCGCCAACCAGCGCAGCCCGGCCCGCCGCCGCCTCGATCGTCGCCAGCGTGGTGTCCACACGCTCCGGTGCCACCGCCAGGGCATACCCATCACCACGCCGCACGACGAACTGTCCCGGCGAGCCCTTGGGGCGTTCCGGCTCCAACGCCGTCCGCAACCGGACCACATGCGCCTGCAGCGACTTACGCGCCGTCGGCGGCGGCACCCCCTGCCAGATGTCCTCCACGAGCGTGTCGACGGCCACCACCCGCCCGGGCGACACCACCAACCGCCCCAACAGCGCGCGTTCCTTCGCCCCCGGAACTGGCAGCGGCACCGAAGGCGTCCCCGCCTCGACGACGAGGGTTCCCAGAACCCTCAAGAACACACGTACAGATTACCCAGCGGCGCACAGTAGGTGCCGATCGTCATCGCGGCAGTGCGCCCTATTCATGACATTTGTCCCCAGGTAATGCCCGCACCGCAACCGGACCGCAACCGGAGCCAACCGCCCGACAACCGCATCGGCGTCCTCTGGCCTCAGTCCGACCGGGCACACCGGCGGATCCAGCCGAAGGAGATGACGATGTCCTCCACGATCCGCATCCGCAACCACCCCGTCATGCTGATCGCCGCCGCGCTGCTGGCCGCCGGCTCCGCCGCAGTGGTCGCACACGGCCCCTCCACGCACAGCGCCCGCACCAACATCACCACTGATGTGCCTTACACCCGCCAGGGCTCCGGCCTAGAGCTCCACGGCCTGACACCCGTCGACCGCGAGGCCGCGCAACGCCTCGCGGAACTCCGCGCCCAGCGCGCCGCGGACTTCCAGTGCATCGGGCCGGCATACCCGGCCCGCCCGTGCTGAACAGGCATGACCACTCGCTCACCTGGGCGTATCACTGATCGTGGTCGTCAACGAGGGAGGGGACGATGATGAGCACCGCCCCGCGTGGGCGGTGCTCATCATCGACAGGAGCCTCTGCAGTGCCCTGTAGCCACACTCCATCGGGCGCGGTTGGGCGTGAAGAACGGGTGCTGATCGGATCGAAGCGCCTCACCGGAGATCGTCGAGGCGCTGCTGCACTCAGCCGTCTACTGCGGCGTGCCCCGCGCCCTGACCGGGCCTGGGCGGGCTGCCTTCTCATGTGCCGAGGGACTGCCAGAAGCCGCATCGGTGCTCGCGGCCGAGGTCGACCGGGTGGATTCCGAGGGGCCGGGGGCCAGCGATTGGGACGTGGCCGCGGACGCCCCGGGACCGCGGTCTGTCACGGCAGCCGGCGCAGGTAGGCGTCGGTGGGCTCAGCGGCTTGGATCCGGGCCCGGGCGTCGATCGCTTGGATGCCATCCGGGCGGGCGACGGCGGGCAGTTCGAGCTCGGCGATCTGCGGCAGGTCGTCGGCCATCCGGGACACCCGCAGCAGCATGTCCCTCAGCGCGGGAAGATCGGCGGCGGGGGCGCCGGGCCGCGCGAGCAGCAGCGGGGCGGCGGGTGCCGAGCGGATGAGCTCGTCAGCGTCGGAGCCGGTGAGTGGGGCGAACCGGGCGGCGCGGCCAGCCAGCGCGCCGGCGGCCCTGCCACCGGGCCCGAACAGCACCAGCGGGCCGAACACCTCCTCCTGAAGGATGCTGATCCTCACCGTGATTCCGCCGGTGATCATCGGCTCGACAAAGACGGCGGTGGGCCGGCCGCCGAAGCTCTCCCGCAGCGAGCGGAACCCGCGCCGGACCTCCTCGGCGTCACGGAGGTCGAGCAGGACAGCGCCGACATCGAGCGGGCGTATCACGCTGGGCAGGTCCGCCTTGAGCGCCACCGGGGTGCCCAATCGTGCCGCCGCTTCGGCCGCGGCGTCCTCGGTGCTGACCGCGATACGGTCGACCAGCCGCACCCCGTAGCAGCCCAGCATCTCCGCGGTCTGGTCCAGGGACAGCCAGCCGCCCTTCGGCGCGTCGGCGAGAAAGCCGGCGACCAGATCCTTCGCCCGGTCCGGGCGCAGGCCGTCGAGATCGGGCACCTGCCCCGGCGGGGTGGCCAGCCACGTGCCGTAGCGCGCGGCGTGGCCGAGGGCGCGTGCGGCGGACTCGGGGTAGGCGTAGGCGGGAACGTCCGGGGAGTCCTCGCCCGGGCCGGGCAGCAGCCGGACCACCTCGACTTGGTCCATCGCCACTGCGGCGATCGGCACCGGCAGCCGCGCGGCCTGCAGCTCGGGGACCAAGTCGCCGGTGGCGGTGGTGGCCGTCAGGGCCAGCACCGCGTCCACGCCCGGGTCGGCCCCCACCAGTTCCAGGCAGCGGCGGAACAGGTCGGCGGTGATGGCCGGCGTGGTATCGACCGGCCCGGCCACCGCGGCACTGGCGGGCAGCAGGTTCCGGAGCGCCTGCCGGGTGTCGGGGGCCAGGCTGGCCACCTGCAGGCCCGCGTCGCCGCAGGCGTCGGCGGCCAGCACCCCGACGCCGCGTGTGTTGGACACCACGCCGACCCTGCTTCCCGCGGGCACCGGCTGCGAGGCCAGCAGCACCGCCGTGTCGAGCAGCTCGCCGAGATTCGCGGTCACGATCATCCCGGCCTGCTCGAGCAGGGCCTGCCGCGTGAGCTGCGAACCGGCCACCACCAAGGCGTGTGCAGCGGCCACGCCCTGGCTGGCCGCCGCACGGGCTACGGCCAGCCGGTGGCCCACCGCGGACCGGCCTGCGTTGACGATCAGGATCGGCATGGTGCGGCCGACGGTACGCGCCGTCCGGGCGAACTTGCGCGGGTTCGCGATCGAGGCCAGGTACAGCAGGACCAGCTTGGTTGCCTCATCGGAGGCCAACCACAGCAGCATGTCATCGCCGGCCACATCATCCTTGTCACCGAGGGAGACGAAGGAGGAGACGCCCACACCCAGCCGGGACAAGTGCTCGAGCAGGACGACACCGACGCCGCCGGACTGCAGCACCAGGCCGGCCTTTCCCGGCCGGGGATGGCGGGCCGCGAACGTCGCGTCCAGGAACATGCTGGGATTGGCCACGCCGAAGGAGGTGGGCCCCACCAGCCGCATGCCATGGCGGCGGCAGATGGCCAGCAGGTCCGCACGCGCCACGCCACCCAGGCCCGCCGTCACCACGACCAAGGCCTTGATCCCCCGCCGCCCGCACTCCTCAGCGACACCGGCGACGGCGGCCGCTGGCGTGGCAATGATGGCCAGCTCCACATCCTGGGGCAGCGCAGCCGCTGATCGCACGCACGGCACGCCGTCCAGTTCGGCCCCGGCCGGGTTGACCGCATACAGGGAGCCGGAGAAGCCGCCGGTAACGATGTTGTGCAAGATCGCCCGGCCGATCGACCCGGGGCGCCGGCTCGCGCCGATGACCGCGACCGAGGCCGGGGTCAGCACGTGCCGCAGGCTGGCCACATCGGCGGACCGCTCCCGCTCGGTGACCGCATCCCGGTAAGTGCCCAGCGCGGCATCGGCCTCATCGGCCGGCAGCGGGAAGGTGAAGTCATACACGCCATCGGCCAGGGCACGCTGCGGCGGCAGCCCAGCGTCGGCGAACACCTTCAGCATGAGCGCGTTCTCGGTCAGCGTCTGCGCGGTGAAGGCGCGGAGCCCCCGGCCGCGGCCCAGCGAGATCAGGTGCTCCAGCAGCAGCGTGCCAACCCCCCGGTTGTGCACCTCATCGGCGACCGTGAAGGCGACCTCCGCGGACTGCGAGCCTGCGCCCTCCTGCTCATAGGCCCCGCAACCGACCACCTCGCCGTCCAGCAGCGCGAGCAGCGCCGCGTGGTCCGGCGCGGGCTTGCGGCAGATCCGCCGCGCCTCCTGCTCGGCCGCGGCCGGGCCCATGCTGAAAAACCGCAGGTAGAGGTTGTCTGGGGACATTCTCATGTGCATGTCTCGCACCGCGGTGAAGTCCTCCGGCCGCGCGACCCGGATCTCGACCGTGGCCCCGTCGGCCAGCAGGGCATAGGCGCTGGCCTCGGCCGGTGTGCTCATGTGTCCCTCCGCGGTCCTGTCTCCGGCTCAGATGACGCCCCACCCACATAATCGAGTACGTCGTGACGGCGGCATCAAGCAGGCCTGACCGCTGAGTGGGGTTGACTCGCCGTGACGAACATCCGACATCAGGGGCGTTGGCCCCGGGAGGACGCCCATCATGGATGTCATGGCCAGGAAGCGGCCGCGGCCTGGCAGCAGGTCGCCAGTCCTCCGAGGGCGTGGACGGCGGCTCGGGACTTCCGGCGTCCGATTGCGCTGGCCCCTGGTCCGTCACGGCGGGGGTTCCTGGTCCGGTTGAGTAGGTCAGGATGTGGATGGCCCTTGGGGAGGTAGTTGCCCGGGGCATGCGGTCCCCACGCCGATCCGAACAGTCGCAGCTGCCCGCGCAGTGCTGGCCCGAACGGTGATGCAGTCGGGGTGATCCAGCCAGTACCCGCCGGCGAAGGTCAGCCATTGACTGTCGTTGTGGGGTGGGCAGGCTGGCACGATGAGTCGGCGGGTCGGCGTGTCTGTTGTATTGCCCCAACCGATTCCCACGTGGTCAGCCGCGGCGCCGGTGATCCGAAGCTCGAACCGAACCTCTGCTTTGAAGTCCAGACCATCCTTGGCGAACAGCCGTGGGCCCGGTGGTCCGTAAGGCCCAGTCTGGAGGGCGGCCGCTCGTGGGGCGGCCGGCAGGCCCACCACCCCGAGCAGGACCTGGTGATCCGGTGGCGGTGCATGGGTGAAGATCAGACTGCTGCAACTCAGGGTGGCTTGCTCGGCGGGCTGAAACGCGGACCGGGTAGTGGTCAAGGCCGTCGAAGATGCCACGGCAGACTGCGACCGATGGGAGGCGGGCGTGGCTGGCATGTCAACACCGGTACAAGCCACCATGCTCAGGCTCAGCACGGCAATAGCCGCTGCCCGAGCCACGCTTGTGGTCGGGCGGGCAACGACACGCTTCACTCCCGGCACGCTAGTCCCGCTCGATCGGCGAAACCACCGCTGACCGCTGGCGCCCAGTGTGTACGAATCGTACGAATCGGGCGATGATGGCGGCACGCCCGCCGGGCGAGCCTGGTCATGTTCGTGGGCATCGTCCGCCGTCCGTGACGCTGATGGTGGGCGCACACGCACCGACCCTGGCGCCGATGGGCGCTGAACGGGAGGGGAGACGATGAATGAGCCTGACCGTACGAGGCTGCCGATCCGTCGACCGCCGTTTCAGGGGGTGGCCAACCGGACGCTCGACGGCTCGGTCGCTGACTGGGATCTGATTGGGGAGATCGCCCCGCCGCCGGGTGCGCCGAACGTGCTGCTGGTGCTGATCGACGACGCCGGGTTCGGCAACCCCGCCACCTTCGGCGGCCCGATAGCGACACCGAACTACACGCGGATCGCCGAGGGCGGCCTGAGGTACAACCGCTTCCACGTCACGGCGCTGTGTTCCCCGACCCGAGCAGCGCTCCTCACCGGGCGGAACAGCCACACCGTCGGCGTTGGGTCGGTCGGCGAGTTCGCGGGTGGATTCCCCGGGTACTCAGCCACCCTTCCACGGGACTGCGCGCCGCTGCCTCGGATCTTGCGGGACAACGGGTACAGCACGGCAGCGTTCGGCAAGTGGCACTTGACGCCCGACGGACAGCAAGGCGCAGCCGGGCCGTTCAACCGCTGGCCGACCGGCTGGGGGTTCGACTACTTCTACGGCTTCCTCGGCGGCGGAGCCAGCCAGTGGGATCCATGCCTGGCGGAAAACCAGAAGATCATCGGAACGGAGCCGGGCTACTACGACCACGAGAACCCCTACTACTTCCCGGACGCGATGGCCGGCAAGACGATCGAGTGGCTCCATGCGGTCCGCGCCCAGGACGCACACAAGCCGGTCTTCATCTACTTCTCCACCGGCTGCAGTCACGCCCCCCATCACGTGGCGAAGGCCTGGGCCGACAAGTACAAGGGAAAGTTCGACCAGGGGTGGGACAGGCTCCGGGAGGAGACCTTCGCGCGGCAGAAGGCGCTCGGCGTGATCCCGCCGGACGCCGAACTGACGCCGAGGAACGAGGCGTTCCCCGCGTGGGACGACGTGCCCGAGCACCTGAAGCCCTTCTACGCCCGGCAGATGGAGGTGTATGCGGGCTTCTCCGAGAACGCTGACCACAACGTGGGCCGAGTGATCGACGCCATCGATGAGCTGGGGGAACTCGACAAGACCCTGATCATCTGGATCTGGGGGGATAACGGCGCCAGCATGGAGGGAACGATCACTGGCTCGTTCAACGAGCTGACCATGCAGAACGGCATCCCGCTGACCGACGAGATGCAACTGCAGCTCTCCGAGCGTTACGGCGGCATGGATGCCTGGGGCGGGGAGCTCATGGACCCCCACTACGGGGCAGCGTGGGCGTGGGCCGGCAACACCCCGTTCCAGTGGGGCAAGCAGGTGGGCTCGCACCTGGGTGGGACGCGCAACCCGATGGTCGTCCATTGGCCGGCGCGGGTTACCGGCACCGGCCTCCGCTCGCAGTTCACGCACGTCACCGACGTGGCGCCGACCATCCTCGACCTCGCGGGCATCCCGGTCCCGTCGGCGGTGGACGGGATCGATCAGGAGCCGATGCACGGCGTGACGTTCGCCGGCACGCTCACCGATCGGGAGGCACCCGAGCGGCACACCCAGCAGTACTTCGAGACGATCGGCAACCGGGCGATGTACAAGGACGGGTGGTGGCTGGCGATGAGGACCCCGCGGATCCCGTGGGTTATCACGCCCGAGGCCCTGAGGCCGTACGCGCCCGGCGTCTGGGATCCGGACGCCGATCCGGTCGAGCTGTACTACCTGCCCGACGATTTCAGCCAGGCGCACGACCTGGCCGCCGAGAACCCGGAGAAGGTCGACGAACTGAAGGATCTGTTCTGGCAGGAGGCCGAGCAGTACCGGGTACTGCCGCTGCTGGCGACCCTTTCCACCTTCTTCGGCATGTTGCCCCCGCCCCCAGAGGAAGCCAGGTTCGAGTTCCGCGGCGACGTGCAGAACGTGCTGTCGGGCATGATCCCGCGGATCTACAACCACTCCTATGCGATCAACGCCGACCTCGTCGTGCCGGAGGGCGGCGCTGAAGGGGTGATCGTGGCCGAGGCCGACCATCTGGGCGGGTTCTCGCTCTTCGTCGCCGACGGCAAGCTCACCCACACCTACTCGATGATGGGCATCTTCGTCTACCGGCAGCAGGCGAGCGAGCCGCTCCCGACCGGGGAAGTGACGGTCCGCATGGAGTTCGCCGCCGACGACGCCAAACCCGCCACCGGCGGTGAGGTGACTCTGTTCGTCAACGGCCGGCCGGTGGGCAAGGGCCGCATGGACCACACCGTCCCAGTCCGCTTCTCGGGCTATGCCGGCATGGACATCGGTCGTGACAACGGCGGGGTGGTCGATCTGAGCTATGCCGACAAGAAGCCGTTTCCGTTCACCGGCACGATCAAGAAAGTGGTCTTCGACGTCAAGCCGCACCTGGCGGACGGGGACGAGCAGGAGTTGCACGCAGCTGCTCACCACGGGCACGCGGCGCATGCGCTCGCGCAGTAAGGCATCCGCCTCGGGTGGAGAAGGGTTCCTGATGAAGTTCGATGACGAGACGACCGACGTGCTGATCGGCGGCTACATGTCGAAGGACGCCGCCCAGGAGGACTATGAGGCGGTCCTGGCTTGCGGCGGTTACCTGCACGGCGCGGTGGTCGTCAGCAAGAATCTCGAAGGCGAACTGTCGGTGGAGCAGACCGACCACATGGTCCGCGAAGGCGCCGCAGGACTGGGTGCGGTCGGATTCGTGGTAGGGCTGTTCGCGCCGCCGCTGCTGGCCACGACCGCGATCGGTGCTGTGATCGGCGCCGGCGCCGGCAAACTGCTGCACCGCAGGACCGCCGACAAGCTCGAGAAGCAGGCGGGGGACACCATCCCGATCGGCGGCGCCGGCCTGATCGTCGCCTACCCCCATTCGGCAGCCGCGGAAGTCGAGCCCGCCGTGACCCGCGCCATCCAGAAGGTCGTCGGCGAGGCGGAGGGCCACCACGTCGAGGCCTTGAAGGGCGCCATCGCCGATGCGCAGCAGAAGATGGCCGAAAGCGGCAACTGAGGGATCACGGAGAGGGCATCCAGGTGGGCACGCTTGAGGAGCGTCCTGCAGGCGCGCTGCTTCCGGCTGGCGCCCCGTTGGCGTTCCATCTGCTTGCCAAGCCGACCGGGGCGATCTGCAATCTGGATTGCACCTACTGCTTTTTCCTGTCCAAGGAGATGCTCTATCCGGGCAGCCGCTTCCGGATGGCCGATGATCTGCTTGAGCTGTACCTGAGCCAGCTCATCGAGGCACACGCCGCCTCACCTGAGGTGGTCGTGGCGTGGCAGGGCGGCGAGCCCACGATGATGGGCCTTGAGTTCTTCCGCCGCTCCGTACAGCTCACGGAGGCGGCCAAGCATCCACGTCAGCGGATCGTGCACACGATCCAGACCAACGGCACGCTCCTGGACGACCGGTGGGGCGCGTTCTTCGCCGAGCATGGCTTTCTGGTGGGGCTGTCGATTGACGGCCCTCGTGAGATCCACGACACCTACCGTGTCGACAAGGGAGGCAAGGGCAGCTTCGACCGGGTGATGAAGGGCCTGGCCGTCCTGCGGCGGAATGGCGTTGAATGGAACGCGATGACCACCGTCCACGTGGCGAACCAAGACCGGGGCCGTGAGGTCTACAGGTTTCTGCGCGAGGAGTGCGGCGCGCGGTTCATGCAGTTCATCCCGATCGTCGAGCGGGCGACGCCAGAGACATTCCCGGCCGCCAACGCCGGGTGGGGCGGCGCTGTCCAGAACCGGCCGCTCTACACGCAGAACGGCAGCCTGGTGACCGGGCGCTCGGTCTCACCCGGCGGGTACGGCAGGTTTCTGATCGACGTGTTCGAGGACTGGGTGCGCCGCGACGTCGGTGAGGTCTATGTGCAGATGTTTGACGTGGCGCTGGCGAACTGGTACGGCGAGCCACCCGGGCTGTGTGTCCATTCCGAGACGTGCGGCCTGGCGGTCGCGCTCGAGCACACCGGCGACCTCTACTCGTGCGACCACTTCGTCGAGCCCGCCCACCTGCTCGGTAACATCCGCGAGAAGAAGATGATCGACCTGATTGTGCTCCCTCAGCAAGAGCAGTTCGGGCAGGCGAAACGCGACACCCTCACCAGGTACTGCCGCGAATGTGACGTACGTTTCGCCTGCCACGGCGGATGCCCAAAGGACCGGTTCACCCAGACGCCGGACGGTGAGCCGGGCCTGCACTACCTGTGCCCGAGCTACAAGGCGTTCTTCAGCCACATCCGCCCGGCGATGGAGACGATGTGCGGGCTGCTGCGCGGCGGCCGGCCGCCTTCGCAGGTCATTGACCGCTACGCCAAGGCGGACGCCGGCCGAGGCCACAACGAGGCGTGCACATGCGGCTCAGGTCGCACATGGAGACGTTGCCACGGAGTATCGGCGCAACGGGCGACGGAACCATCTGGTCCTGGCAGCAGCTGGAGGAGCAGCGGGCCGGCGCCGCGGGCCAGCCGCGTGACCTGACCGCGGGCGACACGCTCGCGGCGCTCAGCTGCGGGTATCACTCCTCGTGATCGGGTGCCGTGCCCGCTGACGGGGGTGAGCACCGCTCCGCGGGGGCGGTGCTCACCTTGAGCAGAGCTTCAGCAGTGTGCTGTAGCCACTCTCGCGCGAGCCCCCTGGAGACTCTCCGGACGGCCCCGATGTGCTCCAGTTCGTTCCACGAGCCGTTCCACGCGGCCGCGGTGGCTGCGTCGGCTCAAGGCACTCCGAGAGGGTCATCCGCCCCACGGAGTGCACCACGAATCGCTCCACGCCGGCGTCGCTGGCGGCGTGGACGCACTCACCAGTGGTGGACTAGAATTCTGGTCTATGAGGGTAGTGCCGTTGTCGGAGGTCAAGGCCCGGCTATCCGAAATCGCCGAGGACGTCGAGCGGACGCATGAGCGGGTCCACATCACTCGCAACGGCCGCGAGTACGTGGTGTTGATCTCGGCTGAAGATCTGGCGTCGTTGGAGGCCACCCTGGAGTTGCTCTCGGATCCACAGGCGATGGCGGAGATCCGGCAGGCGGAGGCCGACCTCGCGGCCGGTCAGGGGACCACCGGCGAGGAGATGGCCGCGGTGATGGAGGAGCGGCGCCGGCGCGAGCGGCGCGGTGCCTGAGGGGCCTGGCGCCGATCCCGACCAGCAGGCCGCCGAGCCGTATCGGCTGATCCTGGCTCCCGGGGCCCGGCGCGCGCTGGCTGAAGAGGTTCCGACGGCTGCGGCGTTCGCGGCCTGGGAGTTCATCTCCGGCCCGCTGCTGGAGCGTCCGCGGGCGGTAGGGACCCCGCTGCGTGCCCCGTTCGCCGGACTCTGGCGGGCCCGACGAGGCGAGTACCGGGTCCGCTACAGCATCGACGAGGACCGCCACGAGGTCCTGGTCCTGCAGATCGAGCACCGGCGCGACGCCTACCGCACCTGACCCGGCAAGGACGGGTGTCCTCCGCTTGTCGAGGCCTGGACGGGCGGTGGCGGCGGCGTCCGGGATGGCCCGGCCGGCCGAACTGCGGGAACAGATGACAGCGGTGATCGCCGCCCTACCCTCCGAGGACTGCCCGCCGCCCAGCCCCGGCACCTGGCGCCCACCCACCGCCGAAAGGAGATGACCCACATGAACACCCAGCTGACATGTCACGACTGCGACCACGACTGCGGCAGAGACAACTGCAGCGGCGGCTGCGGCGGCGGACGCAGCTCCGGCCGTGGACGCCGCTGCTGCTGACCAACCGCACGCAGCAACCACAACCAGGAGACGGCGCCGCGCAGCCAGGCAGACAAGCCGAACCTCACCAGATACGCGTCCGCCACGCATCTTTGTCATCCCTATCTTTCCGGCGTGCCGCATCGCATCGCCCATGTCGAGCGCACGTTCGCGGATATCGTGAGCCACGAGGGCGTCGTCGCCTGGGACGGGCTCCCCCAGCTGCTGGACTGGTACAAGGCGCGGGCAGCTAAGGGCTGAGACACGCGGCCGGCTGGTTCGCTGTCTGGGGTGACGTCAGGACTCTTGCTGCACTGCCGCTCGGATCTGCGAACTGCCCGGCATCGGGCTCCGGGGGAAAGTTTGGCTTCAGGACGTGCGTGACAGCCTCTAACAGCAGGAGACCGAGATGCTGATCCACCCGTGGGACGCCGCGCTCGACCCCGTCGAGTGCTAGGAGTGGCTGGCCTCCACCGGCCGGTTCGGGA
>Ga0187788_10000239_pt1 | contig 15111 bp, 11 predicted proteins | sample 1015_BV01_MP10_2_FD_133008 | JGI IMG/M metagenome (GOLD analysis project Ga0187788, IMG submission 133008) | Tropical peat soil microbial communities from peatlands in Department of Meta, Colombia - 1015_BV01_MP10_20_MG | ecosystem: Environmental > Terrestrial > Soil > Wetlands > Peat | place...
ATGAGCTGTTGTTCGAGCGCTTCCTGAATCCGGAGCGGGTTTCCATGCCCGATATCGACATCGACTTCTGCATGAACCGCCGCGATGAGGTGATCCGCTACGTCACCGAGAAGTACGGCCGGGAGAACGTGGCGCAGATCATCACCTTTGGGACGATGGCGGCCAAGGCGGCGATCAAGGATGTGGGCCGGGTGATGGATATGCCGTATGCGGAGGTGGATCGCATCGCCAAGATGGTGCCCACCACCCTGAACATCACCCTGGAGCAGGCGCTGAAAGATTCTCACCAGTTGGCGCAGGCCTACGCCAGCGAAGCGCAGGTGCGGCAGATCATCGATACCGCGAAGCGCCTGGAGGGCCTGGTGAGAAACGCGGGGGTGCACGCGGCGGGGGTGGTGATCGCTCCCCAGCCGCTCACCGAGCTCGTGCCCCTGCACCTGACGAAGAATGAAGAGATCGTCACTGCCTATGACATGAAGGCCATCGAGAAGCTGGGGCTTCTGAAGATGGACTTTCTGGGGCTGACGACGCTCACCATCCTGGATGAAACGCTGAAGCTGATCCGGCAGACGCGCGGAGAGGAGTTGGACCTCAATCAACTGGGCTGGGACGACCAGGAAACCTACCAGAAGGTGTTTCATACCGGGCTGACGTCGGGAGTGTTCCAGTTTGAATCGCACGGCATGCGCGATGTGCTGCGGCGTCATCAGCCGAGCAGCCTGGAAGATCTGACGGCGCTGAACGCGCTCTACCGGCCGGGGCCGATCCAGGGCGGGATGATCGACGATTTCATCGATCGCAAGCACGGGCGGAAGAAGATCGAATACGAGCTGCCGGAGCTGGAAGAGATCCTGCGGGAGACGCTGGGCGTGATCGTGTACCAGGAGCAGGTGATGCAGATCGCCAACCGCCTGGCGGGTTACTCGCTGGGTGAAGCCGACCTGCTGCGGCGCGCCATGGGCAAAAAGAAGCCGGAGGAAATGGCGGCGCAGCGCAAGCGCTTCCTGGATGGCGCGCTCGAACGCGGCTACCCGGCACGCAGGGTGGAGAAAATCTTCGACCTGATGGAACAGTTCGCGGGCTACGGCTTCAACAAGTCGCACTCCGCGGCGTACGCGGTGCTGGCGTATCACACGGCCTACTTGAAGACCCACTACCCGATGGAGTTCATGGCAGCGCTGCTGACCTCGGTGACGGGGAGCACCGACGATGTGGTGAAGTACATCAATGAGTGCCGGGAGATGGGAATCGCGGTGGAGCCTCCGGACATCAACGTGAGCGACGCCAACTTCACGCCGCACGGCAGCGCGATCCGTTTTGGGCTGGCGGCGGTGAAGAATGTCGGGCACAACGCCATCGAGTCGATTCTCGAAGCGCGCAAGCAGGTGGGGCGGTTCACCTCGCTGTTCACCTTCTGTGAGAAGGTGGACCTGCGGCTGCTGAACAAACGGGTGTTGGAATCGCTGATCAAAAGCGGAGCGATGGATGCGCTGGGGAAACGCTCAGCCCTGATGGCAGCGCTCGACAAGGCCATCGAGCGCGGGCAAAAGGCGCAGCGCGATGTGGAATCGGGCCAGCATGGGCTGTTTGGGGTCTTCGACGATGTTCCCGAAGCAACCGCCAACGGCAACGACAAGCTGCCCGAAGTGCCCGACTGGGACGAGCACACGCGCCTGGCGAACGAGAAGGAGATTCTGGGATTCTTTATCACCGGGCACCCGCTGGAGAAGTATCAGGGAAAGCTGATGGACTTCCGCGCGCTCACCACGGAAGACATCTTTGCCATGAAATCGTCGATGGGCAAAGACGAGACAGCCTATGTGGGCGGGGTCATCACCGGTCATCGCGTTCTGAAGTCGAAGCGGGGCGAACTATACGCCCAAGGGACGCTGGAGGACATGACCGGGTCGGTGGACTTCCTGCTGTTCTCCGACAATTTCAAGCGGTTGGTGGAGCGGCTGAAGCTGGAGGTGCCGGTGCTGCTGCGAGCCTCGGTGAAGGTGGAGGAAGGCGCCAATCCCAAGCTGATGGTGAGCGACCTGATCCCGCTGGAGGAAGCGCAACCTGCCCTGCCGCGAAAACTGCGGCTGAAGATCGCACTGGAAACCGCAACGGAGGGCACCATCGATCGCCTGCACGCGATCGTCAGCCAGCACAAGGGCGAAGCCAAGGTGTTGTTCGATTTGGAGCGCGAGCACGACTTCATGGTGGTGATGGATGCGGAAGGCTATAATGTTTCCCCAGACCACGCGTTCCTCAGCTGCGTAGAGCAGATTCTGGGGAAGGGCTGCATTCGGGTGGTGGACTAGCCCCGCGCACTCGATTCGAAAGCGGAGCGGCAGCAGCGAATTCTCCCTGGCGAGCAAGCAGTTGCGAGGTGCTTTCTTGACTCCTCCCGGACCGGAGCTGATGCGGGACATCCTGGGCACGGAGCTGGAGCAGCTCAGGGGGGAAGCCAGGAGCGGGAAGTTCAATTTCATGGAATCGGCAACCAAAGCGCAGCAGGAGCTGGAAAAGATCGAGCGCCAGATCGGGCAGTTGGAGACGCTGGCCCGCGACAACGAAGACGCCCAACGTCAGTTGCAGTCGCTACATGAGCAGGTGGAGGCGCTGCGCAAACAAATTTCCGCCAAGGCCGAAAAGGCCGAGAAGTCGGATGCCTGGCTTCGCACCGAGCTGGCACGCCACCCCCAGCGTCCCTACTTTCTGGATTACGTGGATCGCATTTTCGCCAACTGGAGCGAGATTCATGGCGACCGCGGCTTCGCCGACGATCCCGCGATTCTTTGCGGAATGGCGGACTTTCACGGGCGCGGAGTTTGCGTGGTGGGGATGCAGAAGGGGCGCGACACCAAGCAGAAGGTGTACCGCAATTTCGGCATGCCCAGCCCGGAGGGCTACCGCAAAGCGCTGCGGGTGATGAAGCTGGCGGAGAAGTTCGGGCGGCCGATTATCACGCTGGTGGATGTGCCCGGGGCGAATCCCGGCCTGGGTGCGGAAGAGCGCGGCCAGGCGGAGGCCATCGCGCGCAACCTGCGCGAGATGGCGCGGCTGGAAGTGCCCATCGTCACCGCCATCACCGGGGAGGGCGGCAGCGGGGGTGCGCTGGCCATCGCGGTCGCCGACCGGGTGCTAATGATGGAAAACGCGATCTATTCGGTGATTTCCCCCGAAGGCTGCGCCTCGATCATGTGGCGCGACGCCAGCAAACGTGAGCTGGCGGCCGAAGCGCTGAAGATTACCGCGCCGGATCTGATGGAGCTGGGATGCATTGACGAGATCGTCCCCGAGCCGGAAGGGGGGGCGCAGGTTGATTACGATGCGGCGTCCGCTTTGCTCGACGTCTCCCTGCAAAAGAACCTGTCTGAGCTGGAGAAAAAAAGTCCTGCCGACCTGGTTATATCGCGGTACGATAAGTTTCGCGGCATGGCCAGGTTCTTCGAGCAGGTCTAGCCGGCTTTTTCCCAAACCCCGCGCTGCATGGCTGGGGAGATCTCCGTTCACCGGCAAGACAGCGCGGCAGGTCCCGGGTTCTGCGGCTGGTCAGGCGGGTGCGGGCCGGTTCACCGCTCTGCTGATTGTGCTGATTCCATGCGGCGAATGCGGGGATGCAGGCCGCGATGCCGCTGACTTATAATGCAATGTTTCGGCATTGTGTCTGAGGAAGAGAAAGGTGGTCTGGTTGCATGGCTACCAGTGATGTAGCGGTTCAGGAGGTGGGCAGCCAAGTCGGGCGACGGCGGGTGATCAACGATTTCAGCCTGCAGGTGGCAACCGTCAACGGTTCCGGTTCGCAGAGCGCCAACACCGTCCTGCTCCGTACGATTTTCCAAATGGGAGTTCCGGTCTCGGGCAAGAACCTGTTTCCCTCCAACATCGCCGGGCTGCCCACCTGGTACACCATCCGGGCCAACAAAGAAGGCTACATCGCACGCAAGAAGGAGATCGATTTCCTGGTGGCGATGAACCCGGAGACGGCGCGCGAGGACACGCTTTCGCTGGCGGCCGGGGCGGCCGTGCTCTACGACGAACCGCTCAACCTGAAGAGCCTGCGCAACGACGTCACCTTCTACTCGGTTCCCTTCGACAAGCTGGTGGTGCCGGTGTGTCCCGAGCCCAAGCTGCGCAAACTGGTCAAGAACATGGTTTACACCGGCGTGGTGGCGCACCTGCTGGGTCTGGACATGGGCGAGATGGAAACCGCGATTCGGCGCCAGTTCGGGAGGAAGCAGAAGGCCGCCGATCTGAACGTCAACGCCGCCAAGGCGGGATACGACTATGCCGTCTCCAGCCTGGAGAAGAGCGATCCCTTCTGGATCGAGGCGATGGACCAGAACAAGGGGAAGATCATTATCGATGGCAACTCGGCGGCGGCGCTGGGGTCGATGTTTGCCGGAGTGACGGTAGTGGCGTGGTACCCGATTACGCCCTCGTCGTCACTGGCCGAGGCGCTGATCGACTACATGAGGAAGTACCGCATGGGCCCCAACGGCAAGCCGACGTTTGCCATCGTGCAGGCGGAGGATGAGCTGGCCGCCATCGGCATGGTGCTGGGTGCGGGCTGGGCAGGGGCGCGCGCCATGACCAGCACGGCCGGTCCGGGTATCTCGCTAATGACCGAGTTCACCGGGCTGGGGTACTACGTGGAGGTCCCGGCGGTGATCTGGGATATCCAGCGGGTGGGGCCATCCACGGGATTGCCAACCCGTACCTCGCAGGGCGACATACTCTCGACCGCATTCCTCTCGCACGGCGACACCCGTCACCTCCTGCTGTTCCCTGCGTCTCCCGAGGAGTGCTTCAGCATGGCGGGAGACGCGTTTGAGCTGGCGGAACAGTTTCAGACGCCGGTGTTCGTGATGTCGGACCTGGACCTGGGCATGAACAACTGGATGTCACAGCCCTTCGAATATCCCAGCAAGCCGATTCACCGGGGCAGGGTGCTCAGCAAGCAGGACCTGGACCGTCTGGGCGGATTTGCGCGCTATAAGGACGTGGATGGAGACGGCATCGGATACCGCACGCTGCCGGGCACGGATCATCCGGCGGGTGCGTGGTTCGCGCGGGGGAGCGGCCACAATGAGAACGCGCAATACAGCGAGCGTCCCGACGACTACACCCACAACATGGATCGCCTGCTGCACAAGTTCGAGACCGCGAGGAAGTTTGTTCCGCCTCCGGAAGTAACGGGCAGCGGAGCGCAGGTGGGAATCCTGGCCTACGGCACTTCGCACTGGGCGGTGAAGGAGAGCCGCGACCAGTTGCGCAAGGAATACAAGATCGAGACCGACTACCTGCGGGTGAAGGCGTTTCCATTCACGCAGGAGGTACACAAGTTCATCGCCGGGCACGCGCGCGTCTACGTGGTGGACCAGAACCGCGACGGGCAGATGCGCGACCTGCTGAAGCTGGACGTCGACCCCAGCCAGGCGGTGAAGCTGCGCAGCGTGCTGCACTACAACGGGCTGCCGATCGACGCGCGCAGCATCACGGACAACATCGTGTCGCAGGAGGGCAAGTAGATGGCCAGCACGCCAGCGTCGCAACCCGGTGCCAAAACCAACCGCATCGGGCTGACCACCATTGAGTACAAGGGCGGAAGGACGACCTTGTGCGCGGGCTGCGGCCACAATGCCATCTCCGAGCGCATTATCGATGCCATGTTCGAGATGGGAGTGAAGCCGGAGCGGGTGGCGAAGCTGTCGGGGATCGGCTGCTCATCGAAGAGTCCCGCATACTTCATGAGCCGCTCGCATAGCTTCAACGCGGTGCATGGGCGCATGCCCTCGATAGCGACCGGGGCGCTGCTGGCCAATCATAACCTGCTGGCGATCGGGGTGAGCGGAGATGGCGACACGGCTTCGATCGGCATCGGTCAGTTCATGCACCTTATGCGGCGGAACCTGCCGATGATCTACATCATCGAGGACAACGGGGTGTATGGGCTGACCAAGGGACAGTTTTCCGCCACCGCCGATCTGGGCTCGAAGCTGAAGACCGGGGTCATAAACGACCTTCCCCCGATCGACACCTGCGCGCTGGCGATCCAGTTGGGGGCGACCCTTGTGGGCCGCTCGTTTTCCGGCGACAAGAAGCAGCTGCTGAGTATGTTGAAGGCGGCGATCGCGCACAATGGCACGGTGATGCTGGACGTGATTTCACCGTGCGTCACCTTCAACGATCATGAGGGCTCCACCAAGTCCTACAAGTTCACCAAGGATCACGACGAGCCGCTGCATGACATCACCTTCGTGCCTTCCTTTGAGGAGATCGATGTGGAGTACCAGCCGGGAGAGTTGATCGACGTCACCATGCACGACGGCTCACGACTGAAGCTGCACAAGCTGGAGGAAGACTTTGATCCCACCGACAAGGTGAGGGCGCTGACGCGCCTGGCAGAGGCGCACGAGAAGGGCGAGGTGCTGACCGGCGTATTCTACATCAACACTAAGGCGCCGAATTTCGTCGAACTGTTGAACATGCCTGATGAGCCTCTGGCCACGCTGCCGGAATCGCTGACCCGGCCTCCCAAGAGCGCGCTTGACGAATGCATGGAGGCGCTGCGGTAGAGGCAGGACCATCCATGGGCGGCCCGGGATTTGGTTCTCCGGGGCGCGAAACTTCCCACCGAAAGCCGGGTTAGAACACGCAGGCGCCTGAAAACGCCTCCCTGAATACGTTTACCCAAGCTTCCGGGCCACGCTCGGGAGCGGATTCCTGGCGGATATGGTCCTCCCCGGCCGTATCCGCCCATTTATTTTCGGGCGACGCCGCCTCGCCTACAATCCAGCCATGAGTTCTCCCGGGCCGCTGTTCCGGCCGTACAGCAGGCTGGTCAAGATCGAAATCCTGGGCAAGCCGTATGAGGTTCCCGAGGGGAACATGCTGTTGCGATGCTTTCAGTACTTGTCTCCCGAAGAGGTGGCGCTGGGACGTTTCTGCTGGAATGAAGACTGCCAGTACTGCCGCGTGGTTTACGACCTGGGAGAAGGAACGCCGCAGCGCTCCGCGATATCCTGCAAGCTGATGGTGCAGGAGGGGATGCGGGTGGTGGAGGTGGCGGAGGAGATCCGGTATTGCCTGCGGAGAGTAGTCAGCATTTAGCAGTCAGCAATTTCCCTTCGTTCTTTTCACTGCGCTCCGTGGCGGGCGGCGCTGGTGCTGGGGGCAACGCCCAGTTTGCGCAGGCGGTCGCGAGCCTGCTGGGCTTCGATGCTGCGCGGGTAACGGGTGATGAGCGCGTTCAACTCGCGCACCCCGTCGTCCTTGCGGCCCAGTTCGAGCAAGGCGTATCCCTTCTTAAGCTGCGCGGCCGCCGACTTGTTTCCACCGGGATATTGCTGCAGCACTTTGTCGTAGCTCTGGATGGCCTGTTCGAAATTGCCCTGGCGATACTGGATGTCGGCCAGATAGAAGGCGGCGTTCCCGGCGAGATCGTTATTGGGGTAGTACTTCAGGTAGTCGGCGAATTCCTGTGCGGCGAGCTGATTGTTGCCCGAGTTGTAGTCGCGCAGCGCGTTGTTGTAGAGGCTGTCGGGGGGAGGCGCCTGGTTTTGGGGAGGAGAGCCCGCGGCCGCGCCGGGCTGGCCGGACGCCGCGCCCGGATTCAGGTTCTGCTGCGCGGACTGCATGTCGTCGAGCTGCTTGGAAATGCGGGTCAGGCGCGCCTTCAACTCGTCCACCGTGTCGTTGAGCACCTGCACCTGGCCGGAGAGCTGGTCGGAGCGCGTGCTGTAGTCGTTGTGCGTCTGCTGCAGCGACTTCTGCATTTCGCCGATGGTGCCGTTGAGCTTGTTGAGGTTGTCGGTGCTCTGCTCGACCAGGTTGCGCATCACACCCATACGCTCGTCGAGGGACTGCTGCAGGCGCGAAAGCTGGTCCTGGATGGCCTGGACCTGCGTCTGCAGCTGGATGATTTCCTTGCTGGCGGAGAACGCGGGCGTGGATAAGACGATGGCCAGAGACGAGACGGCCAGGGTTGCGAAAATTCGATTCTTCATGACTGATCCTGTTTGCCAGATTCCTGACTCATCATAATAGCTCGCCCGGCTGGGCGCGCCACGCGCGATCAGCAGGAGGCGCGGGCAAGAGCCCGCGTCTCGGTGGCTCGCTATCTGCTGCCGTACACGAAGTGTCCGCGGCGGTTCTGTTGCCAGCACTGCTCGTTGGACTCGGTGCAGAAGGGTTTCTCCTTGCCGTAGCTGATGGTGTGAATGCGGTCCGCGGGAACGCCGGACTGCACCAGGGCGCTGCGCACCGCCCCTGCGCGGTTGTCGCCGAGGGCCAGGTTGTACTCGGTGGAACCGCGCTCATCACAATGGCCTTCCACGGTAAAGGTGATGTTGGGGTGCTGCTTAAGGAAGGCTGCATCTGCCTGTACGGCAGATTGCTGGTCGGGACGAATGTCGTAGCTGTCGTAATCGAAGAAAATGTCGCGGATGTTCTGATTGAACATCTCTTCCTCGGTAGCGGAGCGCGACGGCCCAGTCGGAGGCGGAGGAGAGGTAACGGTAACGCGCGCGGTCGCGTCCTGGGTTCCGCCCGGGCCCCGGGCGATCAGGTGGTAGGTGGTAGAAGCGCCGGGTGTCACCTGGCGGTTGCCGCTGGGTTCAACGCTACCGATCCCATCGATGCTAACGTCGGTGGCGTTCTGCGTCTGCCAGATCAGGTTGGTGGACTGCCCTTGCGGGATGGTATTGGGATTGGCAGTCAGCGAGGCCGTCGGCGCGGGTGGTGGCGGAGGCGGCGGTGGAGGTGGAGGAGCAGTTTTCTTCTTGCAGGCGCCCAGCACCATGATGCCGGCCAGCGCCAGCAGCAACACCGACCACTTCAGCTTGCTGTGCTTCAACGTACCCTCCCTGCGAGCGAACTCGCCAAGCGAAATGATGAATGCAGCCGGGGTCCGAGGCAGAAGCCCGGAGCGGCCATTCTTGGATGCAAAGCGGCGCATGAACATACGCATTTCCTACTTAAAGCTCCAGTTGGGCTGAGTATTCTGGCCGTTGGAGGTCAGTTGTTTCTGGTGGGTGCCGTCGGCGAGCATGGACCAGACCTGCTCGCCCCCCGTACGACTCGACTGAAACACAATGTGCCGCCCGTCGGGCGACCAGGACGGAAAGTCGTTGCGGCCGGCGTCGTGCGTCAACTGCACGAACTGCTTGGTGGTGATGTCCATGACGTAGATATCGGAAGCGCCGGGAGCCCCGGGCCCGTAATGACGGATCCAGGCGAAAGCCAGGTACTGGCCGTTCGGTGACCAGGAGGGAGAGACCGCATAGCCCTGGTCAGTCATGCGCTGTACGTTGGTGCCGTCGGCTTCCATGATGTAAATCTGCGGGAGACCGGTGCGGCCGCTCACCCAGGCAATCTGCGAATTGGTTTTGGGGTTGAATACCGGGGAGACATCGGGACCGCGGGAGTTGGTCACACGGCGCAAGTTGCGGCCGTCGGTATCCACCACGTAAATCTCCGGATCGCCGGTGCGCGAGGAGGAGAAGGCGATCCTGACGCCATCGGAGGACCACGCCGGAGAAAGATTGGTGCCGCTATAGGCGGGAAAGACGACCAGGCGGTTCAAATCGAGCGACCACATGCGGATCTCCCATCCCGCGCCGGTCTGGCTGGAGAAGGCGAGGCGAGAGCCGTCGGGCGAGACCCGCGGCGAGAGTGAAATGGAGCCGAGGTGGGTCACCTGATGCTGATTGACGCCGTCGTAGTCCATGCCCCAGATTTCCTTGTGTCCGCTGCGTGTGCTCACATAGAAAATCCTGCTTTCGGCGATGCCCTGGATGCCGCCCCCCAGGCGGAAGATGATCTCAATGGCGAAGCGGTGCGCGATGACGCGAGCGTTGTCGGTGCTGGCCTTCTCTCGGTACTGCTTGCCGAGCACCTGGGGCGAGCTAGGATTCTTGGCGTCGTAGAGCCAGCCCTGCACCACCACATCCTGAGCGGGGCCATCGAGGTTTCCGAAGGCGACCATGCCGGCGTTGGCAGGGGGGCCGGACCAGGCAGTCAGCTTCATCTCGTCGGGCCGGCCGGGCGCCTCCAGAGGATAGAAACTCTTGGACACCATGTCGAAGATGCCGGCATTATCCAGGTCGTTCCAAAGCGTGTCGTTGAAGACCTTGAGCAGTTGCGCGGTTTGCGGATCGGGAGAGACTGGCTTGAAGTCGGGAACCGCCAGGCGCACGCGCTCCACCCCGAGGCCGGTTCCGGTGCGAATCCAATCGGTTTGTGCGGGGGCGGAGGCGGCGGCAAGGAGGAGAGCGAAGACCAGGACAAGAGCATGCATTGCAGGGAGGCAGCGCACTCTACCGCGGGAACCAGAAGCAACGGTCTTCATATCGTAATCCGACATAGAGCACAAACCAAAGCCGCCGCACGCCGGCGTCCGGGAATCAACGGCGATAATCAAACCAGAATTCTACGGAGACCCTGCTGCCCGCGTAATCACTGGGAAGGGGACCGAAGGTATCGATGCGCTGCAGGGCGCGCAGCGCCGACTGATCCAGCGAAGGCACGCCGCTGGACTGCGAAAGCTGCAGGTTGCCGGGCCGGCCTCCGCGGTCGATATCGAAGGTGACGTACACACGGCGGGCGCTGGTGATGCGGGGATCGATCTCGTACTTGAGCCAGTTCTCGGAAACTTTCTGTTGGACCACGCGCACGTACCAGGCATAGCGGCTGCCGAAATCGCCTCCGGAGCCGGTGAAGCCGAAACCGCCCTTCGCGCCGCCCGCGTTAAACGCGCCATAGGGGCCGCTGATCGGTCCACCCTGTCCGAAAGGAATGACGTTGGCTTCCTCCACCGGAGCCGGCCGGGGCTTCTCCTGGGGCTTGGGGCGCGGAGGCAGCGGCTTGGGCTCGGGCAGCGTGCGCTTGGCGTCGCGGGCAGGGATGGGGATGGCTTCCGGAACCTCTGGTTCTTTGACCTCGGGCAAGGACTGGGTCAGGCCCTTGGACTCGTTGGCCAGGATGTTTTCTGTCTGGGTCTGGGGGGCGGGCAGGGGAATGCTGGAGACCAGGGTGGCACTGATGGCGTCGCCGACCCCATTCGTTCCCCAACCCTCGCCGCTCGGCCGGGTCACGTAGGTGGCGTAGAACAGTGCGCCTGAGAACAGCAGTACATGCAGAACCATGGAGAGCAGCAGGGGAGGACCCCAGCGGTCGTGCTCGGTAAAGATGTCAGCGCGAGCTGCCATGTTCTTCGAGAGGCTGAGTGACGATGCTGACGTTGGCAATGCCCGCCTGTTTCACCGCGTCCATCACCGTAGCGAAGGCGCCGAAGGGAACGTTCTCGTCGGCGCGAACGAAGATGTATTGGCCCTGCGGGTCATGGATCTTCTGGCGGATCTTGGCGCCGACCTCGTTGATGTTCACCGGCTCGTTGCCCAGGAAGACGCGCTGCTGCTTGTCGATGGAGATTACCAGCCGCTCCTCAGTGATCTGCTTCACGGTCTTGGTCTTGGGCACGGCCACCTCGATGCCCGACTGCAGCACCGGGGCAGTGACCATGAAGATGATCAGCAGCACCAGGACCACGTCGACCAGGGGAGTGACGTTGGGATCGGAGAGCGAGGTTTGAGTTCTGCCTTGTGAGTTGGTAAACGCCATCTACGTCCGATACTCCGGTTCCTGAACCGCCGCCGCGCCGCGGGGCAAGGGCTGCATCATGCTGCGCTCCATGGTGTTAAGCATCTCCAGCGAGAAGTCGTCCATGCGGGCGCCAAACTGCCGAATCTCCGCGAGCATGTGGTTGTAAGCGATGACCGCGGGAATGGCGGCAAACAGGCCGGCAGCGGTGGTGATGAGCGCTTCCGAGATGCCGGGAGCGACGGCCCGTAGGGTGGCGGCACCGGCGGTGCCAAGGCCCTGAAAGGCATCGATGATGCCCCAGACGGTGCCAAACAATCCGATGAAGGGAGTGACTGCGCCGGTCGAGGCAAGCCAGGGAAGCCGGCGCTCCAGCCGAGTCAATTCTTCGGAGCAGGCTACCTGCATGGCGCGCTGCACGCCGACCAGGTTGCGCACGACGCCGCCCTGCCGCCTGACTTCTTCAATGCCCGCTTCAAAGACCGCCACCAGCGGGCTGGGCTTGAACTGCTCGGCGACGGCGGATATATCCTGGAAGCGATTGGCGCGCCGGAAGGCCCGCACGAAGCGCGAGCTCTGCACCTTGGCGCGGCTGAACAGGCTCCACTTGGCCAGGATGATGGCCCAGGAGACCACGCTGAATACCAGGAGGATTACGAGGACGGCTTTGGCTACCAGGCCTGTTTGCGAGATCAGCTCCATGATCTCGCCCCCGAGAATGCTGGCGGAAAGCAGGGGAATCAACATCAGCTTCCTTTTCTGAAATGGCGCAGCATCTTCCGAGGTGATTATAGAACACCGAAACAGGATGCCCGGGACGAGATGGGGGTGTACTCCGGCAGTCAACAGCGGCGGCGAGCATGAGGCGAGAAAAAAGGCGAGTATTCAGCGGGAATCGCATTTGCTACACTGGCAGACACTCCCCGGGCAGGACGCATCGGTGCTACTGGAACTGCGCGTCGAGAACTACGCGGTCATCGACAACGTGGCAGTGGAGTTCGCACCGGGCTTGAACCTTCTCACCGGCGAAACCGGCGCCGGGAAATCCATTCTCATTGATGCGCTGGCGCTCTTGCTGGGCGAAAAGGCGTCCAGCGATGTGATCCGGCATGGGGCGGAGAAGGCGGTGGTGTCGGCGGTTTTCGAGCTCGAGGATCCGCGGCGCGCCGGCAAGGTGTTAGAGAGCGACGGGATCGAGAGCGACGGGCAGCAACTCATCGTGCGGCGCGAGATTCTGCCCAACGGGCGAGGCCGCGTCTTCGTCTCCAACCAGCCGGCAACGGTGGCCGTACTGCGCCACCTGGCGCCGCTGCTGGCATCGATCCATTCGCAGCGGGAGTCGATTGTTTCCTTTGATGCGGAGACTCGGCTGGCGCTGTTGGACAGCTACGCGGGATCAAATCTGGCGCCGGTGTCCAACGCATTTGTGAAGTGGCGGGAGGTGCGGCAGCGGATCACCGAACTGGAGCAGGACGAGCAGGAGCGCCTGCGCATGGTGGATCTGTGGAGCTTTCAGAAGAAGGAGATCGAGGAGGCAAGGCTTCAGCCGGGGGAAGACGAGCGCCTGGAAGCTGAGAAGCGGGTGCTGGCGAACGCGGAGAAGATCCACGGGGCGGCGCAGGCAGCCTACCAGGTGCTGTACGAGAGCCAGGAATCGGCGGCCGCCCTGGTGCGAGTGGGCTACCGCCAGCTACAGGATGTCGCCCGCTATGAGGGGAAGTTCCAGGAATCGCTGGCGGAGCTGGAATCGGCGCGCATCACCATTGAGGATATTGGCGTAACGCTGCGTGACTACGCCGAGTCGGTGGAAGCCTCGCCGGAGCGGCTGGCGGGGGTCGAGGACCGGCTGGCGTTGATTGACCGGCTGAAGCGGAAGTATGGCCAGACGCTGGAGGCGGTGATCGACTACGGAGCGGAGGTCAAGCGCAAGCTGAACGAGATCGAGAACAAGGATGAGATGCTGCGCAAACTGAAGCAGGAGCTGGCGGCGGCGGCGGTGGCTCATCTTGGGGCTGCGCGAGCGGTTTCGCAGACACGCTACCAGGCGGCGCGCAGGCTGGAGAAGGTAGTCGAGGGACAGATCAACGAGCTGGCGATGAAAGCGCGATTCAAGATCGAGGTTGGCGGGACCGACGAAGAGGAGAACTGGACCGCCGCCGGCTTCGATCAGGTGAATTACCTGATTGCGACCAATCCCGGCGAGCCGCTCAGGCCGGTGGAGGAGATAGCGTCGGGCGGCGAGCTTTCGCGCATGATGCTGGCGCTGAAGGCGGCGGTGGAGGCAGGCACGACCGGCCGTAGAAAGACTTCAGCCGCGCCGCGGACTCTGGTGTTTGACGAAATTGACATTGGCATCGGCGGGAGCGCGGCCGAGGCTGTGGGACGAAAGCTCAAGGAGTTGGCACAGAACCAGCAGGTACTCTGTATCACCCACCTGCCGCAGATTGCCTCCTTTGCCGATCAACACTACTTGATCGAGAAGCGGGAAGCGGAGGGCAGGATTGGCACTTCGGTGAAACGGCTGACCGAACCCGGCCGGCGCGAGGAGATCGCCCGCATGCTCAGCGGCGCCCGGCTGACGGAAGCCTCCCGCAAGCACGCCGAGCAACTGCTGAAGGCCAACGCCTAAGCTACCACGGTCGAAGCAGCCCACTCATTCGGTTTCGGGGGAAGCAAAGCGTTAGGCTCATCAAGGCGCTGACCGGTACAAGCGCGGGCACTTCTCCTCCGCCTCCTTTTCCCGCTACCATACTCCCAGAGGCTGCTAATCCTTACGGTGTGTGGTGTTTACGTTTGACGCCGGGCAGCGCGGTTCGATACCCTAGCATCATTACAATCAGGGGATATTGGCCTAAAAGGCAAGAATGAATATTTCTGACGATAACGGCAAGACCCTGCTGCTGCTCAAGCCGCGAGGGTTCTGCGCCGGGGTAGTACGCGCCATCGACATTGTCCGGATCGCCCTGGAGACGTTCGGCCCTCCCATCTACGTGCGCAAGGAGATCGTCCATAACCGCTACGTGGTAGAGGAGTTGCAGGGCAAGGGCGCGATTTTTGTGGACAGCGTGGAAGAGGTCCCGGCGGGCGAGCGGGTGATCTACAGCGCACATGGGGTCTCGCCGGAGGTCCGGGAGGCCAGCAAAGCGCGAAAGCTGCGGGTGATCGATGCCACCTGCCCGCTGGTTACCAAGGTCCACGTGGAAGCGGTACGGTTCGCCAAGGAGGGCTACTCGCTGGTGCTGATCGGGCATCACGACCACGATGAGGTGATCGGGACGCTGGGCGAGGCTCCGCTGGTGACTCAGGTAGTGGGTTCGCCGGAAGACGTCCAGGAGTTGCATATCCCCGACCCCGACAAGGTTGCCTACCTGACACAGACGACGCTGAGCCTGGACGAGACGCGCGACATCATCGAGGCCTTGAAGAGCAAGTATCCCAATATCAAGGGGCCGGCGGCGCAGGACATCTGCTATGCCACGGAGAACCGGCAGACGGCGGTGAAGCACGTTTCCAGCGATG
>Ga0187788_10000240_pt1 | contig 15108 bp, 12 predicted proteins | sample 1015_BV01_MP10_2_FD_133008 | JGI IMG/M metagenome (GOLD analysis project Ga0187788, IMG submission 133008) | Tropical peat soil microbial communities from peatlands in Department of Meta, Colombia - 1015_BV01_MP10_20_MG | ecosystem: Environmental > Terrestrial > Soil > Wetlands > Peat | place...
AGGCTGACGGGCGTGTGGCGGCGAGCGCGAAGGTCATCGGCTCGGGTCCAGGACGATGAGAGGGTTCAGGACGACGAGAGGGTCCACGACCGGGAGAGGGTCCGGGACCGGGAGAACCGGTCGCTGTGGCGCCAGGCGGACTTCCGCCGGCTGTGGATCGCGGAGACGGTCAGCCAGGTCGGCACCCAGCTGACCACGCTGGCGCTGCCGGTCATCGCGGTCGACAGCCTGCACGCCGGGGAGACCCAGATGGGGATCCTGGCCGCCTGCGAGATGGCCGCGTTCCTGATCGTCGGACTGCCGGCCGGCGCCTGGGTGGACCGCTGGCGCAAGCGCCGGGTGCTGGTGGCCAACGACCTGCTGCGGGCCGCCGTCCTGGGCTCGGTGCCGCTGGCCTGGGCGCTGGACCTGCTCACCCTGAACCAGCTGTTCGTCGTCGCGGCGATCGCCGGGGTCGGAACGGTGTTCTTCGACGTCGCCTACCAGAGCTACCTGCCGCACCTGGTGGAGGGCGATCAGCTGGTCGCGGGCAACGCCAGGCTGCAGGCCAGCGAGTCGGTGGCCCAGGTCGGCGGCCCGGCGATCGGGGCCGCGCTGCTGCGCGTGGTGGCCGCACCCGCGCTGATCGGCCTGGACGCGCTCAGCTTCCTCGGCTCGGCCGCCGCGCTCAGCGGGATCCGGCACCGGGAGATCCCGCCCGCCCGCCGGCACCGGCGCCCGCTCCGGGTGGAGATCGCCGAAGGTCTGCGGTTCGTCGCCGGCCACCCCCTGCTGCGCCGGATCACGGCCTGCACCTCGATCAGCAACCTGTTCGCGAGCATGGCGATGGCCCTGTTCGTCCTGCTGCTGCTGCGCGACCTGCACCTGCGGCCGAGCACCGTCGGCCTGGTGTTCTCGGTCTCGGCCGCGGGGGGGCTGGTCGGTGCGCTGCTCGCCGCGCCCGCGGCGCGCTGGGTGGGCGAGGGCCGGGTGATCCCGCTGAGCTCGCTGGCCATCGCGCTCGGCTCGGCCGGCACGCCGCTGGCCGCGGTCCTGGCGCCCAGAGTGCCGCCGCTGCCGATCCTGCTGGCCGGCGGCTTCGTCGCGAACGCGATGATTGTGATCTACAACATCACCCAGGTCAGCTTCCGGCAGCGGCTCTGCCCGCCGGCCCTGCTCGGGCGGATGAACGCCTCGGTGCGCTTCATCGTCTGGGGGACGATGCCGATCGGGGGGCTGCTCGGCGGGCTGCTCGGCTCCGCCATCGGGATCGTGCCGACACTCTGGATCACGGTCGGCGGCGTACTGCTGGCCGCGATGCCGGTGGTCTGGTCGCCGCTGATGTCGATGCGCCACCTGCCCCGGGAGCTCGAGGCGACCGCGCCCGGCCGGTGACCTCCGGGCCGCGGCCGGCGGCCCACCGATGGTTGAACGAAGGAGAACTGGGGGAAGGACCTGGCACAGACCCCGCCGCGCCCCTAGGTTTGCGCAAGGACACTTCGTGCTCGGATGGTGACGCCCGGAAACGGCGTCCGTTGACCGGCCGCCGGCTACCCGCCGGAGCCCCTGGAGGGACAGGTGCCTGGAATGGACCTGCTCGACGACGCGCGAGCGATGGCGGATGACCTGGCGGACCTCAGGCATCGGCTGCACCGCCGCCCCGAGATCGGACTCCGGCTGCCGCGCACCCAGGAGGCGGTCCTGGAGAGCCTCAAGGGCCTGGGCCTGGAGATCAATACCGGGATCGACCTGAGTTCCGTCACCGCCGTGCTGCGCGGCGGCGCCGCGCCAGCCGGTGCCGAGCGCCCGGTCGTCCTGCTCCGGGCCGACATGGATGCCCTGCCGGTGCACGAGGAGGTCAGCCTGCCCTACCGCTCGACGGTGGACGGCGTCATGCACGCCTGCGGGCACGACCTGCACACGACGATGCTGGTCGGCGCCGCGCGACTGCTGGCCGCGCGGCGGGAGCAGCTGCCCGGGGACGTCATCCTGATGTTCCAGCCGGGTGAGGAGGGCTTCGACGGCGCCCAGAAGATGATCGAGGAGGGCGTGCTCGAGGCGGCCGGGCGCCGTCCGGACGCGGCCTTCGCCATCCACGTGATCTCGAACATGACCGACCGGGGTCACGTCGCGACCCGGCCCGGACCGGTGATGGCGGCCAGCGACGGGCTGTTCGTCACCGTCCGCGGTGCGGGCGGGCACGGCTCCTCCCCGCACCTGTCCCGGGACCCGGTCCCGGCCACCTGCGAGATGGTCGTGGCGCTGCAGACGGCGATCAACCGGCAGGTCGACGCGTTCGCGCCGGTGGTGCTCACCGTCGGGTCGATCCACGCCGGAACGCGCCGGAACATCATCCCGGAGACGGCGGAGTTCGAGGCGACCGTGCGCACCTTCGACCGCGAGATCCGCGGGCACGTGCGGGAGCTGACCCAGCGGGTCTGCCGGGGCATCGCCGACGCGCACGGCCTGGAGGTCGAGCTGCGCTACGTCGAGGAGTACCCGGTCACGGTCAACGACCGCAGCAGTGTCGACCTCGCCCTGGGGGTGACCCGCGAGATGCTCGGCGAGGACCGCTCCTCCCTGCTGGAGAAGCCGGTGACCGGCACCGAGGACTTCTCCCGGGTGATCGCCGAGATCCCGGGTGCGCTGCTGTTCCTCGGCGCCTGCCTGGACGACCGGGACCCCGCCACGGCACCGAGCAACCACTCCCCCCGGGCGGGCTTCGACGACCGGGTGCTGGCCGAGGGCGCGGCGATCTACGCGGAGCTCGCGGTCAGCCGCCTGAAGGCGGGCGCCGGCGCCATGCGCGCCGAGCCGACGCCGGAGACGGTCGAGATCCCGGAGGAGGCGGGCAGCGCGCCGCCCGTCGCCATCCCCTGAGCTCAGCCCCGGCTCAGCCCCGACTCAGCCGTGCCTTCAGCCCTCGGTGCTGCCCTGAGCGCAGCTCTGTGCAGCCCTGGGCTCAGCGGCGGCCGCGGCGCTCGGCCGCCTCGACCACGTTGGCCAGCAGCATCGCCCGGGTCATCGGGCCCACTCCACCCGGCATCGGCGCCACCCAGGCCGCGACCTCGGCCACCCCGGGATCGACGTCCCCGACCAGGCGGGTCTTGCCCGTCCCGGGGTCGGTGACCCGGGTGATGCCGACATCGAGGACGGCGGCGCCGGGCTTGACCATCTCGGCGGTCACCACCCCCGGGACCCCGGCGGCCGCCACGACGACGTCCGACTGGCGCACGTGACCGGCGACGTCCCGGGTGCCGGTGTGGCACAGCGTCACCGTGGCGTTGACGTCGCGGCGGGTGAGCAGCAGGCCGAGCGGGCGCCCGACGGTCACCCCGCGCCCGATCACCACGACCTGCGCGCCGTCCAGCGGCACGTCGAAGCGGCGCAGCAGCTCGAGCACCCCGTGCGGGGTGCACGGCAGCGGTGAGTCCAGCGCACCGCCGACCTTGAGCACCAGGCGCCCGAGGTTGGTCGGGTGCAGGCCGTCGGCGTCCTTGGCCGGGTCCATCAGCTCCAGCACCGCCTGCGCGTCCAGCCCGCGCGGCAGCGGGAGCTGCACGATGTAGCCGGTGCAGGCCGGGTCGGCGTTGAGCCGCCGCACGGCGTCCTCGACCTCGGCCTGGCTCGCGGTGTCGGACAGGTCCACCCGGATGCTGGCCAGGCCGACCTCGGCGCAGTCCCGGTGCTTGCCCGCCACGTAGGCGTGGCTGCCGGGGTCGTCACCGACCAGCACGGTGCCCAGGCCGGGGACGACGCCCCGCTGGGCGAGGTCGGCCACCCGCTTCGCCAGCTCCGCCTTGATCGCGGCCGCGGTGGCCGTGCCGTCGAGAACCCGGGCCGTCACCGCCGGTCGGGGACGGCGTCCCCGGCGGCCGGGCCGAGGCTGCCGTACAGCGGGAACTCCCGGGCCAGCTTCGTCACCCGCCCGCGCAGCGCGTCCAGGTCGCCGCCCGGCTGCAGCGCGGCCGCGAGGATGTCGGCCACCTCGGCGAACTCGGCGTCGTCGAAGCCGCGGGTGGCCAGCGCCGAGGTGCCGATCCGCAGGCCGGAGGTGACCATCGGCGGGCGCGGGTCGAACGGCACCGCGTTGCGGTTGACGGTGACCCCGATGTCGTGCAGCCGGTCCTCGGCCTGCCGGCCGTCCAGGCTGGAGTCGCGCAGGTCGACCAGGATCAGGTGGACGTCGGTCCCGCCGGTGAGCACCGAGACCCCGGCCGCGGCGCAGTCGGCGGCGTTGAGCCGCTCGGCGAGGATCTTCGCGCCGCGCACGGTCCGCCGCTGCCGCTCCGCGAACTCCTCGGTCGCCGCGATCTTCAGCGCCACCGCCTTCGCCGCGATGACGTGCATCAACGGCCCGCCCTGCTGGCCGGGGAACACCGCCGAGTCGATCTTCTTGGCCAGGTCCGCCCCGGTCAGCACGATGCCGCCGCGGGGGCCGGCCAGCGTCTTGTGGGTGGTGGAGGTGACCACGTGCGCGTGCGGCACAGGGCTGGGGTGGACGCCCGCCGCGACCAGGCCGGCGAAGTGCGCCATGTCGACCATGAGCGCCGCGCCGACCTCGTCGGCGATCGCGCGGAACGCGGCGAAGTCCAGGTGCCGCGGGTAGGCGGACCAGCCGGCGATGATCAGCTGCGGGCGGTGCCGGAGGGCTACCTCGCGCACCGCATCCATGTCGATGCGGAAGGTCTGCGGGTCGACCCCGTAGGCGGCGACGTCGTACAGCCGGCCGGAGAAGTTGATCTTCATGCCGTGGGTGAGGTGGCCGCCGTGGGCCAGCTGCAGGCCCATGATCCGGTCACCGGCGTTGATCAGTGCGTGCATGGCGGACGCGTTGGCCTGCGCACCGGAGTGCGGCTGGACGTTCGCGTGCTCGGCGCCGAACAGGGCCTTCGCCCGCTGCCGGGCCAGCTCCTCGGCGACGTCGACGTGCTCGCACCCGCCGTAGTAGCGCCTGCCCGGGTAGCCCTCGGCGTACTTGTTGGTCAGCACCGAGCCCTGAGCCTGGAGGACCGATCGAGGGGCGAAGTTCTCGCTGGCGATCATCTCCAGGGTGTCCCGCTGGCGTCCGAGTTCCGCGTCGAGGACGGTGGCGATCTCGGGGTCGACCTCGGCCAGCGAGGCGTTGGTGATCCTGGCGGCGGGCGCGAACTGGGCGGTTGGCACCGGTGGACTCCTGTGGGCGAGGGCTGGCACGACGGCCCAGCCTACCGGTGAGCCACCCGCCGGTCGGTCGAGCACTGTGGCCCCTCGCCGACTCGCATGTTCATCGGCCGAGTGTGGCTCCCACCTGCGATGTCCCCGCGGTGAGGCGCCCGGGCTGATCCGAGCCTGTCGGTCAGGACGTCGGCTCCGCCGTGCCCGCTGCCTCCGGGAGAGGTTGCTCGCCGGCCCAGTCGGACCCGCCGGCATCGGATGCCAGGGATGCCCAGTCGGGCCCGCCGGGATGGGGTTCTACGACGGCCCAGTCGACCACCGCCGCCCGGCTGTACACGTCCTGCGACGCTGCTGTGACCGCAGCCGATCGATCCCGCGCCGGCGCCGTCGCGAGCGTCGTGCCCGCAGTCGCAGCCGCCGTCGCGCCCGCCGGTGGCGACGCCGCAGGCGCAGCGGGTCCCGAGGACGGCTGGAACAGCCCGGCGCCGTCCCAGTCCGGTGCCAGCCTCCCTGGGGACACGTAGCCGAGGAACGCGGCTGCGATGCCGGTCAGCGTCACCAGGGTCAGGGCATGGCCGGGGCTCGGTTCGACGGCGTCGACGGCCGACAGCGCGATGGTCAGGGACAGGCCGAGCCCGATGCCGGGGACCAGGAACTCCATGGCCCGACCCCACCGGTTGTCCTCCAGTCGGCCCGTGGCCAGGCCGACCAGGAGGAGAACCGTCAGCAGCAGCGTGGCCAGCAGCGCGACGCCGCCGAACACGCCGTAGGTGGACGCGAGCGATCCCTGGACCTCCACCGGGAACGAGCGCTCGACGATCGTCCCCGGCTGCGGGCCGAGCAGCTGCAGGGTTGCCGGGATCAGCCCGATCGCCCGGCGGTCGAGATCGCTCAGATCGACGGCGAACGACTGCGACTCAGCACTGCCGGGCGGCACCTGCAGATCGACCGTGACCGGGTAGCTGAAGAGCGTCAGGCCGACGACTCGCCCGAACAACCGCACGGACGTGATCGGCAGGGGCGTGCCGGTGTGATTCGTCACCTGAACCGTGATCGGGACGTTCTCGTCCGGCGAGAGGATCACGGGTTCGAACGACGACACCGATGTGCCGTGGATCCATGCCTGCAGGTCCACGCCCGGCTGATCGACGGAGGCCGGCGCGACCGCCAGGCCGGTCAGCAGGCAGGCGGCGGCGAGCACGGCTGCCGCCCGCGCCACTCGGCGACCCGAGAGCGTGATCGTGCGTCGTCCGCGCATGGCAGTACCACTCCGATCCCGCCTCGCCCGGGCAGCCGCCCTGCGGAGGAACCGCACCCAGACGACGCGGAAGAGGCTGCACAAGGGCGAGCCGGGTCCACTCGCCGCTGATACACGATGACCGGCGCATAACGGGGCAATTACCCCGTTGTGCACCGGGCGGTGCACAACGCATTGTATTTCTGACGCCGATCGCGCCTCATCCCACGGCACGAGGCCACCACGGGGGATCGCGTTCTGCCGGCCTGGGCACGCCCCGTTCCCCCTGCCGTCCTCCCACGGCACGATCTCGGTCGTCCGAAGGAGGAGTCATGTCGCGAGCACCGCGGGAGAGTCATCGAGCGCCGGGCGACCACGACGATGACGACGACTACGACCCCATCGCCGGTCAGTTCGCCCGCACCATCAACGCAGGGATCATGGGCCTGATCAGGTCTGCAGAGACCCCGCCGCGACTCGCCCCCCTGATGCACGGCTACGAGCGCGTCTTCCTCGAGCGGGAGGGCGTCCCCGCAGAGCCCCGGCACCTCAGATCACGACTACGCGGCCGATCCCTGGCCTGGCTGGTGGTCGACGTCCGGGAGCACCACCTCGGCTTCACGTTCCACCGCCGCAGCAAGGATGGGACAGCCGGGTTCGACATCGAGGTCGACGCGCTGGTTCAGGTCCGCAACGCGCAGGAGTTGGCCGAGCGCAGGATCCAGGGCGTCCGCGCGTACGTGGTGCCCGCGCTCCATGCGCAGATCGACCACGCCATGAGTGCGGTGTCCCTGTACGGCGCGGGCAGCTCGGCCCAGGCCCTGAACTCCGCGCTGGGCCGGCTGACCGAGGAGATCCGCAGGAGGCTCCCGCCGGGAGGGCGCCGGGACATCGATTTCCTCCGGCTCACCATCCTCAGCGTCGCGGTGAACCTCGATCCGCGCACCGGAGAGCACTACGACCGGCTGATCGAGGCGGTTCGCGCGGCCGAGTGGAACGACTCGGTGCTCCACTATCGCCGAATCGCCGCGGAGAAGGAGATCGCCCTGCGCGCCATGTGGGCGGACTACCTGCAGACCCGGGTGAGCACACCGCTCGACCGGGCTGTCGGGCGGATCGCCCCGGATCCCCGGGAAGGGCTCCAGCCGGTGCTGAAGGAGTTGGAGGACGAGAAGCACTGGACGCACGAGCAGGTGGTCGACGTCCTCAAGCGACTTCTCGAGCAGGGCGCGGGCGACGAGCGCCTCATCGCCGACCTGGAGAGCCTGAAGAACATGGTCGCGATCGCCGACCGGAAGCCTCAGCGCCCGCAGGCCTGACCCACAGCCGTAGACTCACCGCTGTGAGTAGTGAATCAACTACTGAACGTACGCAACCGCAGCTGTGGCGGGTAACCGTCTTCTGGTTCGGCGTCATCTATCTGGTCGCCGGGGCCGCGGCAGCCGCCGCCGATCCGCTCCATCTGGCCGAGCGGATCGACCGGACCTCCCTGACCGCTGCCGGTGCCGGGATCGCCACGCTCGGCGCGCTGGCCGTCACGATCAGCCGGTCGCTGCGAGCCGCGGGGATGATGGTGCTGGTCGCCCTCATCGTGATCACGGCCGGCTTCGCCGTCCTCGGCCTGTCCGCCCTCAGCCACCCCGGCTGACATGGCCACCCCGGTCCCTTCCCTGAACCTCGCCGGGACCGGGCAGGCTCTGCGGGGTGGACGGGGAGATCCGGGCTCTGCTGGAGCCTTCCGACGGCCTGGTCACCACCCGGCAGGCCAGAGCGACGGGATCAGCCGGGAGACCCTGCGTTGAGACAGGCGCGGGTCAGGCCAGGGCCTGCTGGAGGCCGTCGTCGAGGGCGCCGAGGAACTCCTCCGTGGTCAGCCACGACTGGTCCGGGCCGACCAGGAGCGCGAGGTCCTTGGTCATCCTGCCGCTCTCCACCGTGGACACGCAGACCCGCTCCAGCGTCTCCGCGAAACCGGTGACCTCCGGCGTCCCGTCGAGGGTGCCGCGGTGCTTCAGCCCGCCGGTCCAGGCGTAGATGCTGGCGATCGGGTTGGTCGACGTGGGGTTCCCCTGCTGGTGCAGGCGGTAGTGCCGGGTGACCGTGCCGTGCGCCGCCTCCGCCTCGACCGTCCGCCCGTCCGGGGTCATCAGCACGCTGGTCATCAGCCCCAGCGAGCCGAAGCCCTGCGCCACCGTGTCGGACTGCACGTCGCCGTCGTAGTTCTTGCACGCCCAGACGTACCCGCCCTCCCACTTCAGGGCCGCGGCCACCATGTCGTCGATCAGCCGGTGCTCGTAGGTCAGCCCGGCCTGCTCGAACCGCTCCTTGAACTCCTTCTCGAAGATCTCGGCGAAGGTGTCCTTGAACATGCCGTCGTAGGCCTTGAGGATCGTGTTCTTGGTCGACATGTAGACCGGGTAGCCGCGCTTGAGGCCGTAGGACAGCGAGGCCCGGGCGAAGTCCTCGATCGAGCGCTTGAAGTTGTACATGCCGAGGACGACGCCGCCGTCCTCCGGCATCTGCACGACCTCCACCTCCAGCGGCGCCGATCCGTCCGCGGGGGTGTAGGTCAGCACCACCCTCCCGGCGCCGGTGACCTTGAAGTCGGTGGCCCGGTACTGGTCGGCGTGCGCGTGGCGGCCGATCACGATCGGCTTGGTCCAGCCGGGGACCAGCCGCGGGATGTTGCTGATGATGATCGGCTCGCGGAAGACCACGCCGCCGAGGATGTTGCGGATCGTTCCGTTCGGGGAGCGCCACATCCGCTTCAGGCCGAACTCCGCCACCCGGGCCTCGTCCGGGGTGATCGTGGCGCACTTCACCCCGACCCCGTGCTCCTTGATCGCATTGGCGGCGTCGACGGTGATCTGGTCGTCGGTGGCGTCGCGATTGGTGATCGACAGGTCGAAGTAGCGCAGGTCGACGTCCAGGTACGGATGGATCAGCCGGTCCCGGATGTAGTGCCAGATGATCCGGGTCATCTCGTCGCCGTCGAGCTCGACGACCGGGCCGGCAACCTTGATCTTCGCCACGGCGCGCTCTCCTCTGATATCGCTCGACGTCAAGATATCCCACTCCGACGAGGTGAGCAGGACGCTACCGAGAGCGAGGCGGCGCCGGGCGGGCGGGCCACTGCCCGGGCCCCGGGGACGAGGAGTCCGGCACCGGTGACGAGGAGTCCGGCACCGGTGACGAGGAGTCCGGCACCGGTGACGAGGAGTCAGGTACGGACGACGAGGTCTCGGGTATGGAGATCGTGAAGGTGGCGCCGGCCCCGGGCGCCGAGTCGACGTCGATGCTCCCGCCGTGCTTGCTGACGATCGAGGTGTGGGCGATGCTCAGCCCCTGCCCGGTGCCCCGGCCCACCTCCTTGGTGGTGAAGAACGGGTCGAACACCCGGGCCTTCGTCGCGGCGTCCATCCCCGGACCGTCGTCGGAGACGATGATCTGGACGACGTCACGGCCGCGCCGGGTGGCGACCCGGATGCGTCCCAGCCCGCCGCGGCCGCGGCGGACCCGGTCCTCGCCGATCGCCTGGGCGGCGTTGACGATCACGTTGAGCACCGCCTGCTTCAGCTCACCCTCGTAGCAGCGGACCATCCCCAGCGACGGGTCGAGGTCCAGCTCCAGCTCGGCCACGTACTTCCACTCGCTGCGCGAGACGTGCACCGTGCTCTCCACGGCCCGGTTGAGGTCCGTCTCCGACCAGCCCTGGCCCGGGTGGGAGAAGTCCTTCATCGCGCGCACGATCCGCGCCACCCGCTCCAGCCCCTCCATCGACTGGTTCAGCGCGTTCGGGATCTCCGCGCTGAGGAAGGTGAGGTCCACCGCGCGCACCAGGGCCGCCATCCGGCCGGCCAGGTCGGCGTCGGCCGCACCGGCCGCCTCCGCCTCGCCCACCAGGTCGGCGAGCGCGAGCGTGGCGTCGAGCAGCCCGGTGAAGGAGTCGGCCAGGAACCGGGTGTTGTCGGAGACGTATTGCACCGGGGTGTTGATCTCGTGAGCGATACCCGCCGCCAGCTGCCCGATCGCCTCCAGCCTGGTGGCCTGCGCGAGCTGGCGCTCCAGGTCGGTGACGTGGGTGACGTCGGCGGCCACGCCGATCACGCCCTCCAGCCCCTCCCGGGCGCCGCCGCCGCTCGGGCGTTGCGGCAGCACGCTGAACAGCAGGGTGCGGGTGCCGCCGTGCGGGCCGGGCACGTGGACCTTGACGTCGCGCACCGCCTCGCCGCTGCTGCTGACCCGGTGCTCCAGGTCCGTCAGCACCGGCGTCAGCGCGTCGCTGACCTCGATCTCCTCCTCGCGGCGGCGCAGCAGCGCCGACTCGCCGGGAACCCCGCGGCAGCGCAGGTAGGCCTGGTTGCAGCCCAGGTAGCGCAGGTCCTGGTCCTTCCAGTAGACGAGGTGCGGGATCGTGGCGAGCACGCTGGAGAGCAGCTCCTGCTCGTGGGAGAGCGCGTCGGCCAGGGATTCCGCTCGCCGGATGGTCTCGTGCAACTCCTCCTGGGTCCGCATCCCCTCGGTGATGTCGATCGCGGTGACCACGGCCGCGGCGTCGTCGCTGTCGTGCACCGGGTGCACGCGGGCGATCATCCACCGGTGCTCGCCGTCCTGGACCACCCGGCGCTTCACCGATCGGTCAGCGGTCCCCGACTCGGACTCGATCACCGCGCGCACCAGACCCGCGACGTCGTCCGCGATCGCGCCGAGGATCGGCGCGCCCGGGGAGCAGAACCGGAAGAAGTCCCCGCCGAGCCGGCCACCGACCACGTGCGGCCCGGCGGCGGCGAGCGCCTCGTCCCAGCGCTTGTTGGTGCCCAGGATCGTGCCGTCCCGGGCCACGATGCACATGTGCCCGTCCAGGGAGTTGATCACGCTGCGCAGCACGTGCTCGGTCGAGCGGACCCGCTCGGTGCGCTCGTAGACCAGCCGGTGCAGCGCCACGTTCTGCTGCCAGACCAGGCGGGCGGTCCGGTCCGGCTCGTTCGGGCCGGTGGGCTCGCCGGCGGCCAGCAGCGCCTCGATGATCCGCCGCTGCTGCTCGATCACGGCGTGGAGGTCGGTGACGATCTCCTCACCGATCTGGGCGGAGCTCATCTGCCGTCCTCGGCAGCGGCGGACCGGTCCTTGAGCGGCGGCCGGCCCCTGACGGCGGGCGACGGGCCGGCGGCGGGTCAGCGGGCCGAGCCGAGGAAGTCGAAGAACACCTCGCCGAAGCGCTGCGCGGCGTCCGCGACCGGGAAGTGTCCGGATCCGGCGAACATCTCGGTCCGCACCGCGCCGCCGGACGCGGCGTAGCGCTGCAGCACGTCGCGGATCTGGCCGATCATCGGCTGCGGCGGGAAGGCCTCCGCGCCGGGCCAATCGGGGACCACGCCGGCGCTGCCGAGGGTGCCCATCTCCCAGGCCGAGCCGTCGGCGATCACGATGTCCGCGCTGCCGTGCACCCACAGCACCGGCGGCTTCGGGTCGACGTCGACGATCCCGGACCAGTTGCAGTACCTGCCGGACAGCGCGTTCAGGATCCCCCGGGTGCCGGGCGCCACCCCGGGCCAGTTCGGGGACGGCGTGAAGTCACCGGGGTAACCGTCCTGGCCGGTGACCGACTTGAGGATCTCCGCCACCAGGACGTCCTCGCGCCCGGCGGGCTCCCGGTGCCCGGTCCTCCAGTAGGAGGTGTTCATCACGTTGCGCGGCGAGAACGGCGACCCGGCGGTCATGTCGCCCGAGTCGAGGCGCTGGACCAGATCGGGGCTGCCGACGCCGCCGCCGGAGCCGGCCCAGTCCGGGTAGCACGGCGTCCCGTCCCGGCGGACACCGCCGAAGCCGTACGGCGAGACGGGGTCGATCAAGGTCAGCGAGGCGGCCGGGCGGTCCATCGCGTAGGCCGCGACCGCCGCGCCGCCGGTGGACCAACCGGCCAGGTGTGGCGGCGCGTCGATCCCGAGCGCGGCCAGCAGGGCATGGGTGTCGTCGGCCCAGTCGCGCAGGCCGCGGGTGGCGTCGATCGGCACGCGCTCGGTGTCCCCGAACCCGCGCATGTCCGGTGCGATCACGCGGTACTCCGCCGGCGCGGAGGCCATCAACGGCTCGTAGAAGCGCCCGGTGGACAGGTTGCCGTGGATCAGGACCAGCGGGACGCCGTCCGGCGGGCCGGACTCGAGGTAGTGCATGCGCAGCCGGCTGGTGGCCCGCGTGGCCGAACGGACCCCGGCGGCGAGATCCATCGCTCCGCCCCCTTTCGCCGTGATCGCGGCGAACCTAGCACGCCGGCGCCGGGGTGCCGTCCGTGGATCCAGCCGGCGCCGGGGCGCCGTGAAGGGATCGAGCCTCGCGCCGGGCCAGCCTGATCACCCGGCGGCTCCACGGCCGGACGGTCAGCTCCACGACGTCCCCGGGGGCGCACACCGCGGCACCCCCGCTGGGCAGGGCCCACGCCGTCGTCCGGTCCCCGCTCCCGGCGTCCACCGCCAGGTAGTGCACGATCGGGACGGCGGCGCCGGCTGCCCCGCGGTGCTTCCAGCCCGCCAGCCACAGCACCTCGCCGACCAGCCGCCGCGGCGCGACCAGGTCGAGCACCGTGCGCAGCACCCAGTACGCGCCGAACCCGAACAGCCCGGCGCCGAGCGCCGTCAGCCCGGCGGAGACCCGGTCCGCGGCCGCCCCCGCCTGCGGCCACGCGGTGGCCAGCGCCACCCCGCACCGCAGCACCGTGCAGCCCAGCACCAGCCAGGCCGCGCCGACCAGCAGCAGCGGCGTCACGCCGAGCCCGTAGCGGGCCCGGGCGGCCGGGTAGCGCACGCGCACCTGGTGCCACCCGCCGCCGTAGCACGACCAGACCCGGCCGCGGTGCCCCAGGCCGAAGTCGATCACTGCCTGGCAGGCCCGGTTGACCCCGAGCGCGGCGCCGTAGGCCAGGTAGCGGCCCCAGACCGCCACGGCGGACGGCGGCAGGCGGGCGAACGCCTCGTCGTCGCGCAGGTGCGCCCTCAGATCGAGCCAGCGGGCCGTGACGTCGTTCCCGGCCGGGGCCAGGCCGCGGGCGCGCGCGTCGGCCATCACCTCGTCCGTGAAGGCCGTCGCCCACGCGCCGGCGCGATCGGCGTCCCGGAAGGCGAGCGCGCCCAGCGGCACCATCCCGTCGACCGCGACCTCGCGCAGCCGCGCGAGCACCCGCCGCTCGTACGGCATCAGCCCCGTCGGCACCGGGTCCGCCGGCTGCGCGTGGGTGGCGGCGTCCGGAGTGGCGTAAGGAGCGGCGTCCGTGGTCAGGTGCACCGTGGTCTGGCGGGGATCGCCGCCGGGCTGCCGCAACTCCAGGTGCCCGCGCGCGGCCAGGTCCAGCAGCGTCGAGGTCGCGGCCGCGCCCAGCGAACGCCCGGAGGCGAGGTAGCCGACAACGGCCGGCGGCTCGTCACCCCGCAGAGCCAGATCCAGGACGTCGGGCTCAGGGAGATCAGGCACGGACCGGACCGCGCGCGCCCTCCTCGCCGGCAGCACGTCGCGAGACCCCGGTCAGAACCGCACCGTGACCGCGCCGCGCTCCGCCTGCTCCGCCCGGAAGTACTCGGCGAGGCCGAAGCCGCCGAGCCGGGCCACCAGGTTGCTCGGGAACGACTGCACGGTGGTGTTCAGCGTCTGGACGGCGGTGTTCAGGAACTGGCGGGCGTAGGCGATCCTGTCCTCGGTGCCGGACAGCTCAGCCTGCAGGGCCGCGAAACTCCGGTCCGCCCTCAGCTGCGGGTAGGCCTCGGCGACAGCGAGCAGCCCGCCGAGCGCCCGGGTCAGCGCACCCTCCGCGGCGGCCTGCTCGGCCCGGGACCGCCCGAGCGCCGCCACCGCCTCCTGCCGGGCGGCGACCACCGACGCGAACGTGCCGCGCTCGTGGGCCGCGTAGCCCTCGACGGCCCGGACCAGGTTGGGGATGAGGTCGTGGCGGCGCTTCAGCTGGACGTCGATCTGCGCGCCGGCGGCCTGGACGTGGTTGCGCTGCCGCACCAGGCGGTTGTACGTCGCCACCAGGCAGCCGCCAAGCAGGACGGCGACCGCGACCACGACGAGGGCTACCCGCATCGGGCGCTCCCGCGCTGATCATCCCGTTTGTTGATCATCTGTGCCCACGGTAGCGGCGGGACGCGGCGCCGTCCGTCGTTTCCCTGCCCCGCAGGGCCGGCCGGGTGAGGGGCCGGCCTGCGGGCGCGCAGCCGGATGCTCAGCGTGGGGAACTGCCGCGGAGCACCTCCAGCCGCGCCCGGTACTCGCCGGCGTCGATCTCGCCGCGGGCGTAGCGCTCGCCGAGCACGGACTCCGGTGAGGAGCCCCGCCAGCCCCAGGGTCCACCGCCCCGGCGCCGCCAGAGGAACCCGACCACCAGCCAGATGGCGAGGATCCACAGCAGCGGGACCAGCGGGAAGAACAGGAACCAGGGCCAGTGCGGCCCGGTCCAGTGCACCGGTGCGCTCAGCACACCCGATGCGAGCAGTGCAGACATGACGATCCTTCCGTCCGGTGGGGCCGCGATGCGGCCGCCGTGGTGTCGGGCGACTGCGGTCTCGGCCGCCGTGGTGTCGACACTGCCGGGCGGCAGGGGCGGACGTCGTCCGCTCCGGGGAGGCTCCACGGCTGCTCCCCGGGCAGCACCCTCATGCCGTCCACCCGGGCCGGACCATGCCGTCAGGCCGTCCACCCGGGCCGGACCATGCCGTCAGGCCGTCCACCCGGGCCGGACCATGCCG
>Ga0187788_10000241_pt1 | contig 15099 bp, 16 predicted proteins | sample 1015_BV01_MP10_2_FD_133008 | JGI IMG/M metagenome (GOLD analysis project Ga0187788, IMG submission 133008) | Tropical peat soil microbial communities from peatlands in Department of Meta, Colombia - 1015_BV01_MP10_20_MG | ecosystem: Environmental > Terrestrial > Soil > Wetlands > Peat | place...
CGCGGGGACGAGCGGAAATGTTGACGCTGTAGAGAGTTTCGCATGAGCAAAAAAATCGCAATCACGCTCACCATCAACGGTCGCGACTACGCGATCGCCGTTGAGTCGCGGCGCACCCTGGTAGACGCGATCCGCGAAGATTGCGGGCAAACCGGCACCCATATCGGCTGCGAGCACGGTGTCTGCGGCGCCTGCACGATCATCGTCGACGGCGAGCCTATACGCTCTTGCCTGATGTTCGCGGTTCAGGCGAACGGCAAAAAAATCCGAACCGTTGAAGGCCTTGCCGATGGCGATAAGTTGCATCCGATGCAACAAGCCTTCATGGATCACCACGGCTTGCAGTGCGGCTTTTGCACGCCGGGCTTTTTGATGCTCGCGGTCGGCGCGCTGGAGCGCGAGCCCGATATCAGCGACGACGAATTGCTCGACCTGCTCTCGTCAAACCTTTGCCGCTGCACCGGCTACCAGAACATTATCAAGGCCGTCCACGCAGCCGCGAAAGACATGCGAAAAGGCTGAGCGGCTACGCTCATGTCCGCCAAACAAAAATTCGTTGGCCGTTCGGTCCCGCGGCTGGAGGACCGCCCGCTCCTCACCGGCCAGGGCCGCTTCGCGGCCGATATTTCCTTTCCCGGCCAGTGGACGATGCGCATCGTCCGCTCGCCGGTTGCGCATGCGACAGTAAAATCGATCGACGTTTTGGCCGCACTGAAATTGCCCGGCGTGCACGCGATATGGACGCATCAGGATGTCGCGCAGATACCTCCGATCCCGTTCCGGCTGACCGGACTCAAGCAACTGGAGCCGTATCGCCAACCGATCCTGGCAAAGGATGTCGTGCGCTACGTCGGCGAGCCGATCGCTGCGATTTTTGCGGAAAACGCGTATGTCGCCGAAGACGCTGCCGAGCTGGTCGAGCTTGCGAGCGAGCCCCTCGAGGCGACGATGCTCGCCACAGAACCGCCGGGCTCTTACGGGCAGAAGCTAAATACAGAACCCGGCGTCTTGCGGAAAACATATGGCGATGTCGACGCCGTCTTCCGCGATGCCCATTCCGTAGTCTCGCTGGAGCTCTCCATCGGGCGTCACACCGGCGTCCCGCTGGAGACGCGCGGCGCTATCGCGCGCCACGACGAGGCACGCGACGTTCTGGAGCTGCACGGCGCAGCCAAGGTGCCGCACTGGAATCGCGATACGATTGCCCAAATGCTGGGGCTGAAAAAGGAGTCCGTTCAGCTTTACGAAGGCCACGTTGGCGGCGGCTTTGGCATTCGTGGCGAAATTTATCCCGAAGACGTTCTGGTCTGCGCCGCCGCGCTGAAATTCCGGCACCCGGTCAAATGGATCGAGGACCGGCGCGAACACCTGATTGCGGCCAACCATTCGCGCGAGCAGCACCATCGCGTAAAGGCCGCCATTGACGCGCAGGGTCGCATCCTCGCGATCGACGATGAATTTTTTCATGACAATGGCGCATACATGCGCACGCACGCGGCCACCGTCCCCGACCTCGCCGCCGCCATGTTACCGGGCCCTTATCGTGTGCCGGCCTATCGCGCCACCGGCCACATCCGATTGACCAATAAAACGCCGTGCGGCACCTACCGCGCACCCGGACGCTACGAATCGACATTCGTGCGCGAGCGGCTGCTGGACGCGATCGCAGCGAAGGTCGGCGTAGACAAGGTCGAGATTCGCAGGCGCAACCTGATTGGCAAGAGCGCGATGCCCTATACGCTCGGGCTCGATACTTTAGGCACACAAATTGTCTATGACTCCGGCGACTACGCCGCGCTGCTCGATAAGGCGCTCAAAGCGGCGCGTTGGGACGAGCTGCAAAAGCAACTCGGCGAACGCCGAAAAAACGGCGAAAGAGTCGGCGCCGGAATTGCGATGTTCGTCGAGAAAAGCGGGCTTGGCCCCTTCGATACCGTGCGCGCCGTGATCAAGCCCGACGGTACGGTCGAAGTCATCACGGGCGTGGCCTCCATCGGCCAGGGCGTGGAGACTGTCATCGCACAAATATGCGCCGATGCTCTCGGCGTTGACTACACGAATATCCGCGTCACCCATGGTCAGACCGACCGCATTGCACGCGGCATGGGCGCATTTGCCTCGCGCGTCACGGTAATGTGTGGAGAGGCCACTCGCCTTGCCGCTACCAGATTACGTGCATGCATCCTGGAGGCGGCGGCCGAGCTGATGCAGAGCCGCGCGGATGCGCTCGATATTGTGAATGGAGAAATCGTCCGCCGTGGCGGACCTGGACCGTCAATGCCGCTGGCCGAGCTTGCGCGAATACTGCCCGGCAGCTTGAGCGCCGAAGACACGTTCGAATCGACCCACATGGTCTATCCGTACGGCGTGCACATAGCGACGGTGCGTGTCGATGCCGACACCGGCAATGTCGCGATCGAGCGTTATGTCATCGCCTACGATGTCGGCAAGGCCGTGAACCCGAAGCTGGTGGAAGGCCAAATTGCCGGCGGTCTGGCGCAAGGTGTCGGCGGTGCGCTGCTCGAAGAATTCCGTTACGACGAGAACGGCGAACCACTCTCGGTCACCTTTGCCGACTACCTGATGCCGACCGCGCGCGAAGTGCCGGACGTTTCCATCCTGGTGTCGGAGGACGCGCCAAGCCCGCTCAATCCACTGGGATTGAAGGGCGCCGGCGAAGGCGGCGCAAATCCGGTCGGCGCCGTTATCGCCTCGGCGATCGACGATGCGCTTCAGCGTCCGGGGCTGGTGACACAACTTCCTGTTACGCCGCAGCGGCTCAAGGTAATATTGCACGACAGCGCCAGCGTTACTGCTTCCGTCGGCCTAAAACAGCATTGACTCGCCGAACCCGCCGACACACCCTTGCCGTACAAAAGCGCCTGCAAGCGCAAATGGCGTCACGCGGCCGTCTGGCCGCGCAAGACGCAATGTTTATCCGGGGAGGTCTTCATGTCAGTTACGCATCTTTCGCTGCTGCGCGGCGTCGTGCTCGGCGCCGCGCTTGCGATCGCGTCAACCGCAGCGTTCGCGCAGAATCGGCAATTTTCCTTCGCTTACGACCAGCCAAAATCGAGCGGATATGGCGCTGGCGCGGAAATGTTTGACAAGAAGTTAAGAGAAGTGAGCAAGGGCACGTTTTCAATCAACCAATATCCCGGCGCCCAGCTCGGTACCGAAGCTCAGACCATGCAGAAGGTGCAGACCGGCGACATTGACTTTGTGATGTTGTCGACCGCCAACGCCTCGACCGCCCAGCCGGAGTCTGGCGTGTTCTCCATCCACTTCATCTTCCGTGATGAAAATCATGCCATCAAGGTGCTTGGGGATCCTGCGGTGATTGCGGCAATGAAGGAATTGTATGCGGCCAAGATCAAGGGCGCGCATATGATCGGGCTTGGCTGTCAGGGCCTGAGACACATGTACGGCAAGAAGCCGATCGAGAAGGTCGCCGACCTCAAGGGCGTCAAAATGCGCGTGCAAGCGACCGTAACGGAAGACGCAACATTTCCGGCCTATGGAGCGCAAGTCGTGCATATGGCTTTTGGCGAGGTTTACACCGCGTTGCAGACCGGCGTCGCCGACATGGCCGAAAATGGCATCAACAACTACCTCATCAACAAGCACTATGAGCCAGCGCCGGTCCTTTCGCTGACCGAGCATGAGGCCAACAACGCTGCTCTGTTCGTAAGCGACAAGGTATGGAGCAGTCTGACCGACGAGCAAAAGAAATGGGTGCAAGCAGCCGCAGACGAAGTCAGCAAAAATGAACCGACGGTCGCATTCAAGCTCGAGCATGAAGCCTTGGCAAAGCTCGAAAAAATGGGCGTCAAGGTTGTCAAAAATGTCGACAAGACCGGCTTTGCGCAGATCAGCAAGCCGATCCAGGACAAGCTCGCATCGGATCTCGGCCCGAATGCGGTGAAGGTCCTCGGGCTGGTCCGCAACGTGCAATAGCCGCCCATTGTGAAAGCGGGGAGCTTATCGGCTCCCCGCAACTGTGCCCGCCTCAATTTCCCAGGATTGCACGATGCGCTTCGACGGGCTGGTCTTGAGGGAGCAGCGTCATTTGAAATGGCGAGCGCTCGACCCCCTCGAAAATCTTCTGATGATCCTCTGCGGGATCTCTATTACCGGCTTCACCGTCATTGTGCTTGGCGATGTCATCACGCGCGCGATCGGATACCCGTGGCTTTTTGCGCAGGAAGCGATGATGAGCTTCTTCATTTACGGGATTTTTTTTGGAGTTGCCGCAGCCACTCGCCGCAATGACCATCTTTATCTCGCTGTTCTTGCGGAGGCGATGACCGGCAATCGTCGCTTGTTCTTCGAAATGTTCAACCGTTCGGTCGTGCTTTGCGTCGCATTTTGCATGATCTATTTCGGCTACCTGAATTTTCTCGACGGCTTCAAAAGCCTGCGCATGCCATCGATGATCCCGATGGCAACGCTTTACATCGCCATTCCGTTTTGCGGTGCACTGGTTGTCCTTTTCACCATCGAGCAAATGGTGAACGGCTGGCGTCACGGCTTCGCTGACCCGAAAAGTGCACAGCATCATGAAAGCATCGGGAGTGAAGTTCTGTGACCGGAAACGGCACACTCATTATCCTGATGGGATTCCTGTTTCTTGTCCTCGGCTACATGGGTGTGCCCGTCGCCTTCGCGCTGATCGCCTCAGTGCTGTTGGTAACCGCTTTCACGCCGGTCAGCGAAGCCTCGATGATCGCCCAGATTTTCAATGGAATGGACGTCGAGGCACTATTGGCGGTCCCGTTTTTCCTGCTGGTCGGCGACCTGATGACGTCGGCAAACGTAACCTTGCGAATGATCACGCTGTCGCAAACAATGGTCGGTCATCTGCGTGGTGGTCTGGCGCAGGTCGTAACCCTATTCAGCATGTTCTTTGCCGGCATCTCCGGCTCCTCGGCGGCGGACGTCGCGGTGCTGACGCGCACGCTTGCGCCAGAGATGAACCGCGAAGGCTATGACCGCGGCTTCACGGCGGCGCTGATCGCATCGGCTGCCACTATGGCGAACCTCATTCCACCCAGCATTATGGCGGTCATTTACGGCGCCACTGGCAATGTCTCGATCGGCGGGCTGTTTCTGGGCGGCGTGGTGCCGGGAATGCTGGTCGGCCTAGGGCTGATGATTTACAGCCATTTCTTTGGGCCGGTCGGCATCAAGCGCAGGCGAGCGACGTTCGGACAGTTCACTACAGCGACCAAGGAAGCTGCTATCCCGCTGATGATTCCGATCATCATCATGGGTGGCATACTCACCGGCCAATTTACTCCGACGGAAGCGGGCGTGATCGCGGTTGCCTACATAATTTTTGTTGCAATTCCTCTACTCAACCGCCGGCACCTGCGTAACCTGCCGCGCGATATGGCGCACACCGGACTGCTTTATTCCATTCCGCTCATCACAATTGGCGCGGCCTCGGCATTCGGGTGGATGTTGGCCTACTTGCGCGGACCGGCAATGGTGTCGGACTGGATCGCGGCTGCGGCGGGCAACGATCCGTTCAGGATCATGCTGCTGCTGACCCTTCTGTTCATTATCGTCGGCGATTTCATCGATGCCGTCCCCGCGATTATCATATTCATGCCCTTGATCATCGATCTGACCAAGAATGCCGATATCAATCCGGTCCACATGGGCGTAGTAATCATAACCACGCTCGCGTTTGGCCTGATCACGCCACCTTACGGGTTGTGTCTGCTGATGGCTTCAAAGTTCGTCGGCATAAAATTCTCCAAGGCAATGCTTGCTTCGCTCCCGATCTATGTCGTTTTCTTTGCGGCTATCGCATTCTGCATTTTTTTCCCGGATGTCGTGTTGTGGCTGCCGAAAAAATTGCTGCCGCAATCTGTCGGTTGCTTCCGCAACCCGAACGGCCCGGGTTATATCTGCCCCTAGGCCTTCGCCATGCCATTCATTGAGAGCACGCTAAAGCCGAAACACAAGGCGCCTCCAGGCACCTGCGACACGCATATGCACATTTATGATCCAAAATATCCCAAAGCACCGACGGCCAAGATCGATGCTCCCGCGGCGCCCGTTTCCGCCTATCGGAAGATGTGCGAGCGTCTCGGCATCGAGCGGACTGTCGTGGTGCAGCCTTCAACCTACGGCAAGGACAATCGCTGCACGCTGGAAGCGGTCGCTACTATCGGGCGCAATGCGCGCTGCATCGTTGTCGTCGACGAAAGCGTGACCGACGCCGAGCTCGATCGGCTGACCAGACTGGGCGCGCGCGGCATTCGCTTCTTCATGTTGGCCGGTGCGCCGTTGCCATGGGATATCCTCGAAACCATGTCGGCCCGCGTGGCGCCGTTCGGCTGGCACGTGCAGTTGCAGCTCGATGGCCGCGACCTGCCCGAGCGGGCAACCATGCTTAAACGGCTCGCCAGCACGCTCGTGATTGACCACGTCGGGAAATTTCTCGAACCGGTTCCGCTCGATCACCCGGGGTTTCGCACGCTGCAGGGATTGGTCGATAGCGGTCGTACCTGGGTCAAGCTGTCGGCACCTTACGAGGTGTCCAAGGTCGGGCCGCCGAACTATGACGATGTCGGCAAGCTCGCCAAAGCACTGGCCAAAACCGCGCCAGAACGCATGTTATGGGCCACAAACTGGCCGCATCCAACGCCTGGCGTCCCCGTTCCCGATGACGCCTGGATGCTGGACATGCTTCTGGATTGGATCCCGGACGAGGGCGCACGCAACAAGGCGCTCGTCGACAATCCCGCCCGGCTTTACGGCTTTTGAGCGGTCACGGCTCGAAATGCGGCCGGTATCCCTTTTGCGCGGCCTCGACGCGGCCCGCAAAAGGCAAACCGACATGACCCGGAAACACCAGCGCTCCGCTCGCGGCACAATAGTCGAGCACCTTGCGCCGGCTGACCCGCGCCTGCGCTGCGTCCGAGTTTTTCGGGAAATTCCAGTCGGGATAGTAGACCTGCAGCAGATGGTGCCACACGTCGCCGATGAAAGCGGCGCGCTTGCCCTTGCTTTCCAGCTTGAAGAAGACGTGACCGGGTGAGTGGCCGGGCGCCGAATCAATCTCGATGAAGTCGTTGAGCCGGTACGGGCCGCCGCTCACGAGATCGGCGCGGCCGTATTCGAGTATCGGCACGACACATTCGCGGAACGTACCGAGCTCCGCCGGTCCTTCCTTGGGATCGGCATCGATCTTCGAGAAGTAGTCGACGTCCGGCTTTGAGAATACATAACGAGCATTGGGAAATGTCGGCACCCATTTGCCGTCTTTCTGCTGCGTGTTCCATCCGACATGGTCATGATGCAAATGGGTGCACATCACCAGATCGATTTCCTCCGGCCGTACGCCAGCGGCAGCGAGCCGTTCGAGGTAGGGTATATTGAGCATGTGCCAGAACGGCCGGCCGGGTTTCACTTTGTTGTTGCCGCAGCATGAATCGATCAGGATTTTCTTGCCGCCGACCCGCAACAGCCAGCTGTGGACAGCGAGCTTGATCTTGCCTGTCTCGGCTTCGTAATGGTGCGGCGCCAGCCATGACTTGTGCTCAGCCATATGCGCGTCGGTAAATTCCGGGAAGATATCTTTGAGCGGATAGCTCGGGAGATTGGTTTCCTCGACCCGCGTGATAGTGGCATCGCCGACGCTGAACACAGGCACCTCCCGGGCTATTTCTTCAGCAGAAAGTCGTTGGTGAAAGTCGACGGAAAATCGACCTCGGCCGGTCCCTTCGGCTGGAGATAGGCGAAGGTAGCGCGCGCCTGCGCTTCGGTCATCCCGCCATCCCGGGTCCAGATCTGGCTGACGGTTTTGTAGGCCTCCGCGTTGGTCTCGGGTGTCATGGTTGGATATTCCTTACCCATGATCGCCATGCCGCGCTTGGGATCGTCCTTGAGAATTTTCTGCGCTTCAGTGAAGACCTGGGCGACCTTGCGAAGCATGTCCGGCCGTTCCTTTATGACGTCAGGATGCGTGGTCAGCGTCATGAACAGGATGTCGCGGAATTCGGGAATCTCCCCGTTCATCATATTAAGATAGATCTTTCCCTTACCGGACTGCTGCACAAGCACGCCAGCCGGCTCGAATGGCAACGCGGCGTCAATCAGATCCTTCTGAAACGCCGCGACATAGGACGGCGCCTCGGCGCCGAGATAAACACTCGAAATATCACCTGGCAAAGTGAGGCCGTATTTCTTTGCAAGCACTCCGAGCATCTTTTCGCCGGAACCGTTGGCCGACGGCATTGCCACACGCTGGCCCTTCAGACGCTTGATTTTGTCGCCCACGCCTAGTTTTTCCGCGCCCGCCATCAACTTGTCGCTGGCGATAACGTTGTTCACGGGCCGGTTCGCGATATTGAAAAATGCGACGATTCGCTTGCCCTGCACCGCGACCGTGAGCACGTGCTCATACGACAGGATGCCGACATCGGCCTGTTTGGTAAGGACGGCTTGCAGGGCGAGTGGACCACCCTGCACGTAAGAAATTTCCGGCTCCAGACCATATTTCTGGAACAACTTCTCCTGCACCGCGACGTAAAGCGCTCCGGAATAATAACCATGGCCGATATTGGTAATTTTCACGGTCTCGGCTGACGCCGCACTCACGAACAGCGTGGCTGCAACGACCGCTGCCAATTTCACGAACCTCATTGCGCGTCCTCCCGATATTTTTGTTCAGTGGCCGACGATCCGCCATTGCTCCATACGATGCTGCACGATTTCAACGAGGAAATTAAGTGCAACGGCAAGTAGTGCAATCACGATCAATACGGCGAACACCCCTGCTGAATCGAATTGCGAGCCCGAGAACTGAACGAGGTAGCCGAGCCCGCGGTTCGCCGCGATCATTTCGCCGAGCACGGCGCCGATCAATGCATAGGGCACGGAGATTTTCAGCCCTGCGAAAACCCACGACATCGCCGAAGGAATGATCACCCTGGTAATGACCTGCGCGCGCGTTGCCTTCATCAGCCGTGCGCAGTCGATCAAGTCCTTGTCGACCTCGCGGACGCCGGCATAAGTGTTGAGAAAAACCAGGAACAGCACCAGCACTGCGGCGAGCGCGATCTTGGATTCGATGCCGAGCCCGAACCACAGCACGAACAGCGGCGCCAGGGCGACCTTGGGCAATGCATTCAATGCGTTGAGATAGGGGTTGAGCAGCCGGCTGGCGAAAGGCGAGACGCCGAGCCAAATTCCGAGAATAAGCCCCCCAACGGAACCAATCAGAAATCCCATAATGGTCGCGTAGACTGTCGCCCAGATGTGCAGAAACAGCGAACCATCGGCAATCCACCCTATCAATCGCGTACCGACGTCGAGCGGATTGGAAATAAAGAAACTGTCAACGAGCCGACCCGATGCCCCTTGCCATAGCAATAGCAGCACGATGCCGAGCGTCACCTGACAGATCACCATAAAGCCGCTGCCGAAACCACGTGCAGCAACATTCACGGCGCCATCGCGCGGACTTGTCGGCACGGCATCGGGCAAAGTCATACGCGCTCCTCGTGATACTCGACGCGCAGCCTTTCCCACAACGTATCGTAAAGTTCCTTGAATGCGTTGGTGAACCGGATGTTGAGCACGTCGCGCGGACGCTGGAGCTCGATGCGCTGCTCGAGCGCTACCATGGCGGGACGGCGGGTACAGACCACAACGCGGTCGGCAAGCGTCACGGCTTCCATTAAATCGTGGGTGACCAGCACAACGGTCTGCCCCGTTTCGGCAGCCAGCTTGAGCAGCAAGTCATGCATTGCAAGTTTGAGCTGCGCGTCAAGCGCCGCGAAGGGCTCATCGAGCAATGCGGTTTCAGCCCCGTAAAGCAGCATCCGCGCAAGGCACGCGCGCTTGCGCATGCCGCCCGAGAGCTCCTGAGGATACCGGTGTGCGAAGCCGTCGAGCCCGACGTGTTTGATCACTTGGTCGGCGCGGTTGGCGCGCTCCGGCTTTGTCACGCCAGCCAACTCGAGCGGGAATGCCACATTGTCGCGTACGGTACGCCACGGCAGCAAGTTGTCCTTCTGAGTCATATAGCCGACGTCGGTGTTTACATCCGACACTCGCACGCCTTTGTACGCGATCGAACCGCTCGAAGGCGCGTACAGGCCGGCAATCATGTTGAGCAGGGTCGACTTGCCGCACCCGCTTGGACCGATGACCGCGACAATTTCCTTTTGCGCGATAGTCAGGTTGATATCGCGAACCGCGTCGACCAATTCGTCCTGCTTCCGGAAAGTCTTGGAGACGTGCCGCACGTCGATCATCACTGCTTCCCTAAAAGATCGACCGCTGGTGGCCACCGTCAACGTCGATATTGGCCCCGACGATAAACGCGGCGCGGTCCGAGGCAAGGAAGGCCACTACTCTTGCAATATCCTCCGGCGTTCCCCAGCGGCCGAGTGGTACTTCGGCGCCCCACTTGCTCTCCTGCTGCTCGAGGCTGCGGCCATAGTACATTTCATTGTGCAACGTGAGACTTTCGGTGAGCGGACTTTTGATACGGCTTGGACATACCGCATTGACGAGAATGCCTTGCGGCGCGAGTTCATCCGACAATGATTTCACGAAGGCGTGCTGCGCAGCATTGACCACGGTGGAAGCGATAGCATTCGCCTGCGGCACCTTGCCGGCCTGGCCGATAATGACGATAAATCGGCCACCGCCGCGCTGTTTCATGACCGGCACCACGTGACGCGCCAGCTCCCAGGCGCCGACCACCTTGGTCTGGAAGTGACGCTGCAGCGCCTCATCCGGGATCGCGTCGAGAGTGCCAGGCAAATGCGTGCCGGCATTGCTTACGACAATGTCGATGCCACCGAAGGCTTTTTTGACATTATCGACGAGCGTGGCGACATTGGCGGGCTTGCAGATATCCGCGACAAAGCCTCTGGCTTCTGCCGATTTGATCGCGGCTACCGCTCTGTCGAGCCTGACTTTGTCGCGCCCACAAATGGCCACGCTGCAGCCTTCTGCTGCGAGCGTTTTCGCAATAGCCAATCCGATACCACTGGTCCCACCACTGATGAGTGCGACCTTGCCTGTCAATCCAAGCTGCATGCCATTTCACCCGAATACGTAACGGTGATAGCCGCCGTCGATGCTGACCGCACTGCCGGCGACGAATCCGGCGCAGTCTGAAACGAGAAACGCCACCAGATCGGCTACTTCATCCGGCCGGCCGGTGCGGCCGAGCGGATTGGCGCGCGTAAAGCCAGCCGCTGCTGTTGCACGGTCGACGCCACGTTCGCGCATCTCCTTCTGAATCAATGACGCGAGCAATTCGGATTCGATATATTGCGGGCATACTGCATTGACGCGGATGTTGTCGCGCGCAACCGAATCCGCCACCGACTTGCTCAATGCCATCAGCGCGGCATTTGTGACACCGGACGGAAACCGGTCCGGATGCGGATGACGCGCCGCCTGCCCGACGATGTTGACGATGCGCCCATCACGCTGCGCCTTCATGATGGGCAGCACGGCTTTTATCATTGTGAAAAATCCGAAGACCTTGTCGCGCAGCTGCCGTTCAAGAATATCCAGCGTGGTGCTTTCGACGGTACCACGCAGATGCGTACCGGCATTGTTGACAAGGATATCGATGCGGCCGAATTCCTTAAGCACCTTATCGATGAACTTTTTTACCGCATTCTCATCGGTGACGTCGGTCGGCACTCCGAGCACGCGACCTTTTTTCGACAACTCAGCTACCGCGGCGTCAAGCTGCGCAGCGTTACGACTGCAAATTGCAACCACGCATCCTTCCTCCAGCAGCACTTGCGCCACCGCCTTGCCGATGCCGCGCGAGCCACCGGTGACCACAGCGACCTTGCCGCTAAGGCCGAGCTGCATTGCGTTCCTCGTTTTCTTGTTGCATTGCCGCCGCGAGCGATACTCTATGCTGGGTCTGAAGGCGTCAACGGGAGAGTGAGATGGATTTGGGAATCAAGGGCCGCCGCGCAATCGTTACCGGTGGTTCGAGCGGCATCGGCTTCGAAACTGCGCGGCAGTTCCTGGAAGAAGGCGTGCGCGTCCTGATTACCGGGCGCAATCAGCAGAAACTCGACAAAGCGCGCGACGATCTTGCCAAGCGCACCGGAGGCGAAGTGCACGCTGTGGTAGCCGATATGACGAAGGAATCTGACATCGCGAAAATGGTGGAGGCCGCAAAGCAGAAACTCGGCGGTGTCGACATTCTCGTCAACAACGCCGGCCAGATGTATTCGGGCCGCTTTTCGGCAATCAAGGATGACGAGCTCAAGACGCAATTGGAAACCAAGCTGTTCGGCTTCATGCGCGCGATCCGCGCAGTCTATCCGATGATGCAGGCGCAGAAATGGGGCCGGATCGTCAATACGATCGGCGGAGCCGGCAAGGAACCTGACCCTTACATGTTTGGCAGCGCAATGACGAACAGCGCGCTGTTGAATCTGACCAAATCGCTTTCGGAAGAATTCGGCGAGGACAACGTGCTGGTCAACGCCATCTGCCCCGGCTGGGTGGCAACCGATCTCTGGGTCCGCAACACCGAAGGCATGAAAAAAGAATTCGGCGTCACCAGCGAAGCCGAAGCGCGGAAGGTCGCGGCGAAGAAAAACTCGCTCGGCCGCATGGGCAAGCCGGAAGAACTTGCCAACGCGACTGTCTTTTTATGCTCGGAGCGCGCGAGCTACATCACCGGTGTGTCGGTCAATCTGGACGGCGGGCGGCTGAAGGGTCTCTGGTAGTCAGTTTTGACTGCGCACTCATCCCAACTTGCGTAGCAACCTTGCGACCTGCCGCTGCTCGTCCGCGGTGAGCGGAGCCAGGGTTGCAGCGGTTATTTCGGCCGCAACCAGCATCGCGGCTTCTGTAACTTGCCGCCCACGATCCGTAAGTGCAACGGCGCGGCGGCGGCGATCCTTTGGATCGTTGAGGGCCGTGACGAAGCCACGCAGGTCCAGCCGATCCACCACGCCCTTGATGGTCGCCGCATCCAGATAAATCAGCCTGCCAAGATAGTTCTGCGAGCAGGGGCCAACCTCATAGAGCTTGGCGAGTGCGGCGAACTGGGTCTGGGTCAGCCCCTCGATCATGCGCGAGGTAAAGATGGATGTATGACGTTGCATTGCGACGCGCATGAGAAAGCCAACCTGATCGTCGAGCACATAGCGCCCCTGCTCCGACGGTTCAGCCTGGCTTGCCACAACCTTCAGTTTTTCCCCCCGTAAACTCTTCATGCTTACGCCCCGTTTGTCCGAGCTATCCTATACCGTGAGATACGTCCTTTGCACATCCAGGTTGGCATCGAGTTGCGCGACCGTGCCTTGCCAATGAATCTGGCCCTTTTCCAACACATACACGCGGTCCGACACCAGCCGGGCAAAATGAATATTCTGTTCCGACAGCAAAATTGACAGTCCCTGTCTCTTTAAAGCGGTGATCGTGGAAGCCATCTGTTCGACGATCAGCGGCGCCACGCCTTCCGACGGCTCATCGAGCAGCACCAGCAACGGGTTGCCCATCAACGTGCGGGCCACCGTGAGCATTTGCTGTTCACCGCCGCTCATGCGTCCGCCGAGGCGGTCCGGCATTTCGGCAAGATTGGGAAAAAGTGCGAACAATTGCTCTGGAGTCCAGGACGGAGCGGGTTTTCCATCAGCAAACTGGCGCGGGGGTTGGGATCCGACATCGAGATTTTCCATCACGGTCAGATCGACAAAGATACGGCGGTCTTCCGGTGTAAACCCCAGCCCGCGGCGGGCAATTTCGAAAGGTTTGCAGCTTGAAATATCCTTGCCGTTGAAGCGGACCGTCCCCTGGCGTTGAGCCATGAGGCCCATGATCGCCTTCATGGTGGTGGATTTGCCCGCGCCATTGCGACCCATCAACGCTACGACCTCTCCACGGCCAACCTCAAAGCTCAGCTCGTAGAGGATGCGCGCGGCGCCGTACCAGGCGCTCAAACGGTCTACCGTGAGCATTGCCTCGCTCATGGCGCCGCTCCCGCGAAGGTCTTGCCGGTGCCAAAATAAACTTCGCGCACTTGCGCGTCGTCGCGGATCGCTGCGGCGTTGCCGTCGGCGATCAGTCGCCCCCGCGCCAGCACAATAATTCGGTCGGCAAAGGCGAATACGACGTCCATCGAATGCTCGGTGAACAACACCGAAATTCCACGTTCCACCACAAGCCGTTTGACGAGTGCAATCAGATCATTGCGTTCACGTGGCCCCATACCCGCTGTAGGCTCGTCCATCAGCAATAGGCGTGGCTCATTCGCCAGCGCAATGGCGAGCTCGACGCGCTTGACGTCGCCATAGGCGAGCTCACGGCTCGGGCGCTCGGCAGCCTCGCGCATGCCGACCTGGCCGAGAAGATCAAGCGCACGATCGCGATGCAGTTCCGCGGATGCACGCCACAAATGATAGATCTCGCGCGCGTGCGATATCAGCGCCATTTGCACGTTTTCGAGAACCGTCATCGAACCGAATGTCGCGGCGACCTGGAAGGTCCGGCCCACTCCAAGCCGCCAGACCTCGCGCGTCTCAAGCCCGACAATATCGCGGCCTGCGAAAATGATTTCCCCGGAATCCGGTTCGAGCTGCCCATTGATCATGTTGAAGCAGGTCGATTTGCCGGCACCGTTCGGGCCGATCATGGCTAGAAATTCGCCTTGCGCGATCTCAAAGCTGACATCATTGACCGCGCGCACGCCGCCAAAAGTCTTCGACAACGAGCGGATCGCCAGCACGCTCATGATTTTGCACCAGACTTACGCCAGAGCGAGGAAAACGCACCAACGATCCCCTGCGGGAAAGCCAACACCAGCATCAAAATGATGAGGCCGAGCAAAGCCCGCCAATACTCGGTCTGCCGCATCACCGTGTCTTGCAGCGTGGCAAATACGGATGCCCCGACGATCGGGCCGGTGAGTGTCTGGATCCCGCCGAGCAGCACCATGACAAGGCCGTCAATCGAGCGGCTGACATGGATCGTTTCCGGGGAGATCGAGCCCTTGGCAAATGCGAATAGCCCGCCCGCAATGCCGCACACGCAGCCCGCGATGGCAAAGCCAAGCCAATGGACGCGTTTGACGTCGATGCCTATGGC
>Ga0187788_10000242_pt1 | contig 15092 bp, 14 predicted proteins | sample 1015_BV01_MP10_2_FD_133008 | JGI IMG/M metagenome (GOLD analysis project Ga0187788, IMG submission 133008) | Tropical peat soil microbial communities from peatlands in Department of Meta, Colombia - 1015_BV01_MP10_20_MG | ecosystem: Environmental > Terrestrial > Soil > Wetlands > Peat | place...
AAGTGGATTCCGGGCGAGCACATGCCCAGCGGCCCGTTGGACGACCTGGCAGGCCTACGGTTCACAGCCAACGGCCAGGATCTGCCCTGGCGCCGTGACGATGTGGACATGTTTGCGATCCATGTTGAGATTCCGCAGGGCGCGAGCACGCTGGCGGTGGCAATGGACTACCTTGAGCCCAGCGCGGAGCGCGGGTTTTCCGGCGCCGCATCGGCAACCGAAAAGCTGGCGGTCATCAGCTGGAACCAGGTGCTCCTGTATCCGCAGGGACTGGCAGCCATGGAGGTGATGTTTGCGCCGCGGATGCGGCTGCCCGCAGGTTGGAAATTCGGCTCTCCCCTGGATGTGGCAAGGCAGGGCGACGTCATCGAGTTCGCGCCTGTATCGCTCTACAGCCTGGTGGACTCGCCGGTAATCGCAGGGCAGTATTTCCGCGTGGTGCCGCTGGCGCCGTCCGAGAAGATCCGCCACCAGATCGACATTGCGGCCGATAGCGAGGCCGCGCTGGCGATCGCGCCCAAGCTGGAGAAGGGCTATACCAATCTTGTACTGGAGACGGGGGCGCTGTTCGGCGCGCGGCATTATCGTCACTACGAATTTCTGCTGAGCCTGAGCGAGCACACTGCCCACTTCGGCCTCGAACACCACGAATCGAGCGACGACCGCGAGGGCGAGCGCTATCTCATCGACGAACCCCAGATTACGCTCGGCGCGGGCCTCTTTCCCCACGAGTTCACCCATTCCTGGAACGGCAAGTACCGCCGCCCCACGGGGCTTGCCACCTCCGACTACCAGCAGCCCATGAAGGGCGAACTGCTGTGGGTGTATGAGGGGCTGACGCAGTATCTCGGACATATCCTCACGGCGCGGAGTGAGCTGCACACCCCGGAGCAATACCGCGAGTCGCTGGCGATGACTGCCGCATTCATGCAAGTGCGTCCCGGGCGCAAGTGGCGTCCGCTGGAAGATACAGCCGTGGCTGCGCAACTGCTCTATGCCTCCCCGAACGCCTGGGACGCATGGCGTCGCAGCGTGGACTTTTATCCCGAAGGCGACCTGATCTGGCTCGACGCTGATGTGACGATTCGCCAGCTCACCAAGGGCCAAAAATCGCTCAACGACTTCTGCAAGCTTTTTTATGGCGGCTCGAGCGGCCAGCCGGAGGTCAAGCCCTACACCTTTGACGATCTCGTCAGCGCCATGGGCCAGGTCGTGGCGTACGACTGGCGGAAGTTCTTTCAGGATCGCGTCAATGCGATACAGCCGAACGCGCCGCTGGGCGGCATCGAGAATGGCGGCTGGAAACTGGCGTTCAATGACACCGTGAACCAATTCGCCAAGGACGAGGAGGATGTCTACAAGGCGGTGGGGCTGCACTATTCACTGGGGATGTCTCTGGGGGAGGACGGCAAGGTGCGGGACGTGGTTCCCGGCTATCCCGCCGCGCTGGCGGGAATTGCGCCGGGTATGAAAATCATCGCGGTAAATGGTCGCAAGTTTTCGCGCGATGTGATCCATGACGCTCTGAAGGCGTCCCAGGGGAGCAGCCAGCCAATGGAAATTCTGGCGGAAAACGAGGACTTCTATCACACCTACAGCGTCAACTACCACGAGGGGGAAAAATACCCGCACCTGGTCCGGGACCAGGGCAAGCCGGACGTGCTGAGCGATGTGATTCGCCCGCTGGCCAGCCACCCTCAGTAGGCGCGGGTGGCCTACTGCGTCTGCCGAGTATCCGATTCGCGCAAGCGGGCCGCTTTGCCGCGCAGGCCGCGCAGATAGTAGAGCTTGGCGCGGCGGACGTGAGCCGAGCGCACCACTTCGATCTTGTCGATTACCCTGGAGTTCAGGGGAAAGATGCGCTCCACCCCGTGGCCGAAACTGATCTTGCGCACCGTGAAGCTGGGTTGCGCCCCGCCACTGTAGGAGATCACCAGTCCTTCAAAGGCCTGCACGCGCTCTTTGTCGCCTTCCTTGATCTTGACGTGGACCCGCACCGTGTCGCCGGGCTTGAATTTGGGGATGTCGGTACGCTGCGTCTTGGCGACCAGTCGCTGAATGATCGGTGATGTTGACATGATTCCTCTTTCCTTCACATCTGCGGGGCCGAAGCCGCGACGCAGCAAATAGTCAGTGCCCTACTGTTCTTTCTGTGACACCTGGGCTAACAGTTTCCGGTCGTCCTCGCTCAGCTGCGCCGCATCGAGCAGATCGGGACGATTGCGCGAGGTCTTGGCCAAGGCTTCCTGGCGGCGCCAGCGGCGAATCTCGTCATGGTTCCCCGAGACCAGCAGCTGTGGAACGGCCATACCCCGGTATTCCGCGGGCCGGGTGTAGTGCGGATAGTCCAACAATCCGCCCGATACGCAGGTGGAACTGGGCCCGTTTCCGCCAAGCTCCGCGGCCGCGGTAAATGACTCCTGCTGCGCTGAGGCCTGGTTTCCCAGCGCGCCCGGAAGCAGCCGGGTGACAGCCTCCACCACCAGGGCGGCTGCCAGTTCGCCGCCGCTCAATACAAAATTCCCAACCGAGACCTCGCGGTCCGCCAAGTGGCGGCCGACGCGTTCATCCACGCCTTCGTAGCGGCCACAAATCAGCACGATGCGCTCAAGGGCCGCGAGCTGTGCCGCCATCGCCTGATCAAAAAGCTTTCCCTGCGGCGACAGCAGCACGACCGATTCGCGGGCCGCGCTGGAAAGCCGCTCGGCACGAGAGGGCAGCGCCAGCGTGTCCGCGCATTCAAAGATCGGTTCCGGCTTGAGCACCATGCCCTCGCCGCCGCCAAATGGGCGGTCATCGACGGTGCGGTGCTTATCTTTCGCAAATTCCCGAAGGTCGCGAACGCCAATCGCGATCCGCCCGGCTTCCAGCGCACGCCGGACGATGCCGTAGTCGAACGGCCCGCGAAAGAAATCCGGGAAAATGGTCAGGATCTCGAATTTCATCGCGGTTACCGCCATTCGGTTGGGCCAACCCGCCCCTGCCAACTGGCAGCGCGGCCCGCAAATCCAGGCTAATGCTGCCTCCGGCGTACCCTTCCCGAATTCGCCGCTTGCCGCTTCTTTTCCTCTCCTGTGAGCGGCGAATTGATCTCCAACATTCCCACCGGCAGCACCAACTCGACCCGTTTGGCGGCGACATCGATGCTGGCGATGTACTCGGCGGCGAAGGGCACCAGGTGTTCCTCGCTCTTCTTCCGGATCACCAGCAGCGGCGCCTCTCCGGCGCCAAACTGTACCTGCTCCACTATGCCCAGTTCGCGCGCTCCGGAAAATTCCGGCGACCTGGCCGAAACCTGGCACCCTACCAGATCCGATATGTACTGCACGCCCGGTTCAAGCTGCACGCGCTCGCTGGCGGGAATCTGAATTTCGGCTCCCAACAGCGTCTCGGCCTCGCTGATGGTGTCCACCCCTTGAAACTTCAAAACCAGTCGCGCCTTGTGCGGCCAGAACGCTTCCAGCGTCAACTCGCAGCGGCTGCCGTCGGCCAGCAATGCGAACAGGCGGCGGCGCTCGGCGAAAAGCTCGGGGAAATCACTGTGCAGGTCAGCCGCGACTTCGCCCCGGCGTCCCTGGGTCTTGGCGACGCGCGCCAGGGTAATGAACTCCTCCGCGCGGGCTATTCCACAATCTCCAGCACGTAACGCTTGCCGGCCTTCTCGCTCACGGCGGCAAGGATGTTGCGAATGGCGCGAGCCGTACGTCCCTGGCGCCCGATTAGCTTGCCCACGTCTTCTTCCGGGACTTCCAATTCGAGGATGACCTCGCCATTCTCCTCATAGGGATCAACGAACGTGTCGTCCGGCTTGCCGATCAGGGCATGCGCGATGGCAGCCACGAGGGCTTGCGGGTTCGGTCCGGAGTTTTCCACCTTGGGGGTCATATCTTCGAAGATGCTCGCACGCGACTGCTGGGCCGCCTAACCGCCGACTGCATTCTAGGCTGCCGGCGTTGCCACCGGCGCCTTCTGCCACAACTTGGCCACCCGATCCGACATCTGCGCACCCTTGGACAGCCAGTGTTCGACACGATCGCGCTTCAATTCCACGCTGGCCGGCGTAGTGCGCGGGTTATAAGTGCCCACGATCTCCACCGCGCGGCCGTTGCGGGCGCGCTCCTTCTCGATCACGACTACGCGGTAGTAAGGCTGCTTGCGCGCACCCATGCGCGCCAGACGAATCATTAGCACGTTAAGTAATTCCTTTTCTGTAATTTCCGGGCGATCGAAGAACGTCCGAGACTTCCTTCCAGGCGATCCGGTCGTGCCCTGGCACCTCACGGATGCGGGCACAAACTCTTATTATGCCGCATGTTGCAGGGAGGAGCAAGGGAAAGACGGGCTGAGCCGACAAGGGTTTAATGCTCAGGATTCGTCCTTCTTGGAGAAGAACTCAGGGGGCCCTCAGGGCGGCGATCACCTCGTCCGGTTCCGCCCGCTCCGTATAGTCCGCGCTGACCCAACGCCAGCGGACGGCGCCGTCGGAATTCAGGATGTAGGTTGCGGGCAGAGGAAGTTCCCAGGCGGGGTCGCTATTGATGAACGGCAGGTTGATGAAGACGCTCTGAAACAACTCCTGCTGGTAATCAGGCAAGCCGTAGACCAAGCCGAACTGGCGACCCACGCTGCTTCCCGAATCGCTCAGCAAGGGATAGCGGAGCTTGTGCTGCTCGCGCATAAAGCCGGTCTGACGGACATCCTGGGGGGAGATTGCAACCAGCGCTGCACCCGCCTGGTGGATTTCCGGCAGCGCTCGATCCAGGGCCTCGGCTTCTGCAATGCAGAAGGGACACCAGCGGCCGCGAAGAAAGCTGATGACCAGCGGTCCCCGGGCCAGCAGTTCGGCGGAGGCGAGCAGGGCTCCATCGGCGTCGGGAAGGGAAAACTCGGGCGCCCTGGCTCCGCGGGCAAGCACTCTCTCCAGCATGCCCGAGGATTTCAGTTCCTGAGTGACACGGTCATTGATCTCCAGCGTTGCCGGGGGAACATAGTGGCGCATCAACGCGCGGCGTTCGGCCAACTCCTCGCGCAGGGAAGCTTTGACCGGTTCGGATTCAGTCGCAGAAATGCCGCGCCACTTCATGGTAAGGGATCAGGAGCCAGGAAAGCGCATTCCAGCCAGTTTGCGGCTGAAGCTGGCCTTCCCCATATCTTTGAACATCTTCTTCATCTGCGCGTACTGGCGGAGAAGATTATTCACCTCCTGCACCGAGGTACCGGAGCCGCGGGCGATGCGTTTGCGACGGCTGCCGTTGATCACTTCGTGGTGCGAGCGCTCATAGGCGGTCATGGAGTTGATGATGGCTTCAATACGCGTGAACTCTTTCTCATCCACCTTGTCGGCAGCGTTCTGCAGGCCAGCGAAGGGGCCCACGCGCGGCAACATGCCAAGCAGGCTCTGGAAGGATCCCATCTTGCGCACCTGGCGAAGCTGGTCGCGAAAGTCCTCCAGACTGAAGCCGTCGCCCGTGAGCGCCTTCTTGGTGAACTCCTCGGCCTTCTTGCGATCGATATTCTCTTCCGCGCGCTCAATGAGCGAGAGGATGTCACCCATACCCAGGATGCGGGAGACGATGCGATCGGGATGGAAGGGCTCGAGGGCCTCATATTTCTCACCCACGCCAATGAATTTGATCGGCTGACCGGTGACATGACGTATGGAGAGGGCCGCGCCGCCACGGGCATCGCCGTCCATCTTGGTGAGGACCACGCCGGTGAGGGAAAGCTTCTTGTGAAACTCGTCGGCGGACTTGACGGCGTCCTGCCCAGTCATGGCATCGGCCACGAACAGGATCTCGCTGGGATTGAGCAGCCGCTTGAGGGACTGCATCTCCTCCATGAGTTGCTGGTCGATGTGCAGGCGCCCGGCGGTGTCGACGATGAGCACGTCGCAACCCGTGATGGTGGCCTCGCGGCGCGCTTCCTTGGACAACCGCTCGACCGTGGCGGTATTGGCGTCCTCTACCGTGCCCTCATAGATGGGCGCGCTGATAGCCTTGGCAACCACTTTGAGCTGCTCCCGCGCCGCCGGACGGTAAACGTCGACGGAGACCAGCATGGGGCGATGGCCGCCCTTCTTAAGCCAGTGGGCTAGCTTGCCCGAGGTGGTGGTTTTCCCGGACCCTTGCAGACCGGCCATGAGGACCACGGTGGGAGGCTGGGAGCCGAACCTGAAGCGGGCGGTGTCCTTGCCCAGCAGGAGCACCAGTTCATCGCGCACGATCTTGACAATCTGCTCAGCGGGGGTCAGCGCGGTCATGACCTCGGCGCCGAGGGCCTTTTCGCGCACGTGGTCGATCAACTCCTTGACCACCTTCACATTGACGTCGGCCTCGAGCAGCGCCAGACGGATTTCCCGCAGAGCTTCGCCAATGTTCTCTTCTGTAAGCTTTCCCTGGCCGCGCAGATTCTTGAATGCGCGTTGCAGCTTTTCACTGAGATTCTCAAACACATCCGCATTATAAATTGAGCAAAGCCGGGGATTTGGTGTGCCCCACACCGGCTGCCCTTACACGCGGCAGCGCGTTGCCGTTCCTGCTCAAAGCTAAAACGTAAGCGTTTTCCCCCAAACCCTGCGGCACTAAAGGGTGTGAACTAGATGTGTACCATCCAGGTAATATTCCTTTGGCGGAGGGTTACTGGAAAGCTATAGTCCCGGATAATCTCCGGCCGGCAGCGGACGGAGTCGTATTCGGCACTGGATGGGTTGTTTCGCCGGAACGAATAAACGGAGAAGCTCGTCAGGTACGCGGCATGGATGTAGCTTACTTAGGTTTATTCGGTGGGGCCCTGGTCTGCTCCTCCATTCTCACGCACTACATCCGCAATGAGGCGATGTGTCGAGGCTGGACGTCGCGCTCGGCGGGGGAGCGCGACGTACACTCCGGTCCGGTACCCCGTCTTGGCGGCGTCTCCATCTTCCTCTCCTTCCTGCTGGTGCTGGCCGGCTTTGCCATATTCAAGCAACTGCATGGCTCGACCGCGGTTTTGCCGGTGCGAACCGTGCTGGCGATCCTCGCCCCGGCCACTTTGATCTTTGGACTGGGGCTGGTGGACGACTTTCATCCCCTGTCGGCGCGGGTGAAGTTTGGCGTGCAGGTGATCGCCGCCCTGTCGCTGTTCGCCGGCGGGCTGCAGATCGATATTGTCCCGCTGCTTTTTGGCTACAAGAGCCTGGGCGCACTGATCACTCTGCCCTTGACCGTACTGTGGGTGCTCTGGATTTCCAACGCCTTCAACCTGATTGACGGCCTGGACGGGCTAAGCGCCGGCTCGGCGATGTTTTCCACCCTGGTGGTGTTCGTGGTATCGCTGTTCAGCAATAACAGCCTGGTATCGGTGCTGACGGTGATTCTGGCGGGCGCGATCCTGGGCTTCCTGCGCTACAACTTCAATCCCGCAACCATCTTTCTCGGGGATTGCGGCAGCCTGTTCCTGGGATTCATGCTGAGCGCCATCGCGCTGGCGGGCGCGCAGAAAGGCACGACCCTGGTAGCGGTGGCCATTCCGATCGTCTCCTTCGGGCTGCCCATCCTCGATGTTGCTCTCTCGGTGGCGCGGCGTTTCCTGAGCGGCCAACCGGTGTTCCGCGCCGACCGTGAGCACATTCACCATAAACTGCTCAAGCTGGGATTCTCGCAGCGGCAGGTAGTGACCATTCTTTATGGGGTCTCGGCGCTGCTTGGACTGCTCAGCCTGCTGATGCTCTATCCCAGCGGAAGTTCGGTGGGGGTGGTGCTGGCGGTGGTAGGAGTGGGAGTGTGGCTTGGCATTCAGCACCTGGGCTACCACGAATTTGTCGAGGTGGGTCGAGTGGCTAAGCGCGCGACGGAGCAGAAGCGGGTCATCGTCAACAACCTCGCGATCCGGCGCGCCAGCGAAGACCTGGCTTCCGCCGACGAGCTGGGCCGAGTGTGCCAGATCCTGGAAGTCGCGTTTCGCGAAAACGAATTCGACGGCTTCGACCTCCGCATCCGGCCGGGAAGGGTGCGCCAGTTGCCGCAGGGCTTCTTCCCCTACGAGAACGAGTTTCTGTTCAGTTGGGACAAGTCGGGCTCGCGTCCGTTTCACCGCGAGGGCGGACGCATGTGGCGGCTGAGCCTTGACCTGGGCACACCCAACCGAGGCCCGCTGGGATCGCTGTGTCTCTATCGCGCGTACTCGCGGAAATCGCTGCTGGTGGACATCAATCTTCTCACCACCGACTTCTCCGCCACTCTTTCCGATGCCGTTCGGCGCGGCCTGCAGGAAGCGCAGGCGGAGGAAGAGAGAGCAGCCAGAAGCGAACTGGCCGGCAGTGGCCGCTTCTATTCCCTGCCCGGTGACTGATCCCGCGCACAACGCTCCGCCAGTTTTTGCTGATTTATACTGGCTGACAGACCGCCAAATCATGTCCCCGGGCACCGCAATTACGAATCACTCCCCCGACGCGAAGACCTCCGGAAGCTCCGCCCCCCCAGCCGCGTTTCGTCTCAGCGTGCTGACGCCGGTGTACAACGAGCGGCATGTGGTGGAGGCCAGCCTGCGGCGGGTGCTGGCGCTCGATCACCCGCTGATCCGCAGCCTGGAGCTTATCGTGGTGGACGACTGCAGCCAGGACGGCACCAAGGAAGTCCTGGAGAACCTGGTTACGCAAGACTCGCGCATCCGTTTGATCCGCCACCAGCGCAACCAGGGCAAGGGAGCAGCGCTGCGAACGGCGATCGCCGCCGCCAGCGGAGACGTCTGCATCGTCCATGACGCCGACTTCGAATACAACCCCGCCGACATTCCCGCCTTGCTGGTTCCCTTTGCCGAGGAGGGCGCGGATGCGGTTTTTGGATCGCGTTACCTGACCGCGGCCTACCGTCGGGCGCTGATGCACCGTCACACCCTGATGAACAAGTGGCTGACTGCGCTGAGCAACTGGTTCACTGACCTGCACTTGACCGATCTCGAGACCGGCTACAAGGCCATCAATACCACCCTGCTTCAATCCATTCCTCTGCGGAGCAACGATTTTCGCTTCGAGGTGGAAATCACCTTCAAGCTGGCGAAACGCGGCGCACGCATCTTTGAGGTGCCCATCCGCTACCTGCCCCGCACCCGCGAGGAAGGCAAGAAGATCGGCGCCTGGGACGGCATCCTGGCGCTGGGAGCGATGATTCGTTTCAGCCTGATTGACGACCTCTACCAGAATGATGAATACGGCTCGCGGCTGCTCTCAGAGCTGGACAAGGCGCGGCGCTTCACGTTCTGGGTGGGAAAGACGCTGCGGCCTTACCTGGGTGACCGCATTCTGGAAGTTGGCGCCGGAGTCGCGAGCCTGACCCACCAGTTCATTCCGCGGGAGTTATACGTCGCCGGCGAGGCCAATCCCAATTACCTGCGCTATCTGCGAGCCTACGCGCTGGGGAAACCCTACCTGCACGTGATCGAGATCGACCCATCGAACCCAGATAGCCTTGCGGGAATGCAGGGCGAGTTTGACACAGTGATCCTGCTGAATGTGCTGGAGAGTGTTCCCGATCCCGAGGCCACTCTGCATGCCCTGCACGACTGCCTGCAGACAAAGGGACGCCTGCTGGTACAGGTACCGCAAGGCAAAGGCAGGTTCGGGTCGCTCGATGAGGCGCGTGGCCGCCGGATGCGTTTTGAGGAAGATGAATTGAAGGCCCTGCTGGCTCGCGCCGGACTCTCGGTGGAAGCGATGCTCGACTTCAACCGCCTTTCCGTCCCGGGCTGGTGGATCAACACCCGGCTCTTCCACCGCAAGCGCTTCTCCCGCGTGCAGTTGAAACTTCTGGACAGCGTCCTTCCCATCTTGCGCCCGTGGGATGGAATATGGCCGTGGCGGGGACTAAGCCTGATCGCAGTGGCAGTAAAAAGCTGAGGCGCGAGGTGCATGGAATGCGTGTTCTAGTCACAGGAGGAGCGGGCTTTCTGGGCTCCCATCTATCCGACGCTCTGCTGGGGGAGGGTTACTCGGTGATCGCCGTGGACAACCTGGTGACTGGCCGGGCGACCAATCTCGCTCACCTGCGGCGTGAACCCCGGTTCGAATTCCGGCAGTTGGACATCTGCCAGGAATTCGACTGCGGCAAGGTGGAGTACGTCTTCCACTTCGCCTGCCCAGCCAGTCCCGTGGACTACATGGTTCATGGCATTGAGACCCTGCGCGTGGGCTCGGCGGGCACTATGAATGCTCTGGACCACGCCAAGCGTTATGGAGCGAAGTTCTTTCTTGCCTCCACCTCGGAGTGCTACGGAGATCCACTGGTACATCCCCAGACCGAAAGCTACTGGGGCAACGTCAATCCCATAGGTCCACGTTCGGTGTACGACGAGGCCAAGCGTTTCTCGGAAGCCTCCACCGCCGCCTACCGGCGGTATTTCAACGTCGATACCCGAATCGTCCGCATCTTCAACACCTACGGGCCGCGCATGCAGATCAACGATGGCCGCGTGATCCCCAACTTCATGAAGCAGGCGCTTACGGGCGCCGAGTTGACGGTATATGGCGACGGCAGCCAGACGCGCAGTTTCTGCTACGTGCAGGATGAGATCGAGGGCATCCTGCGGCTGGCGAAATCGGAGGAGCACGCGCCGGTCAACATTGGAAATCCGAACGAGTTCACCATCCTGGAGTGTGCGAAACGGGTGCTGGAGGTCACTGGCTCAGCCAGCAAGCTACGGTTCGAGCCGCTGCCCCAGGATGATCCCAAGCAGCGCCGTCCTGACATCAGCAAAGCCAAAAAGCTGCTCGGCTGGGAGCCGAAGGTAGATTTGGACACGGGCCTCCGCCTGTCGCTGGAATATTTCCGCAAGGCAGTGGAGAAGCCGGTGGAGGTTGAGTCCTAGCCGGCGCATCGGATTGGTCCCGCTGGGAGCGGGGGTAAATCCAGGTCTGCCGGGGACGGTAGGGCTGATGGTTGCCTGATCAGAGTTCCTAACCCTACTTGCGCTCTTTGCCGCTTCCTGTCTGTGAAGGCGGGCCAACCGGCACGCGACGGATGGGAACGATTGCCCCTTCCGCAGGCTGCGCCTGCGAAATGCGGCTGAGCATCTCCGTCTGCAGGGCGCGCATGAAGTCCTGCATCTCTTTCTGCATCTGCTCCATGCGCTCGCGCATTTGCAGGATGATGGCGATACCGGAGATGTTGACCCCCAGGTCGCGCGCCAAGGTGATGATGAATTCCAAGCGCTCCAGGTCCTCGTCGGTATAAAGCCGGGTGTTTCCCTCGGTGCGGGAGGGCTTGAGCAGTCCTTCCCGCTCGTAGAGGCGCAGCGTCTGGGGATGGATGTCGTACATCTCGGCCACTGCCGAGATCATGTAGGCACCCTTGCCGCGCTTCTTAGCCATCAGTTCCCTCGCTGAGCCGGAATTTTACTTCTAAAGCGGACGATGGGTCACGGCAACGCGATGACACCTCATGTTCCCAGGAGCTGTCTCCGTGCTGCCAGGGATGCGATCAGGGCTGAGGATCCTGCATAACCGGTTCTGGAGCGCGCAACAGCCGCAAGGCAGCCCTGATGCCGAAGGCCACAACTCCCCCCCGCCGCGATCAGCAGCCCAACCCGCAAGGAACTCATGCCCAGGATTTGCTCGTGCTCGCTGCGAACCACGGAAAAGCCCAACAGCAGGGCGGGTGGGATCCCTAATGCTACGGCCCCCAGGGCTCCGCCAGGAACGCGAAATGGACGCGGCAGGTCAGGCTGCTTGACGCGCAAGACAACCAGGGCGATGAATTCAAGCAGCAGACTGGAGCCATAGATCAGAATATCGATGGTCACCAGGCGCTCGAAACCCAGCCCCAGGCAGAGCCCCCAAGCGGCAGCACAAACCAGGATGGCCACCCATGGCGCCTGAGTTCGCGGATGCAACCTGGCGAAAACGGCCGGCAGCAGCCCATTCTGCGCCATCGCCAGCGGCAGGCGCGAGTAGCTTAGGACCAGGCAATCAAACATTCCGAAGGCGCTGATCATCCCGCCCAAGACCACCGCGAGGCGCAGCCCGGGTCCGCCGACGAGGCCCGCCAGATCCGCCCACGATCCTGTCTCCCAGGCATTGGGGCTGATTCCGGTCAGCGAAATGGCAGCCACGGGAAGAATGTAGCTGAGAGCAACAATCGCTACCGACGCCAGAATCGCCCGCGGGTAAGTGCGCTGCGGCTGCTCGACTTCGCCCGCGATGGTGGAGGCGTTGTCCCAGCCCATGTAATTCCACATGGCAACCAGCAATCCGCCGACGATTCCGACCTGCATGCCGCTGGGAGCACTGTGAACCAAAGACCCCGAAGCCACCGAAGCCAACGCGCCATGCTTAAACGGCGCCAGCAGAACGATTAATGCGAACGGCGCGGAGAGCAGCAGAAACATCCCTACCGAAGTGGTCACCACGACGCGGATGCCGGCGATATTCATGAAGGCGCATACCGCCACCACTGTGACGCCCACCATCACGCCGCGATGGCCCACACTCAATCCGGGAACCATTCGCGCCAGATAGTCGACAAAGAGCGTGGGGTAGATCGCCATGTCAAAGATGCTTGCGGCCAGGGAAAGCCACGCTTCCTGAAATCCCCAGAAGTCTCCCATCGCGCACCGCACCCAGGCGTAGTAGCCGCCTTCGGCGGGGATAGCGCTGGAGAGTTCGCCCATCATGAGAGCCGTGGGGAGGCTCCACAGGATCGGCGTGAGCAGCAGAATCACCATGCCCCGCACATAGCCAGCGCCGCGGACGATATCTTCGGTGCCGTAGGCGCCGCCGGAGACCATGAAGAATGTGGCAATGACCAGAGGCCAGAGGGTGAGTTTGCGGAGTTGGGTTCGGCGCGGGTGAGGCAAGCTCGATTCAGACCGGAGCGGCGCGGCGGGGTACATCAATTTCGATGGCGCCTCCTCGAAGTAAACGCCTGCAGGAGCGGTATGCGCAGCATAGGCCGCATTGGCAGAACGGTAAAGAAAAAAACAGCCGCTACATTCCTGTCATCCTGAGTCAGCGTCAGGCCGGGGAGGAATCTGCAACATTATTAGGGTGCGGCGCCTTCCCCGTTGTTCGCCGCCACTCCGGCTCGGTGATCGCATAGATGAGATGGGGGAGGTGATGCCAGGGGATCTGGTGATGGATTGTCAAACCGTTCTTTTCAGCGACCCGGCGCGATGGCAGATTCTCCGGGCGGATCAGCGAGATGACGCGAGCAAGCCGCAGCGTGCGAAAAGCATACTCCAAGCAGCTGCGGGCAGCCTCGGTTGCATACCCGCGCCGCCACTGGTCGCGGCGAACGTGGTAGCCCACCTCTATTTCCGGCCTGCCTTCGACCATCTGCCGCACCAGGCCGCAGTCCCCGATCAGCTCACCGGAGGTTTTCAGCGCCATGCCGTACAGCCCGTATCCCTCATTTTCGTAGCGGTCGAGGTTGCGGTCGATCCATCGGCAAACGCCCTCGTAAGCAAGAGGCGCAGGATAGAACTGCATGGCGATGGGATCACCCAGAACGGCGAAGAGGGCATCGCTGTCGGAAAGCGTAAGGCGGCGGAGGTAGAGCCGCGGCGTCTCGAGAACGATGCCAACCTGGCCAGGGGCGGTCATGGAGAAGAGATTCCGGTCACAGGTGCAAGGACGCGCAATTCCCAGTCCCGGGCGCGGTCAGACGTTCTTGAACAGCTCTTCACGGGGATCCTCGGGATTCAATTTAGCCAGCTCGCGCAGGATCTCCTTGGAGCGCTCATCGCGGATCTGCGGAATCGTAACCTTGACTTCGACAATCTCGTCACCGCGGACGCCTTCACGGGTTGCAGATGGCACGCCTTTCTCGCGCAAACGGAGTTTCTGGCCGGACTGGGTTCCCGGCGGAATGCGTAACAGGGCCCGGCCATCGATGGTGGGTACCTCGATCTTGGCTCCCAGCGCGGCCTCGGTGGGGGAGATGGGGACGGTGAGATAGATGTCATCACCTTCTCGGCGAAAGAGGGGATGGTCGCCGATCCGCACGATGATGTAAAGGTCTCCGGGCTCGCCGCCGTGCAGTCCGGCATTTCCCTTCCCTGGAATTCGAATGCGCTGGCCATCGCGGGTTCCAGGCTTGATGCGAATCTCGAGCGGCTCAGTGCGATTCACCGTGCCAACTCCGGAGCAGATGGGGCACACGGTGCGGTCTTTGCCTGTGCCGCCGCATCGCGGGCAAGGCACGCTGAATTTCATGCGGCCGCTGGTTTGCGTGACGGTGCCCTTCCCTGCGCATTGCGGGCAGGTATCCGGCTTCTCGATATAGCCCAGGCCGTGACAATTCGTGCAGGTGTCGGTGCGGGTGATGTTCAGGCGCATGACCCCGCCGCGGATGGCCTGCCAGAACGGCACACTGACCTGGTACTCGAGATCGGTCCCGGGCTCCGGCCCCTCGGGCTCCACGCCGAAACCGCCCCGGCCGCTGCCGGTAAAGATGTTGGAAAAAATGTCGCGGAAGCTTGACTTCTTGCCGGCCTGGGCCCCGCCCTCGCCCATGTCGGAGAAATCGAAGCCGCTGAAGTCAAAGGGGACACCCTGCGCGGAGCCCGCACCCGCCGCTCCGGGAAAACCTTCGCCCTGGGCGGCCCGCGCATAGGCTTCGGCTGCCGCCGGATCGATGTTGTCCGAATAGTAGCCTAACTGGTCGTAAACCTTGCGCTTCTTGGGATCGCTGAGGACGTCGTTGGCCTCGGAGATGAGCTTGAATTTTTCCTCGGCAGATTTATCGCCGGGATTGACGTCGGGGTGGTACTTGCGCGCAAGCTTGCGGAAGGCCTTGCGGATCTCGTCCGCAGAGGCAGACCTCTTGACGCCCAGAGTCTCGTAGTAATCCTTCTTGGCCGTCGTTACCATGGATCAGTTGTCAGCAATCAGCCGTCAGCACTCAGCACCGTCTGCTCACCAATTCAAATCGCTCACCGGAGGAATTACAAAGCGCTCGATGTGCTCGGCGGCATCGTGGACGACGGGAATCCGCCGGACGCCGCTGGGTGAATCCTCAACTACGTACCACTCGTCCACACCGGGAATGAAGTTCACGAAGTAACTTTGACCATTCAATTCAATCTGCATTCTGTGTTCTTCCCTCTGAAAATCCTGTTCTCGG
>Ga0187788_10000243_pt1 | contig 15080 bp, 16 predicted proteins | sample 1015_BV01_MP10_2_FD_133008 | JGI IMG/M metagenome (GOLD analysis project Ga0187788, IMG submission 133008) | Tropical peat soil microbial communities from peatlands in Department of Meta, Colombia - 1015_BV01_MP10_20_MG | ecosystem: Environmental > Terrestrial > Soil > Wetlands > Peat | place...
CGGTTTTTTTTCCAGCAGGCAGGTGCCCATTCCATTGGTGCCCTGGTATTGCTCGCTCCACACTGCTCCCAACATCAAACCGGTTTTTGATGCGGTAACAGTGAATTCAGGGTCCCCGAAATAACTGAGAAGAACTCCGTCTACATCGGTGAGCATGATGGCGTAACGCGAACCGGCGAGCTGCTGATAGAGATTGGCCATTTCGATCTTGGCGATGGACAATACCTCGGAAATCCGTTCCTGGCGTTCCAGCAGTTCGCCACGGTCCACAACCACCGGATCCTGCGAATTTGCCGGGTCCAAGCGATAATCATCCAGGCAACGTTTCCAGGAACGGACGACGCGCGCGTCATCGAATTTCACCGCGCCCTTGAGCACTGAGTGAATGAACTTGGCGTGCGTAGTCAGGTCAGACATTTGCGGAAATAAATTGTTTATATTTTAAAATTGAAGACGCCGCCATTGGCTTGCAAAGCAGATTTTTAGAAACGAAGACTTGAGCCTAATGCAGCTGGTATGTGTATTATAGTGTTTAGCGCTAAAACTCGCTACGGCAGGTAAGTTGCGCTTTTGCAAAGTTTTTTAGCGGCATATCACGAGGAGCGGATTCGATGAAAAAGCATTTAGTGTGGCTGACGCTGTCACTGCTGCCGGGAACAGTTTTTGCGTACGATTACCCGACATTCGACAGGGTGCAGTTCGTTTTGCAGTGTGCGCAGAAGTATCCTCCTTACGAATATTATGGTTCTCTCTACAAATGTTCCTGCGCGATTGATGAAATTGCGAAAAAAATAAAATACGACGATTACGTGGAATATTCCACTTCTTTGCAGGGACAACGGACGGCAGGCGAGGGTGGTGGCATTTTCCGCGATTCCGAAGAAATCAGAGAAAAGGCGAAGCGCTTCTCAGAAATCAAGGCCCAGGCTGAAAAAGGGTGTCTGCTCAAGTAAGTCTTGCTTTGGGTGGTGCCTTGCTTTGCATATGCAGCATGGCCTGGGCGGGGCAATCGCTCCCAAGTATTGCGGTGCTGGACTTCGAATTGATCGACGATACCCAGGATACTAATCCCGAAACGCTTGCCGCCCAGAAAAAACGTTTAGGCCTCATCAGTGAACAGTTGCGCAGGGAGCTTAGCGATGCGGGGCTTTATCGCGTAGTCGGCAATGCCCCCGCCGCGAATTACATTGCCGAAAGGAAGGCGCAGCAGGAGCTGCATGCCTGTAACGGGTGCGAGCTGGAGATCGGCAAAAAGCTTGGCGCGGACCTGGTGCTCACGGCCTGGGTGCAGAAAGTGAGCAATTTGATCCTCAATATCAACATCGAAATAAAAAGGGTAAGTTCCGCTCAGACCTTGCTCAACAAGTCGGTCGATATCCGGGGCAACACCGACCAGTCGTGGTCACGCGGCATCAGCTACATGGTGCGCGACATGGTGCAGAAAAAGCAGGGTGGCGCAGCGTGGCGTTGACTTGCCGCGCGCGACGCATTGAACAAAGGTTCGCGGCTTAACTTCCCGCTCCGGCTACGCCGGGCCGCACGTGAATATAGCTGTTGAATTTCAGGTCGTGTGAGTCAACGACCTCTGCTTTCAGATCGCCGGGTTCGCGCGGGGTAAAATAAAAGCGGAAGCTGGGGTTTTCACTGATGGAGAAATCCACATCAGCCGAGAGAATCAGCTTGCCGTTGTAAGTCACGTCTATCTTTTTCACGAAACGCGCGGGAACGTAAAGGCGCGTCAATTGATCCATCTGCAGACCCGAATTATTGGGGTGGCTGATCATGAGCTGGGCGAGATTCGGATAATTGAGCTGCGCTTCATTTTCGAGGCGGAATTTCATTTTGCCGAGCCTGGCCAGTGCCGCCTCCTGATCTTTTCCAGCCGGTGCCGAACAGCCGCCTGACGCTTTTACGTAGCGCATTGCCATGTACAGCTTTCCGTCGTTCGTTTCGGCGATGGCCCGAACGTAACTGTACTCTTCGATTCTCACCGGGGTGTCGATGTCGGCGCGCCCGCTGTCGGGCGTGAGGTGAAACTCCGCAGCGATGGGCGACGGGTTTCTGTCGATAATGAGATAAATCGTTTGCACGTATCTTTGCGGGGTCTGCGGAATCTGCGCCTTGATGGCGATCGGAACGGTAGCTGCATCCTCGGCGCGCACTGGCGCTTCCAGGGCGATGACGTCATTCCCCGAATCATCAATCGTTCGGCCTTGAAACAGCGAATCCTTTACCTTGATCCACATCTCGGACTTGGACGGATCGGGAGGAGCATCGCCGGGATTCGCGAAGGCGGCGTACAAAATTGCGCTTAACGCAAGCGCAAGTCGGGTCGATAAGATTAAGCTTTTCACGGCGCGTTCCATACAGGTGTGCGCAAACACAGACAGTATAGACCCGAACGCCTGCTTGGTCATTAATCTTCCCACTCGAGTTCGCTGTAGGCTGCGGTGACGTTACGCCGGTGGAAGGAATCGAACAACAGCCAGTGGTCGCGCTCGGACAATCCGACGGTATCCACCGCCTCCTGCATTGTCTGATGGCGCTTGATTGCCTCACGCACCTCGCGAACAAGGTCATTCAAGTAAGCGGATTCCGCTTGCAGCGCCTGCGGCCAGGATGGATCAGGCTGCCCATGTCCGGGAATAATGTGCCGCGCCTTTGCGCCTTGGAGTTCATCGAGCACGCTAAGCCAACCTTTGAGACTGCCATCGACGACCGGGATATGCCCGGTAAAAAGCAGGTCAGAAAGCCACAAGGTTTGGGTTTTCTCATCAAATACCGTCAGGTCATTATCGGTATGAGCGGTACGCCAGGCCTTGAGCACCAGCTCGCGATTTCCAAGATCAAGCGCCAGGACATCCTTTACGGTCAGGGTGGGCAGTATGACCTCGCTGCCCTGGGTTGCAGGCCCCAGGTCGCGTTGCAGCGCATGCAGATAATTGCTGCCGCGCGCCGCCATCGCTGCGGGCAGCTTGTAATGACCGACGAACACCGGATGATCTGCCTTGAAGGCAGCGTTGCCAAAGATATGGTCGGGGTGAACATGAGTGTTGATAACGTAACAAATCGGCAGCCGCGTCGTATTCAGGACTGCCTGGCGCAGCTTCTGTCCAATGACGATGCTCCCGCCGGTGTCAATCACCGCTACGCATTTGTCGCCAACGATGAACCCTACGTTGGCGATATCGCCAAGATTTTCCGGCGAGCTTTCTTGTTGCGCGCCGGTGTGCACGTAGATTCCCGGCGCGATCTCCCTGATGGCAAACTCGTCCGCCAAAACTCCGCTTGCCGAAAATGCGAGAGCGAGGCAAGAAAGAATGCGCAAAGCTGGGAATGGCATTTCTGCTACTATTACACAATTTTTGCTTAATTGAATGATTTAATGAAGTCAGCAGCGGATTCAGATAGGTCTCTACACCGCATCGTAATCGTTGGTGGCGGCGCTGGCGGACTGGAGCTGGCCACGGAACTGGGCGACACGCTTGGCAGAAAAAACCTCGCGCAGATTATCTTGATCGATAAGATGCGGACGCATTTGTGGAAGCCTTTGCTTCACGAAGTAGCGGCTGGCAGTATGGATCTCGACACCAATAAGCTCGAATACCTCGCACAGGCGCACTGGCATCATTTCTGGTTTCGTCTGGGAAGCATGGATGGCTTGAATCGCGCAGCACGAGAGGTTCTGGTTGGGCCGACTTTCGACGAGCAGGGTCACGAGCTTATTCCGCGGCAGTTTATAGCGTATGACACGCTGGTGATCGCCGTAGGCAGCACTACGAATGATTACGACACACCCGGAGCGGCACAGTACGCGATTGCATTGGATACGCCGGAGCAGGCAGAATGCTTCCGCCAGCGGCTTGTAAATGCCTGTATTCGCGCAAACGCGCAGACGACCCCGCTGCGCCCCGAGCAACTAAAGGTAGCCATTATCGGTGGCGGCGCCACAGGTGTGGAGCTCGCGGCACATTTGCACAACACTACTCGCGAGCTCATCGCCTACGGGCTCGACAAGATCGACCCCGAAAAGGACATCAAACTTTACCTAATCGAGGCTGCGCAGCGCATACTGCCGATGCTGCCCGAGCGTCTGTCGAAAGCTGCGGAACAGCAACTCAAGCCGCTTGGCGTGCATGTGTACACCGGCGAACGGGTGACCGAGGTCACGTCAAATGCGGTGCGAACGCAAAACGGCAGGACGATTCCCGCTGAACTTGTCGTCTGGGCAGCGGGCATCAAGGCGCCGGATTTCCTGAGGGAGCTCGACGGACTGGAAACCAATGGCATAAACCAGTTGCTGGTGCGAACCACATTGCAAACTACGCGCGACGATAATATTTTTGCTTTTGGTGATTGCGCATCGTGCCCGTGGCCGGCAAAAAATGCTACGGTACCGCCGCGCGCCCAGGCCGCGCATCAGCAGGCCTCATTTCTGGTGAAAGCCATCAAGTGCCGATTGCGCGGGCGCAGCCTGCCCAGCTACCACTACCGCGATTTTGGTTCGCTCGTGTCCCTGGGAAAATACAGCACCGTCGGAAGTCTGATGGGCGCCCTAACGCGCGGCAGTCTTTTTCTGGAGGGTTATTTTGCGCGGCTGATGTATCTTTCGCTCTACAAGATGCATCTTTACGAGTTGCATGGCTTTTGGAAAGTCTTTTTAGACACCTTGGCAAGGCTTATTACGCGGCGTACCGAACCGCCGGTCAAACTGCATTAGTAGGTCGATGCAAAACTACTGCGGAGCCGGTCTACTTTGTTGCTTGTCGCTCGAAAGCTCGCCGTACTTACTCTGTACTGTTTTACTTTCTCGCTCCTTGCGTCGCGTATCCCGCCTTCCTCGTGACGTTTTGCATCAACCTGCTAGTTGCCATAAGTCGAGATTCGCTTTGTCGCGGTTGCGCACCTAACAGCAACTGGGTCGCTTGAGCGTAATTTCCGTGACTACTCGTCGTACTTGATGTACTTAAAGCGCTGATCCTCATTCGGCGTGCCTTCCAAGGCGCCGCCTTCCTTTGCCGGCTGCCATTGGATCACGCTCTCGATTTTCTTGGCGAGCTCGAAATCCTTGTCGGTAATTCCTTTGGCCGCGTGATTCATCAGTTTCACGATGACGAAAGCGTAGGAAACCGTAAGATCGGGATGATGCCACGCTGCTTCAGCCAGATGTCCAACCGTATTCACGACCATCAGCGTGCCTTTCCAGCTTCCGGTGCGGTATTTCCTGCGGATCCATCCGTCCTCGTAATACCAGTGCGGCAACTCCTTTTCTAGCCGCGCCTTGATTTCCTGCTCGGTATAGACCTGTGCTCGTTTCTCAGCTTGCATTTTGATTTCACCCTCTCTTAATTTAATCGATCAGGACGCCACCCGCCAGCTAATTCCGTTTGGGATGCGCGATACTGAGCGCGCTAAATGGTGCTTTTCATTTCTGACACAAGGTGTTAATCAGCTAAGTTCACCCGTTCGTTTATGGTACAAAATAGCATCAGGAATGCTTTTAAATAACATGTTGTAAATTAACAACAAAATTGCAATCGATGTTGCTCTCAAATCACAATTTGATTCGGGCATATTCTGTGCTATAGTGCACGCAGGTAATGTAGCTCGTTACCTTCCCCTAAATCTCAACTTGCAATGAACAATTTTTTTCCGTTCATTTTAGGGGCCGTGGTGAATAACACTGTTTCATTCCTAAAGCTTCTTTAAAAGGAGGAAGTTGTTATGACGAAACCGAAGCTGAAACACCTGCCATTTGTATTGGCAGCGCTGGCAGTATCAAGCATGGGGTTTGCTGCCGGGGACGATGACCTGCAACGGCTCATGAGCGATTCGAAAAACTGGGCTCATCCGAGCGGCGATTATTACCTCCACCGTTACAGCAAACTGACTCAAATCAATAAAAGCAACGTCGGCAACATGAAAGTGGCTTGGACCTTCTCGACCGGTGTATTGCGCGGACATGAAGGCGGGCCACTGGTGATCGGCGATACGCTGTATATCCATTCCGCGTTTCCCAACAAAGTGTTCGCGATTAACCTGTCAGATCAAACGATCAGGTGGAAGTACGTGCCCACGCAGGATCCGAGCGTGATTCCCGTAATGTGCTGTGACACGGTGAATCGCGGTCTGGCCTATGCATCGGGCAAGATCTTCCTGCAACAAGCGGATACCACCTTGGTGGCGCTGGATGCGGGCAGCGGAACGGTAGTCTGGTCAGTCAAGAACGGCAATCCAAAAATCGGTGAAACCAACACCAATGCACCGTTTCCCATGAAGAACTATGTGCTGACTGGCATTAGCGGTGGTGAGTTTGGTGTACTAGGCCGCGTTACTGCTTATGACATCGGGACCGGCAAGAAGGTGTGGAGCTGCAATAGCTCGGGGCCGGATGACACGATGTGCATGGACCCGGACAAGACCATGACCTGGACCAATGGCAAGATGGCGCCGGTAGGCAAGGATTCTTCACTGAAGACCTGGCAAGGCGATCAGTGGAAAATCGGCGGCGGCACGACCTGGGGCTGGTATGGTTATGACAAGGGGCTCAACCTGATGTATTACGGTTCGGGCAATCCCAGCACTTGGAACCCGCATCAACGTCCCGGAGACAACAGGTGGTCCATGACGATCTGGGCCCGCGATGTGGATACCGGGATGGCCAAGTGGGTCTACCAAATGACTCCGCATGACGAGTGGGATTTCGACGGAATCAATGAAATGATCCTGGCCGACATTCCGGTGGGTGGCAAGCCTACCAAGGCAGTAGTGCACTTCGACCGCAATGGTTTTGGCTACACCTTGGACCGCGTGACCGGCGCTCTGCTGGTGGCCCAGAAGTTTGATCCGAAAGTCAACTGGGCAACCCACGTTGACATGAAGACCGGCCGTCCGCAAGTGGTTGCGAAGTACAGCACCGATCAGAATGGTCCTGATGTTGACACCAAGGGTGTATGTCCCGCCGCTCTAGGTACCAAAGACGAGCAACCGGCTTCTTTCGACGAGCAAACTGGCAAGTTCTATGTGCCCACGAACCATGTGTGCATGAACTACGAGCCGTTCAAAGTTGAATACACTGCCGGCCAACCGTATGTAGGCGCGACGCTGTCAATGTTCCCCGCGCCCGGAAGCCATGGCGGAATGGGCAACTTCATCGTTTGGGATGCTGGCACGGGCAAGATCGTTCAATCCAAACCCGAGAAATTCTCGGTATGGAGCGGCGTTCTGACCACTGCTGGCGGAATTGCCTGCTACGGCACGCTTGAGGGCTATCTGAAGTGCGTGGATGCCAATAACATCAACAAAGAACTATACAAGTTCAAGACTCCGTCGGGCATCATCGGCAATGTCAATACCTGGCAGTACGGCGGTAAGCAATACATCGGGGTGCTGTCCGGAATCGGTGGATGGGCCGGTATCGGCCTGGCAGCCGGCTTGGAGAAAGACACTGACGGCCTTGGCGCCGTGGGTGGCTACAAAGAGCTCTCCAAGTACACCGATCTTGGTGGCACACTGACTGTGTTCTCCCTGTAGAGAGCCAGCCAATTTGGCAATTTAGTTGAACCGAATAACTGGCATCTTGACTAAGGTTGAGATGCCAGTTTTTTTTGTCGCCGCAGGGCAGGTAACTAAAGGGTATTTCAAATGAAATTCAAAATCATATTTTTCGCAGGCGTCTTGCTTGCGAGCGGAGTGGTCTGGGGAGACGACAAACCGCCTTATACGGTGGTGGACGGCAACAAGGTCGATGCCAAGACTCTAGAAGGATGGAAAACGTGGCGCGCGATGGCATGCGAGCGCTGCCACGGTGCGCAGCAGCAAGGACTGGTCGGCCCGTCTTTGATCGAAGGACTTAAGAAACTTACCAAGGAACAGTTCAAGGAAACGGTTTTGAACGGCAGGCCCGGTACCGTGATGCCGCCGTTTAAAGACGCGCACATGGTCGTGGAAAACATCGACAACCTTTATGATTACCTCAAGGGGCGTTCTGACGGGGCTATTAAACCCGGTCACCTTTATTCTTTGGACAGCAAATAGTCGTCCCTGCATCGAAGCATCCACAGGAAACCGGAATTTTTTTTGAAAGAGAAATTAATGATTCTCATCCAGAACTCGCGTTTCGCACAGATTATTCTAGTTGGCGCGTTATGTTTGCTTAGTTTTCCTGCCTTTTCTGAAGCCCCGGGAGAGAAGGCTCTGCGCGTTTGTGCGGACCCAAATAACTTACCGTTCTCCAACAGCAAACAGGAAGGTTTTGAAAACAAAATTGCGCAGCTCTTCGCGAAAGAACTCGGCTTGCCGCTTGAATACACCTGGTACCCGCAGCGTTTCGGCTTTGTACGCAATACCCTGCGAGCGCGGGACGAGAATGGCGCCTTTAAATGTGATCTCATATTAGGCTGGTCCTTGTATAACCCCGAGACAGCTACGTCCATACCTTATTACCGGTCGACCTGGGTCATGGTATATGTGAAAGGCAAGGGACTGGACAGCGTGAAGACGCCCCAGGATCTGCTCAAGCTGCCCAACCTTCACTCAATTAAGATCGGCCTTTTTGGCCGCAGCCCGGCGGCGGACTGGGTGCTTAAAAACAACCTGATGGGCCAGATGGTACCTTATCAACTGCAGACCGGGGCCATCGAGGACTACACCGGAAAAGTGATAATTGAAGATTTGCTGCCGGGCAAAATTGACGTACTATTCATTTGGGGCCCGATTGCGGGCTATTTCGCCAAGCAGCATCCTGAGTTGGCACTGGTTTCGATGCAGTCGGAAAATGATAAAGAAAGGAATTTGATTTTTGATTACGCCATTGCCATGGGCATGCGCCAACCGGACAAGGAATGGAAAGAAAAGGTCAACAAGCTGATCGAACAGAATCAGGCCAAGATCAACGCGATTCTCGAGGAATACGGCGTGCCTTTGGTCAAGGAGCAGTAGCGAACTCACTGCCGGAGATGCCCCGGAAGAAAATCCTGGTTCTCGCTCTCGCTTTGCCCCTGCTTTTGTTTTCGCTGCCGGGCAATGCCGATATGGATTTTGAGCTTTACATAAAGCTTTCGTCTACGGTCTTAAAAATTGAAGCGCAGAACCCCGATGGCAGCACCTCAATGGGTTCCGGAGTCATGGTTGCGCAAGGCAGATTGGTGACCAATTGCCATGTAGTCAGAACCGCAGTCGATATCGTGGTGATCAAATCCGGGCAGCGCTGGTCGGCGCAAAAACAACTGAGCGACGTGGAACACGACTTGTGCCTTCTCAATGTTCCCGCGGCTAGCGTGCCGGTGGCGCAAATCGGAAACGACAAGTTGAAAGTCGGGCAACTGGTGTACGCAATCGGTTATGTAAACGGCATTGGCCCGCGCATGAGCGGCGGCCAAATACGAGCGCTGTACGACTATGATGGCGGTAAGGTCATTCAAAGCACGACGCCTTTCCGGTTTGGCGCGAGCGGCGGCGGACTGTTCGACGAGCAGGGACGGCTGGTGGGTGTCGTTACCTTTCTTTCGCGGCTCGACCAGACCTATCATTTTTCACTGCCGGTGAGCTGGGTGACGAGCAGAATGGCGGCGAATAGCCTGCAAAACACGGCACCGCTCCCGGAAGAATTTGCATTTTGGCAACAACCCTATGAACGTGAGCCCTTTTTCTTGCAGGCGGCCGCTCTGGAAGCGGGCAACAAGTGGAACGAGCTACTTGGACTTGCTGAAAAATGGTCAGTCGCCGAGAGCCACAATTCGAATTCCTGGCTCGCTTTGGGAAAGGCGCATCAGCATTTGCAACAGTACGACCAGGCCATTGCGGCTTACCGCAAGGCGATTGCGCTCGAACGCGAATATCCTGAGGCCTGGTACAATCTGGGCCTGGTTTATCTCGACTTGGGAAAAAACCGAGAAGCCGAGGATGTGAGCAAGGTGCTTAGCAGCATGGATGAAGAATTGGCGCAAGAGTTGGCAAACGCGCAAACGGTGCACTAGACTTGCAGATGGACGATGGGTCGCACGTGATTTTTGATTTCGCTTACTGGGGGTGAACGGCTAATGCGCGTAGCAAACATTTTTGCCACAAGTGCAGCGATGCTTTTGTGTTTCTCATCGGCGGCCTTGTACGCTGACGAAAAGATTTCCGAGGCGGAAACTCTGCTTTTCGAAACCAATCATTTGAAAAAGATAACCAAACCCGAAAAGCTGCACTACATTTTTGTCAAGAGCGGAACATTGGAGCAAAGCTTCCAGGATGACGTGCAAGTCTCTATCGACAAGATCACGCCCGATGGCGGCAAGTATGTCACGACTGAATTCTTCTCAGGGCCAAAAAGGATAAATTTCCCGCCCATAGAGGAGGCGAAGGGCAATCCGGTTTTGGTGTTTTTCCTGGAACGGGATATCCGCGAAATGGAACGCCTGACCGGGGGCAGGAGTCTGTATTTCAGGCACCGCATACGCATGGCGCTGGCTGATCATGCCGAAGTGCGTTCGGTTAAAATCGCTTACGATGGCAAGGAAGTGGACGCGAAAGAAATCAAGATCACGCCCTATCTAAATGACGAACTGAAAGACCGCTTCGGCAGGCACGTCGGCAAATATTATCTGTTCATTCTATCGGACAAGATTCCGGGCCAAATTTATCAACTGCACAGCGTGGACCCCGATGGCCAGCCAGGCCAGTCTGGCACGGTTCCGCCCCTGATTGAGGAAACCCTTACGTTCAGCGCAGGTGAAAAGAGGGCTGCGCGATGAAGTTTTGGCAGCGAGGCGCAAGTGGCCACCGTACGAATTACTAAGGACAATTTTGAATCGACCATCGCCGGCAATACGATGGTGATCGTGGATTTCTGGGCACCGTGGTGCGGACCGTGTCGTTCGTTTGCGCCGATTTTCGATGCCGCCTCTGAAAAATACCCCGAGATCGTATTTGCCAAGGTGAATACCGACGAGGAACAGGAGCTCGCAGCGAAATTCCAGATCCGCTCCATCCCAACCTTGATGATCCTGCGCGAGCAGGTCATTCTGTTTTCGCAGCCGGGTGCTCTTCACGCTACTGCGTTTGAGGACCTGATAGAACGGGCTCGGGCGGTGGATATGGCGCGGGTGCACGACGAAATCAGGAAGGAGCAGGCGGTCAGCCATTAATTCCGGGCGGCCCGTCGTCCGGAAATGTTTGGCTTTTCTGATGCGTAGGAAGTGTCGCTTGCGCGTCCCGAGGAGATGGCATCAATCCGGAAAATCGGCAGACAGCACGCTTCCATGAGGGATTTTCGCTTGCGCCGCTGATCTCAAAATAATTGCGTGACGCCTCTCTGACTGCTGCCTCCAACTCCTTCTGAAGCGATTCAAGTTTATCCAGGTGCATTCCCAAAATTGCCGGCCTAATTTTATTCTTTGGCGCAAACGCGTGTGCCAACGCAAAATGCTTAATGCACAATCCATGACCGCGCTCAAGGGCGTATTTGAACCGCTGCTCTTGCATCAGCCTCAGCAGCCGGTCGATTGCCTTGTCCTCCGCCAGGGCTTCGCGCTCGCATCCCTGGCAGCAAGCATTGACGTGCATAACTTTACGCGCCAGCGTCGCCCGTGCGGCTTGCGATCGCGGCCCTTGGCGATCGGTTCCGGTTAGTGGCTTAAAATCCGCATCCACGGCCTCGGCAAAGGCGTCCACTCCGCGGCGCATTTGCGTCAGCGTTAGATCCGCAATATAGCGCGATACCGCGTAGGCGATTTTCCGAGTTCCGCCGCGAAGGCATGTCCACACATGCTCCGAGCAAGTGGGGAATACCGCCCAACAATCCTGGCTGAAGTCGGCAGCGGTTTCCAGAGAATTCATCCATTTATCTGCTGTGCGCCGCACTTCCAGGCAAACAGGACATATGTCAGGGTCCTCCAGACTTTCCTCAAGCGTTCTGTACGCCCGCAAACTCGCATGCAAGCAGTCGCCGTCATTCATTCTGGCTAGCGATTCGTTTGCAGGTTTGCCTGCAAAGGCAAGCATGACCGACTCCAACGTCGATCTGAAATCGGCATTTGAAGCTTGGTCCGTGTCCAGTCCGCAGGCAGCAATCCCTTCCAACAATTCAAACGCCGCAGCATACTTGTCGAAATGAGTCGCCCATACGCGGTCAGGAATAGCGGACTCATGCATGAGCGCCAACCCCGACAAGTGCGGATAACACAAGACTAGGTAGTTTGGATTTTCCGCTGCAAGCGGTGACGCGGCACGAGATCCTGCGAGCTTCGCAAATTCAGTAATGGTGGCGTGATCCCGGAATCTGCAGGCCGGGCAGGCTTTGGTCGCATTCAAAAAAATTGGTAGCAGCTTCTCTTCGGCAACCCGCTCATTTTGCAGCCACTGCATGAGGCGTTTGATCACGCTGCAAAAAACCCGCGTGATGCCCTGCGCTCTTTCATGCTGATCTGCCAAACGACTACCGTGCGAAGGACAAAAACCCAGCGCATCAACAATCGATTCGGAAGCTGCCTCCACCCGCTTCGCATTGGAAAACAGACGAGAGAAACAATCTTCATCGACTTCGACCAGCGCAGCACAAACCGGACACGTTGCATTCGGTTGAGAAAGTTGGCAGCGCTGGCCGAAGTCCGATCCAGTCCGGCCAGGGAATGATGGGCTGATCAACACCACTTGCCTGCTGAGGCTGAGGGATGGAAGAAGATCTTGCCGGCGCCGAAACCAGTGCTGACAAGTGATTCAAGCCGTGGTGATACGGGTTCCGCTCGCAGCGCGTATCGGAAAGACGCGCTAGCAATGCGATGCGCAGGCGTTGGTATGAAAAGCAGCGACATCGAATGCCTCACGTTTCGCCCCAGTCCAGGAACGCGTAGGCATCATCAGCCGCCAGGCGGTTGTCGGGAGAATGCCATCCCCGTTTTCCCGATACTGTACCCCGTGACAGACCAGAGTTCAATCTCCGCGTGACCTACTGAAAGGTCGCAGGAACTGATTTACCAAATTTAATGACACGGCTATAATTGCTCAAAAGGCGATGGAGCCCGCCTAAACCGCCGCAAAGGCTGATGGCCCCTGCCCGGAAGGGGAGGGGCCTTTTATTTTTTCCTCTTCCAGTCTGCTCGACAAATTCGGGAGCATCAAATGCGATTAATTGAGCGACCAAAAGGGTTCCGAAATCCGCAGACGAACGGGGGCCGCTAATGGCTGGTTTCAACGAGAGCCACAAGTCCTATTTGCGTGCGACGTTCACTTACGTCGACGAACTTCTTTTGGAAGTGCAACGTATTCTCGAGCGGGATAAGACGATTTCGCCTTTTTCGAGATATTTGCCGGATGCGACGCCGATTCAGCAAAAGGTTATCGCCGATTGTGCGGCTCGGGTGCGCGCCGAAATGCTTGCGTCGGTTAGAGCGTACCAAGCGAATTCTCCGCAACTGAACGTGAGCGCAGTGTGGGCGGCTCGGTGCGCTCTGCAAGCTGCGCAGATTGCTATCGAGGAACTCGAACCAGATCGCATGCGCGGATATGGCGAGCTATCTGAAAGTGCTTTGAAGGATTTAAACGGCCTTGCATCCCGCCTGCTGAATTTGCTCAACCAAATGCAATTTTATCTTGCACAAAGCACCGCCGAGCACAATCAAGCTGCAAATTGCCATTTTACTGATCGTAAACCGATTCAGTATCCCGATTTGCAGCGTGCTTCAAAAGAGGGTAGCACCAGATGAAAGACGATTGTCCATTTTGTGTTCGGAACGATATTCTCCTTAAGAACGAGCTTGCCTACGCCCGCTTTGACAAGTATCCGGTGAATCCCGGACATCTGCTGATCATTCCGTTCCGCCACTTTGCAAATTATTTCGACGCAACCGCGGCGGAAAAACGGGCGCTTTTGTCGCTGTTAAACAAGGCCAAAGCCAAGCTAGATAAACAGATGTCACCGGATGGTTACAACATCGGGATCAATATTGGAGAGGTTGCGGGACAGACGGTCATGCACATGCACGTTCATCTTATTCCCCGGTACCGAGGGGATGTGGCCAATCCACGAGGAGGCGTGCGCGGAGTGATTCCCGCCAAGCAATCATATTGATTAGTGGAGCGCGCGGATCGTGCCGTAGGGCTGCAATCTCCAAGTACAAGGACGTGGTAATGCACCAAAGTTTCTGTCTCAAATGCTTTTATATGATGTCCCCAGATGAGAATATCTGCCCCGCGTGCAAAGCGCCGGTTGCAGCATTCAGCGCTCGCGAGTATATGGAAAAGCTCATCGGTGCGCTGGAACATCCGCTGGCGGACGTACGCATGCGCGTAATCATCGCTTTGGGAATGCGTGGTGATAGCGGGGTTGCTCAACGCCTGGCAGATTGCGCCTTGCAGCACCCGGTCGATGTCGTCGAAGGACTTGAAGTTGTGAAAAGCCTGCGCAAAATGAAACAGGGGAAGTCGCGACAAATGGCTTTGGAGATGCTGGCAAGGCAGCATCCGGCAGCAGTCGTCAGGATCGCGGCAATGTCCACGCTGACATTACCCGTCAGACAATGACCATTAAGCTATTGGCACTTGAGCTTTGGCACTGGCGATTTGGCGGTGAGCAGCCATGAAGACTGAAACTTTTCACCACGACCTACAAGCAGTTCAGCTGCGCAACCTGCTCGCAAGAGAGGGTTGCCCGGTATGCTATGAACTTGCCAGCAGTACGAGCGATTATTTTTTCTGGTTTTTGCAGGAAAGTTACAGCGATCCTGGAGTCTTAAGAGAGATCGTCGCCGCTCGTGGCTTTTGTTTGAAGCACGGCAGGTTTTTTGCAGAATCTTCGGTCAATTCGTACCAGCTCACTTATGTTTTTTCCCATGTAACGAGGGAACTTCGTGGCCTGTTTGCGAAATGGGGCAGCGTTGATGCCGAGCGACTTCGGTCAGAGCTGGCGGTATCCACGGCATGTCCTGCTTGCAAAACTTTACAAGGCGTCGCTGACAGAACTATTTTTTTTCTGCGTAGGTTTCTTGAAATTCGTGATAACGCCGTGAGTTACGGCCAACCGGGCCGACTTTGTTTCCCTCATTTTCAATCGATCTCAGGCAAACTTGCGGCGCCCGTGCTACGACAATTGTTAAGCA
>Ga0187788_10000245_pt1 | contig 15015 bp, 14 predicted proteins | sample 1015_BV01_MP10_2_FD_133008 | JGI IMG/M metagenome (GOLD analysis project Ga0187788, IMG submission 133008) | Tropical peat soil microbial communities from peatlands in Department of Meta, Colombia - 1015_BV01_MP10_20_MG | ecosystem: Environmental > Terrestrial > Soil > Wetlands > Peat | place...
GCGACCGCAGCCGGTTGCGATTGAGGTTGGTCAGGATCGTGTACAGCCAGCTGCGCACGTCGCCACCATGAAACAGGTGCTCCGACCGCAACGCCCGCACCAGGGTATCCTGCACCAAATCGTCGGCGATGTCGGAGTCGCGCGTCAGCGCCCGGGCATAGCGTCTCAGCGCCGGTATCGTCGCCTCGACGTTCTGACGGAACGTGGCCAATGCGGCTCTCCCTTTGATTGCCACGCGGGGAGGGACCGCAGGTCCCTCTGTCCGCATTTGCCGCCGAACAGAGGTCCGGCATCACCAATTGTCTGGAAAACCCCGCAACCCCGCATCATATTCCCGAAAATGAATTGAAATAACAACGACAAATGCAGCGCAGGGTGCTTTGCTTGATGGTCAAAAGACCCTGTGCCATAGGAGGCGGCCGGCGTTAACCGGCCAAAACAGGAACCGGCATGCCGGAAAATTCGGGGCTGATGCGTGGCAAACGCGGGCTGATCATGGGCGTGGCCAACAACCGCTCGATCGCCTGGGGTATCGCCCGCGCGTGCCGCGACCAAGGTGCCGACGTCGCTTTCACGTACCAGGGCGACGCGCTGAAAAAGCGCGTCGAGCCGCTGGCCGAAGAGGTCGATGGCCTCGTGGTTGGCCATTGTGATGTGACCGAACCGGCCTCCATGGACGCGGTATTCTCGGCCGTGAAATTGGCCTGGGGTTCACTCGATTTTCTGCTGCACGCCATTGCCTTCTCCGACAAGGACCAACTCGACGGTCGTTACGTCGACACGACCGAGGACAACTTCATCAAGACCATGGTCGTGAGCTGTTATTCTTTCACGGCTCTTGCTCAGCGTGCGGAAAAGCTGATGACGAACGGCGGTTCGCTGCTCACGATGACGTATTACGGCGCCGAAAAATGGATGCCGCACTACAACGTGATGGGCCTCGCCAAAGCCGCCCTTGAATCGTCGGTGCGATATCTCGCGGCCGATCTCGGCAGCAAGAACATCCGTGTCAATGCGATATCGGCGGGACCGTTGAAAACGCTTGCCGCCTCCGGCATCGGCGACTTTCGCTATATACTGAAGTGGAATGAATACAACACACCGCTGCGGCGCAATCTCACCCTGGAAGAAGTCGGAAAAGCCGGTGTCTATTTCCTGTCTGATATGTCCAGCGGCGTGACCGGCGAAATCCACCACGTCGACGCCGGTTATCACATCGTTGGTATCAAGCATCCGGATGCGCCGGATATTGCCGTCGGCAAGACCGAGTGATGGCTGAGACGGCAAAGCCGCCACCGACGATTTATTATATCCGCCACGGAGAAACCGACTGGAACGTAACCGGCCGCTTACAGGGCCGTCATGACGTGCCGCTCAATGCGCGCGGCCGTACGCAGGCTGTCCATTGTGGCGAAATCCTGCGCGATTTATTCGCGCGCGATGGCCGCAATCCCGCCGATGTCGACTACGTGTCAAGCCCGCTTGGACGCGCCCGCGAAACGATGGAACTGATGCGTTCGCCGCTCGGTCTGCTGCCGGACGGCTACCGCCTGGAATCGCGACTCTCGGAAATTTCATTCGGCGACTGGGAAGGGTTCACGATCGCTCAATTGCATACGCGCGATCCTCAGCGGATTGCAATGCGCGAGCACGATAAATGGCATTTTGTGCCGCCTGGCGGCGAGAGTTACGAGGCCGTATCGGCGCGTATGCGCGAGTGGCATCAGACTCTTACGCGCGACACCGTAGCCGTTGCGCATGGCGGCACTGCACGCGGTCTCATTGCCCACCTTGGTATCGCCAAGCCGGCTGCCGCGCCTCTCATCGATATCGCGCAAGGCGTCGTCTACGTGTTCGAAGTAGACCGGCTTACGCGCTACACATGAGCAACGTTAGTTGAATAAAATGAAACGGCCGGACTTTGGATCCGGCCGTTCATGCGAGTACTAAAATTCGCGCTCGAAATCGGGCTTAGACCGCGACGCGATAGAGAATTTCGGACTTCTTCTCGTCTTTCTTGGTATCCTTCTTTTTCTTCTTCTTGGCGGACAGATCAGTCAGTCCGAGATCGGACTTCTTTTCGTCCTTCTTCATGCTGTCTTTCTTCTTTTTCTTCTTGGCGGAGAGATCGGTCAAGCCGAGGCTGGACTTCTTCTCGTCCTTCTTCATGCTGTCTTTCTTCTTTTTCTTCTTGGCGGATAGCTCGTCGCTTTTAACGATGCCATTGACGGCCGGGGCCGCGAACGCGGGCAGGCTCACCGAGGTGAGAAAGCCGAGCGCGACGGCGATAGCAGTGATCTTGCGCATAGTGTTTGTCCTCATGGATCGATGCACTTGTGGCGGGAGCTGACAGCGTTCCCTGTCGCGCGGGATTTTTTGACTCCGAGCTTCCCCCTAACCAGCATCGTATGAATAGCTGATCTCGAAACTAACGGTCAAATTAAAAATCGGAAAAGTTCTTATTTTTCCGTAGCTTAATGGGCATTCAGCTTCTCATTAACTTCTGTTCAGCGATGTGAACGTCTGTTCAGCGTACGCTGCGGCGGCGGCGAAGATGGACGTGAAGTCGAAGCACCAATTACTCACACGGTTACACATCTGCCGTTTAATTGACCGGCGCCGGAGCGCGCGTTACCAAACCGAGCAACCGCGGAACTGCCATGTCGTTCAATACTTTCGGCCATCTTTTCCGGTTTACCAGCTTCGGCGAGAGCCACGGGGCGGCTATCGGCTGCGTGGTGGACGGCTGCCCGCCGCGGATCCCGCTCAAGCAGGAGGATATCCAGCGCGAACTCGATCGACGGCGGCCGGGGCAATCGCGTTTCACCACGCAGAGGCAGGAGCCGGATGCGGTAAAAATAATGTCAGGTGTATTCACCGACGAGCGAAGCGGCGAACAGGTCACCACGGGGACGCCGATCATGCTCATGATCGAGAACGTCGATCAGCGCTCGAAGGACTACTCCGATATCAAGGATAAATACCGGCCCGGACATGCCGGATACACCTATGACGTCAAATATGGCATCCACGACTATCGCGGTGGTGGGCGCGCCTCAGCGCGGGAGACTGCTGCGCGCGTTGCCGCTGGTGCCATCGCGCGCAAGATAGTGCCGGGGCTTAACGTGCGCGGCGCATTGGTCCAGATGGGGCCGCACAAGATCGACCGGTCGCGGTGGGACTGGAACGAAGTCGGGAGGAATCCGTTTTTCTGCCCCGATGCAAAACAGGCCAAGTTCTTCGAGGAATACCTCGACGGTGTACGCAAGGCGGGCTCATCTTGCGGCGCTGTAATTGAAGTTCTCGCCGAGGGCATACCCGCGGGCCTCGGCGCACCGGTCTATGCCAAGCTCGACGGAGATCTCGCGTCTGCGCTGATGGGTATCAATGCGGTCAAGGGAGTAGAGATAGGCGACGGCTTTGCCACGGCGGCAATGAGCGGCGTCGAGAATGCCGACGAGATGCGCATGGGCAATGACGGCAAGCCTCTTTTTCTGTCAAACCATGCTGGTGGCATTCTTGGCGGCATATCGACCGGACAAGCAATTGTTGCTCGCTTCGCCGTAAAACCGACCTCGTCGATCTTGACACCGCGCAAAACCGTAGATCGGTATGGCCGCGATACTGAAGTTGTCACCAAAGGACGCCACGATCCCTGTGTGGGCATCCGTGCGGTACCGATCGGGGAGGCGATGGTGGCGTGCGTGCTGGCCGACCACTATCTGATGCACCGTGGCCAGGTCGGCGAGGGGGCGGCGTGGCCATTCAGACCTGGCGCGTAGATCCGCCTTCGAGGTAGAGCTTTGCTCGATAGCCACAGCCGCGTCGAAGCCGCAATCAAGGCCTTCGCCAATGGCGAAATCGTAGTCGTTACCGACGACGACGACCGCGAAAACGAGGGCGATCTCTTCATTGCGGCTTCGCATTGCACGCCCGACAAGATGGCGTTCATTATTCGCAATACGTCCGGAATCGTCTGCGCTCCACTCGGCGCCGATCAGGCGCGCCGGCTACACCTTGAGCTGATGGTGGCGGACAACGAGGCCCCGCTGGGCACTGCCTTTACCGTCTCGGTCGATGTCCGCCATGGTTTGACCACGGGCATTTCGGCGGAAGAGCGCTGCAACACCGTACGCGCGCTTGCCAATGGCAACAGTGGAGCCACTGATTTTGTGCGCCCTGGTCATGTTTTTCCGCTGGTCGCCCGCGAGGGTGGAGTGCTGATGCGTTCAGGCCATACCGAGGCTTGCGTCGATCTCTGCCGCCTGGCCTCACTCCCGCCGGTTGGCGTGCTTGCTGAGCTGATGAACGACAATGGCTCGGTCATGCGCGGCCCCGAAGTCGCGGCCTTTGCGCAAAAGCACAAATTGGCACAAGTCTCGATTGCTGAGCTTATTGCGTACCGACAGCGCAGTGACAAGCTGGTGGAACGGGTCGGCGAGTTCTCACTTTCTTCAGATATCGGCACGCTGCGCGGTTACGCCTATGTCACCCCGTTTGATCGGGTTCATCACATGGCTTTTGTCTATGGTGCAATCGGCGATGGCAAAGCCGTGTTGGCCAGACTGCATCGCGCCGACGTTATTGGTGACGTGTTCGGGGGCGCCAAATCGATCCGTGCCTCGCTTGCGCGTTTCAAGGCGGCTGGCCGGGGCGTTATCGTTTACCTGCGGGATGGCACTGCGGGGGTTCCGGTGGCCGAGATTCCGCACGGCGACACCGGCACCGATGCGGCCCGCTCGCGCCAGTGGCGTGAAATCGGGCTGGGCGCGCAGATTCTCAAGGACCTCGGAATTTCCTCGATTCGCCTGCTGACCTCGAGCAAGCGCACGTACGTGGGCCTTGGGGGCTTTGGTATCGAGATCGTGGCCACCGAGCCGATCGAGGGTTGAAGGCGGTCTTTTTTTCGCCCGTGCTGCGTGCCAGCATTCATGCATGGGGCGACCCTTTCGCACTCTGACTATCACCGCAGCCGTCGCAGCTTTAGGTTTTGCGCTGACAGCGTCCGCTGCCCCAACCATGCGGCAGCTTGCCGACACGCGCGCCAGCGCAATTCCCGTCGATGTAGAGCTCGTGATCGCGGTCGATGTCTCCTATTCGATGGATCCTGAAGAGCAGGCGCTGCAACGGGAAGGTTACATTCTCGCCCTCACTTCAAAAGAGTTCCTGCAGGCGTTGCATCAGGGCGTAAACGGCAAGATCGCAATCACCTATTTTGAATGGGCGGGTCAATTCGACCAGAAGGTCATTGTGCCGTGGCGATTGATAGACGGGCCGGAGGCGGCCGACGCCGTCGCCGCCGAAATCGCGCGCGCGCCATATCGGCGCGCCTCGCGCACGTCAATCTCTGGCGCGCTCCGCTTCGGCAAGCCACTGTTTGATGAGAGTGGCTATAAAGGCTTCCGCCGGGTGATCGATGTCTCCGGCGACGGCGCCAACAATGCCGGCCCCCTCGTTGTGCCGATGCGCGACGAGGTGCTGGCGGCGGGCATAACGATTAATGGCCTGCCAATCATGCTCAAGCGGCCTTACGTCGGCACGATGGATATCGAGGACCTCGACGTTTACTACGAAGACTGCGTGATTGGTGGCCCAGGTGCTTTTGTCGTCCCAATTCGCGAACGTGAAAAGTTCGTCGAGGCGACGCGCACCAAACTGGTCCTGGAGATAGCGGGGCGGCAGCCGGATGCAAAGGTGATACCGACCTCGTCACAGGCGCCGCGCATGTCATGCACCATTGGCGAGAAACTGTGGCAGGAGCGCTGGGGCGGGGGTATCGACTTTCAGTAATGCGGTCATCGCACGAATTTCCCCACGATCTCCACATGATGGGAATAGCGGAACTGATCGACCGGAACGACAGTTGCAAGATTGTAGCCGCCGCCGAGCAATATCTTGGAATCGCGTGCGAACGTTGCGGCGTTACAGGATACAGCGACTACAATCGGCACTGTACTTTTCGCGAGCTCACGCGCTTGCGCCTCGGCTCCCTGGCGCGGCGGGTCGAATACGACAGCATCAAAGGCTTTGAGCTCGCTCGCCATGAATGGACGCCGGAACAGGTCACGCCTTTGGGCCTCAAGCGGCTTTAATCCTGATGTTGTCGAGGCGGCGCGTTCCAAAGCCTTGATCATGGCGGCATCGCTATCGGCGGCGCTGACGCGTGCACGTTCGGCCAGCCGCAACGCAAATGTGCCGATGCCCGCAAACAGGTCACCGATCTGTTTGGCTTTGCCGATATGCTCGACGACAAGCCGCGCCAGCGTGTTCTCGCCCTCAACCGTGGCCTGCAGAAATGCCCCTGGCGGCAGCGGTACCTGCGCACGGCCCACTTGCAACAGTGGCTGCGCGCGCTGCGCAACCAGTTCGCCATGTCGGGCAAGACGAGCGAGATTGTGAGCTGCGGCGACGCGCGCCAGCGAGCTCAAGCGCTCGGCTGTGAGCGCGCCTGAGCCGCGCACGTCGACATCAAGTCCTGAATCGGTCGCGGTCGTTTGAATATCAAGCGGCTTGTCGGCGGGTTTGAGCGTATCGGCAATAGCCCAGGCAACCGGCAGTGAGCCGTCAAGACTGGGCGCCAAGATGGGACATTTGTCGATGGCGACGATGTGGTGGGCACGCGGTGCTGTGAAGCCGACCTCCAGGACGTCATGCGTGCCGCGCCGCGCGTGAAATACAGCGCGCCGGCGCCCCGCGCCATGCGCGTCGATCAGCTCACTAACCGGCGCGATCACATTTGCCTGCTCCATTGCCTGCACCACCAGCGATCGCTTCCAAAGGTGGTATTCGGCCAGCGACCAGTGCTGCAGCGCGCAGCCGCCGCAGGTTCCGAAATGCTTGCAGAAGGCTTCGGTACGTTCGTGGCTTGCCTTGTCGACATGCACCAGATGCCTGCGGTCAGGATGGCCGGAAACTGGTTCGACGGTGACCGTCTCGCCCGGCAACGTATACGGCACGTAGATCGGCCCTTCGGGCGTATCGGCGATGCCATCCCCGCGATGGCCGAGGCGGACAATATGAAACTGTTCAGTCACGCACCGCTCCGAGCAGGAATTCGGTATTACCGTCTCCGCCGACGATCGGTGAGGGGATTGTCTCGATCACGCGCCATCCGAGCGAGACGACAGATCTGGCGACATCACCGCAGACAGCCGCATGAACGGCTGGCTCGCGTACGATACCTTTCTTAGTGCCGCCTGCGCCAACTTCGTATTGTGGTTTAATGAGTGCAATGAGTTGGGCGGGGGTTTTGGCGAGCGTCATCGCGGATGCCAGGACCAGTTTGAGAGAAATAAAGCTGACATCGATAGTGATGAGATCAGGTAGCTCATCGAACCGGACAGGGGATACGCTGCGAATGTCCGTGGTTTCCAGCGAAACGACTTCGGGCCGGCCGCGCAATGTCTCATGCAACTGCCCGCGACCGACATCGACGGCATAGACGCGCCGCGCTCCGCGATTCAGCAAGACTTGCGTGAACCCGCCGGTAGATGAACCGACGTCAAGGCAAATGCGATTCTTCGGATCAAAGTGGAAATAATTGAGCGCCGCTGCAAGCTTGACGCCGCCGCGCGATACATAAGGATGTGCCGCGGTCGCCCGAAGTCGTGAGTCGGTTGGAATTTCCTCGGAGGCTTTGCTCACCACCCGTTCGTTGGCAGTGACGAGGCCCGCTTCGATTGCGGCCTGCGCCTTTGCGCGGCTTTCGAATATGCCGCGTTCGACCAGAAGGCGATCGGCGCGTTGTCGTGGGGCGTTCATGGCCAGAGCCATTACGGCACGCTGAAAGTTTGACCGCGGAACAAAATTTCACACACAATGGTTAGCAGCATTGGTCGCTCTGCAAAGTCCGATACGATTAATCTGTCTGAGGAGAAACAGTATGGCACGTAAATATTCGAAGGGTGCGTCGAAAGACGTTGAACGCGCAATGCGGAAGCGCAAAAAGGGAACACTCAGAAGCGGGCGCAGCGGCAAGAGGGTCACGAGCCGCAAGCAAGCAATAGCCATCGGGCTCTCGGAAGCCCGCAAAGAGGGTAAAAAGGTGCCGCGTAAGAAGAGACTATGACCGCGATCAGGCGAGCTTGACGGTCTCAGCGTTGACGTCCTTGCCCAAGGCCTCGAACACTTTGGCGACGATGGCGCGGGCGTCGAGGCCGGCCTGCGCATACATGGCGGCAGGCGTATCCTGATCGATGAACTGGTCCGGAAGAGTCATGCACCGTACACGCAGACCGTGATCGAGAAGACCCTGCTCGGCCAATGCTTGCATGACGTACGTCCCAAAACCGCCAATAGCTCCTTCCTCAATTGTGACCAGGATCTCATGCTCGCGCGCCAGGCGCGTCACCAGATCAACATCGAGAGGCTTGGCAAAACGCGCGTCGGCGATCGTAGTCGACAGCCCAAGTGCCGTTAGCTCCTTTGCAGCCTTAAGGCATTCGCCAAGTCGCGCGCCATATGACAGCAGCGCCACCTTGTGGCCTTCTTGTATAATTCGACCCTTGCCGACTTCGAGAGGTTTGCCTTCTGCGGGCATCGGTACACCGAGACCATCGCCGCGTGGATAACGCAGCGCGCTCGGTCGATCGTCGATCGCGACCGCCGTTGCGACCATATGCACCAGTTCGGCCTCGTCCGCCGCCGCCATGAGAACAAAGCCGGGAAGGCAGCCAAGATAGGTGACGTCGAATGCGCCGGCATGGGTCGGTCCATCGGCGCCGACAAGACCGGCGCGATCGATTGCAAAACGGACGGGCAAGCGCTGGATGGCGATGTCGTGCACCACCTGGTCATAGGCGCGTTGCAGGAAGGTCGAATAGATTGCGGCAAACGGCTTGAAGCCTTCGGTTGCAAGGCCGCCGGCAAAAGTTATTGCGTGTTGTTCGGCAATGCCGACATCGAAACTGCGATCAGGAAACTCTTTCGCGAAAAGGTCGACGCCGGTGCCAGACGGCATTGCTGCGGTGATAGCTACGATCTTTTCATCTTTGCGCGCTTCTTTAACCAAGCTTTCGCCGAACACTTTGGTGTATTGCGGCGCAAGAGATTTTGATTTCGCCTGCGCGCCGGTGGCGACATCGAATTTGACCACACCGTGATATTTGTCGGCGGAAGTTTCCGCCGGTGCGTAACCTTTACCTTTTTGCGTCACCACATGAACGAGGATTGGTCCCGCTTCGGCATCGCGCACGTTACGAAGCACCGGGAGCAAATGGTCAAGGTTGTGACCGTCGATCGGGCCCACATAATAGAATCCGAGTTCCTCGAACAACGTGCCGCCGGTCCAGAAGCCTCGTGCAAACTCTTCAGCGCGTCCGGCCTTTTCCTCGAAGAATTTCGGAAGGTGCCGTGCAAGCTGTTTTCCGATATCGCGTAGCGTGCGGTAGGTCTTGCCGGAGATCAGCCGAGCCAGATAAGCCGACATGGCACCGACGGGCGGTGCAATAGACATGTCATTGTCGTTGAGAATAACGATCAACCGTTCGCTACGCGCCCCGGCATTGTTCATGGCCTCGTAAGCCATACCCGCCGACATTGCTCCGTCGCCGATGACGGCAACAACGTTGTTTTTCTTTCCTTCGAGATCGCGCGCCACCGCCATGCCAAGGGCGGCCGATATCGACGTAGAGGAATGGGCAGCGCCGAACGGGTCGTATTCGCTCTCGGCGCGTTTTGTGAAGCCGGAAAGCCCGCCGCCCTGACGCAATGTGCGGATACGGTCGCGCCGGCCGGTAAGAATTTTGTGCGGATAGCTCTGGTGGCCGACATCCCAAATCAAGCGATCGGCCGGGGTGTCGAACACGTAATGTAGCGCTACCGTCAACTCGACGACACCGAGGCCTGCCCCGAGATGGCCGCCAGTCTTGGCGACCGCATCAATAGTCTCTGACCGCAGCTCATTGGCGACCTGCTTAAGCTGCTCGGGCGACAGATTCTTGAGATCGCGAGGGAAATGGATGCGGTCAAGCAGTTGCGTTCTGGAAACCTCGGACAAGAGCAACTCCAACAAACTTGGGCCAAAAGTGCCCCCAAAACCGGCACGGGCCAAGTGACTTACACCAAAATTGCCATTGCGGGCAATTCTACAAAAGATGCTTTTTTGCCGCCCGTACGCCATCAAACGCAGCGTAATCTCGCAAAATGGATCAATCTACGTCGAGCGGTTCGCTGCCGGTCGGTTTGCCGCTGGCATCAAGTGTAATTTTTTCCACGCGCGCCTCCGCTTGACGCAGCAGCTCCTCGCATCGCTTCTTCAGTGCCTCGCCGCGCTCGTAGATTGCGACCGATTCCTCTAGTGGAACCTTGCCCTCTTCCAGTCGTTTGACGATCGATTCCAGCTCTTCAATTGCCCGTTCGAAGGGCATCTTCTTGATGTCGGCGTTATTGTTTTCGGCCATGTCTTTGCCCGGCGATTCGTGAAGAGCAGCGTAAAATCAAGCATAGCGCGGATTTCTTAGCCGTGCATCAGCGCGGTGACGTGGGCGGCAACTGAACGCGACAAACCCTGTAGATCATAGCCGCCTTCCAACAATGAGACGACGCGCCCCTCGGCACTCGTATCGGCGACTTCCATCAGCTTTTTGGTCACCCAGGAATAGTCCGCCTCCACCAAATTCAAATTGGCGAGGGGATCGCGGGTGTGCGCGTCGAATCCGGCCGAGATGATCAGAATATCGGGTCTGAATTCGCGCAGGCGCGGGAGGATCACGGTCTCGAATGCCTCGCGGAATGCCTCGCCGCCGTCGCCCGCCGACAGCGGCGCATTGACGATGGTGTTGAATTCGCCACGTTCCCCGATTGCCCCGGTGCCGGGATAAAGAGGCATCTCGTGGGTGGAGCAGTACATGACGCTCTTATCCGACCAGAAAATATCTTGTGAGCCATTGCCATGGTGCACATCGAAATCGACAATTGCCGCCCGCTCGGCCCCATGCGCTTTCTGCGTATACCGTGCCGCAATCGCCGCATTGTTAAAGAGACAAAAGCCCATCGGCCGCGCTGTTTCAGTGTGGTGTCCCGGTGGCCGGGTAGCAACGAAGGCATTCGCCGCCTTGCCCGACATCACTTCGTCCACCGCCAGCTTGGCACCGCCGACGGCACGCAATGCCGCTTGGAAGCTGCCCGGCGACATCGCCGTATCGGCGTCAAGACGCACCAGGCCCTCCGAAGGGGAGGCGTCCCGGATCGCTTCGATGTAATCCATTGGATGGCAGAGCGCGATAATGTCCTCTGTACCAAGGGGAGCTTCAACACGTGCCAGTGATTGGAATTTTTCATCCTCCAATGCCTGCTCGATCGCGCGCAGCCGGTCCGGCCGTTCTGGATGGCCTGCGGGTGTGAGGTGGTTCAGGCAGGCGGGATGACTGAGGAGAAGAGTGGACATCGGCTAGACTTAAACGCTCACAGGCCCTCGTGGAAGTCCTTACCGCGATTTTGCGTCGAGACTGACGCCGTTCGGTGGCAGACTTGCGGCGGGTACGAAGAAATCCACTTGCAAAGGCTGGCCAGGATCGACTCGGTATTGGTCAAAATCTTTGATGCCTTCGCCGGCCAGAAAGGTATCGTCGATCAGGAAGTTCCCCGTAAAAGTTTTGGGTTTTTCGAAAATACGGCAGGCAGCCTCGGCCAGGATCTCGGGCTTGCGGGAGCGCCGCATCATAATGTCGCCGCCGAGGAGATTCTTGATTGCGGCGGTCGCGATTGTGGTGCGCGGCCACAGCGCATTGACTGCGACCTTCCCGCGCAACTCGCCTGCAAGTCCCAACACCACAAGGCTCATGCCGAATTTAGCCATCGAGTAACCGGTATGGGGTGCAAACCACTTCTCGGCCATATCGAGCGGCGGCGACAGCATCAAGATGTGCGGATTTTCCGCGCGCACGAGATACGGTATGGCAAATTTCGAGACCATGAAGGTGCCGCGGGCATTGATCTGCTGCATCAGGTCGTAGCGGCGCATGTCGGTCGCTGCGACTGACGTAAGTTGAATCGCGCTGGCATTGTTCACAACGATGTCGATGCCGCCGAATTTATCCGCGGTCTCATCAAGCGCTGCCTGCACGGCCGCGTCGTCGCGCACATCCACTGCGAGGGGCAGCGCGCGCCCGCCGGCCCTTGCAATTTCTGCCGCCGCAGTGTGAATGGTACCCTCAAGTTTTGGATGCGGCTCGACGGTCTTTGCTGCGATGGCGATATTGGCGCCCTCGGCAGCGGCCTTGAGTCCGATCGCGAGACCGATTCCGCGAGAGCCCCCGGTGATAAACAGGGTCTTGCCTTTAAGCGACATTGGCGCGAATGCTCCCCTCACTCGGCGAGTGCTGCTTGCCCGCTGGTAATGCTGTCTGCTCCCTCGGTAACACTGCGTTCGAGACCGGCCGCCTGAACCGCCAGGTTCTCGGCGAAAAAACGGGCGAGCGCAGTACGGCCTGTTCCGTCGCCGATGCGCAACGACGCAAGCGCTTCTTCGGCCAGCATGCAGCCTCCCGCCGCGTTACCGAACAGTCGTAAATAAGGCGCGGCGCCGGCGAATGCGGTGTCGGAAGATTTCTGCGTCAGTAACCAACGCGTTGCGCGTTCCAGGCTGTCGACTGCTTCGCCGAGACGGGCTGCAGTCTCGCCGAAGGCGGGTGCGTTGCTCGATTGAACTGACTTCACCGTACGTCGTAGCTCGTCGATGTAAAGCGCGACGGTCTTGCCGCCCTCCAGGGGAACTTTGCGCGCCACCAGGTCGAGAGCCTGAATGCCATTCGTGCCTTCGTAGATCGCGGCGATGCGAGCGTCCCGATAGTGCTGCGCCGCACCAGTTTCCTCAACGTAGCCCATGCCACCGTGCACTTGTACTCCGAGCGACGCCACCTCCGTCCCGATATCGGTCGAGAAGGCCTTGGCTACCGGCGTTAGCAAAGAGGCGCGCTCGTGCGCGCTTTTGCGTGCAGCTTCGCTCTTTCCCCGCAGCGAACGATCGATCGCAATTCCAGTCGCATAACAGATCGCGCGTGCCGCCCCGGTGAGCGCGCGCATGGTGAGTAACATGCGCTTGACGTCAGGATAGGCGATGATCGCACCCGCCAGGCCTTGCTTGCGCTCGCGCGCATAGGCCAGCGCCTGTTGGGTCGCGCGCTCGGCGATGCCCACGCCTTGCAATCCGACAGCAAGCCGCGCGCGGTTCATCATAGTGAACATGCAGGCCATGCCTTTGTGCTCCTCGCCAATGAGGAAACCCACGGCCCCGCCTTGGTCCCCGTAGACCATAGTGCAGGTGGGAGAGGCATGAATGCCGAGTTTGTGTTCGACGGAATGCGCGCGTACATCGTTGCGCGCGCCATCTCGCAACACCTTCGGTACCAGGAACAGTGAAATGCCTTTGGTGCCTGGTGGTGCATCGGGCAATCGTGCGAGAACGAAATGGATAATATTGTCAGTTAGATCATGCTCGCCGTAAGTAATGAAGATTTTCGATCCGGTGATGCGATAGTTGCCGTCAGCCGCACGCTCAGCCTTACTGCGCAGAGCCCCGACGTCGGATCCTGCTTGCGGCTCGGTGAGCTGCATGGTTCCCATCCATTCGCCGCTGATGAGCTTGCCGAGATACTCCTGCTTGAGCGCGGCGCTTCCGTACGCATGCAGGGCGTCGATCGCGGCCATGGTGAGCACGGGACCGATGCCGAAAGCCATCGAGGCTGAGTTCCACATTTCGATGCAGGCGGCATTGACGGCATGCGGGAGATCTTGGCCGCCCCAATCGGCCGGTGCGGCGAGGCCATTCCAGCCGGCCGCGGCCCAACTCGTGTAAGCGTCCCGCCAGCCCGGCGGCGTAGTGACGTTGCCGTCCTTGAATGGCGTACCGAACTTGTCGCCCACGCTATTCAGTGGTGCGATCACATCGCTGGCGAAGCGCCCAGCCTCCGACAGCACCGAATCGACGGTTTCCTCGTCGAGATCGCCATAGAGGCCTTCAGCCAGCGCGGTTTTTAGCCCGGCCGCGTGTTTCAGGCTGAAGGCGATATCGGTAACCGGAGCACGGTAGCTCATGCCCGGCTAATCTAACCCCAGCCCAAAGCCGGTCAACGCACGCTTTTTGCTCCGTATGTATATGAGACGGCGGACGTTGATCGGGGCAGTCCGCGCCGCTATGGTCCCGTCGCCGCGGGCAAAACGACCTTCACGCGGCTCTCCGGTACCTGTTGGGGCGTAGCCAAGTGGTAAGGCAGCGGATTTTGATTCCGCCATTCCCAGGTTCGAATCCTGGCGCCCCAGCCACGCAGTCCGGACTCTAGAGAATTTCGCCTTATTCTGGCAAAGAAGCCCGCCGTTCGCGGGCTTGCCGCACTACGGGCGAAGTCTCCGCGTCCCGAATTTGATATATTTTGGGCCGCTGTCCCGAAAGTCTCCGCCCAAGTTCGGCATAATTCCCAATTTTTGTAGAAGCGAGGCGGAGACTGGGTTCGATCGCACTGCGTGGCCGGGTTAGCCTTAAGAGAAGAGAGTGCCGGATGAAGGAAGCTATAGCCGAGAGGGTCTAGTCGGGCTGCCTTTTCAAATACTCCATCGCAGCTGTCGCCTCAGGAAGAAACGCCTTGTTGTACTCGTTGACCCATAGTTCGTTGTTCCTGATTGAGAAGGCTGCCGTCGAGGAGGTCACGGTGCGTGGGACAGGTTGCTGCCGCGTCAGGAAGCGGTGCTTGTTCGCGTCGGCCAGGTCCCACATCATCTTGGTCGCCGGGCATTCATCGAAAGCTTTCAGTCGATACTCAGCTGGAGTGGTGGATCCGGACAATCGCGAACGATCATTCTCAAGATAATAGGCAAAGCTCCATCCCACTTGGTTGTTGATCGCCTCTGCGAGATTGTTGGCGAGGCGCTCGTCCTTTGGGCCGGCTAGATAATTGTCAAGCGCCGGTTGCACTCTGGAGGCAAAGACCTCAGATGGTTTTGTGAGTGAGTCTGACATCATGCTACCCCGGGCAAGCATATCAGTTAGGGGGACACAGTCCGGCTGCTTGCATCCATATA
>Ga0187788_10000246_pt1 | contig 14998 bp, 17 predicted proteins | sample 1015_BV01_MP10_2_FD_133008 | JGI IMG/M metagenome (GOLD analysis project Ga0187788, IMG submission 133008) | Tropical peat soil microbial communities from peatlands in Department of Meta, Colombia - 1015_BV01_MP10_20_MG | ecosystem: Environmental > Terrestrial > Soil > Wetlands > Peat | place...
AAATCCAGGAAATGACAATCGCCTTCGTCCCAAAAATTCTAGCGATCTTCATTTCGTTGCTGATCGCACTGCCGTTTATGGCTGAAAGGATGCACGCTGAAATGTTGCGGATTGCCGCGCGCATCGTGAGCGGCTAGTCGCGGGCAGGGCCGATGCGGATCGATATTTCATTTCTACCGGCCCTCGCGACTGCTTTCATGCTGACCTTTGCCCGCGTCGGCGCCATGGTTATGCTGTTGCCCGGAGTTGGCGAATTGAGCGTGCCGTCCCGCGTCCGTCTGACGATCGCGCTGGCGCTCACCGCCATCCTGCTTCCGGCCCACCAGAAGGCCTATGCAGTCGATCTCAAGACTTTCGGGCCGGTGATCGTTTTGCTGTTTCAGGAACTGGTCGTTGGCGCGGTGCTCGGCCTGACCGCGCGATTGGCGATTTCAGCGCTGCAAATCACTGGTTCCGTTGTTGCCCAGCAGCTGGGTTTAGGCTTCGTCACCGCGGTCGATCCGACGCAGAACCAGCAGGGTCTTCTCGTCGGCAATTTTTTGAGCGTCCTCGGCATCGCGCTGGTATTTGCGACCGATTTGCACCACCTCGTCATTGCTGCAATGAATGACAGCTATACGATTTTCCAGCCCGGCGAGCTGCCGCTCATGGGCGACGCGGCGGAGCACGTGACGCGCGTCGTGGCAACCGCATTTCGCATCGGAATCCAGCTCTCCGCGCCGTTTCTGGTCTTTGGTCTGTTGTTCAATTTCGGGCTGGGTCTTTTGTCGCGGCTAATGCCGCAGATGCAGGTTTTTTTCATCGGCCTTCCGCTGTCGATCCTGCTCGGACTCGTGCTGCTCCTGTTGGTCGTTGGGGCGATGATGGGAACGTTCGTCGGTTATCTTGAAGGCGTCCTGACCGAACTTGCGCCGCACAGCTGAACGGGAGCGTGCATGGCGGAAGAAACTGGCGATACCGATAAAACAGAAGAACCGACCCAAAAGCGTCTTGAGGAAGCCCTCAAGCGCGGCGACGTGGTCAAAAGTCAAGAGGTCAACACCTGGTTTGTGATTGCCGGTGCCGCGCTCGTTTTGATGGCTTTTTCCGGATCGATGGGAAAAGATCTGACCACGACGATGCGGGGGCTTATCGCCAATTCCTACGATATCAGCGTCGATGGGCCTGCTTTGCCGCGGCTTTTTCAGAAAATCGGCAGCGAGATGATCGCCGCCGTGGCCATCCCCTTCCTGATCTTGTTGCTGGCTGCGCTGGGCGGCAACATTATCCAGCACCGTCTCGTATGGACCTTTGAAGCGCTCGCGCCGAAGTATTCCAAAATATCGCCGGCGGCTGGATTCAAGCGGCTGTTTTCCAAGCAGGCATTAGCCAATCTTGGCAAGGGACTCATCAAGCTTTTGCTGGTCGGCAGCGTCCTCACCGCGCTGATGTGGCCGGAGCGCGGGCGGCTCGAGGCGCTCACGCGCAGTGATCCGTCTGTCATCATGCCGCTTTGCCTGTCCCTGACGCTCAAGCTGCTTGGATCGGTTGTGGCAATGCTCGCGGTGGTGGCTGCCGCCGATTACCTCTTCCAGTACCGGCAATGGTACGAGCGCCAAAAAATGTCGCTGCGGGAATTGAAAGAAGAATTCAAGCAGACCGAAGGCGATCCGGCCATCAAAGGCAGGATGAAGCAGGTGCGCCAGATCCGCATGCGTCGGCGCATGATGGCTGCGGTCCCGAAAGCCACGGTGGTCATCACAAACCCGACCCATTACGCAGTCGCACTCGAATACGAACGGGGAATGGATGCACCGATTTGCGTGGCAAAGGGCGTTGATTCGATCGCGCTGAAAATCAGGGAGGTTGCCGGCAAGCACTCGGTTCCGATCGTCGAGAATCCGCCGCTGGCCCGCGCGCTTCACGCCACGGTCCAAATTGACCAGCAAATCCCGCCCGAGCACTATAAGGCCGTCGCCGAAGTCATTGGCTACGTCATGCGGCTTCGCCGCATGATGTCGGCCAGGCGATGACGAGGACAACTATCCAATGGCCGGAATTCTCCGAGGCCGGCACTTGCGCCGATAGGGCGCCTTAAGGCACTCAGGGTCTATGGCAAGTCACGATCCGGCAGCGCCGACGCAAGCGCGCGACCGTGCCGAAGGGCACGAACGCAAGGCCTTTGACAAAAGCCAGGATGCGCCCGCCGGGTCGATCAGCAAGGTGCTGGTGGTGGCGGCGGTCCTGGTTGGGGCTGCTGGTGGCCTCATCTATGTCGGCCGCGATTATGTCGAAGCCTACGTCCTGACATTGCTGGCCGTCCTGGGGACCATCGGGGTCTTCGCCCTGTTCGCGACGGCAGCGGGGATCATGAAGTTCGCAGGCCGGGAGCAGGGTAACCCATTGCTCAAAGCCGTCGTTGACAGCGCCTTCGACGGTATTGTCGTCACGGACGAGTCGGGCCGCGTGCTCTATGCGAACGCAACCTACCTCGATCTCATTGGTGTAACTGATTTCAATGATGTGCGGCCCATCGAACGGGTCTTCATTGGCGATCCCGACGTTTCCGAATCGATCTACCGCCTTCTCAAGGCCGCGCGAGAAGGCCGCCGGCTGCAAGAGGAGGTTCGAGTGACCGGCACGGCCGGCGAGAGCGGCCGTTGGCTCCGCATGCGCGTGCGGCCGCTCGGCGAAAGCCGGCGTGATGCACGGCTGACAGTGTGGTCGATCGCCGACGTCACGCGCGACCGCGAGCGGCAGGAAAATGTGTTCCAGGAGCTGCAGCACGCCATCGACTATCTCGATCATGCGCCAGCCGGCTTTTTCTCTGTCGATGCCGCAGGCGACATCGTTTATCTGAATGCAACTCTTGCGGTCTGGCTTGATCATGACCTCGCGCAAGTGGGCGCCGGATCGCTCAAGCTCGGCGATATCGTCGCGGGCGAAGGTGCCGCGCTTCTGACAACATTCAGTGCGGCTCCGGGCGAAGTGAAGACGGAAGTTTTTGACCTCGACCTCAAGACGCGGGGCGGCAAACCGATCCCGGTGCGCTTGTTTCACAAGGTCGCGTTCGGTGCCGACGGGACGCCGGGCACCTCGCGCACGCTTGTTCTCAATCGTGCAAAAGACGAAGCCGGCGATCCGCAACGCGCCGCGGAAGTACGATTCATGCGTTTCTTCCAGAACACGCCAATGGCGATTGCCACGGTCGACAGAACCGGCCGCATCGCGCGCAGCAATGCCCGCTTCGCCAGCGCCTTCGAGGGATTGCTCAAAAGCAAAGACCGCTCGATCCTTTCAGTTATCGCCGAGCGCGATCGACCAGTGCTTGAAGCTGCAATTCGAAAGGCCGCGGAAGGACAGAGCGATATTGCACCGGTCGAGGCGCCGTTGACCGGAAGTGCGGACCGTTGGGCCAACTTCTTTGTCATCGCTGTCGAGGAGGAAGATCGCGATGGCGAAGCCGCAATCGTCTACGCACTGGAGACCACCGCGCAACGCACGCTTGAAAACCGCGTCCAGCAGCAACAAAAAATGGAGTCCGTCGGTCAGCTGGCGGGCGGTATTGCCCACGATTTCAACAATGTTCTCTCTGCCATCATGATGGCGACCGACTTTTTGTTGAACGCGCACAAGCCGACAGATCCGTCCTTCAAGGACATCATGCAGATCAAGCAAAATGCCAATCGCGCGGCCGCGCTCGTGCGGCAGCTATTGGCGTTCTCGCGCAAGCAGACTTTGCGTCCGCAAGTGCTCGATCTCGCGGAAACCTTGAGCGACCTCGGCATGCTGCTCAAGCGATTGATCGGCGAAAAAGTTTCGCTGGACATCGTGCATGGACGCGACCTTTGGCCGGTGAAAGTCGACATTTCGCAGTTCGAACAGGTAATCGTGAACCTGGCGGTCAATGCCCGCGACGCAATGCCAAATGGCGGCAGACTCACTGTCCGGACCAGCAATGTTTCGGCCGAAGAATGCGCCAAATTCTCATACAAGGGCATGCCCAAGGCGAACTACGTTCTGGTCGAAGTGAGCGACGCGGGGACGGGCATTCCCGCCGACATCATCGACAAGATCTTCGAGCCGTTTTTCACGACCAAGGACGTCGGCAAAGGAACCGGGCTTGGTCTTTCCACTGTGTATGGAATTGTGAAACAGACCGGCGGGTTTATCTACGCAGACTCCGAACCGGGGCGGACGTCCTTTCGCATTTTCCTTCCGCGCTATATTCCGGGGGCCGAAGAGACACTCGCGCAAATTCCCGCGGCGGACGCGCCAGCAATTGCCGGTGCCCTGTCTGCCGCCGACACCATGGCTCGTGCTGCCACTGCCGACCTGACCGGGCAGGGCACGATCCTGCTTGTAGAAGACGAGGAAGGACTACGCGCGCTGAACGCGCGTGGACTGACTTCGCGAGGATACACAGTGCTGGAAGCCGGGAATGGCGTCGAAGCAATCGAGGCTTTTGACAAACACGGCCACGTCGATCTGGTGGTTTCGGACGTGGTGATGCCTGAGATGGATGGGCCGACGCTGCTCAAGGAGCTGCGCCGGCGCGATCCAGACGTGAAGATTATTTTCGTTTCCGGTTATGCGGAGGAAGCCTTTAGCAAGAACCTTCCGGACCAGGAACAGTACGCGTTCCTGGCCAAGCCATTTACGCTGAAGCAACTGGTTGCCGAAGTGAAGAAGACGTTGGTGAAGTGAGCCGGGGCTAGACGCGACCCGTCAACGCCAGGACCAACACCACAATCAGCACCACGCCGAGAATCCCGGAGGGGCCGTAGCCCCAACCCGAGCTGTAGCCCCAGCGCGGGAATGCGCCGATCAGCGCGAGGATCAGCAGGATTACGAGAATTGTACCGAGCATTTTGCGCCCCATGAGTTGGAGTTACGGCCGATGCCCGGCCGCATTAATCGCCGACAAGCGTTCGGCGAAATAACGGTTTGAGGGTCGCTTGGTTCCGCGTGCCCGCGCCTTGTGCAAACCGATCAGCGATTAACGGCAGGACGAAGAGAGGCGCGTTTTGTCGAACACGATCAACGGCTGACGGCAAACAAAGCTGCCCGAATTAAACTGCGCCGGCGGCGCCTGAAAATAATCACGCTCCCGTACCGGGCCGGTTGAACCGATTGTGATGTCCCTGGCGTTAAGAGCAATCGTCGGCCGCGCGCGTTCGACAGGCGCGGGTTTTGCCGCCGCGACCGTTCCGAGAGCGCAAAGCAACGCTATGGCGGTCAGGCTTTTCATTGGCCGATGTCCTTGATTGCCATTGCCGCATTAACAAACAAAAGGGAGGTGCCGCCTGTTCCGGATGCCTCGTCATATCTGCGTGAGCGGAAAAAGTTGCGGGGATCAAATCCATTGCCGCGTCGATGGGGCGCATATGCGCCCCTTACAAATGGTTCCGCGGATACATATTGTGTTGCCTCGAACCAGCCGGGGAGGACACTGATGATTGCCCGCCGTTTAATGGTTGTGATGGCCGCGATCGCGACCGTATTGGTGCTCTTTGTGGCCGATGCAAACGCGCGCGCCGGCGGCGGTTTCTCCGGGGGAAGTCGGGGGATGCGAACGTTCTCCGCGCCGCCTGTGACGCGAACGGCACCGAATACAGCCAGCCCGATTCAACGCAGTGTGACGCAACCCGGAGGCGCGGGGACAATCGGCCAGGCATCACGGCCAGGCCTGTTCGGTGGCGGCCTTTTCGGCGGGCTGGCGGCCGGCTTCCTCGGTGCGGGTCTTTTCGGGCTCTTGTTCGGGCATGGTTTCTTTGGCGGCATGGCCGGCTTCGCGTCGATCCTTGGCCTGATGTTGCAAATCGTCCTCGTGGTGATCATCGCGCGGCTGTTGTTTTCCTGGTGGCAGCGCCGTCATGAACCGGCCTATGCGGCTGCGCATCCCGCGACTGGGCATGCCTATAGCGGCCTCGGCGGCGTGTTCGCCGCCAATGCGCCCGCAGGCGAACCGCTCACGATCGGTAAATCGGACTACGACGCTTTCGAACGCTTGCTTGGCGATGTGCAGGCCGCATATTCCGCCGAAGATCTCAATGCTCTGCGCGTGAAAGTGACGCCGGAAATGCTTTCTTATTTTTCCGAACAGCTTTCCGAGAACGCGAGTCGCGGTGTCATCAACAAGATCGACAGTGTGAAGCTCGAGCAGGGTGATCTTGCAGAAGCCTGGCGCGAAGGCGGGGTCGATTATGCGACCGTAGCCATGCGGTTTTCTCTCGTCGATCAAATGGTCGACCGAACGAGCGGACGCACCGTCGAAGGCGGTACGCCGAGCGAAGTCACAGAGCTATGGACGTTCATGCGCGCTCGTGGCGGTAGCTGGCTGCTGTCGGCGATACAGCAGGCTCGATAGCTTCCGATCAGCCGCCGCTTGCGGCCGGCTCGGCCTTTTTGGCTGTGGCTTCATCGCTTGCGTCACTTTTCGGCGCACGTGTCGCCCGTACCCGCTCATCGAGCCACGTTTCAAATTTTACGCCAACCTGCTGGGGCTTGCGCCATATCACGCGGCATTGGCGCCGCGCCGCGCCGTTGCCCGCCAGCAACAACAGAAAATTTTCGGGAATTGTTTCTGAATCATGGACATTGATGCGGGCGCCCCTGTCCGATACGTCCGACAGTGCGCAGTCGCACAGCTCGCCATTGTCGAGCACCAGCCGCGCGTCGACACGCATCCGGTGACGCCTTGCTTTCCGTTTGTCTCCGCGCATGTTTTCCCGCCACGGCCCCCAGGCCGGCGCCCGCCTTTTCACAATCTGTTAAGGCTCTCGCCAAGGCCGGCTGCAACAGTAACGAGTTGCTGTTACGAATTCATAAAACGTTATCTGACACCGGTGATGGCGCGCTGAGCCGTTGACGTTGCAGCGAAATCCGTCTATGTCGCCGCCCGCAACCTGGTTTTCGGCCTCACCTTGCTGCCACGCTCCCGGTTTTGGGCTGCGCCTCAAGTGAAATCCAAAACTTGGCTTGTGACCGCCAACGCGATGAGCGCGTGGGGCGTTCAACAGGAAGCGTGAAAGGAAATCTTGATGCCTGTCGGAACTGTGAAATTTTTTAATACCCAAAAAGGCTACGGCTTTATCCAACCGGATGATGGCTCGAAGGATGTGTTCGTGCACATCACGGCAGTGGAGCGCGCAGGATTGCGCTCGCTGAATGAGGGCCAGAAGGTCAGCTTCGAAATCGTAACCGAGCGCGGCAAGCAGGCCGCCGGCAATTTGCAGCCGGTCTGATATTCCACGACCGATTATCCTGAAGCCCGGCGGCGACGCCGGGCTTTTTTATTTGCGCCGGGCTAGACTGTCATACCACAGGCAGAGCACTGCGTATTCAGGGAGGTTTGAGATGGACATCATTGCATGCGGATCACGGCCTTCGCGCCGCATGGGCGCGCCCAGTTTCACCGGGACGGTGTGGCAAGACCCCATCATCCAGGCGCCGGATCCCGCCCGCATTCGCTCGGCCTGGGTTCGTTTCGAGCCGGGCGCCCGGACAGCCTGGCATACTCATCCGCTCGGGCAGACACTCTGCATTACATCCGGTATCGGCCGCGTGCAAACCTGGGGCGGTCCTGTGCGTGAAGTCCGCGCTGGCGATACCGTCTGGATTCCGCCCGGCGAGAAGCATTGGCACGGGGCGACGGCCGAGCACGGCATGGAACACCTCGCAATGCAGGAAGCGCAGGCCGGCGAACATGTGACCTGGCTCGAGCCGGTGACGGACGCGCAATATTCCGGGAAACCCGGCTGAGTTGCGCGATCAACGACGCGTGAACACGGAATAGCGCATCGGCACCGGTGTTGCCCCTCCCGATGGCGAGGCGACGGGCCTCGTCAATGCCGGGAGGTAAAAGGATGACGGTTGTGCGAATTGGCGCGCCGGTTGCGGCGTGCATTGCGTTGTTGTGTGTTGCACCCGTGTCGGCGCAACAGGCGAATATGACATTCTTTGTAACAAGCGTTGGTCTGGGCAAAGGCGCGGACCTTGGTGGTCTAGCCGGTGCCGACAAGCACTGCCAGGAGCTGGCGCAATCGGCGGGGGCGGGTGCCAAGACCTGGCACGCCTATCTGTCCACGCAAGGCGCCGGCGCCGTGAACGCGCGCGATCGTATCGGCAAAGGTCCCTGGATGAATGCCAAAGGCGTGGTGGTCGCCACGAGTGTCGATGATCTGCACAGCGCCAACAACAAGCTCAGCAAGCAAAACAATCTTTCGGAGAAGGGCGACGTGATCAACGGCCGCGGCGACAAGCCAAACCCGCATGACATTTTGACCGGCTCGACCTCAGACGGTAAAGCTTTTCCCGCCGACAAGGACATGACCTGCAAGAACTACACGAGCAGCATGCAGGGTTCGGTCATGCTTGGCCACAATGACCGGCAGGGTACGACTGACGATGAAGCGGGCAGGTCGTGGAATTCCTCGCATCCATCGCGAGGTTCTGAAGGCGGGTGCTCGCAAGCTGGCCTTGTCAGCACGGGCGGTGCTGGATTGCTGTACTGCTTTGCAGTCAACTGATTGAGTTAGATTCGAAGGGTTCAAGCACGGGCAACTTATGTTGCCCGTGCTTTTTGCTGGCTGGCTGGTTTTGAAAAAAACTCGGCCATGGTCTTGCAGTCGGCGTCGAAGGCGCGCCAAGCTCGCAGTCTCTCGGAACGTCTGCCGCATTGGAGTGATCGATGCGCTATCAGCTGTTCTACTGGCCGGAGATCCAGGGCCGCGGTGAATTCGTCCGGCTCGCGCTTGAGGATGCCGGCGCCTCCTATGACGATGTGGCGCGCAAGTCCGGCGGCATGAACCGTATGCTCGCGATGATGGATGGGGGACGCGACAAGCGTCCGCCATTTGCGCCACCGTTTCTGAAGGCGGGCAAACTGGTGATCGCGCAGGTCGCCAATATTCTGTTTTACCTCGGACCGCGCCTGAAACTCGCGCCGCGCGATGAAGCGAGCCGTCTCTGGCTGCACCAGCTGCAGCTTACGGTGACCGACTTCGTGAAGGAGATTCACGACACCCACCATCCCGTCGGTTCAGGGCTCTACTATGAAGACCAGAAACCGGAGGCCAAGCGCTATGCCGATGGTTTTCTCGACGAACGGGCGCGGAAATATCTCGGCTACTTCGAGACCATTTTGAAAAAGAGCGGCGGCCCTTATCTTCTTGGCCGCAAGGTGACTTATGCCGATCTGTCGATGTTTCAGCTGATCGAAGGGCTTCGTTACGCGTTTCCGAAATCGAGCAAAGGCATTGAGCACAAGATACCGGGCATCGTCGATATTCGGAACCGGGTCGCGCAACGGACCGGCATCAAGGAATATCTTGCCTCCGAGCGGCGTATTCCATTCAACGAGTCCGGGATATTCCGGCACTACCCGGAGCTGGACGGGTAGGTGGTGCCAAGAGCAAATTCAGCGTCATGCCCGGGCTTGGCCCGGGCATTCATGATGTATTGCACCATGTAAAATCAAACAGCCGGCACGAGCGGACACGCCTCATGGATTGCCGGGTCAAGTTTACAGCCGGGCCGGCCAGCGGCCGGACCCGGTTGCCCGGCAATGACTACCGAGAGTCTTAAGAATTTACCCCCGCGCTTCAAGCATCTTGCCACCTGCGGTCACCGGCTTTGCCGAAACCAGAGTGAAGGCGATGACGCACGGCTTGTCGCCCATGTTGATCCAGTTGTGGATGGTGCCGCGCTGCACGAGCACATCGCCGGCCTGCAGATGCACAATCGTGCCATCAAGGTCCATGTCGATCTCGCCCGACATCACAACGGCGTAGTCGATCGAATCGGTGCGGTGATTGCGCGGGGCGACGCCCGGCCCAAAACTCACGATGCGAAATACGGTTCCGCCCGGAATAGTCGTGCCGATCTTCTTTCCCGACGGATCCGCGTTGCCATCGTTGTTTACCGGAAATTCGTCGCTCGACCAGATCACACTGTAGAATGCACCTGGGCGTTGTGAGACGATGTTCTTCACAGTCTCATCGATCAGCACTTTGGCGCGGCCCCGATCGTCATGGCCGGTGACAACGCGTCGGATATTCAAACTCATCGATTTCACTCCCTCGGAACCGATCATGAATGGCGCTGGTCTAGTCGACGGCCAGCGGTTTTTTCCCCGTTTCGTGCCAGAGCAGGAACAGTCCGGAGCCGACCACGATGGCGGAGCCACCGAGCAGGGCGAATGTCGGCACATCGCCCCAGAATACGAAACCGAGTGCGGCCGACCATACCAGCGAAAAATAGTAGAACGGGCCCACCGCCGAAGGTGGCGCCAACGACAAAGCGCGGGTCCACCAATATTGACCAACCCCGTTGATAAGCCCGTTGCCGATCATGGCCAGCGCATCAGTTGATGTCGGCGCGGTGAAGAAGAACGGCAGAGCCAGCCCGAAAAACAGCGTCAGAAAGATCATCTGATACATGGTGAGCGTTTCGGCTGACTCGGTCGAAGTCATGCCGCGCACGGCCGCGGTAACGCTGCCGAACAGCACTGCATTGGCGAGCGCAAACAGCGCACCCGTGCGAAAGCTGTCGGCGCCCGGCGCTGCGACAAGCACAACGCCGAGGAATCCTACGACCAGCGCGCAACCGCGCGCGGCACCGATTTTTTCCTTGAGCCACAGTGCGGCAAACAGTGTTGCAAATAGCGGCGATGAGAAGTTGATGGCAACCGCGCCCGCCAGCGGCATCAAGCCAAACGCAATGATGATGAGGCTCTGGGCGGTCGCTTGCGTTGCACTGCGACCGAAATGGTCGCGCAAGCGTTTCGTGTGCAGCACCGCGAGGCCGATGCTCGGCAAAATGAGCACTGCACAGGTTACCAGCGAGGCGATCGCCCGGAAGAAGAGCACTTCAACGAAGGAATAGTTTGCAACCTGCCATTTCGACACCGCGCTGGAGACGGCGAACATGACCGTTGCGCCCAGCATGAACAATATGCCGAGCGGGACACGGTCCGCGCGCATGCTCGCGCGTTGCTCAAGATTTTCGGAGGTCAAGGAGGGCCCCGGCGGATTGCTGCGTTTGCCTAGCACGGGCAAATATCGGCGGGCAGGGGCAAAAATGAATGGGAGGATTGCTAGCGGAGGCCGGCGGGCCGGCGCGGCCGATGTTATTTGGCCCGGCGCCGCCTGCGCTCTCGGGCAAGGCGGACCGCCCGGCGCTTGTTTAAGGCGCGCATCTCCCGCTGCTTGCGGGCGCGCCGGCGGCGGCAACGGGTGCACTGGCAGCGCGAGCGCCCGATGACGTACTTGAGATAGTCGGTGCCGTAGTCGTAGGTGATTTCCTCGTCCGGCTTGATGTTGCGTAACGCGCGGATGAACACGCGTCCACCATAGGTGTAGGTCTCTGAATTCGGATTGCAGGAATGATTGGCGTATCGCGCGACATTGCTGCGCGGCGTGCCGTCGATGGTGACGCGGGGGTTGATCTCGTAAAGGTAGCGATTACCGCGCCGTTCAAGCCTCCCGGCCTCTTCGGCGCTGACACGCGGCCCTTTGTATTCAGCGATTTTCTCGCGTTTCTTGATGGGCCTGATTGCGAACAAGCCGAGGCCGGTAAACGAGCGGCCAACGCGGAATGATCTTCGGGGCATTGATGAACTGACAATGAGGGAGGAATGCGTTGCGGATGACAGATGAAATGCCGCGCGTCAACGCCGTTTTCGCATACGTCGTCGGGCAGAATGGGCACGCGCGCCGGCGATAGGACTATAAGCAACCCGGCGGCGCGTTCGATTTAGTGCAAATACTGTCCGGCCCACGCGAGGAACGCATTGAACTGATCCGGATAGAGCAGGAAATAAATTATGAGCGCGACGGGAGCCAGCATGAACATGAAGTCTCGCATAGGATCGCCCTGCGCGAAGACGCGTTGAGTCGACGTTGATATTGTCGATGCCATCCACCTGGTCACGTCAATAACGCCCGCGTAAAAAAATTGATCCAGGCACAACTCTTTGCCGGTAATTAGATGCTTGCGTCCAAGGAGCGGTTCACGATGGCCGGCAAAAGTTCCGTGCGCCTCGGGAACCTGTGGCTTTGCAAACACGCATCTGGAAATTCATACAAAGCGATCACTGAATTTGTTTCCGCGGTGCCGGGTCCGGCATAAAGTTCTCATCGGGACGTCTGTGCATCAATTTTTGGGGATGGACCGACGATGCCGGCAAGCGCGACCCTCCATGCCGTCAGCCGAAACTGACTGGCAACCGCGCGCGACCCGGATTGAACGATAAGCGCTGCGAAGTCGACGAATCGGTCACTGGGGTAACTTGAGGTCGCCTGGGGTTGGCGGCCTCTTTGTTTCCCGGACGGGCGGGGAATGGCGCGGCGCGCGGGAACCTCATAAAAACAAGGCGAGTCGATTTGGCCGGACGCTGAGGGGGGTGGGCCGTGCTCGCAGGCTCGGGGAGAGCCGCTATCGTGGCGTGCGCCGTTGCGGCTGCCGCAACATGGTCCAGCCACGCCCGCGCGGCCGGCGCGGCCTATGCCGTCGACACAGCCGACGTCAGCGAGCCAGGAGCCTGCAAGGTCGAATCGTGGATGTCGGCCGCGGATAACCACGATTTTTTTGCAGCCACCACGCCGACCTGCGTGGTCAATATGTTTCGTCCGGTGGAGCTGAGCACGCAGCTCTCCCGTGCGCGCGCCGACGGGGACTGGTCGAGCAGCGCCATTCCGAAATTCAAAACCAACCTGGTGCCGACCGCGATCGGCAGCTGGGGCATCGCGGTCTCTGGGGCGACCGCTTATGACTTTGGCACGCAGCAGAACACAGCGCTCTTTGCCACTATTCCGGCGACGCTGCGGCTGTCGAACGTTGTTCGCATCAATCTCAATGGCGGCTGGGAATGGGATCGCATCGCCGACCGGCATTATCTCACCTACGGCGCCGGCGTGGATTGGCGCACGCCGGACAATGTCTGGACGCTCACCGCGGAGGTTTTCGGCCAGTTCGGCGCGCGGCAGGACCCCATCGGCGTGACCGAGCCGCGCTTTCAGGTCGGATTGCGCTGGCGACCGATCGATGACTTCAACATCGACCTGATTTATGGCCGCAATATCTATGGCGAAAACGCCAACTGGATCACGCTCGCGACGGTCGTGCGATTCCACGTCGGGAAGTAACGCAAGAGCTTGAAGCCACGTCGTTCCCGTTTCAGGATGGCCCATGTCTCCGCACCAGGAACGCTGGCCCGAACTGTCTTATTCGGCGTGGAAGGATACGCGCGACACGCTGCATCTGTGGACGCAGGCCGTCGGCAAAATCCGTCTGGCACTTGCGCCCTGGCTCAATCATTCGTGGCATGTCGCGCTCTATGTCTCGGCGCGCGGGCTGACAACCTCGCCAATCCGGTGGCAAGGCGGCAGCTTTGCGATCGATTTCGATTTCATCGATCACGTGTTGTGGGTGCGCACCAGTGGCGGGCAATTCCGTCAGGTCATGCTCAGGCCGATGAGCGTCGCGGAATTCTACGCGGCGCTGATGATTGCGCTGCGTGAACTTGGCATTGCTGTGCGCATCAGCACCATGCCGTGCGAGATTGCCGATTGCATTCCGTTCGAGCGGGACACGGTACACGCAGCCTATGATGCGGACTTTGCCAATCGCTTCTGGCGCGTGTTGCTCGCGTCACGCGAAGTCTTTGCGCATTTCCGCACCGGCTTTCTCGGCAAGGCAAGCCCGGTGCATTTCTTCTGGGGCAGTTTCGATCTGGCGGTGACGCGTTTTTCCGGCCGCCTCGCGCCGCGCCATCCCGGCGGCGTGCCGCATCTGCCGAATTCCGTCGCACAGGAGGCCTATTCGCACGAGGTTTCGAGCGCCGGATTCTGGCCTGGCGGCGGTGGTCCGATCGATTATGCGGCTTTCTATTCCTACGCCTATCCGGCGCCGGATGGCTTCGCGGCGGCGAAGGTGAAACCGGCGGAGGCTTCGTTCAGCAAGGAACTGGGCGAATTCCTGTTGCCCTACGATGCTGTCCGCACCGCGCGCGATCCTGACGCGACGCTGATGGAATTCCTCCAAAGCACCTACGAGGCCGCGGCAAATCTGGCGAAATGGGATCGCAAGGCGCTGGAGTGCGGGATCGGGCAGGCCGGCAAGGTGAGGGCGCTGTAGCAGGCGCGTCACGTGTCTCCTGGCCCGCTATCGCACCCTGCAAATACTTCTGATAGTCCTCTTTTTCTGTAGAACAGAGATTTACGCCCATGAACGCTCCCGTCACGCCCCCGACAGTCCCGCCGTACCACCACACGCCGCTGTTCCCGCTCGGCCCTGACAAGACGCCCTATCGCAAGCTCGATATCGGCGGCGTCACGGTCGAGAAGGTGATGGGCAAGGACATGCTGGTGGTCAGCCACGAGGCGCTGCGCGCGCTTTCGGAGGCCGCGTTCACCGATATCAATCATCTGCTGCGCCCGGCGCACCTGAAGCAGCTGCGCAAGATCCTCGACGATCCGGAAGCCTCCGATAACGACAAGTTCGTCGCCTACGATTTTCTGAAGAACGCGAACATCGCCGCCGGCGGCGTGCTGCCGATGTGCCAGGACACGGGCACCGCGATCATCATGGGCAAGAAGGGCCGCATGGTGTTCACTGCCGGCGACGACGAGGCCGCGCTCGCGGAAGGCGCGCGCGATGCGTATCTCAAGCGCAACTTGCGCTATTCACAACTGGCGCCGATCTCCATGTTCGAGGAGAAGAACACGAAATCGAACATGCCGGCGCAGGTCGAGATCTATTCGGAAGGCGAGGACGCCTACAAGTTGCTTTTCATCGCCAAAGGCGGCGGCTCGGCCAACAAGGCGTTCCTGTTCCAGGCGACGCCGTCGATTTTGACGCATGACCGCATGCTGGCCTTCCTGAAAGAGAAGGTGCTCACGCTCGGCACTGCCGCGTGCCCGCCTTATCATCTGGCGATCGTCATTGGTGGCACCTCGGCCGAGCTGACGATGAAAACCGTCAAGCTTGCCTCCACCAAATATCTCGACGAGCTGCC
>Ga0187788_10000247_pt1 | contig 14984 bp, 15 predicted proteins | sample 1015_BV01_MP10_2_FD_133008 | JGI IMG/M metagenome (GOLD analysis project Ga0187788, IMG submission 133008) | Tropical peat soil microbial communities from peatlands in Department of Meta, Colombia - 1015_BV01_MP10_20_MG | ecosystem: Environmental > Terrestrial > Soil > Wetlands > Peat | place...
CGGGACGGTCGGGACGGTCGGGACGGTCGGTGGGGGACGGTCAGCCGAACAGCGGCTGCCACGACAGCAGCCCGCCGATCGACGGCCGCGGCGCGGGCCAGTAGTCCGGCCCGCCGCCGTCCGACGCCGCCGACAGCGCGGAGACGGTGAGCAGCACCAGGACACCCAGCAGCACCAGGGCACCCACCCGGTTGCGTCCCGCCCGGCGGATGATCACCCTCGAGCCGCGCCGCACCGATCCGCCGCCCGGCCCCCACCAGGCCACGACGAGCAGCGTGGCCATGCCGCCGGCCAGCGCCGGGGCAGACCCCGGGGACGGCGTCCCCTGCCGCAGATCCAACAGCCCGACCGTGAAGGCCGCGCTGATCCCGGCGATCAGCGGCAGGATCAGCCCGAAGCCGGTGGCCAGGGCGGCCAGCAGCACCCGGTAGGGCAGCGCCAGGATCGTCACCGCCACGTCGCTGCCACGCGGGCCGTACTCGACCCGCCGCCGCACGAAGCCGGTCACGCTGGTATCGACGGTGCGCGCGAGCGCCATGGCCGCCGCGGCCAGCAGCACCGCGCCCCCCGGCGCGACCACCGCGGTCGCGCTAAGGGCGACCAGGCCGGCCAGCAGGACGGCGGCGCGGAACCCGCCGCCGCCACCCTCGGCACCCGCGGCGGTCACCGGGCCGGTCGCAGGGGTGGCACCGGGCGCGGTCGGCGGGCGGCCGTTCCCCGCCGCCGGCGCGGGCGCGCCGGCGGCCGGGTAGGGCGCCATCCGCGCGGCCCGGACCGGGGCCGGTGCGGCGTAGGGGTTGCCCGGGGCCCGGCCGGCCGGGGTCCCCGGCGGCTGCGGCGTCGCCGCGGGACCCGCCGCGGCCCGGACCGGCGGAGCCGCGGGCCGGGGAGACGCCGTCCGCTGCCCGGGCGGCGGCGTGGCAGCCGTGGCCGCCGGCCCGGCCCGGGACGGGCCGGCGGCGGGCGGCTGCCCGGCACCGGGCGGGAGGTCCTGCCGGGTGGGCGGCATCCGGACCACCTCGGTGCCCGAGGCCGGGCGGGGCGGGCCCGGGGCGCCGTCCAGCCCGGCCAGCAGCGCCGCAGGGTCCGGCCGGCGCGCCGGGTCGGTGCAGAGCGCGGCGGCCAGCGCCGCCCGCATTGGGCGGTCCAGCCCGTCGAGATCGTGCTGACCGCGGCGGACCCGGTCCAGCACCACCTCGACCGCGCCGGTGCCGAAGGGTGGGCGGCCGGTGGCGGCGTAGGCCAGCGTCGCCCCCCACCCCCACCAGTCACTGGCCGGGGTCAGCTCCGCGCCGCCCACCACCTCCGGCGAGAGGTACCCGGGAGTGCCCATCACCTGGCCCGGAACCGTGATCCGGGACTCGTCGGCCAGGTGTGCGATGCCGAAGTCGATCAGCATCGGCTCGCCGTCCACCAGCATCACGTTGGCGGGCTTGACGTCGCGATGGACGACGCCGGCGGCATGGATCGCGCCGAGCGCGGCGGCCAGCGAGCGCCCGAGCTGCGCCACCTGCGGCCGGGTGAACGGCCCGTAGCGGGCCACGTGGGCGTCCAGCGGCAACCCGGGCACGAACCGGGTGACCAGGTACGGCGGGTCGCCGTCGACGTCCGCGTCGAGGACCTCGGCGACCTGCGGGTGGCGGATCCTGCGCAGGGTCGCGACCTCGCGGGACAGCCGCTGCCGGGCCTGCGGGTCCATCGACACGTGCGCCCGCAGCACCTTCAGGGCCACCGCCTGGCCGTGCGGGTCCAGGGCCAGGTGGACGACGCCCATGCCGCCCTCGCCCAGCCGCTGGAGCAGCCGGTACGGCCCGACCATCGAGGGGTCGCCCCGCGCGGCCGGCCCTGGCGGGTCGGGCGCAGGGTCACCCCCCCGGTGGAACGACATGAACCCCACGGTAGGACACCCGCCTGTGCCCGGCGGGGAACCGTGCCCGGCCCGTGATGTGCGGGCGCTCAGCCCGTGATGTAGGCGGTCAGCTGGTCCCGCTCGACCTGCAGCTCGTCGATCCGGTGCTTGACCACGTCGCCGATGCTGACGATCCCCTTCAAGCGGCCATCGACCACAACCGGGACATGCCGGATCCTGCGCTCGGTCATCACCCGCATCAGGTCCTCGATCCCGTCACCGGGCCGGCAGGTGTGCACCTCGCGAGTCATGATCTCCTGCACCTGCAGGGTGAGGGTCGCCACACCGTCCCGCTGCAGGCGGCGGACGACGTCACGCTCGCTGACGATCCCCTCGACGGTCGTGCCGTCGGAGGACACCACCAGGGCCCCGATCCGGTGCTCGGCGAGTCGGTCCAGGAGAACGGTGACGAGCTCCTCAGGGGCGATCGTCGCGACTACGTCCCCCTTGCGCCTCAGTACGTCCGCGATCCGCACGAGACCTCACCTCCGAGCGTGCAAATGCCTGCGCGACCACCCGGCGCAGGACCTTCCAAAGACGGTATCCGCCCGTCGGCCAGGTAGGACAGACTCAGAAACGGGGCAAGAACGGCACCGACCGCCCGGCACGGCCGGCGGGCGGCGGTGATGTCGTTGTCCCGACGCCGGCCGCGGGTCGCTCCGGGCACCGCCGGCAGATCGGCGCGGGATGCCGGTTGCCGGGGCGGGCGGCAGCGGGCAGGCTGCCCGCATGCAGCTCACTCACTTGGGTCACGCCTGCCTGCTGGTGCAGACCGCCGACGCCCGCATCCTGCTCGACCCGGGCGTCTTCTCCCACGGCTTCGAGGAGCTCACCGGCCTCGACGCGATCGTGATCACCCATCAGCACGTCGACCACGTCGACGTCGAGCGGCTGCCCGCCGTCCTGGAGAGCAACGACGGCGCCGCGCTGCTGGCCGAGCCGGAGCTGGCCGCCGAGCTGGCCCGGGCCGGGATCGAGGCCCGCCCCCTGCACGCCGGCGAGCAGGTCGAGGTGGCCGGCGCCTCGGTGCGGGCGATCGGCGGCCGGCACGCCGTGATCCACGCCGACATCCCGCGGGTGGGCAACGTCGGGCTGCTGGTCGGTGCCCGGGGCGAGCCCACGCTCTTCCACCCCGGTGACACCTACGAGTACGTGCCCTCGGCGAGCGAGGCGCCGGACGGCGTCGACGTCCTGGCGTTCCCGCTGAACGCGCCGTGGGCGGCGCTGAAGGAGCTCGTCGAGTTCGTCCGCGCGGTCCAGCCGGCCGTGGCGGTGCCGGTGCACGACGCGCTGCTGTCCGGGACCGGCCGCGGCCTGTACCTGCGGGTGTTGGGCAGCCTCCTGCCCGAGAAGTCCGAGGTGCGGGACATCGCCGGGGCCGGGCCGACGTCCCTGCCCTGAGTCCCCCTGAGTCGCCCTGGGTCAGGCCACCGGGAGCGCCACCGAGCCCTGCGCGGCGCGCTCGGCGATGTCGTGCCGGTGGTGCGCGCCGGGCAGGCTGATCCGCTCGAGCGCGGCGTACCCGCTGCGACGGGCGGCGTCCAGGTCGGGGCCGGTCCCCACCACGCTGAGCACGCGGCCGCCGGCGCTCAGCAGCCGGCCGCGCTCGTCCAGGGCAGTCGCGGCGTGCAGCACCCACGCGCCGGGCACCGCCGCCGCCCCGTCCAGGCCCTCGATCGGGTCACCGGTGCGCGGGGACCCCGGGTAGCCCTCGGCGGCCAGCACGATCGCCACCGCCGCACCCTCGTCCCAGCGCGGGTGGGGGGCCCGGTCGAGGGCCCCGGTGGCCGCGGCGTACAGCAGGCCGCCCAGCGGGGTGCGCAACCGGGCCAGCACGACCTGCGTCTCCGGGTCGCCGAAACGGGCGTTGAACTCCACCACCCGGACCCCCCGCCGGGTCAGCGCCAGCCCGCAGTAGAGCAGGCCGGCGAACGGCGTCCCGCGGCGCGCCAGCTCCGCCACGACCGGCCGGGCCACCCGCTCCGCGACGTCCTCGGCCAGCCCGGGCGGCGCCCAGGGCACCGGCGAGTAGGCGCCCATCCCCCCGGTGTTCGGGCCGGTGTCGCCGTCGCCGACCCGCTTGAAGTCCTGGGCGGGTGCCAGCGGCACCACGGCCTGCCCGTCGGTCAGGCAGAACAGGGACACCTCCGGGCCGTCGAGGTACTCCTCGACCAGCACCCGGGCCCGGCCCGCCCCGGCCCGCGCGAGGCAGCCCGCGGCGTGCTCCAGCGCCACTGCACGGTCCTGCGTGACCACCACACCCTTGCCGGCCGCCAGGCCGTCGTCCTTGACCACGTACGGCGGGCCGAAGGCGTCCAGCGCCGCGGCGACCTCCTCCGGCGTGGTGGCGACGTGGGCCATCGCGGTCGGCACGCCGGCGGCGGCCATCACCTCCTTGGCGAAGGACTTGCTGCCCTCCAGCAGCGCGGCCCGGGCCGAGGGGCCGAAGCACGGGATCCCCCGGGCCCGGACGGCGTCCGCCACCCCCGCGACCAGCGGCGCCTCGGGTCCGATCACCACCAGGTGCACCCCGAGGTCGGCGGCCAGGGCGACCACCGCCTGCGGGTCCACGACGTCGACCGGGTGGCAGGTCGCCAGCTGCGCCATCCCCGGGTTGCCGGGCGCCGCGAACACGCCGTCCACGGCGGGGTCGCTGCGGAGCGCTCGGACCAGGGCGTGCTCACGGGCACCGGACCCGACGACCAGGACCTTCACAGCCCCACACCCTAAGGCCAGCCTCCCCGGAAGGGGCTCAGGCGGTCGGGGTGGAGGCCGACGGGTTCGCGGCCGCGGGGACCTCGGCGTGCTCGTGCTCGTGCTCGTGCTCGTGGGTGACCGGAGCGCCCAGCACGTCCTGCAGCCGGTACATGTCCATCACGGCGTGGGCCTCCGACCCGCTCACCATCTCGGCCCAGACCGCGGCCATCCCGCGGGGTTCCACCCGCAGGCTGAGCCGGATCCGGGTGCGGCGCTCACCCTCCGGGCTCAGCCTCAGCTCGCCGTCCCAGCGGGGGCCGGACAGCGCCCGCCAGGCGAACCGATGTTCGCGCGGGCGCGTGTACAGGGACACGTCCACCTCGTACAACCGCTTGCCCTGCTTGACCTGAAACCGGTACCGCTCGTGCGCGAGCTGGGCCACCGACTCCAGCCCGATCAGGAAACGGGGCCATGTGGCGATATCTCGAAGCCGCGCCTCCACCTTGTCCAACGACATGTTGACAATCGCGGAGGCCTGCTGCGACGCCATCCTGGGACCTCCCTCGCCGCGGTCTGGACCCTTCCACCGTAGCCCGCCTCCGCTGCGGGGGTACGCCCCCCTGTGGAGAGTCCGGCGAAAATCCGCGCGAGTCAGGGCACGCGGAGATCAGAGGCTGGATTCCACCTCGGCGAGCGCCTCGTCGAGCAGGGCCAGGCCGTAGCGGGCCTCCTCGTCGGTGATGTTCGTCGGCGGGACGACGTGCGTGCGGCTCATGTGGACGAACGGCAGCAGGCCCAGCCGCCGGCAGGCCGCGCCGAACGTGGCCATCGGCGCGTTCGCCGGGCCCGCGGCATTGTAGGGCACCAGCGGCTCGCGGGTCGCCTTGTCCCGCACCAGTTCCACCGCCCAGAACACGCCGGTGCCGCGGACCTCGCCGACGATCGAGCGCCGGGCGGCGATCCCCTGCAGGCCGGGGCCGATCACCTCGCGGCCCAGCCGGTCGGCGTTGGCGACCAGCCCCTCGGACTCCATCACCCGGATCGTGGCCACCGCCGTCGCGCACGCCAGGGGGTGTCCGGAGTAGGTCAGGCCGCCGGGGAAGGGCCGCTGCGCGAAGGTCTCCACGACGCCCGCGGAAATGATCACACCGCCGAGCGGGACGTACCCGGAGGTGACCCCCTTGGCGAAGACCACCAGATCCGGCTCGGCCGGCGCGCCGGCGGCGGCGGTCCAGGTGCCCGGACCGGTCGGCAGCTCGTTGCCCAGCTCGCAGCCGAACCAGCGGCCGGCCCGGCCGAACCCGGCCATCACCTCGTCGGCGATCCAGAGGATCCCGTACCGGTCGCAGATCTCGCGCACCCCGCGCAGGTAGCCCGGTGGCGGGATCATGATCCCCGCCGTGCCCGGGATGGACTCCAGCACGATCGCGGCGATCGTGGCCGGCCCCTCGAGCTGCACCACCTGCTCGAGGTGCTCCAGCGCCCGGCGGCACTCCTCCTCCTCCGTGCCCGCGTGGAACTCCGAGCGGTAGAGGAACGGGCCGAAGAAATGGACGACGCCCTCGGCGCCGTAGTCGTTCGGCCAGCGCCGCGGGTCGCCGGTGAGGTTGATCGCGGTCGTGGTGTTCCCGTGGTAGCTGCGGTACCGGGAGAGCACCTTGCGCCGTCCGGTGTGCAGCCGGGCCATCCGCACGGCGTTCTCGATCCCGTCGGCGCCGCCGTTGGTGAAGAGCACGTGGCTGAGCCGCCGGCCCGGCGCCCGCTCGACGATCAGCCGCGCGGCCTCGGAGCGGGCGTCGTTGGCGTGCTGCGGCGCGACCGTGGACAGCTTCGCCGCCTGCTCCTGGATCGCGGCGACCACCGCGGGATGCTGCAGGCCGATGTTGGTATAGACGAGCTGGCTGGCGAAGTCCAGGTACTGCCGGCCCTCGCCGTCCCACACCCATGCGCCGGACCCCCCGGTGACCACGAGCGGGTTGAGCGTGGCCTGCGCCGACCAGGAGTGGAAGACGTGGGCCCGGTCCAGCGTCAAGGTGCGCTGCGCGCCCTCGGGGTCGGGCCGCGGGGTCGGCGCGGTCGCGGGCAGCGGCGGGCGGGTGCCGGCGGTCGTCATGCCCGCCAGCGTAGGCGCGCGGAGTCCCTTCCGATCACCGACACCCTGTCAACCAATTCCCGCCCCGGGGCGACACCCTGAGGCCCCCATACCGTCTAGGCCTCGCCGGAGGACAGCTCCCGGGACCGGTCCCGGGCCGCCTCCATCGCGGTCAGGAAGGCCGCCCGCACCTTGTGGTCGTCCAGCTGGCGCAGCGCGGCCATCGTCGTCCCGGCCGGGCTGGAGACCTGCTCGCGCAGCACGGTCGGGTGCTCGCCGGTCTCCCTGAGCATGGTGGCCGCGCCGTACAGGGTCTGCACGACCAGCTCGGTGGACGTCGACCGGGGCAGGCCCAGCAGCACCCCCGCCTCGATCATCGCCTCGACCACGTAGAAGATGTACGCCGGCCCGGAGCCGCTGATCGCGGTGACCGCGTCCTGATGGTGCTCGGCGAGCTGGACCACCTTGCCGGTGGCGGACAGCAGGCCCTCGGCCCGGGCCAGGTGCTCGGCGTCGCAGTGGCTGCCCGGGCTGATCGCCGCCATCCCCTGGTCGACCAGCGCCGGGGTGTTCGGCATCACCCGGACGACGGCCACCCCCGCGGGCAGGCGCTGCTCGACGAAGGCGGTGGTGATCCCGGCGGCGATGCACACCACGAGCGCGCCGGGCCGGACGTGGTCGCGGATCTCGACCAGCAGCCCGGAGAGATCCTGCGGTTTGACCACCAGCACCACCGTGTCGGCGATGGCCACCGCCTCGGTGTTCTCCAGCGCCTTCACGCCGTACCTGCGGGACAGCTCGGCCGCCCGGTCGGGGCGCCGCTCGGTGATCACGACGTTCTCGGTGCTGCGCCCGGCGCGCAGCAGGCCGGACAGCAGCGTCTCGCCCATCACCCCGGCACCGAGGATCGCCACCATCTCCGCGGCCTCGCCCATCCGCCTGCCCTCCGTCACCCGCGCGAGACCAGCGCCCGCAGGAAGAACCCCGTGTTGGCCGGCCGCTCCGCGAGCCGGCGGGTCAGGTACCCGTACCACTGCGTGCCGTACGGCACGTAGACGCGCATCGTCTCCCCGCGGGCGGCGAGCCGGCGCTGCTCCTCGGGGCGGACGCCATAGAGCATCTGGTACTCGTAGGAGCCCGCGGCACGCCCGTACTGGCCGGCCAGCGACCCGGCGATGGCGACCAGCCGCGGGTCGTGGGTGGCGATCATCGGGTACCCCTGGCCGGCCATCAGCACCTTCAGGCACCGCACATAGGACAGGTCCACCTCGTGAGCGCCCTGGTGGGCGACCGAGGCCGGCTCGGCGTACGCGCCCTTGCACAGCCGCACCCGCGATCCGGCCGTGGCCAGGTCGTGGCAGTCGCCCTCGGTGCGGTGCAGGTAGGCCTGCACGACGGCGCCGGTCGTCGGGAAGTCGACCCGCAGCTCCTGCAGCACGGCCAGCGTCGAGTCCGTGGTGGTGTGGTCCTCCATGTCCAGGGTCACGGTGGTGCCCGCGGCGTGTGCGGCGGAGCAGATCTCGCGGGCGTGGTCCAGGGCGATCTTCTCCCCGTCCGGGAGCGCCTGGCCGACCGCGGACAGCTTCAGCGAGGCCTCGGCCTGCCCGCCCCCGGTCAGGCCCGCTGCCGACAGCCGGGCGATCAGGTCGAGGTAGGCGTCGCGGACGGCGCGCGCCCGGGCCGGGTCGGTGGTGTCCTCGCCGAGGTGGTCCAGGGTCACCCGCAGCCCGGCGCCCTCCAGGTCGGTCGCGGCGCGGACGGCGTCCTCCACCCCGGCGCCCGCGACGAACCGCCGCACGACGGTGCGCGAGCCGGGCGCGGTCTGGACCACGTGCTGCACCAGCTCGCTCTCCGAGGCGCGCAGCAGAATCTCCCGGAACACGGTGTCCAGGCTACGCGGTCACCCAGCTCACGGGGTGCGCCGGCGCAGCGTCGCAGCGCCGAGCGCGATCGCCCCCAGGGCGAAGGCGAGCACGATCAGCACATCCCCGGCCACCTCACCGGTGGCGCTGGACTGGACGGTGATCGTGCGCATCGCGTCGACCGCGTAGGACAGCGGCAGGAAGTCCGAGATCACCCGCAGCACGTCCGGCAGCTCGTCCCGCGGGATCAGCAGCCCGCACAGCAGGAACTGCGGCAGCACGAACGCGGGCATGAACTGCACCGCCTGGAACTCGCTGGTGGCGAAGGCGCTGACGAACAGCCCCAGGGTGGAGCCGAGCACCGCGTCGACCACGGCGACCAGGACGAGCAGCCAGGCGGGCCCGGCGACGTTCAGGCCGAGCACCCACAGCGAGAAGCCGGTGGCGATCAGCGCCTGGAGGGCGGCGAGCGCGCCGAACGCGATCGCGTACCCGGCGATCAGGTCGGCCTTGGCCAGCGGGAGGGTGAGCAGCCGCTCCAGGGTGCCGGACTGCCGCTCGCGCAGCGTGGTGACGCTGGTGACCAGGAACATCACCACGAACGGGAAGACCCCGAGCAGCGGGGCGCCGAGCGCGTCGAACACCGGCGTGTTGTTGAAGATCCAGGCCAGCAGGCCGAGCAGCACGCAGGGGACGACGATCAGCAGCACGATCGTGCGGTGGTCGTGTCGCACCTGGCGCATCACCCGGCTCGCGGTGGCCATGGTCAGCCGCGGGTTCATCAGCCCACCTCCGCGGATTCGCCGCTGGGGCGCTCCGCCTGCTCGGCGGCCCGGTCGACCAGGCTCAGGAAGGCGGCCTCGACGTCGGGTGCGCCGGTGGCGGCCAGCACCCCGGCGGGCGTGTCGTCGGCGAGCATGACCCCCTCACGCATCAGCAGCAGCCTGTCGCAGCGGCCGGCCTCGTCCATCACGTGGCTGGACACCAGCAGGGTGACGCCCTGCGAGCTCAGCGTGCGGAACAGGTCCCACAGGTCGCGGCGCAGGACGGGGTCCAGCCCCACCGTCGGCTCGTCCAGGACGAGCATCTCCGGGGTGCCGAGCAGGGCGGCGCCGAGCGTGACCCGCGACTCCTGCCCGCCGGAGAGGGCGCCCACGCGCCATCCGGCCCAGTCGGTGAGATCGACCAGGCCCATCACCCGGGCCACCTCGGCGTCCACCTTCCGGCGCGGGATCTTCAGGACGGCGGCGAAGTAGCTCAGGTTCTCCGCCACCGAGAGGTCGGTGTAGACGCTGGACGCCTGGGTGACGTAGCCGACCCGGTCGCGCAGCGGCTTGCTGCCGGCCGGCCGGCCCAGCACCTCGACGGTTCCCCCGGCGATCTTCTGCACGCCCATCACGCAGCGCATCAAGGTGGTCTTGCCGCACCCGTTGGGACCCAGCAGCCCCACCACCTGACCCCGCGGCACGCTCAGGGTCAGCCCCGGAATCACCGCCCGCCCGCCGCGGATCACGCGCAGGTCGTGCACCGCGATCGCGGGGGACCCTCCACCCCCATTCATCATGCGATGAATTTATCCCCTCATCCGGCGGCCCAGCAAGGGCCTCCCAGCCCTGATCATGGGCCAGAGGTTGGTTTCCGCGATCCGAACCAACCCTTAGCCCGTGATCAGCGCGGAATGGTGCGGATCGTGAGTGCGGAACGGTGCGGAAACCGGCGGGACACCCGACTGTGCGGCGTTGTGCGCATCCCTGTGGCCCACGGTGTCACGCCGTGGGCCTCCTACGCCCACGGTGTCACGCCGTGGGCATCCAGGGTGTGGCGCTGCCCGCGGGAGGAGGCGGGAGGGCAGGGCTGCCCTGCGCCGTCAGCAGCGGAGGCGGTAGAAGCGCCACGTGTCGTGCCGGACGTCCAGCACCTCGACCGCCGAGTAGCCGGCCTGCTCCGCGTAGCGGCGCAGCACCGGCGGCCGCATCACGGTGCCGGTGGCCGCGGACGGGCGGGTGCTCATCGAGTCCGGCAGGCAGACCAGCAGGCTCAGCCCGTACATCATCCGCTCCAGCCGGCCGGACGGAGCGCTGAACCGCTCCCGCACCGCCTCGTCCGCGACCAGCACCGCGCCGTCCGGGCCGGCCATCGAGCGGATCGCCGCCAGCACGCCGACCGGGTCCGGCAGGTCGTGCACGCACTCGAAGGCGGTGACCAGGTCGTACGGCCCGGTCCCGGTGACCCCGGCGACGTCGGCGAGGACGACGCGCACCCGGTCGTCCAGCCCGGCCTCCGCGACGTTGCGCCGCGCCAGCTCCACGCTGCCGGGATGGATGTCGTAGGCGTCCACCGCGGCCAGCGGGTATGCCCGGGCCAGGCCGATGGACGACCACGCGGCACCGCAGCCGACGTCCGCGATCCGGGCCGGCGCCGCGCGCAGCCGCGCCTCGACGTCCGGCATCGCCGCCAGCCAGTCGGGCAGGTCGGTCAGGAACTCGTGCCGGTTGGACTCGGCCTGCCCCTCGTGCATGTCGGGGCCGTACTCCGCCCAGCCCAGACCCTCACCGGTGCGGGCCGCCTCGGCGATCCGCGGCAGCAGCCCCACCGCGCTGGTGATCTGCCGTACCGCCGGGGCCAGGTAGGCGGCCGAGTCCTGGTCGGTGAGCACCCGGCCGACCGCGGCGGGGAGCCGGTACCGCCTCGCCTCCGGTGCGCCGTCCGCCCCCTCGACCAGGAGCAGCCCGGTCGCCGCCTGCTGCTCGCACCACTCCCGGGTGTACCGGGGGTCGCTGCCGACCCGATCGGCCAGCTCGGACGGCGTCGCCGCGCCCCGCTCGGACAGCGCGGTGTACCAGCCGAGCCGGCGTCCGAGCTCGATCGCGGCGAGGTCGAGCGAGCCGAGCAGGATGTCGATCACTCGGTCGAAGGCCTGCCCCTCCTCCGCCGGGACGGCCGGACGGTCTGGCGGCGTCATGGGGCCTCCGCGCGCGAGGTCACTCGGTCAGGTAGCGCTGGATGGTCGGTGCCAGCAGCGGCACCAGGTCCTCGACGTCGGCCGAGGCGATCGGCTCGACCTGGACGACGTAGCGGATCATCGCGATCCCCACCATCTGCGAGGCGGCCAGCGCCGCCCGCAGCTGCGGCCGGTCCACCTGCAGCGACGCGGCGATCCTGCCGAACAGCTCCCTGGTCAGGAACTCCCGCAGCATCCGCGCCCCCTCGGCGTCGCCGAGCACCGACCCCAGCAGGGCGGGAAGGCGCTGCCGGCCGGCCTCGGTCTCCCAGATCGAGAAGAAGAACCGGACCAGCCGCTCACCGATCCCGGCCGGGCCCGATCCGATGATCAGCGGGACCACGTCCTGGGGGCGGCCCGGCAGGTCCATCGCCTCGATGAACAGGTCGGCCTTGCTCTCGAAGTAGTGGTGCACCAGCCGGGCGTCGACGCCGGCGGAGCGGGCCACGCCGCGCATCGTCGTCCCCTCGTAGCCGCGGGCGGCGAACTCCGCCCGGGCCGCGTCGAGGATGGCGCCGCGGGTGTCCTCACCGGCCGGACGGCGACCCCGACGCCGCGTGGCCGCGCCGTCCGCGGCCGGGACGCTCATCGCGCGCCGGCGCGCGCCGGGGCGGCCAGGTGCAGCCGGGCGAAGGCCAGCGACTCGGCCAGATCCGCCTCGCGGTCCTCCCGGCCACGGCAGCGGCGGGTGTTCACCTCGACCACCACGCACCGTGACCAGGACCACTCCGCGATCAGGCCGAGCAGCTGCGCGCAGGGCTGGCTGCCACGGCCGGGGACCAGGTGCTCGTCCTTCGCGGTGCCCAGGCCGTCCGCCAGGTGCAGGTGGGCCAGGCGGTCGCCGAGCTGCTCGGCCATCGCCAGCGCGTCGCTGCCGGAGGTCGCGGCGTGCGATACGTCGAGGGTGACGTGCCGGTACGGCTGCGGCACCGGGTCCCAGCCGGGGAGGTAGGCCAGCACCTCCCGGCTGCGCGCCCGCCACGGGTACATGTTCTCCACGGCCAGGGCCACGCCATGCCGGTCGCCGAGTTCGGCCACGCCGTCCGCGAAGGCGAGCGCGTACTCGCGCTGCCAGCGGAACGGCGGGTGCACCACGACGGTGCCGGCGCCGAGCTCCACGGCCAGCCGGCAGGTGCGCTCCAGCTTGGCCCACGGCTCACGCCCCCACAGCCGCTGGGTGATCAGCAGGGTCGGCGCGTGGACGGCGAGCACCGGCACCGCATAGTGCCTGGCCAGCCGGGACAGCGCGGCCGGGTCCTGGCTGACCGGGTCGTTCCAGACCATCACCTCGACCCCGTCGAAGCCCAGCCGGGCGGCCACCTCGAACCCGTCGGTGCAGGTCTCGGGGTACACCGAGGCCGTCGACAGGGCGACCTGGGCTGCCGGGACGCGCACCGGGACGGCGGGGTCGGACACCCCTTCAGGCTATCGGCCCCTCCTGCACGGAGCGGCCATTGAGCTTGGCCATCGAGTCCAGGCGGCGCAGGATCACGCCCTCGCGCAGCGCCCAGGGGCACAGGTGAAGTTCCTGGACGCCGAGCAGGTCCATCGCGGCCTCGGCCACCAGGGCGCCGGCGAGCAGCTGCGCGGCGCGCTTCGCCGAGACCCCGGGCAGCGCCGCCCGCTCGGCCGCCGTCATCCGGGCCAGCCTGGGCACCCACTCCCCCAGCGCCTGGCGCTCCATCACCCGGGTCACGAAGGGACCCTCCGCGCTCGGCGCGACGCCGCAGACCCGGGCCAGCGAGCGGAAGGTCTTGCTCGTGCCTACGACGCGGTCCGGCGTCCCGGCCTTGGTGACGTCCCGGACCAGGCGGGCCACGTCGGTCCGGATCTGCCTGCGCACCGCCCGCACCTCGTCGGGGTCGGGCGGGTCGCCGTTCAGCCGCTCCCGGGTCAGCCGGCCGGCACCCAGCGGGAGCGAGGCCGCCATGTCGGGCATCTCGTCGAGCCCGGCCGCGACCTCCAGCGAGCCGCCGCCGATGTCGACCACCAGGAGCCGGCCCGCCGACCAGCCGAACCAGCGGCGCACCGCGAGGAAGGTCAGCCGGGCCTCGTCGCCGCCGGAGAGCACCTGCAGATCCACCCCGGTCTGCTCGCGGACCCGCTGCAGCACCTGCTCGCCGTTGGGGGCCTCGCGCAGCGCGGAGGTGGCGAACGGGAGCAGCTCCTCCACGCCCTGGTCCTCGGCGATGTCCAGGCAGGCGCGGATGAACTGGACCAGCGCCCGCTCGCCGCCGGCGGCGATCCGCCCGTCGGCGAGCTGGTGCTCGGCGAGCCGCAGCTCCTCCTTGTGCGAGGTCGCCGGCAGCGGCCGGGCCCCCGGATGGGCGTCGACCACCAGCAGGTGCACGGTGTTCGATCCCACATCCAGCACGCCCAGGCGCATGTCGGTGACGCTACCGGAGCCGGTGTGCCTACCCTGTCGTGCGTGCCACGAACGCAGATCCGTGAGCTGCCGCTGGACGTCGCACGCACCTGGGTGGAATTCCCCGACCCGGACGGTCCCGGCGGCCGTGCCCGAGGCGCGGCGGAGGGTGCCCCGGAGCAGGTGTTCCGGTGCGACCTGACCTGGCTGACGTCGTCCTGGACGTGCATCTTCGGCCGCGGCTGCAAGGGGATCTACGCGGACCGGCCGGACGACGGCTGCTGCACGCTCGGCGCGCACTTCGCCGACCGGGACGACGAGCGGCGGGTCCGGCGCGCGGTCCGGCGGCTGACCGCCGAGAACTGGCAGTACCGCGGGGAGGGCAGGCGCGACGGCTGGGTCGAGACGAACGGCGAGGGCGACCGCACCACCCGCGTGGTCGACGGTGCCTGCGTGTTCCTCAACCGGCCGGGGTTCGCCGGCGGCGCGGGATGTGCCCTGCACCAGCTGGCGCTCGCCGAGGGCGTGCAGCCGCTGGAGACCAAGCCCGACGTCTGCTGGCAGCTGCCGCTGCGGCGCACCTACCGCACCGTCGACCGCCCGGACGGCACCAGCTACCTGGAGGTCAGCGTGGGTGAGTACGACCGGCGGGGCTGGGGCGAGGGCGGGCACGACCTGGACTGGTACTGCACCGGCAACCCCGCCGCCCACGTCGGCACGACCCCCGTCTTCCGCTCGCTGCGGGCCGAGCTGATCGAGCTGATCGGGCCCGGCGCGTACGCCGAGCTGGTCCGGCACTGCGAGCACTTCCTCGCCACGCGTACCGCCGGCGCACCGGGGACGCATCCCGCCACCGTCGCGGCGGACGTCGCGGCGAACGTCGCGGCGAACGGTCGCGGCGCCAGCCGCGGTGCCGCGGCGGCGCGGGGCGGTGGGCGACTCAAGGGATCCAGTGCCTGACGGCGTCATCCCCAGCCCGAACATCTGGCAGCACCCGGATCTGTACGAGATCGAGAACCGCGGGGTGGACCCGGACGGTGTGATCGAGACCGCGATGC
>Ga0187788_10000248_pt1 | contig 14979 bp, 14 predicted proteins | sample 1015_BV01_MP10_2_FD_133008 | JGI IMG/M metagenome (GOLD analysis project Ga0187788, IMG submission 133008) | Tropical peat soil microbial communities from peatlands in Department of Meta, Colombia - 1015_BV01_MP10_20_MG | ecosystem: Environmental > Terrestrial > Soil > Wetlands > Peat | place...
ATATGGCCAAGGCGATCGACCCCTATCTCAAGGGTTGATAAGGGTTTTTTGGCCTGGCGCACCCCCCCTGGCCCAGCCGTCTCTGGCACCCCAATTTCCCGCCAGGTGCCGGAAAGGTCTGGAAAACCGTCAGCGGTTTTTGTACGGCAGTTGCCCTTGGGGGCGCGGCGATTCATTCTCCGGACCCATGCGGCGTATGGGTACCCAGACCGGGGCCAAGCCCCGGAACGGCTTGCTGAATCGATCACTGCAAACGCCCGATGAAATGACGGTTGCTCGTCCCGCTATGCGCATGATCCCGAAAAGCCGGCTTCCGCAGAGAAGATCCTGCGCCAACAAGAAGACTGCATAAGGCCCTAATGTATGAAACTCACACGACTGCGCCTGCTCGGCTTTAAGTCGTTCGTCGAACCTACCGATTTCCTGATCGAACCGGGATTGACCGGCGTCGTCGGGCCGAACGGCTGTGGCAAGTCGAACCTGGTTGAAGCGCTGCGCTGGGTGATGGGTGAGTCCTCGCACAAATCCATGCGCGCCTCGACGATGGATGAGGTGATCTTTTCCGGGACCAACAATCGGCCTGCGCGCAACAATGCCGAGGTGGCCATCGCTATCGACAATTCGACGCGCTCGGCACCCGCCGCCTTCAATGATCAGGACTCGTTGGAAATTGCCCGCCGGATAGAACGGGATGCGGGTTCCAACTATCGCATCAATGGGCGCGAGGTGCGCGCGCGCGACGTACAGATTCTCTTTGCTGACGCTTCGACGGGCGCCCGCTCGCCGGCGCTCGTCCATCAGGGCCGGATTGGCGAGATCATCCAGGCCAAGCCCGAACAACGACGCCGCGTGCTGGAGGAAGCTGCCGGTGTTGCCGGCCTGCATGCCCGCCGGCATGAGGCCGAACTGCGCCTGAAGGCCGCCGAGACCAACCTATTGAGAGTTGAAGACGTTATCGGCCAGTTGGCTGCCCAGATCGACGGCCTCAAAAAGCAGGCGCGTCAGGCGATCCGCTACCGCACGGTATCCTCGCAAGTACGCAAGGCGGAGGCGACCCTTTATCATTTACGCTGGGTTGCGGCGAACGGCGAGGTAACGGAGGCCGAGCACTCCAAGGACATTTGCGTCCGCACCGTCGCCGATCGTGTCGGCGCGGAAGCCGAGGCTTCCAAACGTCAGGCGCTCGCCGCCGCCAGCCTTCCGGGACTGCGTGAAGCCGAGGCCCGCGCGGGCGCGGCCCTGCATCGGCTCAATGTCGGCCTTCAGGAGCTTGATCGCGAAGAAGCGCGCGCCAAGGACCGCATCGTCGAACTCGATCTTCGGCTTGTTCAATTTGCCGCGGACATCGAGCGCGAGCAGCGTCTCGCCGCCGACGCCGAACAGGCGATCGAACGTCTGAACGCCGAAGAGCAGACCATCCGGTCCGAAGCGCGCGAGAGCGCCGGCCGCCGCAGCGGCGTCGATGCAAAGGTATCGGAGGCCGATGCCGAACTCGGCAGCGCCGAGAAGGTTTTCACAGATGTCACCACGGCTCTTGCCGATCTCACCGCGCAGCGCAACCGTTTCGAAAACGCCGCGCGCGAGCAGGGCGAGCGTATTTCCAGGATTTCGTCCGAAATTTCGGCGATCGAGCGCGAGCTCGCGACCTTGCAGAACGCCGACGCTGTGCCGCTATCCGCGGCAGTCGAAGGGGCGCAAGCGGCCCTGACAGAAGCGGAAGCCGCTGCCATTGCCGCCGAAGCCGCACATAACGTCGCCCGGAGCGAACTAGAGGCGGCGCGCGAGGCTTCCGCTGAATCGGAAAAGCGCGTTCAACGGCTTGAGACCGAGGCGAAGACCCTTTCCAAAATGCTATCGCTCGAGACGCGCAGCCTCTGGCCGCCGGTGATCGATCACATCTCCGTTGAGAAAGGTTACGAGAAGGCGCTGGGCGCGGCCCTTGGCGACGATCTCGATGCTCCAGTCGATCCATCGTCGCCTATGCATTGGACAGAAGTCGGGCGCGAAATCACCGACCCGGCCCTTCCCGACGGCGTGGAGGCGCTGGCTCGTTACGTCAAGGCGCCCGGCCAACTGGCAAGGCGGCTCGCGCAGGTTGGCGTGGTCGAACGCGATGCGGGAACACGGCTTGCGGGAGGCCTCAAGGCCGGCCAGCGGCTGGTGTCTCGCGAGGGCGACCTCTGGCGCTGGGACGGTTTCGTCGCCGCCGCGCACGCCCCAACGGGGGCCGCCCGTCGGCTAGCGCAGCGCAGCCGTTTTGCTGAGATCGATGGCGAACTTGAAAACGCGCGCAGCGAGGTCGCGATTAAACACCATGCACTCGAGGCGGCACAGAAGGCTTTCGAGGCTGCGAGCAGCGCAGAAACGGAAACGCGCACGCGCGAACGCGATCTCAACCGCCAGGCGGCGCGGCTGTCAGCCCTGGCCGAAGCGCGCGCGCGGCTGAGCATGAGCCGCGATGAAGCAACGTCCGCCAAGACGGAGGCTGAAAGCGCGCTCGGCTCACTTGCTCCGGCCGCAGATCTTGAAACAAAACTCGCGCAAGTGCGTGATGATATAACGACCAGGCGGGCGAAGCTCGCCGAGGTGCAGGCCGAGCAACAGGCCATCGTACGAGAAGCCGAACTTGCCGATCGTCGGCTAGCCACCCTTGCGGCCGACAAGACCGGTTGGGCCGAGCGCCAGCAAGGCGCCCGCACTCAGACGGCCACGCTTGAACAGCGCATCGTCGAAGCCAAGCGTGACCGCACCGAACTGGAGAATGCGCCGCAAGTTTTTGCGGAGAAACGCAGTGCACTGATAACCGAGGTTCAGGCCGCGGAAACCGCACGGCGTGAGCATGCGGACCGCTTGCAAGACGCCGAGAGCGCTCTGGCCGTGGCCGACCGCGACGCTCGCGCCGCACTGGAAGCGGCGAGCGCGGCGCGCGAAGATCTTGCCCGCGCCGAGGAGCGCTTCGAGGGTGCCAAGCGCCGTCTCGCGGATATTGGCCGCGAGATCCGTGACATGCTGGAGATCGAGCCGACAGCCGTGGCAGAACTTGCCGAAATCGGGCCGACCGATCCGCTACCGGATCTCGTCGAGATCGAAGAAAAGCTCGAGCGTTTGCGTCGCGAACGCGAGCGCCTGGGTGCGGTCAATCTTCGCGCCGAGGAAGAATTGCGCGAGGTCGAAAGCCAGCATGCGTCGCTGACCACCGAGCGCGACGATCTTGTAGAGGCGATCAAGAAACTACGGCTCGGCATCCAGAGCCTCAACCGCGAAGCACGCGAGCGATTGCTGACCTCGTTCGAACAGGTCAACAAGCACTTCCAGCATCTGTTCGTTCAGTTGTTCGGCGGCGGGACCGCCGAGTTGCAGTTGATCGAAAGCGAGGATCCACTCGAGGCCGGCCTCGAAATTCTCGCCAAACCGCCGGGCAAAAAGCCGGCCACGCTGTCGCTGCTGTCGGGCGGCGAGCAGGCACTGACCGCTCTGGCGCTGATTTTCGCCGTGTTCCTCACCAATCCGGCGCCTATCTGCGTGCTGGACGAAGTGGACGCGCCACTCGACGACCATAACGTCGAGCGGTTCTGCGATTTGCTCGACGAAATGATCAAGTCAACCGATACGCGTTTTGTGATCATCACGCACAATCCGATCACCATGGCGCGCATGAACCGCTTGTACGGCGTCACGATGGCCGAACGCGGAGTTTCACAGCTCGTTTCAGTCGATCTGGAAGCCGCAGTACGGTTCCGCGAGGCTAGCTAATTTAGCCGACTAGGCCGCCACGACCTCCGACAGCGGGGCCAGGTCGACCGGACGCGGTTCGCCCGCGAGCCAGGCGCCACTGACAGTCCACACATGATCCTGGCCGCAGGCCGGGCAATGCATGCGGCCGGCAACCAGCGGCAACTTGCGGAACACGCTGGGCTCAGTCTCGATTGCGGTTGAAACGTCGAGGCCTGTGGCGGGACACCTGATCATCACCGAACTCATGGTAATGCCCTCCGAATTCGCACCCCTCCCCCGTGCCCTTGCGCGTATGGAACTCCTGGATCGTGACCGCCTGACGACCTGCCGCACCCTGGGGGGTAAACTTTTGATGATCGGGGCCGGACGGAACCAATGTTGGGGAGCCGCGTTAATGCCCTGAGTATTCAGCTGGGCGGCTCCCCCCTTACCCCCCGAATAGCCGTCTGGCGAAGAGACCCCGGGTTAAAGCTCGGGGTCTTTTTTATCCCCTTGCGCCAACCTGCTGATCCTTAAGCGGCTTTCATGACGACCAGGTGGCTGCCGGTAGCCTCTATCTGGCTGCCGTTGGCCGGATCTATCCTTGCTAGGATAGACTTGCTGGCTCGATCGTTCCCGTTTTTCAATTCCGGAGTTGCTTCCATGTCCACCACCGGCTGGGTCGTTCTTGGTGTTGTTGTCGTATTTGTGATCTGGGCGATCAGCATCTACAACAGCCTGGTCGCGATGCGGCAAAGGACAAATCAGGCCTTCGCGGATATCGATGTCCAGCTCAAGCAGCGTCACGACCTGATTCCGAACCTGGTGGAAACCGTCAAAGGCTACGCAACGCACGAACGCGGAACGCTGGAAGCGGTGGTGCAAGCGCGCAATGCTGCGATAGCGGCGCCTGGAGTCGAACAAAAGGTGGCGGCGGAAAATGTGCTCAGCGGAGCTTTACGGCAATTATTCGCGCTATCGGAGAATTATCCGAACCTGAAGGCCAACGCGAACTTTCAGCAGCTGCAAAGCGACCTTTCCGACATCGAGAACAAGCTCGCCGCGTCCCGCCGCTTCTTCAACAACGCCGTGCAAGAGTACAACACAGGCATCCAGCAGTTTCCCGCGTCGCTATTCGCCGGAATGTTCGGCTTTGCGCAACGCACTTTCTTCGATCTTGGCGAGACGCGCACCCAGCTCGAGCAGGCTCCGGGCGTGAAGTTTTAGATCAACCGAATCTCATTCGTCATGGCCGGGCTGGTCCCGGCCATCCACGTCTTGAGATGGAAGGAAGGCGTGGATGCCCGGCCCAAGGCCGGGCAAGACGCAGGAAGCGCCGGGCAAGATCATGGCCGCTTACGGACTGTATACGCATATCCAATCGAACAAGCGGCGATCTATCGCGCTGCTGATCGGACTTTTCTTTCTGGTCTATGTGATGGTGTTTGCCGGCGCGCTGCTGGCCGAAGCACTGAGCTCGTATTATTCGTACAATCCCCCGCCGCTCGATTACCTTGTCAATGCGGCCGTATTCGATTTCATCAAGGCGCTGCCGTTCGCCACCGTCGGCACCGTCGTCTGGATCGTGATCGCTTACAAATTCCACCAGCAGATGATCGACGCCGTCACCGGCGCGCAACCGGTGACCCGGCAGGAAGAGCCGCGGCTCTACAATCTTCTGGAGAACCTTTGCATTTCGCGCGGCATCACCATGCCAACCTTGCGCATCGCCGACGATGAAGCGCTCAATGCCTTCGCCACGGGTCTCAACCAAAAGCAATATTCGATCACGGTGACGCGCGGGCTGATCAACGCGCTCAACGATCAGGAAATCGAGGCCGTTCTCGGCCACGAGCTCACCCATATTCGCAATGGCGACGTACGAATGCTGGTGATCGCGGTCGTGATTGCCGGCGCGATTTCGTTTTTCGGCGAACTCATATTCCGTATTTTCTTCCAGAACGTGTTCTGGGGCGGTGGGCGGCGGTCAAGCGGCGATGATCGCAAGGGAGGTGCAGGTATCGCCATCATCATTGCGATCGCCATCATCGTGGTGGTCTGGGTCCTGTCTATCGTGATCCGCTTCGCGCTGTCGCGTCAGCGCGAATATCTTGCCGACGCGGGCTCCGTCGAGCTTACGAAAAATCCCGATGCCATGATCTCCGCCCTGCGCAAGATCGAAGGTCGCGGCGAAATACCCGGCGCCAATTCAGCCGTGATGGAAATGTGCATCGACAACCCGCGCGTGGGCTTTTCCAATGTTTTCGATACGCACCCGCCGGTCGAGGCGCGTGTGGAGGCGCTGGTGAAGTTCGCTGGCGGTCACGATCCTGGCCCGCTTGCCGTCGAAGCGGATGAGCCGCAGCCGCAACTTGCCGATCGGTCGGAAACGGAAAGCACCGACGCCGGCCCGTGGGGCGACGCGCCGCAACAGACTGCGCCGCAAGCGGGCCCGTGGGGAGCGGAACCGGGGCCACCGGCGGGGCCCTGGGACCCGAAGCGGAGTTAGATGGCACAGGCGGATAGGGCATCGCACGGCCTTTCGCGCCGTCATTGCCGGGCTTGGACCACTTAAAAACAAAACCCCCGGCAGCGTCCCGCCGGGGGCCTATCCCTCAAGCCACACACTTCGTCAGGGATAGAAGTCGCGATGCACGCGGAAGAGAAACTGCCAGTTGTCGCGCGGCGTGTTTCGAAGGCGAGCGTTGCTGAGAGCCACTTTGCGCATTGCTGGAATTTCAACCCGGCAGAAAATGGGAGATTGTGGTGGCGAGTGCTTGGGCGGAAGCGTGGGAGGGTTTGTCAAAAACGACAAAGTGCCGAATCTAGCGAGCGATCATGCATTTGCTCTCGCCGCGTTGCTTTTTGGCAACGTGTGTGAGCAGAAAAAGAACCCGTGGGCTTCGGTCGTATTTGGCCCCTCGGCCGTCATGCCCGCACTTGTTGCGGGCATCCACGTCTTTAAAGCCTGCAGTAAAGAAAGACGTGGATGGCCGGAACAAGCCCGGCCATGATGGTTTGGAACTAATGCCCTTCGAACGAAATCAGCGTCCTTACCGGCACGTCCATCTTGCGCAATTTGTCGGCGCCCCCCAGCTCGGGCAGGTCAATGACAAAACACGCGGCGAGCACGTTGGCGCCAAGCTGACGCAGCAACTTGATCGCACCTTCGGCGGTTCCGCCGGTGGCAATGAGATCGTCCACTAAAATGACACGTTCGCCCTTCGACACGGCGTCCTCGTGCACTTCCATTTCGTCGAGACCGTATTCCAGCGAATACGCGATGCTGACTCTCTTATGGGGGAGTTTGCCTTTCTTGCGGATCGGAATGAACCCGGCCGAGACCTGATGCGCGACGGCACCACCGAGAATGAAACCCCGCGCCTCGATGCCTGCGACCTTGTCGATTTTCATGCCGGCCCAAGGCTGCACCAGTTCATCGACCGCGCGGCGGAATGCGCGCGCGTCGCCGAGCAGCGTGGTGATGTCGCGAAACATGATGCCGGGCTTCGGATAATCCCGGATCGTCCGGATCGCGGCGCGCAGGTCTTTTTCGAGGGAGGCAGTGGTCATCGGTGCAACACTAGTTTTCGAGCCTCTCAGTCGTCATGCCCGGCCATAGCCGTCCCAAAGGGACGGCCTGCTGCGCACGCCTATGTGCCGGGCATCCACGACTTGCTGAACACACTGTAAAGACGTGGATGCCCGCAACAAGTGCGGGTATGACGTGGTTGGGTTCTGCCAGGCTTCATCACTTCACCCGCCCGGTAGCCAGCGTCGTGAAGCCTCGCGCTTGTCGTCATAGGCCGCCTCAAAGACCGGCGCGGCAAGCGTGGACTCAATGTGCAAAACGGACTTGCCGGTGTTCGAAAAGCCGTGCTTGCGGCCGGCTGGCACGATGACCAGTTGTCCGCTCGTCAGCGTGACGTGTTTGTCATCAATCCAGACGTCAGCCTGTCCTTCGCGCACGCACAATATTTCCTCGACCGCGTGCAGATGATTCGGCGCACCGTGTCCCGGGTCGCACCATTGTTCGAACAGGCAAAGCTGGGTTGCATTATTCGCCGCCGAAGCGCGCATGCGCGTCGTCACGCCTGAACGCCATTCTTCGCTGGGCTGCTGGTTCACATCGACGATACGCATCGGCTCCCCAATGAATTTATTTGCTGTAAAACTCGCGTGTAACGACGCCTGCATGTACGTTCATGATGGCAAGGCTAGCGTCGGAGCACCCGGCCCGCAACGGCATCAAGCTTCTTGATCAATTCCGAATCGCGCGCTTCGGCGGCGGTGATCAGGGCGCTATCGAGCGCGCGATCCGACCCGATCGGACAAGGTTCGTGCTCGCGCGGGAAATCGCGCGCCAGACGCGTGACGAGACGCCTGGCCTTTTCGGCATTCGCGGTGAGCACCTTGATGATGTCTTGCACAGTGACGGCATCGTGGTCCGGGTGCCAGCAATCGAAATCGGTCACCATTGCAACGGTCGCGTAACAAATCTCGGCTTCGCGGGCGAGTTTGGCCTCGGGCATATTGGTCATGCCAATCACCGAATAGCCCAGCTGTTTATACGTCATGCTCTCCGCGTAAGTGGAGAATTGGGGACCCTCCATGCAGATATAAGTGCCACCCCAATGCGCGGCGATGTTTTCGACCGCCGCGGCGTCGCGCAGATGCGCGCGAAGCTTTGGTGAAACAGGATGCGCCATCGAAACATGCGCCACCAGTCCTTTGCCGAAGAACGAGCTCTCGCGTCTGTGGGTGCGATCGACAAACTGGTCGATCAGAACGAAGGTACCCGGCGGCAACTCCTCCTTGAACGATCCGCAGGCTGACAACGAGACGAGATCGGTGACACCGGCACGTTTGAGAGCATCGATATTGGCGCGATAATTGATGTCGGAGGGCGACAGATAATGGCCTTGACCATGCCGCGACAGAAACACGACAGGCAGCCCCTCGACATCACCGATGCGCAAAGGCCCGGATGGTTCCCCCCAGGGGCTGGCAATGCGCTGCTCACGCATATTGGCAAGGCCAGGCAGATCGTAAACGCCTGACCCGCCAATAATGCCGAGAACGGATTTGGTCATGGAAATACCCTTTTGCGTCCTGGACGCGGTGCAGCGCGCAGCGGTGCACGCTGATCCGGGACCGCCATACATCGTAACGGTCCCGGGTCTGCAGCGCACCACACCGCAAGTCGCGTTTGCGCGACTTGCGACACGCTATGGCCTGCCGCATATCCGACTTGCGGTGTGCTGCGCTGCGCCCGGGAACCGGCGCCAAAAAACAAAAGGGGCCCCAAACGGGACCCCAGCGTCAAGGAATATCGAATAGCATCAATGCACCGCCGACCACACCTTCTTCTTGGTGAAATACATGAGGCCCGCGAACACGATCAGAAAAATCATGACCTGGAAGCCGATGCGCTTTCGCTGCACCAGGTGCGGCTCGGCCGCCCACATCAGGAAGGCAGAGATGTCCTTCGAATATTGATCCATCGTCTGGGGCGCACCGTCGTCGAAGGAAACCTGACCAGCCTGTAGCGGCGGGGGCATGGCGATGTTGTGGCCCGGGAAATATTTGTTGTAGTGTCCGCCGGACGGCACCTGGAATCCCTTCGGCGGATCTTCATAGCCCTTCAGAAGCGCTGCGATGTAGTCGGGGCCCTGCTCCTGATATTGCGTAAACAAGTCGAACACGAACCAGGGGAAACCGCGCTGATAAGTGCGCGCCTTGGCCAGTGTGGACATGTCGGGCGGCGCGGTGCCGCCATTGGCAGCCTTGGCCGCCAGCTCGTTCGCAAACGGCGGCGGGAATGTATCCGCCGGCCGGCCGGGGCGTTCGGTCGGCTCTCCTTTATCGTCGAGATCCTTGATCTTGAACTCGGCCGCCACCGCCGCAGCCTGCGCTTCCGAGAAACCAGGGCCACCTTTGTCGGCGAGATTGCGGAATGCCAGCATCTGAATCGAATGGCAGGCCGAGCAAACCTCTTTGTAAATCTTGAAGCCGCGCTGGAGCTGCGCCTCGTCATATTTTCCAAACGGTCCGGCAAACGACCAACTCAGCTTCGGCGGGGCCACTTGCTCCTCGCCCATTGCGGGCAGAGCAAATGAAGCAGCAAGCGTAAGAGCAAGAATGGTGCGCTTCATCGTCATGCCCTCGCTCACGCTTTTGCGCCCAAGACCGACTCCGAAATCGAATTCGGCAGTGGCTTGGTTTTCTCGAAGATGCCGAGCAGCGGCATGACAATCAGGAAGAAGGCGAAGTAATAGACGGTGAAAACCCGCGACATGATCACGTAGATGCCCTCGGGTTGCTTTGAACCGAGCCAGCCAAGCCCAATGCAAGCAATCACCCACAGCCAGAAGAATTGCTTGAACAGCGGACGATAGCGTGCGGAGCGCACGCGCGAGGTGTCGAGCCAGGGTATGAAGGCCAGCACCAGGATCGACGAGAAAAGCGCGATGACGCCCATCAGTTTGTCAGGGATCGACCGCAGGATGGCGTAGAACGGCAGGTAGTACCACTCGGGCACGATTTCCGCCGGCGTCACAGCCGGGTTAGCCGGAATGTAGTTATCGGCATGGCCAAGGAAATTCGGCACGTAGAACACGAACCATGCATAGAGGATGCAGAATGCGGCCATGAAGAAGCCGTCCTTGATGGTCGCGTAAGGCGTGAACGCTACAGTATCCTTGTCGGACTTCGGTTCAATACCGGTCGGATTGTTCTGTCCGGCGACATGCAGCGCCCATATGTGGAGGACCACGACGCCCGCGATCACGAACGGCAGTAGATAGTGCAGCGAGTAAAAACGGTTGAGCGTCGGATTGCCGACCGCGAAGCCGCCCCACAGCCAGGTAACGATCGCGTCGCCAACTCCGGGAATCGCCGAGAACAGATTGGTGATCACGGTCGCGGCCCAGAAGCTCATCTGGCCCCACACCAGAACATAGCCCATAAAGCCGGTCGCCATCATCAGCAGGTAAATGATGACGCCGAGAATCCAGAGGACCTCACGCGGCTCCTTGTAGGACCCGTAATAGATGCCGCGGAACATGTGAATATAGACGGCCAGGAAAAACATCGACGCGCCGTTGGCGTGCAAGTAGCGCAGCAGCCAACCGAAGTTGACATCGCGCATGATGCTCTCGATAGATTTGAACGCCAGATCAACATGCGGCGTGTAGTGCATCGCCAACACGATGCCGGTGCCAATCTGCACGCCGAGCATGAACGCCAAAATGCCGCCGAACGTCCACAAATAGTTAAGATTGCGCGGGGTCGGATAGACCACGAAGGAAGAATAAATCAGGCCGCCGATCGGCAACCGCTTCTCGAACCATTGCAGAACTTTATTCTGCGGTTGGTAGGTCGAGTGTCCGCTCATGATTGAACCTTGAATGCGACGTTTCGCTTAGCCGATCTGAATCTTGGTGTCGGATACGAACTTGTAGGGCGGGAGAAAAAGATTTTTCGGTGCCGGACCTTTGCGGATACGGCCGGAGGTGTCGTACTGCGAGCCGTGGCACGGGCAGAACCAGCCGTCATATTCGCCCTGGTGCGCAAGCGGGATACAGCCGAGATGTGTGCAGATTCCGATGACGACGAGCCATTGGTCATGGCCGGGCTTTACGCGCGCCGAGTCCGGTTCCGGATCGGGAAGGTCGGCGACGTTGACCTTCTGCGCTTCCTCGATCTCTTTCTTGGTCCGGTGGAAGATAAAGATCGGCTTCGAGCGCCAGAACACCTTGATGATCTGCCCGTCGGCAATCGGTGCGAGATCGACGTCGATCGGTGCGCCGGCCGCGATCGTCGAGGCGTCCGGATTCATCTGTGCGATCAGAGGCACTAGCGTTGCCGCTACCCCCACCGCGCCGACGGCGCCGGTGGCGATGTAGAGAAAGTCGCGGCGCGTGTGCTCCGCCGAAGACACGGTCGTCACGTCTTAGGCCCTCTCCTCCGGCTGGCTAATTCTTCCGCCCGCGGCTGGAGCCCGGGACCGAAGTCTCGCGGCGGCGGGGGCGGACCGGTTGCGGCAGCCCTGGAAACGGCAGGACAGCGCGTCGGTGGCGTTCTATTGGCACCCTTGCCGTACAAGCGCAAGCCCGCAAAAGTGCGGCCAACCAAGGTAAGCACCGGTTTTGCGTCCGGCCGCGCTTTAAATGCTACACTTAAACAGCTGACCTTATACACGCTCCGTTTGGTTGCGCGGCCGCGCCTGCGAGGATTCGCCGCATAAATCATTCGTCTAGAGCGGCTTAATCCCGTGCAGCCGGAAATCGCAGGCCCGCCATGCGGATCGCCCTTTACGAGCCAGACATCCCCCAGAATACCGGCACGATTCTCCGGCTTTGCGCCTGCCTGGGCATTGAAGCGCACATCATTGAGCCGGCCGGTTTCCCGGTGACCGATCGCGCGTTCCGACGGGCCGGTATGGACTATCTCGACCAGGTCGCCCTGACCCGCCACGGATCCTTCGCAGCCTTCGAGACATGGCGGGCGCATGAGCGGCTATCCCTGGTGCTACTGACCACCGGCGCCAAACAATCTTACCTCGACCACGCCTTCCGCCCCGATCAGGTCCTGCTGTTCGGGCGAGAGAGTGCCGGCGTACCCGAATCAGTGCACAAGGCCGCTGGCACGCGGCTGCGGATACCGATGCGGCCGGGTATGCGTTCGCTCAACGTCGCAATGGCAGCCGCAATCGTTGCAGCCGAGGCGCTGCGCCAGACGGATAACATGCCCGGGTGATAAGCTGGGACATGGCCCGGTGGGTTCTCATGGCAACGACGCTGGCGTTTGCGCTTGGCGCCATTGATGCGAATGCGGCGCGGACCTTGCTCGCCGAATTGACCGCGCGCCCGCCTGCGGAATCGGACGAGCCAGCGATGTCAACGCTTGCTCTCGAGGCCTGCATGCGACGCGCGCAGGAACTCGACCGCATCGGCACCGCCATCGATTATGAAATCGCGACGATCGACCGCGAGGCCGCCGAAGCGCTGCTGCTTCAGAAATTTATCAATGCGGAATTGCCGAGGATCGGCGCCTATGATGAGCCCGCCCTCAACGAATTCCAGCGCCGCGTCGTTCGTCATGAAGAACTGGCCAAGAAATTTCAGACGGACTTTCCTCTCTATCAAAACAGGAAGAAAGGCTACGACGCCGCCGTCGACGAATTCGAGCATATTTGCGCGGGCCGCTTTCGCCACGGCGACCTCGACGCAATCAGGACCAAGCTGGATCTGCAATAGCAAGTCCCGACCGGCCGTGCGCTATGGCCTCCCCCCGGATATAATTGCACACTGGAGCCGTTGATGGACGCCGGACAGCTTGAAGCTCACAAGACACGCGCACGAACCTGGTTCGAAGCGCTGCGTGACGATATTTGCGCGGCCTTCGAGGGTCTGGAAGACGCCCTGTCCGAGAAAGCTCCGCTGGCCGACCGTGCGGGCGGCCGCTTCGTTCGCACGCCGTGGCAGCGAACCGACCACAGCGGGGGGCCAGGCGGCGGCGGTGTGATGGCGATGTTGCGCGGGCGCGTTTTCGAAAAAGCCGGGGTGCATTGCTCGACCGTGCATGGAGAATTCGCACCGGAATTCCGCAAGGAGATACCCGGTGCCGAGCAAGATCCCCGCTTCTGGGCCTCGGGCATTTCGCTGATCGCACATCCGCATAATCCCAATGTGCCTGCCGTGCACATGAACACCCGCTTCGTCGTCACCAGCAAATCCTGGTTCGGCGGAGGCGCCGATCTCACTCCGGTCCTTGACAGGCGCCGCACCGAGGCTGACCCGGACAGCATTGCCTTTCATGCCGCGATGAAGACAGCCTGTGACTCGCACGCCGAAATTGCGCCTTACGACAAATACAGAAAATGGTGCGACGAATACTTTTTTCTCAAGCATCGCAACGAACCGCGCGGTGTCGGCGGAATTTTCTATGACTATCTCGAAACCGACTGGGACGAGACCTTCGCCTTCACGCAGGACGTTGGGCGCGCTTTTTTGCGTGCTTATCCCGGATTGGTGCGGAAGAATTTCACGACACCGTGGAGCGACGCTGACCGAGAAGAGCAATTGATCCGGCGCGGCCGTTACGTCGAATTCAATCTGCTTTACGACCGCGGCACGATTTTTGGTCTCAAGACCGGTGGCAATGTCGAATCCATACTGTCCTCGATGCCACCCGTCGTGAAATGGCCGTGATCGAATTTCGACGGCCTTACGATTGGGCCTTAGCGGAGTGCACCCCACACCAGAAATATGCCACCAAAGAGCACCACCGCGTCGAGAATCGCCGTGTGAACGTGTACCGGCATGCGTTCAACAAAAGCCTTGGCGAGAAATGCACCGGGCAAAGCCACCAGCCCAATCAAAAATGCGAGTGCAATCACTTGCGCGGTTATGACGCCGGCAATTCCAAATACCGAAATCTTCACGATCCCGATGACGATCGAGATGGCCGCGTCGGTTGCGATCACCCCGGCGCCTTCGATGCCGGCTGCCATCAGCAATGACAGCAAGATCACGCCCGAGCCGGCCGTGCCACCGACGACCACACCGTAACCGAACGCACCGAGCGCGAGGCCTTTGTCGCCAAACTTGACTCCGTGGTATTTCAGCAGCCGCCGCAAAGGCACGCTCAAGATCAGCATGCTGCCAATGACCAACGCGGCGCCTGCGCTTGAGAGCCGCGTGTAACCCCAGGCACCCAGTATGCAGGTGGGAACGGCAGCCGCGAGCACGATCGCCGCGCGCCGCCAATCGGCATATTTCATAAACGCGAAGACGCGGCTGGAATTGGTGAACATCGCCGAAACGGCAATGATCGGCACAACTGGTTCGGCGCCTACCAGTGGCACCAGCACCAGAGGCATAAGCGCACCCGTGCCATAGCCGGAAACGCCGCCCACAATCGATGCGACCAGCGCGACCGCCGCTACCGGGATCAGCTGAACGAATGAAATATCGTGGAAGCCGGAGAGGAGATTCATGGCCGCAATGGTCATAGCCGGAGCGGTGTCACACATCTACTGGTGAGTACTCATAACCTCCGAATGGCAGTTGCCTCTCCGCCACATCGAGGTGGAAAAGTTGCTGAGTCCTGTGAACGAAGGACGCGGCGCGCAAGGCGCGCATGCCACGAAGCTCCGCTATCAATGGAGCGCAGGCATCAATGAGATGGTTTAGTTTCGCGATTGTCTCGGCTCTTGTCGGCGCCGTGAGCGTCCCGGCCCATGCCGACGATGCTGCCAAG
>Ga0187788_10000249_pt1 | contig 14963 bp, 17 predicted proteins | sample 1015_BV01_MP10_2_FD_133008 | JGI IMG/M metagenome (GOLD analysis project Ga0187788, IMG submission 133008) | Tropical peat soil microbial communities from peatlands in Department of Meta, Colombia - 1015_BV01_MP10_20_MG | ecosystem: Environmental > Terrestrial > Soil > Wetlands > Peat | place...
CCAAGCGCGTCATCGCCGAGCGCAACAACGCCCGCGCCTCGGCCATGAACTCCGCGAACCAGTAGCCATTGCCCATTGCCCATTTCCCACTACTCCAACAGCCCGCAGCCCGGTTGCGGGCTGTTTGCTTTGGCGAGCAAACCAGATGCTCTACGATTTTCTGGGATTGTGATCTACGATCTTTCGATGCTTGCGGTGCCGCTTCGCACTTCCACTTGCTGATCTCGCTTCTTCATCTGCCCTGGTAGATGGTTACCGAGCGCGGTGGCATCTCGATTTCGACCTTGCCATCGTTGAATCCCGCCGTCCCACTCACTCCAAAGATCAGCTCGAAGCGCCTCGCACTGGATACCGGCGTATCGGCGGCGCGGAAGGCAGCCTTGCGCTGGCTTTCGCTGTTGTTGAAGGCGACTAATACCCGGTCGGCCCCCACCTCCCGTAGAAAGATGTAGGCGCTATCGTCGGCATAAAGGTGCCAGTGCTTTCCCGCCGTAATCGCCGGATGCTGGCGCCTCAGTTTCAACAGTGCTTGCACGTAGCTGAAGACATCCTGCTCCTCGGGCGTCCTGCCCTGTGCCGAGAACGCATTGTGACTGTCGCCGGGAAAGCCTCCGGGAAAATCACGCCGGTTGTCCGGGTCGGCTCCCCCCGCCATCCCGATCTCGTCTCCGCTGTACAGTTGCGGTATGCCGCGCATGGTTAGCAGCAAAGCCTGCGCCAGCTTCAGCTTCTCCTTGGAGCCTGCGGCCTCGCTCACAAAGCGTGTCGTGTCGTGATTGCCGATGAAGGTCACTAGCCGCTCCGGGTGAGGATAGAGCCAATCTTGCTGCAACACTTCTTTGAGGCGCCTGGCGGGAGCATCGTGAGCAACCACGTCCTTGATCGCGGAATACAGCGGGAAGTCAAAGACCGTAGGCAGTCCGGTGTCCACGCCCTCCACCGTGCGCCCACCTACAAAGTGGGCAACCACCGTGGGGGCCGAATCGAATATTTCCCCGATGGTGTCCATCGCCGGATAAAGCTGCGTCAGCCGCTTGTGAAAGGTTGCCCAGAAGCCGCGGTAAACGTAGGGAAACGTGTCGAGGCGGAAGCCGTCGATGCCGACATGCTCCGCCCACCAGATGGCGTTGCCGATCAGGTACTCGGCGACGCGTGGATCCTCCTGGTTCAGGTCCGGCAACCTGTCGTCAAACCAGCCTTCCAGGATCGGGCGCCAGTCGCGTGGCGGAGCGTGCTCGTCAACCGCTGGATCGATCGGCGTGGTCGTAGCCAGGTGCCTTTGCGGCGTGCCGTGCAGCCAGGTCGGTGTGGGCGGAGCCTCGATCCAGGGATGCTTGGGGCCTGTGTGGTTCACCACGCAATCCAGAAACACCTTCATTCCGTGCTTGTGCGCTTCCTTGACCAGCTCCTGGAGGTCGCCAAGAGTGCCCAGGTGCTCGTCCACGGCGTAGAAATTCACGGCGGCATAGCCGTGGTAGTCGGCCGGTGAGTGATTGTCGTTGTCATAGACGGGAGTGATCCACAGCGCCGTCACCCCCAGTTCGTGCAGGTAGGGGAGATGATCTCGCACGCCCTTCAAATCGCCCCCGTGATAGGCGCGCGGGGCCTTGCGGTCGAACGTCCCCGGAGACTGCGGCGGCTGATCGTTCGCCGGGCTTCCATCGGCAAACCGATCCGGCATGATCAGATACAGCACGTCGTTCGCATCCAGGCCGCGGAAAGCTCCATCCCGGGAGTGACGAGGGGTGAGCGGTAGGTTGAAGGTGGTGCTGCCGGCGTGCGTCTTCAGCAGAAATTCCACGTCGCTGGGCGATGCGCCCTTGCCGAACTCCAGCCACACGAACGCGTAGTTCCCCTGGGGTGAAGCTTCCGCCTGGGTAATGTGCACGCCTGACGTGGTGGTGGAAATCTGCGCTCCTGCCAGGCCCTCGCCATAGACCAGCAACATCACGTTTCCCGCGCCCGGGAACCAATTGGGGGGCTCCAGTTTGCTGACCGCCGGCGCCTGGCACGGGGCGGCCGGAGAGAACAGCAATAGCAATGCGAGCAGTGCAACCGTGGCGCAGGCAATCTTCCGCCTCCGCGGCCAATAGCCCGTGAAAAGGTGCATGAGTCGCCTTTTGGGGAAGGGTCCCCCACCCAGGTGCGCAGCATTAAACCTGAAACTCATCTGCCTGTCATCGTGAACCTTATGCCGCCCCGGAATGCATGATCCCGCGGCCCTCACTCCTGCCGGCTGAGCGGGCGTGAAACTTTTTCCGCGCCCCGCGCGTCCAACCGGGGGTAGGTCAATCCGGTTGTGTACTTGAATCGTATTGATAAAAGAGGACAATTCAGCCCAATGTTGATCAAGAAGCCGGCCGACATTCCCTCTTCGGAAATCACTCCGAAATCTCGGTATATGAACCGGCGCAGATTCATGGCGGCTGTGGCCGCTGGCGGCACAGTTCTGGCTGCCGGCAGGTTCCTGGGACGCCTGGTTTCCCCCCAGGAAACTGTCTCGGCCGCAGCCAAGCTCAACGCTGCCAGGAGCCCGCTGAGCACGACGGAGAAACCGACACCCTACAACGACATCACCAACTACAACAATTTCTACGAGTTCGGCACCGATAAATACGATCCTGCCCGCCTGGCGCAATCGCTTCAAGTCAAGCCGTGGACCGTCGAGGTCAGCGGGCTGGTGCAGAAGCCGCAGACCCTCGACATCGACTCCATTTTGAAGTCCTTCCCCTTGGAGGAGCGCATCTACCGCCATCGCTGCGTGGAAGGTTGGTCGATGGTCATCCCCTGGGTCGGCTTCCCCCTCACTGCCTTCCTCAAGCGACTCAATCCCCTGGGAAGTGCCAGGTACGTGCAATTCACCACCAGGTACGACCCCAAGCAGATGCCGGGCCAGCGCTACGGCGTGCTCGATTGGCCTTATGTGGAGGGCCTGCGCATCGACGAAGCCATGCATCCCCTGGCGCTGCTGGCCGTCGGTCTCTACGGCGAGGAGTTGCCTAAGCAGGATGGAGCCCCCATCCGCCTGGTTGTGCCCTGGAAGTACGGCTTCAAGAGCATCAAGTCCATCGTGAAGATCAAGCTGGTGGAAAAAGAGCCGGTCACCACCTGGTCGGCGGCCGCGCCCAGCGAGTACGGCTTCTACTCCAACGTGAACCCCGATGTGGACCACCCCCGCTGGAGCCAGAAAACCGAGCGCCGGATTGGCGAGTTTTACAAGCGCCCCACCCTGCTGTTCAACGGCTACGGCGATCAGGTCGCCGGCTTGTACACGGGCATGGATTTGCGGAAGAATTTCTGAGGCGCCTGGCGGAAACGTTGAGGACAATCAGCTCATGACCAGAAGTCAGCTTAGCTTTCTGAAAGTCCTGGCCTTCCTGCTCTGCCTGGGGCCGATCGCCCACCTGGCGTGGAAGGGCATCCATGGGACCCTCGGAGCCAATCCCATTGAAGTGATCACCCGCTCCACCGGGAAATGGACGCTGCTGTTTCTCCTGTTCACCCTGAGCATCACGCCGCTGCGGAAGCTGACGGGCTTCCTCGCGCTGATTCGCTTCCGCCGTATGCTGGGACTGTTCGCCTTCTTCTACGTCACCCTGCACTTCCTTACCTACATCTGGCTGGACAAGTTCTTCGACTTCCACCAGATGCTCATCGACATTGCCAAGCGCAGATTCATCACCGTGGGATTCACGGCCTTCGTCCTGCTCGTCCCCCTGGCGCTAACCTCCACCAGCGGCATGATCCGCCGCCTCGGTGGCAAGCGCTGGCAACGTCTGCACCAACTGATCTACCTCGCCGCCATCCTGGGCGTGTTTCATTTTCTCTGGCTGGTGAAGGCGGACATCCGCCGTCCCATCTGTTACGGCGCGGTGCTTGCCCTTCTGCTGGCCTGGCGCGTCGTAGCCTGGGCCAGACCCCTCCTTCTGCGCCGGACTCCCGCACCGACTGATGCTTCCTACGCGGTCAACTAGTGTTACCCTTCCTCGCATGAGCGTTGCCGTGCAACCAGGCCGGTCAATCATTGAGCCTCTCATGACTACGATCCCCGCGGGCTGGTTTCTCATGGGCTGTGATTCTGGACAGGACGTGGAGAAGCCGGTGCATCACGTCTGGGTTGACGCTTTCGCCCTGGCAGCCACCCAGGTCACGAACTCCCAGTACTCGCGTTACCTGGAGGCAACCGGCGCCGCCGCGCCTCCGCTCTGGAACGACCCCGCCTTCTGTCACCCTCGTCAGCCCGTGGTGGCGGTAAGCTGGTTCGAGGCCGTGGCCTATTGCGATTGGATCTCCCGCCAAACCGGCAAACGCTATCGCCTGCCCACCGAGGCGGAGTGGGAGCGCGCCGCCCGTGGCGGGCACGACGGTCTGCTCTTTCCCTGGGGCAATGACCCTCCGCAATCGCAACCCAACTATGCCGCCCGCTGGAAGTCAGGCCCGGAGCTGGCGCGCGCTTCCCCACCCAACGGCTACGGACTGCACGAAATCTGCGAGAACGTTCACGAATGGTGCAGCGACTGGTTCCGTCCCGATTACTATGCTGTCTCTCCGGAGCGCAATCCGCAGGGGCCGCCAAACGGCGATCGCAGAGCCTCCCGCGGCGGCTCCTGGCGTCATCACATCAAGATCTCGCGTTGTTCCGCCCGCTCCAGCATCCCGCCCGGTTTCCAATACGCCGACTACGGCTTTCGCCTGGCCTGCGATGCTCCCCAGTAAGCACATTCGCGCATTCTCGAATATGCTAGGCATTTACCATTCCGCAGGAGGCGCTCGCCCAACCTCATGCCGCACGCCCTGGGTTTCGATGTTTACGGTACGCTGGTAGACGTTCACGCCCTGGTGGAACAACTCCGTGCCTATGCCGGTGACCGGGCCGAGCGTCTCTCCGAGCTCTGGCGTCAGAAACAGGTGGAGTACGCCTTCCGCCGCGGCTTGATGCGGAACTGCCAGGATTTTGGCGTCTGTACCGCTCAGGCTCTTGCCTTCACGCTGCGCCTGCTTAAGATCAACATTCCCCCAGCCGACGAACAGCGCATCCTCTCCTATTACCTCAGTCTCCCCGCCTACTCTGATGTCCTCCCCGGCCTCGGCACGCTGAAGGCGCACGGCCACACAGTGGCCGCCTTCTCCAATGGGGCGGAGAAGAGCGTCCGCACTGTGCTCGATAACGCCGGCCTCCTCTCCCTCTTCTCCGATGTCATCAGCGTGGACGATGTGAAGACCTTCAAGCCCGATCCCCGCGTGTACGAATATCTGGCCGAGCGCTTGGGGCGCGACAAGGGGTCGGTCTGGCTGATCTCGGCCAATCCCTGGGACGTCATCGGAGCCAAGTCTGCAGGCCTGAAGGCTGCCTGGATCCGCCGCAAGGAAGACGCCGTCTTCGATCCCTGGGAGATCCAGCCCGACGTCGTCGTTCACGATCTCCTGGAGCTCGGCAAAGCTTTTTCCTGAGCTGGAACCGCCGATTCCCGCTGGTGAGCCTCAAATGCCCTCACCCCAGACTCACTGGCCCGCACCGCCGGCGGTTAGAGCCCGGCCTCAATGCGCGAGCGTGGGTCGAGATAGTCTCGCAGGGCATCGCCGATGAAGTTGAACGACAACACCGCCAGCATCACCGCAACAGCGGGGAAAATCACCAGGTGCGGGGCATCGAACAGGTGCGAGCGCCCGTCGTTGAGCATCGCGCCCCAACTGGCGGTGGGCGGAGCCACCCCCAGGCCGAGGAAACTCATAGTGGCCTCTGCCAGAATGGCGCCGGCCATGCCGATCGCCGCCTGCACAATGACCGGCTGGATCATGTTGGGCAGAATGTGGCGGGTAATGATCCACCAGTCTCCCGCGCCTATGGCGCGCGCCGCCTCTACGTATTCGCGCTCCCGCGTCGCCAGCACCTGGGCACGCACCAGGCGCGCGTAGCCCACCCAGCCTCCAAGAATCAGCGCCAGAATCAGGTTGACCAGCCCAGGCCCAAGGAAGGCTACAAAAGCGATGGCCAGCAGGAATCCCGGGAACGACAGGAAGGCGTTCATCACGATGATGCTTACAAAGCGGTCGATGCGGCCCCCGTAGTACCCCGCGGTGCATCCCACCAGCAGGCCGAGCAGCAGCGACCCGGCGACCACGCTGGCGCCTATCAGCATGGAAATGCGCGCGCCGAAGATAATGCGCGACAGGATGTCGCGTCCCAATTCGTCGCTTCCCAGCCAGTGTCCCGCGGAAGGCCCCAGGAGGCGCGCGGGAAGGTTGATCTGCGATGGATTCTGCGGCGCGATCCAGGGTGCCAGGAGCGCGAAGGTCACAAAAAGTAATATGAAGAGAGCCCCTGCCGTGGCCAGCGGGTTGAATCGAATGGCCCGCCAGAGCGCCTGGGCTTGCCCGGGTACGGCAGACACCTCCACGACTTGCGGAGCCGAAACCATGAATGCCCGGCTTCATCATAACTGAAGCCAGATCGTGTACGATCCCCAAGCGAGCTGTCGCGATGAACGGCGTGGATCCCGGAGATCTGATGCGATGCAAGAAACTGATCGGCGTGCTCGTGCTGGCCGCACCCCTGGCTCTTCCTGCCGTGGCTGGCGTCACCTACACGGCCAAGACTCGCACCCTGAGCGCGGAGAATCCCGATCAGGCCGCCGACCTCAAGGTTCGCGCCCTCGTCAATGGCAGCAAGGCGCGCGTCGATTTCCTGGAAAGCGAGCTCCCCGAGTTGGCCAAAGGGCGCTACCTGCTTTCTACCGATGAAGGCAAAACCGTTTATCTCGTCGATCCGGCGGGGAAAACTTTCGCCCGCTGGGATGCCGAGCGCATGGTTTCCGGCATGGCCGATCTGATGCGGCGGATGCGCTGGCAGATGAAGGTGCACTTCGACGAGCCGCAGATCCAAAAAGTGCTGGACGAAAAGGGCGAGCCGGTGGCCGGCCTGCCCACGCGCCACTATCGTTATCGCACCAGCTATCGCGTGAGGGTCGAGCTTGCTGGCTCCGATACCATCGCCACCACCGTGGATGAAGACATCTGGACTACCTCGGCGGTGCAGGAGCCCGGCCTTCGCCTATGGCTGAAGCAGGAGCCGCCAACCTCCGGCGACGAGCAGTTGGACCGCATCATCCACGAGGAGAAATCCAAGATTCAGGGATTCCCGGTGAAAAAGATCACCGTCATCAAGACCACCGACCATGAGGGAAAGGTCACCGAAAGCCGCACCGAGATGATCGTCACCGAGATGAAGACCATCTCAGTCGAGGACTCGGCGTTCCAGATCCCCTCCGGCTATACGGAGATGGATCTGAGCAAGCGGCAGAGCCTGCATCCCGAGTAGCAAAAGGGGACGCCGCCCCTCACTTGCGCGTGAGTTCCTCGGCTTCGTCCCGCACCTGCTGAAATCCCCTGGTCAGGATAATCAGGTAAACAATGTGCACCAGCCAGGTGATGCCGTAGGCTGCGTACAGAAACTTCATCGCCGCGTCCTCACTTCCGGCTCCACCAGCGACTTCATGGCATGAGCCTCCTCCACCGCCTGCCGCACCCGCTGCAAGGTGTAACGCAGCCAGATGAGCAATATCGCCAGCGCCAGGAATGCCACCCAGTTCGCCATCAGCGCGTAGCGCATCTGCGGATCAATGCCTGACTTGGGACCCCCGCCGAACACTGGCTGCGGCTGCTGGGTTCGGAACCAGCGGATCGCCATGAATACAAACACCGCATTGAAGGCGCCGAAGACCCCAAAGGCGGCCGCCAGCATCGGATTCGGCCCACCCACGGAAAATTTGCGCAGCATCAGGTAGCCGACGTAAATCAGCCACAGGACCAGGGTGCTGGTAAGACGGGCGTCCCAAGCCCACCAGATGCCCCACACCGGCCGCGCCCACAATGGCCCGGTCAGAAGCACGACGGTGCAAAACACCACCCCCACCTCCGCCGTCGCGACTGCCACCGCGTCCGCCCGCCCACTTCGCCCAGCCAGAAACCAGAGCGATGCCACGAAGTTTGCCAGAAAGCACAACAGCGCCGTCCACGCCGAGGGCACGTGGTAGTAGAAGATGCGTTGCACCTCGCCCATGGTGGCTTCCGTGGGTGCGGCCACCAGCGCCTGATAAAGGCCGTAGGAAAGCAGGAGCAGCGTGATAAGCGCGAGGATGATGAAGCCCGATTTCATTCCGCCCCGAGGACCGTGTCGAAAAGCAGCAATCCCAGAATCGTGAAGACTATATCGTAAACCAGGAGAAAGACGAGCGAGAGGCGGGGCGAGGATTCCCCCGTCAGCGTCGCCGTGGTCGCGCTCACCATTGCCAGAAGCGCTGGGATCGAGATCGGAAACAGGATCAGCGGCAGCATGACCTCTCGGCTCCGCGTGCGGATGGACATGGCCCCGAAGAACGTGCCGTTGGCTACCAGCGCCCAGTTCCCAAGCGCGGAGACCAGCGCCAGCTCGTACAGCGGGCGCACGCTGTGCAGGTTGTAGAACACCACGAACATCGGGGTCATCAGCAATTCCAAAACCGTCACGAACAGAAAGTTGCCGATCACCTTGGCCAGAAACAGCGACTCGGCAGGCGCAGGCGAAACCCGGTAGGCGTCCAGCGCCTGGTTGCGCAGCTCGCGCGCCCACGTCTGATTCAGCGCCACCACCGCGGCAAAGAGCAGCGCCACCCAGATCAGGCCGCCGGCGATCTGGCGCGACTCCTCTGCCGACAGATCGAAGGAAAAGCTGAAGATCACCACCACCAGCAGCGCGAAGAAGAGCATGGCGTTCACCGCGTCCTTGGAACGCCATTCCAGGCGAAGGTCCTTGGCTAGCGTCGACCCCAGAACATCGATCAGCGTGCTCATGATTGCGTCAGGGGCAGGCGAGCCCCAGCGCCGCGGAGTTCGCGCGCAGTGATTCTCCCTGCCGACATCGACATCCATTCGTCAGCCGAACTCTCCAGCAGTGCCGGCTGATGGGTTACCAGAATCACCGTGGCCCCGGCATCGCGCCGCTGCTCCAGCAGATGAATCATCTCCCGCGACGAAGAAGCGTCCACGTTGGAGAAAGGCTCGTCCAGCAGGAGCACCTCAGGATCGTTCATGATGGCGCGTGCCAGCGACAGGCGTTGCCTCATTCCCTGCGAGTATTGGCCAACCCGGCGGCTCAAGCCGGAATCGAGTCCGACAGTCTGCATCGCTTGTTCGCAGGCCGCCTCCAGGACTCCGTAGAGCCGCGCGAAATAGCGCAGATTCTCTATGCCTGAGAGTTCGTCATAGAGCATGGGGGCGTGGGCCACATACCCCATTCGCCCGCTCACCTCGCGAAGCTGGGTGGAACCCAGGACGGCGACTGAGCCCCGCGAGGGCTTTATCAGTCCGGCTATCAGGCGCAGCAACGTGGACTTTCCGGCCCCGTTTTCTCCCAGGACCACATACAGGCGCCGCGCGGCGAATTGCGCGCTTACCGAGCGCAGCGCCGCAAACCGGCCATAGAGCTTGGACGCGTCGTCCAATACCACCACACTCGGAAGTTGGGCGGACGAGGTCACCGCCACGATTGTATTGTGACCGCCGGGAATGGCGCAGTTTTATTGCTTTTGCGGCAGTTCGTCTGGCGGTACAGGAACCGGAGCGCTATTCGCATTGCGCACCATCGTAACCGCCGGCCCGCGCCGGGCCCGGATAGAATTCCGCTGTGAACAAGCGCTTCCATTTGGCCGCTATCCTGCTTCTCGTCTCCCTGCTCCTGTTGGCGCCCGCCTGCCAGAAGCATGTACGCGAGGGAAAGGTGGCCGACCGCCCCACATCCATTTCTTCCAATTGGGTGACCCTGACTCCCCCGGAACCCCTGGTCGCCAGCAAGGGCCGGTTCCAGCACCTGGATATGACCGTTTCCCCCGATGTTCTGGCCGGGAACGATCAGTTTGGATTGCGATCTCCGAATGGCGAGATCGTGGTTCCCGAGGTGCAGTTGCTCGATTCCCAGAATAACGCCTACCCGTTGGACCGCGTGGGAGTCACCGGCCAGGAGTTGATGTTCAGCGGGGAGACCCTGGGGGGCGAAGGCAGAACCCGCCGCTTCGCCCGCGTTCAGATCCGCTGCCAGCAGCCCTTCACCGTGCAACGCATCGTGTGGTTTGATTCGCCCAGGTAATCCCGCACAACAGACTCAGTTTCCCTGGGAAGGCGGCGCGGTGGCATCCGCCCTTTGCGGGCTTCCGCTCGGAGTTGGCTTGGCCGGCTCGCCCGGAGCCTGCTGTTGGGGCGCGTATTTCGAGGCGCACTTAGCTTGAATCTGCCGGGCGTGAAACACGCCATCGCGCCCGAACTGACCCTCCGCCAGCGCCCGGGAATCGTCTTTGAAGGTGTCCGGTGGGGCTTCTGTGCCGTTGTAAACCACCGGCAGCGTCCGCCCCTCCTCTTGCAGGGTAAATTCCAGGTGCGAGCCCCGGCGCTGGATCGAGCCTGGAACAACGTTTCCCGCCACCCGCAGCCGCTTGTTGTAGCGGCTGTTGTCCATCGCATTCAGCTCTTTGATGGTGACGTAGTAGCTCTTGCTCTCCTGCACTCCCGTCCATGCAAGGTAGCCCAGGGCCACCAGAATGACGGCGATGGCGAGCCCAAAGCGCGTGTATCGGTTACCCATATCGATCCCCACGGGATGCACTGAATCTACTCGCGCTCATGCCGGGGGTCAAGGATTGCGCAGGTTCTCTGCACCGGTCCTCGCCCCCTCGCGGCCAATTTCTGCGGCGTATAATCATGGTTTTGGAAGGTCCCGAGGAAAAACTTCATGTCGCATCCGACTGGCAATGATGGCAACAACGGCGGCAGCGCCTGGATTCTCAAGCCCCGCAGTGAGTGGATTCGCAAGCGCCGTGAAGAAGCAGCCCGCAGCGGCGACCAGAACTTCTCGCAGATGCACTATGCGCGCCGTGGCCTGATCACCGAGGAGATGGCCTTCGTAGCCCAGCGCGAGCGCATCGATCCCACGCTGGTGAGTGAAGAAGTGGCCGCCGGCCGCATGATCATTCCCGCCAATATCAACCACCCGGAATTGGAGCCGATGTGCATCGGCGTCGCCGCCAGGTGCAAGATCAACGCCAACATCGGCAACTCCGCCGTCACCTCCAACATCGACGAGGAGCTCAGGAAACTCCACACTTCCGTGCACTACGGTGCGGATACCGTGATGGACCTCTCCACCGGCGGCGGCATCCACCAGATCCGCGAAGCCATCCTTCGTCACTCGCCCGTGCCCATCGGCACCGTGCCCATCTACGAGGCCATCGCCCGCGTCAAGCGCGTCGAGGACCTCAGTGCCGAAGTCATGCTCGAGGTCATCGAGGAGCAGGCGGCTCAGGGCGTGGATTACATGACCATCCACGCCGGCGTGCTCATCCAGTATCTGCCGATGATCTCTAAGCGCATCACGGGCATCGTCAGCCGCGGCGGCGCCATCCTGGCGCAGTGGATGGCCCACCACCATAAGCAGAATTTCCTCTACGAGCGCTTTACCGACATCGTCAAAATCTTCAAGAAATACGATGTCTCCTTCTCGCTGGGAGACGGCCTGCGTCCCGGCTGCGTGGCCGATGCCAGCGATGACGCCCAGTTTGCCGAACTCCGGACCCTGGGCGAGCTCACCCGCATCGCCTGGCAGGAGGACGTGCAGGTGATGATCGAGGGCCCCGGACACATCCCCATGGACAAGATTCAGGAGCAGGTGGATAAGGAAGTGGAGATGTGCGACGGCGCTCCCTTTTACACCTTGGGTCCGCTGGTCACCGACATCGCCCCCGGCTACGACCACATCACCTCCGCCATCGGGGCGGCCATGATCGGCTGGTACGGCGCTTCCATGCTCTGCTACGTCACTCCCAAGGAGCACCTGGGCCTGCCCAACGAGAAGGACGTCAAAGACGGCATCATCGCCTACAAGATCGCCGCTCACGCCGCCGACATCGCCCGTCACCGTCCGGGGGCTCGCGATCGCGACGACGCTCTCAGCTATGCCCGTTACACCTTCGACTGGGAGAAGCAGTTCGCGCTCTCCCTCGATCCCCAGACGGCGCGCTCCATGCACGATGAAACCCTCCCCGGCGACGACTACTACAAGGCCGCCTTCTGTTCCATGTGCGGCCCTAAATTCTGCTCCATGAACTACTCGTCCAAGGTGGATGAGTACAACCGGCAGGTGCATGGGGTGGAGAAGAAGGACTACTCGGAGCTGGTCAAGCAGTTGGTCAGCCTGAAGTAAACCGGCGAATCGACTCGGCGGATGACAGGTCCGAAAATTTTCCCGGCAGGATGCGCCGCCTCAGGCGGCTTTGGACAGCTCTTGCTGCTTCGGTTCCGCTGCCCGGTAGCGGGCCAGCTTCCGAAGGATGTACCTGCCCTTGCCCGTCAGAAATAGCGCCACTTCCCGCGCCACCTCTCGGATCAGCAGTTGATCCCGCAGCGACAGCGTGTGGTCCTCTTCCGCCAACACCTTGATGGCGCCCAGCACATTCTGGCCTATCGAAACCGGTACGATCACGCGCTCCGCAGGCGCTGGCACGCCGTTGGCTGCCGAGGGCAAACTCAGCGCCGTCTTCACCTCGGAGTCGCAATCGTCCCCGTGCGCGATGCAGTCGGCCGCCATTTCGCCTACCCCCCGAAAAGCAACCGCGCTGCAATTTCCGGACGCCGGCAGGTAGAGCACCACGGTCCGGTAATGACGTCCCCGGTAAAGCAGGTCTACCACCGGCTGCAGCCGCGGCTCGCGCCGGCGAACCTTCTGCTGCAGCAGGCCCTTAACTTCCGCCGATATCTCTCTGGGATCGCGATAGTGGTGCACGGGTCCCCTTCCTCAGCGCCGCATGCCTCGACGGGCTCAGTCTAATTCCGGCTCCGGGTCCGGTCAACGAACAATGGGGACGGAACGGCGAAGCACTCCAAATCCGCGCTGAGGTCCGGTCAACCATGCAGACTTCGCTTTTAGAGGCTGCTGGCGGGAGCCGAGGCGGGTTGCGCGGCTGCTGCCACGCCCGACTGGCCCAGCGTCGTCGACTGGGGCTCCGCCAGCCAGGCGCGAATGGCCGGCATCGCCAGCCGTGCCGCCGTTTCCCCGGCCACGATCAGCTCCGCCGCCCGATCGAAGCAGTCGTAGCTGAAGCCGCGCACATCCGGATTGATCACCACATCCGCCGCCGACCGCCAGACGCTGCTCATGCGCTGCTGCGCGATCGAGAAGCACTGCCCGATGACGTCGAAGATGTGCCGCGGGCCGTTCAGATTCATCCCATCGCCGTTCAGATGCACGGCGATCACCCGCCGTGCCCCCATCTCGCGCAACGGCAAGGTGGGCACGGCATTGGAGAGCATGCCGTCCACCAGCAGGCGGCCGCCCAGGTTCACCGGCAGAAACATTCCCGGATACGCACAGCTCGCGCGCACCGGGTCGATCACATCTCCGGAGCGGAACACCACTGCATCACCGGTCACGAAGTCGGTCGCGGTCACCGCCAGCGGGATCTCCAGCTCCTCAAAAGTCATGGATTTGAGCGTGCGGCGTAAAAATCCCGTCATCCGATCGTTGGAAGCAAATCCGAAGCGCGAGATCGTCCAGCGGGCAAAGTGCTTGAAGCGCACCCGCAGCGCAACGTCCTCCAGTTCCTCGGCAGAGAGGCCGCAGCAAAAGCCGGCGCCGATGACCGACCCCACACTGGTCCCGGCAACAAAACCGATGGGGATATTTTCCTGCTGGAGGACCCGGATCACTCCGATATGGGCAAGGCCCCTTGCAAAACCTCCGCCCAGGGCGAGACCGATCTGAGGATTGGAACCCGAATCAACCGTTCGCGGGCGCGCCAACTCGCGTGTGAACGCGTCCAGGACACGAACCAGTTTACCTAGGACTTTCACGGCCCTTGACCCCACATCTTGCTGCCCTACTTCTACCAATTTAGGATGCTGATTTCAAAGGGAATGTTTATTTCAGCCATTACGCGCGTACCCAGCCGGCGCGGGAGCCGCTGCTGATGGCGCGCGAAATCTCAGCCGGAGGCGTGCTGGTCAGGCCCATAAAAGGGGAGTGGTGCATGGCCGCAATCGAGCCCCAAGGGCGCGATTCCCCCGCTTCTGCCAAAAAAACAACGGCAAAAACCGTACTTGCCCTGCCCAAAGGCCTCGTCGATGTCGGTGAAAAGCCCGAGGAAACCGCCCTCCGCGAGGTCCGCGAGGAAACCGGCCTCACCGGTACCCTGGTTACCAAGCTGCGAGACATCAAGTACTTTTACCGGCGCACCTGGGCGGGCGGAGAGCGGGTTTTCAAGATCGTCAACTTCTATCTGCTGCTCTACCAGAGTGGCCGCATGGGGGAAATCTCCCAGGAGATGAAGGTCGAGGTGCGCCGGGCCCTCTGGCTCCCTATGGCCGACGCCCCGCAGAAGCTGGCGTATCGCGGCGAGCGGGAAGTGGCCAAACTGGCGCTGGCTTACCTGCACTCGCATCCTGAGCTGATGGGAGACCGCGAGGCCGGCTAGCCCGGAGCTCGAGCGAGCAGGCCCTGGCAACCGGTGAATCCCTGGGCGCGACGTGCACGATGGCTGAGGCGGATATTCAAACAGGCGGTTGCACGAGCTTGCGCCCGTTCGCTCTGCCCCTAAAAAACGACGGCGCGCGCCGAAAGATGTGGGGTGAGGATGGCATCGACGCGCGCCCTATTAAGTTAGCGTCAGGTTAAAGGCATTCCCTGCGAATGTCAAGTAAGCTATTGAAATATCGTAACTTGCGTAACGTGCGCGATTAGCACGCGCGCGAAATCCGCGCAAGTGCGAGCGTCACCCCGGCGTGTGCTTTCAATACAACCGCGATGGGCACACTGCTCCCTTCTGCAAACCCAGACAAATCCGTCCCGCTAACATCGAGGCGGAGATTCGACAGCTCTGGATGAGCTTGCGTCGTGGGAAAAACTGCGCACTTACTGCTTCAGCTTGGGAACCTTGCTATCAAGC
>Ga0187788_10000250_pt1 | contig 14960 bp, 16 predicted proteins | sample 1015_BV01_MP10_2_FD_133008 | JGI IMG/M metagenome (GOLD analysis project Ga0187788, IMG submission 133008) | Tropical peat soil microbial communities from peatlands in Department of Meta, Colombia - 1015_BV01_MP10_20_MG | ecosystem: Environmental > Terrestrial > Soil > Wetlands > Peat | place...
CAAGTACATTCTTTACTTCATTATCTTCCGTTACCATGGCTCCAAAACCAACCCAACAGCTTCCTAATCCTAACGAATAGGCAGCAAGCATCATATTTTCACAAGCTAAAGGACATGAATGATCTGCATACCTGCCGGAACCAATAACAAAAACGATCGCAGGAGCTGAATAGTAAACAGGATCTTTTAACTCTCCATAGCGTTTCTTTATCGCCTCATATCTTTCTGGATCAGCATCTTTAACCATCTCCAGAATCTTCTTTACATTTGGCAGCGCGGCACCAAGGAGCTTTTCTTTGATCTTCTTATCTTCGACAACCACAAACCTCCAGGGCTGGCTGTTCATAGCGGATGGTGCTTCATTTCCAGCCTCTATTATCATGTTGATGATATCTTTGGGAATTGGCTTAGACTCATAAGATCTAACCGACCGTCTCTTTCTGATTGCCTCGATCACTGCATTCATTTTTCTTCCTCCTATGCATTATTGATATAACCTATAACAAATCGGTAGAATTATATAAGCAACGTCTGTGAGACACCGATAGATTTTAGGGAAGTGGCTCCAAAAGATTGTCGACTTCATAAAAGTCCAGTTCCCCGGGAGTTCCCGTCTGCTGGTTCAGCCAATAGAAATATACAAAGTATGTAGATTTAGGCTCTCACTTCAACTCGATTCCTACCTTTTTTCTTTGCTTCATACATGGCGTCATCTGCCCTCTTGATAAGGGTATCTTCCGTATCATCCGGTTTATACTCCGTGATACCAAAGCTTACAGTTATCGTGCCGGCCTGGTCGAATTTATAGCTTTCAGTTGCTTTTCGAATCCTCTCTGCCAGCACTCTGGCTCTTTCTATATCCGTCTCAGGCGCAATTAGAATAAATTCTTCTCCTCCCCATCTTACAAGATAATCGATCTCCCTGAGGTTCTCCTTGACAATTTTGGTTAAAGTCTGAAGTACAGAATCACCTACAGCATGACCATAGGTGTCATTGACCTTTTTAAAGTGGTCTATATCAAACATAGCCACTGACAAGGAATGATAGTACCTTTTCGCTCTCTCCAGTTCCTGTTTGATTACCTCCTGAAATTTTGTCCTGTTGAACGCCTGTGTTAATCTATCCGTTGTGGCAAGTTTTTCAAGATCGTTCTCCAATTGCTTTCGTCTTGTGATATCACGCACTATGCCAGAATAGAATGTCTCTCCTTTGATTTTCCACATGGAAACAGAGAGTTCTACAGGAAAATTATACCCGTCTTTTCCCAGCCCGTACATTTCATTCATTCTGCCTATATATTTTGATTCACCCGTTGAATTTAGACGTTCTAAACCTTTTTTATGAGATTCTCTGTATTGCTCAGGCATCAAAATTGTCAGAGGCTTTCCTAATATTTCATCCTCTGTATATCCAAATATATCTTGAGCACTTTTGTTCCAGAAGACAATATTTCCATTACTATCAGCCAAAATAATTGCGTCTACTGCTGTCTCTGCTATGGCGCGGAATTTTTCTTCACTTTCTCCTAATGCCTTCTCTGCCTGCTTATGGTTAGATTCTTTTGCTTCAAGGTCAGCAACCCTCTGACGTGCTTCCAATAGTTCATTCCATAGCTGCTTTTTTGTCTTCTCTCTATCTCTCATATATGCCTCTAAATTTATTGACTTCAAATAGAAACATTTCATAGTTTACCAAAATTAATTTTCGAGGACTATGGGAAGGGAGCGAACTCCTTTGGCTTAAAAGCAGGAATCGATCTCGACTGATACCCCCTAATACTTTAACTTAATCAACTGGTCGATTTCTGATATAGCTATGCCAAAAAAACAACACACGTATCAATCCTAAATAGGGATTGTTGATGGAAATACTTGTCAATTTATTGGTTACCAAGGGGATTCATCAGTAAAGGCCTATGAAATTTCAGCCCACCCTTGTATATCCGAATTATATCACCAGATTCTTTCTTTTCTTCACGGGCAAATAGAGACCACACCACGCGACATTTTAATCTTAGGGGATTGCCTTTATAATTAATGGTAAGACTATATCCTTTATTTATCTCAAGCTTCTTTGTTGCTTCTATGGCTACTCCGCCGATACCGATATCGATTATTCTTGCGTTTGTAGAGTGGGGAAATCTGCTCTCGATTCCCTTCAATGCAAATCTTTTGTGCTTTCTTTTCTCAGCCACGGCGGATTTCATATTGTTGCGATCAATCCCCACATCGTCAGTTTTCTCTTCTGAAGCGTATCGTTTCCTTACAATTTTCTCTGCCTCGAGCCAGTTGTCGAGATCACTTCCTCCCAATCTGCCGCCTCTCTCATAAAGTTCATATGCCGCCCTTGCTATCTCTTCATGTAAGTTCATTTCATGCCCCTATTGTCACTCATATACATTACTACTTTTTATATAAAAAATTGTTTCTTTTGTCAATTTAAGAAGCAGTGGATTTTAGCAATTCTCTTACAGCCTCTTCAGACACCCCCTTCTGTATCCTCACTCGTCCGATCTTTTCGGGGAGGATGAATTTCAATTCTCCGGCTACCGCTTTTTTATCGAGCTGCATTGATGAAAGGATATCGCCTGACTCGATATCTCCGGCCAGGTCTGTCGGAAGGCCGTAGGACCCGATGAGGGTTTTTATCCTGGAAACCCCCTTTTTATCAATAAGGCCAAGCTCATGGGCAAGCCTTGCTTCGAGGTACATGCCGAGCGCTATAGCCTCTCCGTGAAGAAACCTTTTATATCCCGTAACCGTCTCTATCGCGTGGCCTATTGTGTGACCGTAATTCAATATTGCCCTTAGCCCCGATTCCCTCTCGTCCTTCGAGACGACATCAGCCTTTATCTCGCAGGAACGTTTAATGATATAGGAGAGTGCCCGGTTGTCAAGGTTCAGTATTTTATCCTTATTGACTTCGAGGAAATCGAATAATTCTCCGTCGTAAATAACTCCATATTTGATCACCTCCGAAATGCCGGCCACCAGCTCCCTTTGTGGAAGAGTCTCGAGCGTTTCAACATCTATCCAAACCAGCCTCGGCTGCCAGAAGGTACCTATCATGTTTTTTCCGAGCTTGTGGTTCACGCCTGTCTTGCCCCCGACGGAACTGTCCACCTGTGCGAGGAGAGTCGTCGGGACCTGAATATAAGAGATTCCCCTCATATATGTGGAGGCGGCAAATCCCGTTATGTCACCGATCACCCCTCCGCCCAAGGCGATGAGCGCCGAAGATCTATCAAGCTTGTGTTTAAGCAGGTTGTCGTATATATGCTGTAACCAGAGGAGATCCTTATATCCCTCGCCGTCCGGAATGATGACGGTTATGAAATCGAACCCTGCTTTTTTGATGGATCCGGACACCCGTTTACCGTAAAGGGAAAAAACTGTTGGGTTGCTGACTACAGCAACCTTCGGACTCAGATCGAATGATTTCAGGATATGCCCGATGTCATCGAGGATATCGCTGCCGATCGAAATGTTATAACTCCTCTCACCAAGCTCTACTTTTATTTTTTTCATATTGTTCTTCCTTTATTCCAGTTCACTCAGTCATAATTTCTATGATCTCCTCGGCGATCTGCAAAGGGTTTTTGTTTTCCGTATCTATTATGACATCTGCCTTTTCGTAATAGGGCCTCCTCAGTTGCAAAAGCTGGTTTATCTTTTCGAGAGGGTTATTTACCTGAAGCAGCGGTCTGTCGCTATTGTTGCCCGTTCTTTGAAGAATAGTTTCGGGTGAAGCAGTGAGACAAATGATTAGTCCGTACTCTCTCAGCGCATCCATATTCTCCTGCTTCAGGACGGCGCCGCCGCCGGTAGAGATGATCACATTCCTGTTTCGGGTAACACTTTTTATCATATCCGCTTCCATCTCCCTGAACCTCTGTTCGCCGAGCTGCTTGAATATCTCATTGATATTCATCCCCTCAGCTTTTTCTATTTCCGTATCTACATCTATCAACTTCCTGTCGAGTAGTCGCGCAAGCTCTTTACCGACAGCGGTCTTACCGGTTCCCATGAAACCTGTGAGTATGATGTTCCTCATGACTGAAGTATTGTAGATATTACGGGACTGCAGGTCAATCTGTTATATTGTTAATATGCCGAGGGTTATTGTGGGAATGAGCGGCGGAGTAGATTCATCCGTCACCTCATATCTCCTGAAAGAGAAGGGATATGAGGTTGAGGGAGTCTCTTTGCTGATGTGGGAGACGAAAAAGGAAGCCGCTGCGCCTGCGTGCTGTTCGCTCCGGGCGGTAGATAACGCATCGAATACCGCCCGGTCGATCGGAATACGTCACAGCACAATCGATGTACGGCAAGATTTCAGAGAGAAAGTTGTCGAGCCCTTTATAAAGGCGTACCTCTCGGGATTGACTCCCAATCCTTGTATCCTTTGCAACCGGTTTATTAAATTTCCATCTCTGATTAATGAGGCGGAAAAAAGAGGCGCCGAATATATTTCTACCGGACACTATGCAAGGGTTGAGAAACAGGATTCAGGGGGCCGAGGGATCAAGGATTCGGGGACGACCTCAGACTCAAAACTTCGGGCCCACGTATATTTGAGGAAAGGGATCGACTCGAAAAAGGATCAGTCCTATGTCTTATATGTCTTAAGACAGGAAGAGCTTAAAAGGTTAATCCTGCCACTCGGAGACTGCAGAAAGAATGATATCAGGAAAATAGCTAAGGATCTCGATCTTCCCGCCTCTGAAAGACCAGAGAGTCAGGAGATCTGCTTTGTGGAAGAAAAAAATTATCCTGCCTTTATCGAGAGGTTTTCCACTTCCGGAGTTCAACCTGGACCAATAGTGGGTGCAGGCGGCGGAGTGATAGGTACCCACAGGGGGGTCTTTGGTTATACAATCGGTCAGAGAAAAGGTCTCAGGATATCGTCCCCGGAGCCGTTGTACGTAATCGACACGGATATCGCGAAGAACACAGTCTATGTTGGGTCCCGTGAGGCTGCCAGGAAAAGAGAGTTCCTTGTGGGAGAACTCAATTGGCTTACCCCCCTAACTCTCCCCTTGGCAAGGGAGGATAAAGAGGGGTTAAGAGGGAGTGAAAAGGCGGAATTTTCAACTTTCAGGGTATACGTAAGGGTCCGCTCAACAATGAAAGAGGAGCCGGCGACAATATTTGTAGGATTAAGGTGTAAGGGACAGGGGAACGGCAATAAAGAAGAGACAAATACGTGCGATGAGATCGTTCGTGTCGTCTTTGACGAACCTCAGTGGGCGCCTGCGCCGGGCCAGAGCGCCGTGTTCTACAATGGGGACATTGTGATCGGCGGAGGGGTTATCAGAAAACCAGCCTAAATGCGTCTCTCACTATCTCTACCTCTGCCGGCGTGGTGCCGGCGTAATCACCATCTATCTGGATGTGTGAACTGCCGGTTATTCCGATCTTCTCTGCTTTCAGATATTCCACATCACCGAATCTCAGATGCATTTTTGTGATGATACCGAAGATATAGCGAAAAAAATCCAGACGTCCTCGTCCCTTGAAGAGACAGACATAGAGGACCGGGTCGGTGAGTCTTGCATCGGGGGTGACACTGAAATGTCCGCCGTATTTAGCTGCGTTCCCGATAATTGCGGAATAACCTGAATATATCTTCCCGTCGATATTAAACGTTAGGGCGGAGGGTTGGAATTTCAGCAAGGTGGCGATTCCGCTATAGATATAGCTCCCCTTTCCTGAAATCTTTTTCAGGGTCTCATTTATGCCGAAAACGGTCTCACCATCAAAACCAACGCCTGCCATAAGAATAAAATAACGGGCGAGGTGAGGTGAAGGTCGAAGGAGAGTTATCTTTCCAAGAGAAATTCTTGATGGTGTTTTTCCCACTGCCGTCGCCATTGCACCTTCGACAGTCTCCGGGATACCGAGTTCCTTTGCAAGTACGTTTGTTGTTCCCAAAGGCAGAATTGCCATGGGTATCTCAGACCCTGCCATACCGTTGGCCACCTCATTAAACGTCCCATCTCCGCCAGCCGCAATGACTAAGGTTGGTGATTTGCTGATTGCTTCTCTTGCAAGATTTTCGGCATCACCTTTTTTTTCTGTGAACAATACCTCAACTCCATACCCTTTTGATTGAAGATAATACGAGGCCATCGCTATCTTCTTTTCGGACGCCTTTTTAGCGACAGGGTTACTGATGAGAACGATTGAGGATTTCATCTATTGACAGTGTGCCTCTGCACAAATCTATTTTCCCGATGAGTACCGGCACCCCTTCGAGGTACTCTATTATTTCTCCGACGTTGCTGTTTTCCCTTACGAAGAAAGCCCTTCCCCCGATGCCGCTTTTTTCAGGTTTAATATGCGGTATTCTCAGATAGCCAAATTCTTTTGATGCAACATAACCAGTTGTGTAGTTCGGATCGTCGGATATGCACAGCTCAGCAATTACATCCCGGCAGGAGATGACCTTAGATGCAAGCATCAGGGCCTCCTTCACTGTATCAGTATTGATTCCGCGCCGGGAAAGCCTTAATGAAAGAATCTTATGAGCAGTTGGATTGATTCCCATACGCGATACCCGCACCCCTCTTTCTCTATCAGGCTCAAGCCGATTACCTCTTTTACTTGTGACGATTGCTGCACCCCTCACATCGCTTTTTTTTATCAAAGCAAGGGCAATTTCAATTGCCTTTTGAGAAACCCCCAGAGATCCAAGCAGCGTCATGATCATTCTTCTGCTTTCAGCCAGTGATTCACAATGAACGGTAGTTACGGGAAGAGCCTCTATCACCTTAGGTTCTTTTTTTATGTCTTCAATGGTAATTATGATTTTATCGCCCTCACCCTTTGGGTGGGTAAATGCCCTTTCGATGTATTTTTTCACAACACCCTGAATTGCAGACAATTCATAAAGCCCTTCTGCGCCTGAAATATGAATTTCTTTTTGACCGCCTCGTAAATCATGCCTGCTGTTCACTGATCTTGAGGCTCTCATCCGCACACTCCATAAAGTTTTCATATAGATGTGATTATATCCATGTAAGGGAACAATTGACAATCCTGATGTTTATGTGAGATGAAAAAAGATGTAATCAGAGGATGTACCAAGTGCATGGTAAATACTTCATCTAAGTCACACCATGCCCATTCTTGCATGGTACAGAGTACTTTCAGAAATTTAGAGCGCTTGAGCGTAAGCTATGCTGAGCGGTCCATCTACATGTAACGAAACAAGTGAATATATAGATGTTTACCACATTGTTATTAAAAGTTACGCTCTATCGGGAATTGTGAAATGAAACGTTGAGCCTTTCCCTGGTTCCGATTCTACCCATATTCGTCCGCCATGACGCTCAACAATCCTCTTGCAGATAGACAGACCTATGCCGGTGCCTGGATACTCTTGTCTGGTATGTAATCGCTGGAAAATGACAAATATTCTTTCGGCAGCTTCAGGGTCTATTCCAATCCCGTTATCTCTCACGGAAAATATCCACTCGTTATCTTTTCTTTCTGCCGAAACATGAACTGTCAGCTCTTCCTTACCGCGAAACTTCAACGCATTACCTATAAGGTTTTGAAATAATCTATTGATTTGTGAAGCATCGGCTGCCAAGGTCGGAAGCTCATCACGTGTGACTGTTGCGCCGCTTTCTTCTATAGCTGCGTTAAGATTAGAAACAGCTTTATCGACCTTGAGGTTAAAATCGACTGGTTTCAAATTAATACCCTTCGTCCCTACCTTCGAATATTCCAACAGGTCCTTAATCAAATCCTGCATTCTTTTAACACCATCAACGGCGTAACCGATAAGCTCGTCAGCTTTTTCATCGAGTTTGTCTTTATAACGTTTCCCCAGAAGCTTCACAAACCCGTCGACTACTCGCAAAGGCTCTTGCAGGTCATGTGACGCTACAGTGGCGAACTGCGTGAGATCAGCATTTGAACGTGCCAGCTCATCTGCAACCATACGATACTTAGTTTCAGATTCGCGCAGTTTTTCTTCAGTTCTCTTATGTTCTCTGATTTCCTTTTTGAGATGTTCATTGGCTATTCTCAATTCAGATGTGCGTTCTTTCACCAGTTCCTGAAGATGCTCCCGATATTTTTCAAGTTCCTCTTCTGCCTTCTTGAGTTCATTACGTTCTTCGGCTTCCGTCAAAGCCCTTTTTACTGCGGGAACGAGCCTCGATAGACGCTGTTTAAGGACATAATCCGTCGCCCCGCTCTTAAGTGATTCAATTGCCAGGTCTTCCCCCATTGAACCCGAAACAAAGATGTAAGGCACCAGAGGATCCTTTTTGAGGGCCATGGCCAGCGCTGAAAGTCCGTCAAAAGAAGGAAGCCTATAATCCGCAAGTATAATGTCGAATGCATCTTTTTTAAGCACTGCAATGAAATCAGACCGCGTTTCAACATGAGTCACATCACAACTAAAGCCTGCCTCTTCAAGTTTCGCCTGAACAAGTTCGACATCATTCTTCTCGTCTTCCAGATAAAGAATGCGTAGCGATGATTTCATATTTTCTATCGTTTCCTAACTTTCCCAACGCTTCCCGGAGGAGGTTCGTTTATCACCGCCCAGAATGCTCCGAGGTCTTTGACCGCATCAACAAACGCATGAAAATCAACAGGTTTCACGACATAAGCGTTGACACCCAACTTATAGCTCTCTATCCAATCTTTGTCCTCGCGAGAGGACGTCAATATTACCACAGGAATCATCCTCAGCTTATCTTCTGACCTGATTTGCCTCAGCACCTCCATGCCATCCACTTTCGGCAGCTTCAGATCGAGAAGCACTACGGCCGGATGCTCGCCGTGACGAGCCTCGAAATTTCCCCGGCAATATAGGTAATCCAAAGCTTCTTCTCCATCGTTAGCTACGATCACCTCGTTGGCCAGGTTGTAATCGCCGAGTGCCTCTAATATAAGTTCTACATCTCTTGGATCATCCTCGACTAATAAAATACGCTTCAGTGCAGTAACCATTCATTCCCCCTTTATTGTTTTTGGAATTGAAACGTAGAAGGTTGCGCCTCTATCCACTGAACCCTCGGCCCAGGTTTTACCCCCGTGCCGATGAATAATACGCTGGACATTGGCGAGCCCGATGCCTGTACCTTCAAACTGGCCGGCGGCGTGGAGACGTTGGAACACACCAAAAAGTTTGTCCTTATATTTCATATCAAACCCGACACCGTTGTCCCGGACAAAAAACACGGTTTCGTCCTCTCTACCTGAGGTGGTACCAATCTCTATCTTTGCCTGGGCGCGCGGCGAACTGAACTTTATCGCATTGGAGATTAAGTTTTGAAAGACGAGCTTGATCAAAGAACGGTCGCCATAAACACCTGGCAAGGCTCCTATTTCCCATGTAATTTCACGGCCCTTTATTTCGGGCAGCAAGTCTTCCAGGATTTCTTCAATGACCAGTTTAAGATTGAATACGGTTTTTTGGATGTCGACTCGCCCGACACGCGAAAAAGTTAACAGATCATCGATCAGAAGCCCCATGCGTTTTGCCGACTCTGAGATTGTGTTTAGATATCGCAGGCTCTTTTCGTCCAGCACGGAAGAGGCATTTTGTTGCAGCAGTTCAACATATCCCCCTATATGACGAAGCGGTGCACGCAGGTCATGAGATACGGAGTAGCTGAACATTTCGAGCTCTTTATTAGCCACTTCGACTTGACTTATATGATATTGCAAGTCCGTATTGGATTTCGCCAGTTCATCTGCCGTTTCTTTCAGTTCTTCTTCTATCTTTATGACGTCACTAATATCTTTGAAGGTCACAACGGCTCCAACAAGTTTCCCATTTTCCGACATAGGGGTAACAACGTAGGAAACAGGAAAATTTGTGCCATCCTTCCTCCAAAAAACTTCGTTCCTTACATGCCAGGGGACACCATCTAAACAGCTCCTACAGATGGGGCATTCTCCTTCGGGATATGGACTACCATCCGTACCTGAATGATGCCAGGTTATATGGCTTGGCTTACCTATAAGTTCAGAACCCCCATATCCGAGCATTTGAGCAGCGGCTGGATTAATGAACTTGTGATTTCCATTGAGATCCAACCAGACTATCCCTTCGCCTGCTGAGTTCAGAATTAATTCATTCTCATGACGGAGTCTTTCTATGTCTTCCTTTGAACGTTTGATTGACAGAAAAAGAGGAGCAATTTTAGCCATGCCGATTGCCAAGAGCAAAGATGTGGCAAGCGCAATTGACTCAGTTATAAGGTCTTCTACATGTGGCGCATAGAATGATTTCCCGTAAAGCAAATAAAATAAATCAAAACTACGTCGGAAGATCATAAAAAAAATTGCTGTTGCAATCAATATCCACGCTAAGGTTTTTTTTGTAATGCGGATCAGCTTTAGAGCCAGGAAAGCCGCTATGAATTGTAATAGAACTGAAAGTCCTAACAGAAGTGTGAGGTTCACGGTCTTATATTCAAGGCAACAACAACTTTAAAACGAAAAAAAATTCTATTACCATTTACTGTTTACTGAACAAGGCTTCCATTTATTCTCAGAGTTATTGCAATTCAAATAGTTCTTTATAATTATATAAAATCATGACATCAAAAGTCATAATTTTGTAACGACATGCTTTTTTACAATTTTTTTGACTATCTCTCGATGCCGGTCTTTCCCGTCTGCATACCAAGAGCGATCGGGGACAGGAATAGGTCATGTGGTAATTTTTGCCACACTTTAAGTCATTATTCCGCCTCGGGACAGGGCACCAATTCAGTTTTCAGAGATACGGCAATCATATTTCTGCAATTAAATTGAGAAGTTATCTTGAAAATCGAGTGCGTCCAATAAAGGGTATGAGATTTGCTTAGATAATGTAGGCATGGTTCACTCAGCGTCATATTCTGCATCCGACGAAGGGATGCATTCTAAGAAACCAATTAACATCCTGATGGTAGAGGACAATCCCATGGACGCTCTCCTCACCGTTGAGATCCTTTCTGAGAGCGAAAAAAATTCTTACCGGTCTGACATTGTAAAAGACGGGTTCGAAGCCATCTCATATCTTCATAAACGCAACGGCTATGAGAAGACGCTACGACCCGATCTGATACTTCTGGACCTTAATCTGCCACGGCTGCACGGATTCGATTTTCTCACCAAAATTAAAACGGAGCCCGAGTTGAAAATCATCCCGGTATGTATTTTCACTACCTCAGAAGCAGAAGGAGACATCGAGAAGGCGAAAGAACTGAAAGCAGATTGTTACTTCATAAAGCCCCTTAATCTCGATGAGTTTGAAAGCCGGATTTCCGGCATAGTCGCTAACTTGCTCCCATGAGAGAACACGTGGATTTTCCCTGTTACGTGGACATGTCAAACAGCAAAGGTATGCCGCTTGATAAGTGACTCTAATCGAACAGCGATGCCAGAGTGGATGCCTTTTCCTCGATATGTCTCGTCTCTTCCTCCTGCTGAATCCTCATCTTGAAGAGTTCATCGGCAATATCGAGCGCGGCCAGGATCGATGCCTTTACGGGAGTGATATTCGGTGAAGCGTTGTAGACTTCTTTCAGTTTCTTATCAACATATGCCGCAAGCTCTCTGATGTATTCCTCCGGGGCATCGCCCCTTATTGTATACTTCTGCCCTAAGATATAGACTTCGGTGCTGCCCATAGCGTCTATTACAGTTCGAGGGTCTCGAGCTCGCCAAGGAGAGCCTCGAGTTGGTTTTTTATCAAATTCTTTTCAGACCTGAGCTGCTCCAATTCCTGATTTTTTTCGTCCAGCAGCCTCTCGAGTTCCTTTATCCGTCTATCCGAAAGAGACTTTTCTTCTTTGAGTGTCTTGACCCTTTCAATCGCTGTTGAGATCTTGTCTTCAAGATTCTTGAGTTTTTCCAAGGATTTAACCTCCTTTTTTAATTCCTCCGGCTGTTCCATAAGCTGGTCGTCATCAAAGAGGGTCTTTTTAAAAACCATCGTACCTAAAATAACAAAATATTCCGGCTAAAGTCTACAACTTTTCGAAGGGGATTTCTGCGATGTTTTCTCCTTTTAAAGATGCGCGCTTATATTCAAAAAAACTGGTTAAAACCCTCTTAATATAGGTCTTTGTCTCATTGTAAGGAATGTCTTCAATGAATTCATCGGCGGATTTATAGCCGCCTTTTTGAACCCACTTTCTCACTATGTCTTCTCCCGCGTTATATGCTGCAATAGCGTAAGGGTAAGAACCGAACTCTTTAATCAGATGGCTCAGATAATATGAGCCGGCGTGCAGATTATTTTTTGCATCAAGCAGGTCGCGCGGGCCGCTAATGCCCAATTTCAATTTGCCGTCCAGCCTCAATGCGGTATGAGGCATCAGCTGCATAAGTCCTATCGCCCCCGCGGGAGACCTGGCCTCTGAATCGAACCTGCTTTCTTCCCTGACAATGGAAAGGACTAAAAGAGGATCGACCGCGTATTTCTCGGAAACGCCTTTCACGATATCCCAGTACGCGAGCGGATACAGAAAATCGTGCAATTCATCCGTATAGGGAACTTTCATAGCCGACCTGATAGAGAGCCCGTATTCTCCCAATTCCCGGGACTTCGAACATATATATAGAATATCCTCGATCGAATCAGTTTCCTTCGAGAAGGCGACCATTTCGGATAACGCATCTTTCTGCAGACCGAGATCGAAGAGGGCTTGGATGCGGTCAGCCTTTTTGTGTACGATGGGAGTTCCTTTGACCTGGGTTACAGGACCGATCGTTTTCCGAGAATCGCTCCCGCTTGAGGGTTCCGAAGAGCCCCGTGTCCTTATATATGCCATGATGCTGTAAAAGTCACGTCCTGTTCCCCCGGATGTCTGGTTATTTTTCAGGTCCTTATTCCCGCTTGCCTCGAGGCTGCGGGCCCTCCAGTAGACGTATTTCGGCTCATTATAGGCATTACACAGCCTGGTAAAAACTTCCGATGCTTTCTGGTATTCCGCGGAAAGAAAGTATGTCCAGCCGATGCCCCATAATGCGTCTTCGGTCTCGGAAGGAAACCTTTTCATAATGCTCTGATAAATTCTTAGAGCCTCCTCGGGCTTTCCTTCCCTTCTCTTGTCTGCGGCAATGGCCATAAGAAGAGGACTGAACTTCTTTTCGCCGCTCTTGAGGATATCGTCCAAGGAGGCGTCGACGACATCCCTTTCTCCGGCACGGTAGAGAGAACGCACTTCCCAAAATCTGTCCTTTGCATTTCGGTAAACCTCTGCGGCTTCACGATATCTCTTCTGTCTAAAAAGGGCCTGGCCGAGTTCCTTTAAAATCTCTGTTTTCGATCTCCCATCGTCTTTGTCCAGAGCAAGCCTCAGCAATGATTCTGCGGCTTTGTAATCCGCAAGCTTCGTGAGGTTCGACGCCCGCTTAATCATCTCTTCCTTGCTTAAATCCGATGGGCTTAACTCGCCGCAGGACATCCCGGAAAAGGGACCTGCCTCAACATAAATATCTTTAAAGACCGTTTTCGCCTTCTCCTGCTGTCCGTTTTTCTTGAGCCACTGGGCAAACAGATATTTCATCTCGGCGTCACCGGGATAATCCTTCAGATACGCCTCGAATAAGCGCTGGACGTCGGCGCCGGAGATTTCTTCGGCCTCCTTGATCTCCTTTGAGCGGGCTTTCTTCACAAGTGGCGAACGAGGATACTTATTGAGGAATGTACGAATTGTTGTCAGAGATCCCTCGTGATCTCCGGATTCGTGATAGGCATCGGAAAGCAACAATAGGGCATAATCACCCAGGAGGGGAAATTCCTTTTCGGCCCTGGACAAATTCAAAACAGCGTCTTCGTAATTCTTTTTTTCAAGATCGGTTATGCCTTTCTGAAAATAGGATCTGCCGTCCTGTTCAGCGGCATGAACTGGGAAACAAAACGCGGTGAATAGTATGAGGCAGCAGAGGCGTTTCATAATCATATGATAGCCAAAATAGCGTTTTTCGGCAATGTCCTTGAACCTCTATGTCGCTACTTGGTCTGCACAAAACCTACGACTTTTGGTTCTTCAGCCATTTTAATGGTTCCGAAGGTTTTTTCATATTTCGAAACATTATCCCCAAGGGCTTCAAAAATTCTCTTCATGTGCCCGGGACTGACGATTACCCGCGCTGTAACCGTACCCTCGGGCGGGATGACCATCAGAAAATCCAGGATGAATTCTTCCCTGGTGTGCGTTACGATCATATTGTTGGCGTACACGCCCCCCTTCATTTCGTTCGGGAAAAAAACTTTTATGTTTCTCTGACCTTCATTCATATATCAGTCTCCTTTCTTTTTCTATCTCCTCGAAACTGTGTCCCTCCCTTCCGTTTTTAATTTACCACACTTAAGACTTATATCAGCCCCCCTAATCCACAATACTTGTTTGGCAGTCCATTTTTGAGTGTCTCTCCCCTTGATTCAAAAACCCTTTTCTCCTATACTTTGTTGGACTTTACCATCTTTATCTAAGGGGAGGAAAAATGCAGAAAATAGTATCCAAATCTATATCGCACGGCGTCTATATCATTACGGTGAGGACTAAGGAGAGAACAAACGGCATGACAGCCGCGTGGGTTTCTCAAGTCTCCATGCAGCCTCTCCTGCTCATGGTTTCGATCGCACCGGCGAGGTTCACGCATAACCTGATAAAAGAGTCGGGGTATTTTTCGATAAATGTGCTCGATGAAGACACGATGAACTACGGCGCGGTTTTCGGGTTTAAGAGCGGGAGGAAGGTGGATAAGTTTCAGGGTATACCCTATTTCGACGCTCCAAACGGGTCACCGGTGCTCAAGGATGTGCTGGCGTTTCTTGAGTGCAAAGTCGCGGATATCATTTCCGCCGGCGATCACAGTCTCTTCATCGGCGAGGTCGTTGCCGCAAAAATCCTGAAGGAAGATAAGGAGCCCTTGATATTCCACTGGGATGACTATTTTTAAACTGGAAAAGCATAGTTTGGCTCTATAAG
>Ga0187788_10000252_pt1 | contig 14898 bp, 12 predicted proteins | sample 1015_BV01_MP10_2_FD_133008 | JGI IMG/M metagenome (GOLD analysis project Ga0187788, IMG submission 133008) | Tropical peat soil microbial communities from peatlands in Department of Meta, Colombia - 1015_BV01_MP10_20_MG | ecosystem: Environmental > Terrestrial > Soil > Wetlands > Peat | place...
CAGCGTGTATTCCTTCCTGGTAACCGGAAAGGCGATCTCCTGGCGGACGGCAACCGCAGTGTTCGCTGCCATCTGCCTAACGGGCATTCTCGCCGGGCTCGGAACCGCGGCGCTGCTCTCCTGATCACGCTTTTGTAACTCTCGGATATGGGGCGGAGTCGCTTCCGCCCCTTCTGCCAAGGTTCGAGGCAGCCCTCCCCTGTTACATCTGCCAGTTCCGCAGACCGCCCTGCTGACCAACAATTCCAGTCGCAACGGGTTGCGAAGCAAGCTACACTCATTTGCGACTTCGATAGCATCCCGAACCGGCGCGCCCTTCATCCAAGGTTCGATGGCCAACCATCGCGCACGGTGGAAATAGGATTTGATCCATCAGGCCCCCTGAAAGCTCGCGACCAGCAAGCCCGCAACCAGCAGCGGGAACCGCTTCGAGGGAAGCAGGCGGTAGGAAATTCCGCACTCAAGTCATGTCAGGCACATGCTGAAACGAGGATCATGCTGAATCGAAGCCCCGTCGCGGCGTTACGAGCAATTTTGTCCTCGCTCGGCGCTGGCTGCGGGGCGCACGAGCACCAAAGAGGCACCGCGGTGGGTCTCAGGGCAACCAACCAGGGAAACCCGCCTTGCTCTCGCCGCAGCCTTCTCCCGGCCCTGCTCCTCTTTGCCTGGTTGAGCGCTACCCAGGCTTCGGCTTCATTCTCCTTGCCCGATTCCGGGCAGGTCGGTCCGCCCGATAGTCTTGCGCTTGTACACCAGTCCCACAACGTGGCCGCTCGTCACAAAACCTCCCCGCTGGCGCCCAGGAATTTCGCCTCCGGTCCGCTCCATGTGACCAATTACGACGATCTTTCCGGTTCCGAATACTCCTCCTCCAAATTTCCTGTCTCCTCGGAGCTGCTGCCTACCAGTTCGACAGCCATCGCCCTGGCCGCGCCGGTAAAGGACCGCTTTCAGACCGGGGCCGCTCTGAAGCAATCATTTTCCTTCCTCATCTTTCAACACGTCGCCCGCCTGGGACTCGATCCTTCGCTTCGCTACCTGGTGGTGCACAAGCCCTTTTTCCACGACTGGTTCGCCTCCGAAAAGGGCGTAAACCTTACCCGCTGGGGCGATGGCGACGACTTCCTGGTCAACGACATCGGCCACCCCCTGCAGGGAGCCGTCAGCAACCGCATCTTCCTGCAGAACGATCCCCGTGCCTATGTCCATGAGGTCGGCCGATCCGGTGACTACTGGAAGAGCCGTCTGAAAGGCATGGCGTGGGCCACGGTCTTCAGTGCTCAGTGGAAGGCAGGTCCTCTCAGCGAGGTCTCCATCGGCAGCGCCGGAGGCTGGAATTACGTTCCGCAGTGCGGCACCTCGCTGGCATGCCTCAAGATCCCCGGTCTCAAACCGCCCAACAACAACACTGGCCTGACCGACTGGGTCATCACCCCAGTGGTGGGAATGGGCTGGGTAGTCGCCGAGGACACCATCGAGCGCTTCATCTCCAACAGAATCGTCGAAAGTCACCCCCAGCTGGGCTGGAGGATCCTCCGCGGCTGCCTCACTCCCAGCCGCAGCATGGCCAACCTGTTTCAGTTGCAGCGGCCCTGGGAGCGCTCGCCCACGGGATCGTCGCTGTTCAGCAAGAATTCCAAGCCGGACGCTCTCTCCGCCACTCGTCCCACTGGACTCAAGAATTGGGAGTTCGGCATCCAGTACACCGGCATGAACCTGCCCACGGTACAGTCGGACTGCCTCAATTGCCGTGAATTTCGCTCCGGCCTGGGCGGCAAATTCTCCTACATGCTCAACCGCACCGTTGGCTTCGATAATGAGGTCAACTACCTGCCCGCCACGGGCAAGGGAGGCTACATCATCGAAGGCCTGTTTGGAGTGAAGTTCGGCCACCGCTGGCAGAACTGGGGGCTGTTCGCCAAGATTCGCCCCGGCTTCGCCTACTACGAAGCGGCATTGGAGGCGCTGGGTTCCACCAAGGTGGACGACCTCACGCGCTTCGTTGCCGACCTGGGCGGCGCCGTCGAGTACTATCCCTCGCGCAATGCCGCCTTCCGCGTCGACGTCGGTTCCACCATGATTCGTTACCCTCGCAGCACGCCCGATCCCCGCACCTCGCCCCTGGGCAGCCTGCTGTCGCCGCAATACATCGTCACCCAGGGCAACCTGCAGATCTCCAGCGGCTATGTTTTTCGCTTCTAGCGGGCTTGGCGCAAAGGAGGAATGATGAAAACCCTTACCCGCCTCTTAATCTCGCTCCTGATGGCCGGAGTGCTCAACCCTGCGAAAGCAGTGGCGCAAGCCAGCGCCGATGCCGGCGGCGACCTGAACTCCGAAATCGAATCCTTGCGCGCCGATTTACGCGCCGACAAGCTGGCCATCATCACCGAAGCCATGCGCTTCACTCCCCCGGAGTCCGATGCCTTCTGGCCGATTTACAAGAAGTACGACCTCGAGCGGTCCAGGCTTGACGATGAACGCGTGCAGCTCATCAAGTCCTACTCCGACAAGTTCAGCGGCCTCACCGACGCCGACGCCAAGAGCATGGCGGAAAAATCCTTCGACCTGGAATCACGCCGCATCGATCTGAAGAAAAAATACTTCAAGGAATTCAACCGGAGGCTTCCGGCCACCACCGTTGCCAAGTTCTTCCAGCTCGAGCATCGCCTCGATCTGCTGGTGGACCTGAAGCTGGCTTCGCTGTTGCCGTCGCTGCTGGTGAAATCCTCCGCCGGTGGGCAAGGCCAATAAGAGCGGGTGAGCGGCGCTGATACTCCCGATCTAACTGGCTTGGGTGGGGAGGAACTCGCCTTCACAACTCCCCGCTCGTCGCGAGCCTGTGAGCTACCGCCGGGAGCTCCAGGGCGGTGGCCTGCTCAAGGTCTCGGTTGGCTTGAGTGGGGCAGCACCACTGCTGCGAGTCTCTCAGCACACTCGAAAGCTGGCGGAAGCGTGTGCGAGTCGAACGCACCATTGCCGGGACAAACCCGACAATCGCCGGTTTTGAAGACCGGGAGGATCACCGGACCCCATGCGCTTCCGCGAGTGGCTGGGCCGCGGGCACCGCGGCCTCCCGATTGTAAACCTCCTCCCTCGGCCCCCCGCGCCCGCCCCTCCCTGCATAAACTGGCGTGACGCCGCTTCCCCCAGCTTCATTACCCTGGCCCTGCACCGGGCCGGCCCGGGAACCGTGTGACCGTGATCACGCGCAGCCATGTCCCACATCACGGGGTTTTGGGAAACACATCGCACACAATACGCTCCCTCCAGGGGAGAACCATGCCTGCTTCTTGTCTTCCCGAGCAAACTGCGGGAGAAACCAGCAATGGCTACCGGTGACCAGCCTGTAATGAATCCGGGCGGCCCGCTCTCTGGCACGGTGGCCCGCCGGCGCTTTGTCGAGGCCTTGCTGGGAGGCGGATTTCTGGCCACGGCTGTGGCTTTCGTCTATCCCGTCCTGCGCTACCTGGTTCCTCCCAAGACCTCCGACCTGGGCGGCGATTCGGTGGTGGCGGCTCGGGTCGGCGAGCTCAAGCCCAACAGCGGCAAGATATTTCGCTTCGGCAGCCGCCCCGGCCTGCTCATCCGCACCGCTGACGGCAACTATCGGGCTCTGTCCGCCACCTGCACCCACCTCTCCTGCACCGTTCAGTATCGCGACGACCTGCGCGAAGTCTGGTGCGCCTGCCACAACGGCAAGTACAACCTGGATGGCCGCAACCTCTCCGGTCCTCCACCCCGCCCGCTGGAAGCCTTCGATGTGCAGGTCCGCGGCGACGAGATCTTCGTCAGGCGCCGGCGGGAGGCCTGAGATGAATGCTTCCCGCAGCCTGCGCGCCTGGCTCGACCAGCGCTTCGATTGGGACAACCTGGTCGCTCCCTTGCGGAAAAAGACCGTTCCCCTGCACCGGCTCTCCTACTGGTACTTCCTCGGCGGCATCACCTTTTTCCTGTTCCTCATCCAGGTGCTTACCGGAATCCTGCTGCTTCTCTACTACCGCCCGGGCGCCAACGAAGCCTTTGAAAGCGTGCAGTACATCATGACCCAGGTCCAGTTCGGCTGGCTGATTCGCTCCATACACTCCTGGTCAGCCAACCTGATGATCTTCACCGCCTTCGCCCACATGTTCAGCGTGCTCTTCCTGAAGGCGTACCGCAAGCCGCATGAGCTGACTTGGGTCAGCGGCGTGATTCTGCTGTTTCTCGTCATGGGATTCGGTTTCAGCGGATACCTGCTGCCCTGGAACACGCTGGCCTTCTTCGCCACCAAGGTAGGCACGGAGATCACCGGCCAGGTTCCGCTGATCGGCAAGCCGCTGATGATCTTCCTGCGCGGCGGCGAAGAGGTGACGGGCGCAACCTTGAGCCGTTTTTTTGGATTCCACGTGGCCCTGCTGCCCGGACTGGCCACCTTGCTGCTGCTGATTCACCTGTTGCTGGTGCAGCGCCTGGGCATCAGCGTCCCCCCCAGGCTCGAAATGGAGTGGGCCGCCAATCCCGCTGTCAAGCGGGAGATGAAGTTCTTTCCCAACTTCCTGCTGCGGGAGCTGATGGCCTGGTATGTTGCCCTGGGCGTGCTCGGCGCTTTGGCCGCCATCTTTCCCTGGAACCTCGGCGTGAAGGCGGATCCCTTTGCTCCTGCTCCGGCGGGTATCAAGCCGGAGTGGTATTTCCTTTTCATGTTCCAGACGCTCAAGCTCCTCCCTCCCAAGGTGGGGTTCATCGATGGCGAGATCCTGGGCGTACTGGCGTTTGGGCTGGTTGGCCTGCTTTGGCTGCTGCTGCCGTTCTTTGAGAGGGACCAGCCCTCACGCTCCCGGCATTGGATCACCGGAGTTGCAGTGTTTGCGCTTGCCTACATTGCAGGCATGACTGTTTATGGCCACTTCGCAAAATAAGAAGCGCTCTCGCGCCGCAGGCCGCCCTCACTGGTTGCTGGGATTTCTCCTGCTGGCGGTGTCCTTGAGCTTTGGACAGACCAAGAACTCGTGCCTGGACTGCCACTCGGTTCTCCCTGAGCCCCTGGGGGTGACTGCCGAAAAGTTCAGCCAGGACATTCACGCCCAGAAGGGTCTAACCTGCGCCAGTTGCCACGGCGGCGACCCCGCCAGCGACGATGCCGAGAAGGCCATGAATCGCAAGACCGGTTGGAGGGGGCACATCGAGCGCAAGCAGATCCCGCAGCTGTGCGGAAGTTGCCATTCCGATCCCGCCTACATTCGCCAGTTCAACCCCAGTCTGCGCACCGACCAGCTGGCTCAGTACCACACCAGCGTCCACGGCAAACGCCTGGCGATGGACGACACCAAGGTTGCAGTTTGCACCGACTGCCACAGTGTTCACGACCTTCGAGCCCCCAGCGATCCGCGCTCCTCCGTGAATCCGGTCAACGTGGCCAAAACCTGCTCCCGCTGCCATGCCGACGCCAACTACATGAAGGGATACTCCATCCCCACCGACCAGTTCGCCAAGTACACCGCCAGCGTCCATCATGAAGCGCTTGCCGTGCGCAGCGACCTGAGCGCGCCCACCTGCACCACCTGTCATGGGAACCACGGCGCGGCGCCGCCCGGAGTCGACAAGGTTCAGAACGTCTGCTCCACCTGTCACGTCTTCCAGGCCCAGATGTACGAAAAGAGTTCGCACAAGGATGCCTTCCAAGCGGCGTCTTTTCCGGGGTGTGTCGTGTGCCACAGCAATCACGGAATCACCCACCCCACGGATGCAATGCTGGGGACGGGCCCGCAGGCCACCTGCATGCAGTGTCACACCCCCGGCGATGCCTGCGATCAGGCGCGTGCGGCGCTGCTTACCGACCTGAATCAGCTGGACCAGGCGATCAAGCACGCCGACCAAGCCCTCAGCTTCGCGGAATCCTCCGGCATGGAGGTGAGCGAGGCTCGTCTGGCGCAGAACCAGGCACGTGATTCGCTGACCAAGGCTCGCGTCACTATCCACAGCTTCCGCAAGGATTTGGTGGACCAGGATATTCAAGCCGGCGTGGCCACTGCCGCCAGGAATCTGCAAGCCGGGCAGAAAGCCATGGCTGAGCGCAACTACCGCCGCCTCGGCCTCGGCATATCGCTGCTTGCCATCTCCATCGTATTGGCGGGCCTGTGGCTCTACATCAGGCAGATCGAGAGTTAGGGCCCTGCTGCCCCAAGGCGAGGGGCGCTAAAGCGACTTCTTGCTCAGATACCAATCGGTGATCTCCAGACCGTTCTTGCCGGCAATCCGCGCCTCTGCATCGGCCTGTGTGGCCGGCGCCGGCACCACCACCGGATCCCCAGGCCTCCAGTTGGCCGGAGTCGAGACGCCGTTCTTGTCTGCCGTCTGCAGCGCGTCGAACACGTGGATCAATTCATCCACGCTTCTCCCCAGCGACATCGGGTAGTAGAGCATGGCGCGGATTACGCCCTTGGGGTCGATCATGAACACCGCCCGCACCGTCGCCGTATCGCTCACCGATTCATGCACCATGCCGTAGGCGCGCGCCACCTTCTGATCCAGATCGGCGACCACAGGAAAGGGCACCTTCACCCCGGCTTTGTCCTCAATATTGCGAATCCAGGCGATGTGGGAATACACGCTGTCGATCGAAATCCCTACCAGCTGCACGTTGCGTTTCTCGAAGTCGGCGCTTCTCTCGGCAAGAGCAATGAACTCGGTGGTGCACACGGGCGTGAAGTCTGCAGGATGGGAAAACAGGAGCACCCACTTGCCCTGCTTGGTGAAGTCGCTCAAGCGGATCACGCCCTGAGTGGACTTGGCCTCAAAATCCGCCGCCGGCTCGTTGATCTTGGGCATGCGCGGCATCACCGTGGTTTCTGAACTCATGACTGGGCTCCTTTGCACGCCCGGCCGCTCAGCCGACTCGGGCGCTCGCTGCATTGTGCAATCTCTTGCGATCTTCCAACCGCGGGGGGAACGGATCGGGGAGGAGAAATTCGTTCGCACCACCTGCCCTTCAGGCCGCCAGGTGGCACACTCTAGGCGCAAGCCTGGCTGAGAGCGGCAAGAAGACTTGGAACCGCTCCGGCAAGCGCGCGCATCAACGCTAGATTACGCCTGCGGGCGGCGAGCGTCAAAATCGCGAATCCTGCGCCCCATTCGGCAATCGATTAACCTGAGCTCACGGCTTCGAGGCCAAACCTATGCCGCGTTTCCCTTTCGTCCAAGTCGATGTCTTCACCTCCAGACCGTTTGAAGGCAACCAGCTTGCCGTGTTCACCGACGCCGCCGGCCTGACCGCCGACCAGATGCAGGCCATCGCGCGCGAAATGAATTTCTCCGAGACCACCTTTGTGATTCCCGCTGCTGACAGAGCGCCGGGCAGCGCGGAAGAGCACCGCGTTCGCATCTTCACGGTCGCGGAGGAGCTGCCTTTCGCCGGCCATCCCACCCTTGGGACCGCCGCGGTCCTGCACGGCATAAGCGGCGGCAACGTGATCTGGCTGGATTTGAAAGCGGGCAAGATTCCTGTGCAGTTTGAGCCCCCGACCAATGGCAACGGAACCGCATTCGGCGAGATGCGGCAACCCGATCCCGAGTTCGGCTCAATCCATTCCCGCAACGATGTCGCGCGCATCCTGGGGCTTTCGCCTGAGGGCATCCGCGGCGATCTGCCCATTCAGACGGTTTCCACCGGCCTGCCCTTCGTGATCGTCCCCCTCAGCACGCTGCGACTGATTCAGGGCCTGCATATCGATTTCGTCCAGGCCGCCGCCTATCTGGAACGCACCGACGGCAAATTCTTCTACTTCGTTTCGCGCGAGACCGTCGATCCGCAGGCACGCCTGCATGCGCGCATGATTTTTTATAACGGCGAGGATCCGGCGACAGGCTCTGCCGCCGGTGACTGTATCGCCTGGATGGTCGCGCACGGGGTGGCGCGCCCCGGCGAGCGCGTGCTCATCGAACAGGGACTGGAGATGCGGCGCCCCAGCCAGATTTTTGTGCGGGGTGACAAAGAAGGTGACCGTATCGTTAACATCCGGGTAGGCGGGCACACCATCGAGGTGGCGCGCGGCGAACTGAATTTCTGAGGCCTGCACGCAAACCCTCCCGCTGCGAGGCTTCCTCTTCCTGCACCGTTGCGGCAACAGAGAAATTTTGTCGTCATGTTTGCATGCTTGCCACTTTACAGTTTTTCTGAGTGTCTTTAGGATGCGTTGGCCTGGTTGGATTCGCCACAGCGAAAAAACAGAAAACTAAAATAGAAAGATCGTGGCAGGACTGACGTTGAACGCTGACTGTTTTCTTCTCGGAGCAACGCCCCTGCACCCCTGGAGATCATGAAGCCCAAGAGAACGATCCTCTGCGTCGATGACAACGAGCAGAATCTCTCCATCCGCAAGGTAATGCTGGAGACCCGCGGCTACCGTGTCATTACCTGCTCGAATGCCGAGCAGGCTCTGGAAATTTTTCGCCGCGGCGGCATTGATCTCGTCCTCGCCGACCTGGTGCTGCCCGGACGCGACGGCAACAGCCTGGTGGAGGAGGTAAAGAACCTCTCGCCGCAGACTCCCGCCATCCTCGTCTCCGGGCGCATCCGCATATGGGATCGCGACCTTCGTGCCGATGCCTTCATGTCCAAAGGCTCCTACTCGCCTATGGACCTGCTGGAGCGCATCCGCCTGCTGCTGGTGAAAAAACGCGGACCCAAGCCCGCCGTCCACACGCCGATTCCACAGACGGAGACTCGCGTTTCCGCGTAAGACGAGCGAACGGGCGGATCCCGCGCGTCGCTTGCATGCTCGCTACTCCGCTGTCCTCCTTCGTGTAATATCAATCACGAATGGCGGCCATCATTGAGGTCCACGACGTTCGCAAGTCCTACCACGTTGGCAAGATCGAAGTGCCCGCCCTGCGCGGCGTCTCCATGTCCGTGGAGAAGGGCGAGTTCGTCGCTATCCTCGGGCCCTCGGGAAGCGGCAAGAGCACGCTCTTCTACATCCTGGGAGGCCTCACTCGCGCCGACGCCGGCATCGTCATTCTCGACGGCACCAACTTCGCCGAACTCTCCGACGCCGAGCGCACCCGCCTGCGCAAGTCACGGATTGGTTTTGTCTTTCAGAAATTCAACCTCCTGCCGACGCTCGATGCCCGGGGCAACATTCGCATCGCCCAGGACATTGCCGGCAACAACGGCGCACGCGACCCCGCCTACTTTCAACGCATCGTAAACCTGCTGGGGATCGAAAAGCGCCTCGACCACCGGCCCTCAGAGCTCTCCGGCGGTGAGCAGCAGCGGGTTGCGCTGGCGCGCGCCCTGATTAACAAGCCGGCGATCATCCTGGCGGACGAGCCCACCGGCAATCTCGACACCCAGAATTCGGAAGCCGTGCTCTCCTTGCTGCAGCAGTCCAACAAGGAGCTGGGCCAGACCGTGCTGATGATCACTCACAACCCTGATGCGGGAGAGTTTGCCGATCGCCACATCTATATGCGCGACGGCCAGATCGTACCCAAGGACGACTACCACCTCCATCCCATTCACTGACTCAAAGCAGCTCGGCCGGTGGTCCGACTCTGTGGTTTTCTCTGCTGTTTTGTGAGTGCTGAGTCGCCCGTTGACGGCTAACTTACCGCGCCGTCTTCTGGAGTCTCTGCGCCGCTCTCAGCTCCAGCGCCTTCTGGTAAGCCGCCTGGGCTTCGTTCTGCATACCCTTGGCTTCGTACGCGTTGGCCAGCCAGGTTTGCCATTCCGCGTCGTTGGGCTTCGCCTTCAGCGCCTGCTGGAAGGCAGGGATCGCTTCGTCGTAGCGCTTCAAATTCATCGCCGAGATCCCCAGCGCATAGGACGCTGGACCATTTGTCGGGCGGAGCTTGACCGCGTTCCGCAAAGCTTCGATCGCCTCCGCGTGACGATCGCTTCGCTGCAGCGCCAGCCCCAGGTAATACCAGCTGTCCGCATCCTTGGGGTCCAACTGCGTGGCTTTGGCAAAAGCATCGCCTGCCTCCGGCCATCGCTGCTGCCTGAAGTACAGATTCGCCAGCGAATTCCAAGCCACCGCGGATTGCGGATTCGCCTGGACCGCCTGCTTCAGCATGCTCTCGGCTTGCTCCACCTGTCCCTTGCGCAGGTAGGCATCGGCGACCAGCAGCAGCACCGCCCGGTCACCGGGCTTCTGCTGGCGAAGCACGTTCAGTGTTCGCAGCGCCTGGTCGATCTTCCCTGCATTCAACTCATCGCGCGCGCTCTCCAATTGTGCCAGGTAGCCATCCTTCTTCCAGACAAGCACGCCGCTGACCAGCAGGAGAGCGGCGCCGCCGGCAAGAATCGCTCGGCGGAACTGCTGCGCGGATTCGCTGGCGCCCAGGTGACGTCCCAGTGCTGCTCCCAGGAGCAGCCCAAATACGAAGCCGCCCATGTGCGCACCGTTGTCGATTCCGGGCTGCACCAGCCCGAACACCAGGTTGTATCCCGCAAAAATCAGCAGACTGCGCAGCAGTGATCCCGCCGCCTGTCGCGGAAACGGAAGGTGGCCGAGATGCAGAGTAGCAATCAGCGCGCCTGCGATCCCGAAGATCGCGCCCGACGCTCCGGCGCTCACCGCCACCGGGCTTCGCACCAGGCTGCCCAGGCTGCCGGCGACCGCCGTCCCCAGGTAAACCAGCAGAAAGGTTCGCTTGCCGTAGATGACTTCTGCCAGGCGCCCCACATTGAACAGCGCCCACATGTTGAATGCCAGGTGTAGGAGCCCAATGTGCACGAAGGCGCACGTCAGCAAGCGCCACCACTGGCGATTCATCGTCATGGGGCCGTAGTTGGCTCCCCAGCGGATGATCTGCTCGGCGGTCGGGCTGGTGGGACTCGCACCTTTCAGCACCATCAGCAGGTACACCAGGATATTGAGCGCGACCAGCACCCCGGTGACCGACAGAAATGAATCGCTGTAGCTGGATGTTCTCCGCCGGGCCGGCTCACGCGGAGCGGAGAGTGCCGCAGCCTGGCATTCGGGACAGCGTTCCACGGACTCGCCGCCAGTCGGCGACGGCATTTCCTTCCCGCACTGGACGCAGTTAGGCAACAGCTCTTTTCTCCGGGGAGATGCCGCGGAAGAAAAAACAACCAAGCGAGAACCGTCTCGGATGTTATCACGCAGCTCGCAACCAACATCGCGCGCGGCCTGGTGCGGGCGAAGCGGCGCGAGTTCAAGAAGCAGCTGCAATCCTTCAGCCTTACGTTACAATCCCACCACTCACTGTCAGGAGGATTGAGTGCGCGTCGGGGCTCGTCTGCTTGCCGTCGTTTTGTTCGCCGTATCCTATTGCCTGGGCCAAAGTGCGTTGCACCACCGTGGCAGGCCCGCTCCGGTGCGCAAGCCCGCGCCTCCCAGCCCTTCCCTGGTCACTCCGGAAGAGCACGCCTCCCGCTACCTTGAGTCGGTTCGCAATCAGCCCGGCCTGCTGCTGAGCTTCCTGCGCGGTTTTCCCAAGGGCGGAGATCTGCACAATCACCTGATTGGGGCCATCTATGCCGAAAGCTACATCCAGTGGGCGGTAGAAGATGGCTCTTGCATCGACCGCCGGTCCAGCGCCTTCTCCCCACCACCTTGCGATGCGGAGAAGGGCATGATTCCCGCCAAGGCCCTGCTGAGCGACCCGCAGCTATACGCGAGCACGCTGGCGGCGCTCTCCATGTATGAGTTTGTTCCCGGGGCCGAGTCCAATCACGATCACTTCTTTCACACCTTCCCCAAGTTCAATCCCATCGCCTTGAATCATATGGGAGAAGAGCTGGCGGAGGTGGCGGCGCGCGCCGCCCGGCAAAACGAACTCTACCTGGAGCTGATTGTCGCTCCCGACGGCGGCGATGCTGCCCGCTTCGGAAGCGGAATCGGCTGGGACCCGGACCTGAAGGCTCTACAGCAGAAGATGCTGAACGCGGGCATCGGCCACGTGGTAGCTACCTCGCGCTCCAATCTCGACGCCGCCGAAGCGCGGATGCGACAGGTTCTTCGCTGCGGCACGGCCAGTCCCGACCCCGGTTGCGGAGTTGCCATCCGGTATGAGTTTGAGGTCCCACGCGCGTTTCCGCCCCAGCAGGTTTTTGCCGCCATCCTCACCGGCTTCGAGCTCGCCGCGCAGGACCCGCGTGTGGTCACCGTGAACCCGGTCATGCCTGAGGATTGGTACGTTCCCATGCGCGATTTCAGCTTGCACATGCAGATGTTCGAATTTCTACGCAAGCAGTACCCGCACGTGCGCCTCAGCCTGCATGCGGGAGAATTGACCATGGGATTGGTTCCCCCCGAGGGGTTGCGCTTCCACATTCACGATTCGATTCGCCGTGGCGGAGCGCAGCGCATCGGGCACGGCGTTGATCTGCCCTACGAAGATGAGCCCCTCGAACTGCTCCACGAAATGGCCGCCCGCCACGTCGCTGTAGAAATCTGCCTCACCAGCAACGAACTCATTCTCGGAGTGAAAGGCGACGGCCATCCCCTGCCGCTCTACCTGCAGTTCGGCGTTCCCGTGGTCATCGCCACCGACGATGAGGGCGTCTCGCGTTCCGATATGACGCAGGAATACCTGCGCGCAACCCAGACTTATGCTCTCAAGTATTCCGACCTGAAGCGCATCTCGCGCAACAGCCTGGAGTATTCGTTTCTGAAGGGAGAGAGCTTGTGGGCAGATGTCGCCGCTCTCCATCGCGCTCCGGCCTGCGCCGCCGAGAACCCGGCGGCGCCTTCAGGGTCGGAATCCTGCCGTAAGTGGCTGGGGGCGAATCCCAAGGCGCAGTTGCAGTGGAAACTCGAGGCCGCCTTCGCTCACTTTGAGAGCCAGGCGTGTTGTGGCGGGGGCGCTGCCGCCAAACCCGCAAAGTAGACGGCGTTTCAGGATTGCAGTCTGATGCGTCGTGCCCGAGGCATCTCCAAACTGGTTGCCGGGCCTTGGTTTAAGCTTGCAGGGGACTTCCATCTGCAACATAATCGGTTAGTTGTCTCCTCCCCAAGGAAGGTGGGTGGGCCTTCCAATGACCTGTCCAAAGTGTGGCTCCGAGAATTCCGACGCTGTGTCGCGCTGCCTGAAGTGTGGCTCGTCGCTCGTTGTCAGCGTGGAGGCCGAGACCTGGGTCGGGGGCGCCAAAGCTTCGGCCGGAGACGAAACCTGGGCGGGCAGTCCCAAGTCCCCTTCCGCGCCTCACCCCGCCCGAGACGAAACCTGGGCAGGTCCGCCGGGAGGTGCGCCCCAGGGTCCCGCTGACGCGCAAACCTGGGCTGGACAGCCATCCTCGCGCCCCGACGCCCCTACCGCTGCGCCCTTTTCCCGCTCCGCGCACGCGAATGCCCCCACCGCGGTGGGGTTCGGCTTCGGCGCTACCGCCGCTGCCCAGGGGCAGATCGATTTTGGCCCACGCTATCAGGTAGAGAAGCTCCTCGGTCAGGGCGGAATGGGTGCGGTCTATAAGGCCTATGACCGGGATCTTGACCGCACCGTCGCCCTCAAGCTGATTCGCCCCGAGTTGACCGTCCATCCCGAGTCCATGATGCGCTTCAAGCAGGAGCTGCTGCTGGCCAGCAAGATCTCCCACAAGAACATCCTGCGCATTCATGATCTCGGCGATGCCGGGGGGATGAAGTTTATCTCCATGGCCTACATCGAGGGCCATGACCTGAGCGACCTGCTGCGCAACACCGGCCGCCTGCCGGTTCCTCGTGTCCTGCAGATTGCGCGCCAACTCTGCGCCGCGCTTGAGGCGGCGCACAACGAAGGCGTGGTGCATCGCGATTTCAAGCCGCAGAACATCATGCTCGACCAGTCGGACAACGTGTATGTCTCCGACTTCGGCCTGGCCAAGTCGCTGGGGGAAGAAGGCGGCATGACCATGACCGGCGAATTGCTGGGCACGCCGCGCTACATGGCGCCCGAGCAGGTCGAGGGCAAGAAGGTGGACGCGCGCACCGATCTCTACGCGCTGGGCTTGGTGATCTACGAGATGGTCACCGGCGATGTCCCCTTCCAGAACGAAACCACCCTGACCATGATGTACAAGCGGGCCAACGAGGTGCCTCCCAGCCCTAAGATTGCCAACCCCGAAGTTCCCGACTGGCTGGTCCGCATCATCATGAAGTGCCTGGAGCGCGACCCCGACAGCCGGTACCACAGCGCGCACGAGATTTTCGACGACATCAACGCCAACCGGGCTCCCTCGGTCGCCCCAGGCATGTCGATCTCGATCCCCAGGATGCGAGTCACGGTCAGCAAGCGCCGCGGCGCGGTGGTCGTGATTGCAGCGCTGGTGCTGATTGCGGCCGTGGCCACGCCCCTCATCATTCGCTACCGGCATCGTCAGACCGCCGGCGAAACCACGGCGGCTAAGGCCAAATACGTCGCGGTCTTGCCCCTGAAGGTCGTCGGCGATCAGGCCTCTCTCGACTATATCGCCAACGGCGTGGTGGAGGCCCTGACCGCCAAGCTCTTCCAGCTCAAGGAAGTTCGCGTCGCCTCCTCCTCCGCCCTCGAGAAGCTGGGAAAGAACGCCGAGTCCGTTTCTGAAATCGGCAAGGCCCTGGGCGTCAACATGGTGGTCAGCGGCACCCTGCAAGGCTCCGGCGATAAACTCCGCATCGTGATGAACATGAACGATGCCGCCTCCGGGGAGCGCCTGTGGACCCAGGAATTCTCCGGCGTCACCGGCGATCTGCTCACCCTGGAAGATCAGATCTACAACAAGGTCACCTCCGCCCTCGAGCTGAAGCTCAGCCATGAAGAGCTGGCGCGGACCAGCGCTCATCCTACGGAAAACATCGGGGCCTACCAGCTCTACCTGCAGGGCCGTAACGCCATGCGGGGCAAGCTCGACGCCAAGGCGGCACAGGTGGCGATCGATTACTTCGATAAAGCCCGCCAGCAAGATCCGGAATTTGCCCTGGCCTACGCCGGCATCGC
>Ga0187788_10000253_pt1 | contig 14832 bp, 14 predicted proteins | sample 1015_BV01_MP10_2_FD_133008 | JGI IMG/M metagenome (GOLD analysis project Ga0187788, IMG submission 133008) | Tropical peat soil microbial communities from peatlands in Department of Meta, Colombia - 1015_BV01_MP10_20_MG | ecosystem: Environmental > Terrestrial > Soil > Wetlands > Peat | place...
AGTGGAAGGATCGATTTTTCCAATACGTCTTTTGGCACCGCCTGCACCATCTCGGTGTTGATATAACCTGGCGCGATTGCATTTACGGTCACGCCGGCGCGCGCACTTTCCTGCGCCAGCGCTTTCGTGAAGCCAAGCTCGCCAGCCTTGGCGGCGGAATAATTGGTCTGGCCGAGCTGGCCTTTCTGGCCATTGATCGAGGAAATATTGATGATGCGGCCAAACTTGCGCTCGCGCATGCCCTCGATGACATTGCGGCACATGTTGAACAGCGAATTGAGATTGGTGTTGATGACCGCGGTCCATTGTTCCGGCTTCATGCGGTGCAGCGTCGCGTCTCGAGTAATGCCGGCATTGTTGACCAGCACGTCGACCGGCCCGACCTCGGCCTCGACTTTTTTGATGCCATCGACGCAGGCATCGAAGGACGAAACGTCCCATTTGAAGACCGGAATACCCGTTTCGGCCTTGAATTTCTGGGCGGCCTCGTCGTTCCCGCCGTAATTGGCCGCCACCTTATAGCCTGCGGATTTCAACGCCTTGGCAATTGCCGCGCCGATCCCGCGCGTACCCCCGGTCACCAACGCAACACGCGCCATAATACCGTCCCTCCCAAAAATTTTCTCTTTTCATCATCGGCGGAGCGAGCCGTCGATGACGTAGATCAAATTCGGCTGCGCCGGCGCAGCGGCGCCGGCACACCACAATTCGCGCTAGCGCTCAACACACATCGCGATGCCCATACCACCGCCTATGCACAGAGTAGCGAGGCCCTTTTTGGCGTCGCGCTTTTGCATTTCGTAGAGCAGCGTCGTCAGGACCCGCGCGCCTGAAGCGCCGATCGGATGACCGATGGCGATCGCACCACCATTGACGTTGACTTTGGAGGTATCCCAACCGAGGTCCTTGTTGACCGCGCAGGCCTGCGCGGCAAAGGCCTCATTGGCTTCTACCAGGTCGAGATCCTCCTTCTTCCAGCCGGCTTTCTTGAGCGCAGCGCGTGAAGCAGGGATTGGACCGGTGCCCATGATAGACGGGTCGACGCCGGCCTGCGCCCAGGACACGATACGTGCCAGCGGTTTCTTGCCAAGTTTCGCGGCTTCCGATGCCTTCATCAGCACCACCGCGGCAGCGCCGTCATTGATGCCGGATGCACTTCCTGCCGTTACAGTGCCTTCTTTGTCGAACGCCGGGCGAAGTTTTGACAACGCATCCATCGTGACGCCTGACTTCGGGTATTCGTCGGTATCGACCACCACGTCGCCCTTGCGCGACTTGATGGTGACCGGGGTGATCTCGTCCTTGAACTTGCCGGCTTTCATCGCTGCTTCCGCCTTGTTCTGCGATTTGACCGCGAATTCATCCTGCTGCTGACGCGTAATCTGCCACTGTTTTGCAACGTTCTCGGCCGTGGTGCCCATGTGATAGCCATTGAAGGCATCCCACAGGCCGTCCTTGATCATGGTGTCAACCATTTCGAACGAACCCATTTTCACGCCGGTGCGTAAATGCTGGCAGTGCGGCGCCATACTCATCGACTCCTGACCACCGGCGACGACGATTTCGCTGTCGCCATTGAGGATCGCCTGGTAGCCGAGTGCAACAGCACGCAACCCCGAACCGCATAGCTGGTTCACGCCCCACGCAGGTGTCTCGACCGGAATTGCCGCCGCGATCGAGGCCTGCCGCGCCGGGTTCTGTCCCTGCCCGGCGGTAAGTATCTGCCCCATGATCACTTCGCTGACACGCGCACCTTCAACGCCGGCCCGCTCCAACGCGGCTTTGATCGCTGCCTTGCCGAGCTCATGGGCCGGCAGGTTCGCAAATGCCCCATTGAAAGCTCCAACCGGTGTGCGGGCGGCGCTCACGATCACGATGTCGTCTTTCATCGAATAACTCCTGTTAGCCGAGTGCGGGGCAACTTAAGTTTTTTGGCACTGCCGCATCCTCGGCAGGCCCGGCAGGTCTGTCAACAATCCCTGCCACTCAGATATCGCTGAGAAATGGCGCTTTTTCGACGTTTGCGCAAGGCCGATCCAGCCGGCCCAGGCTCTGCCGCGACGCCACAAAACGGTGGCCCCGAGAAGCAGAAATTGGCTATGCTTGAAATCTGGGCAGGGGAAACGTGTGATCCAAATGGCAGAGGATAAAAAAGAGCCGGTTACAATCAAGAAATACGCCAACCGGCGGCTCTACAATACCGGAACCAGCACCTACGTGACGCTCGAAGATCTCGCCGCGATGGTCAAAACCGGCGAGGATTTCATCGTCTTTGATGCCAAGACCGGTGAGGACATTACCCGCTCGGTGCTCGCGCAGATCATCTTCGAGCAGGAAAACAAGGAAGGGCAAAGCCTTCTGCCAATCGCTTTTTTGCGACAACTGATCCGCTTCTATGGCGACAGCATGCAAATGCTAGTGCCGCGATTTCTGGAAGCCTCCATCGAATCGCTGTCAAAAGAACAAGGAAAGTTCCGCGAGCAGATGGCGCAAGCTTTCGGTGTCGGCGGTTTTGGGCCTCTTGAAGACCAGGTGCGGCGAAACATGGAAATGTTCGAAAAGACATTCGCCATGTTCGCGCCATTTGCACGCGGGCAATCAAAGCCGACCGACAAGCCCCACAGCTCCGGCAGCGAGATGGACGACCTCAAGCGTCAGCTCGACGAAATGCAAAAACGGCTGGATAAGCTCGGCGGCAAGGAATAGCCGCGTGTTCGGCTATGCCGATGCTGTAAGTTCGCCTTTGTCCCGCCGCGGCCGCTCGGATGTCGCAAGCCCGATCAAGGCGCCTTGCAGATAGTCGCAGCCCCAGCCTGCAAGCAATGCAGCGGTATCTTCATCCTGAACCCACTCTGCAACACTCTTGAGACCGAGCCGTCGCGACAGATCGACCAACGTGCGCACGAACGCCCGGTCGTCATTTGACTTCGCGATATTCGGTACGAAGGACCCGTCGATTTTCACAATGTCGACACCGAGTTTACGCAGATTTCGGAATGAGGTATAGCCCGCGCCGAAATCGTCAATCGCAATGCGGCATCCCAGATCCTTGACCCGCGTGACGAAACCCCGAGCGTCATCCAGATCGTGAATCGCGGCAGTTTCGGTGATCTCGACAATCAGGCGACCTGCGGCATCGCTATTGGCGCGCAATAACGCACCCAAGCCCTGCCACCAATGCGGATCAATTGCCGAATTTGGCGAGACATTGACACTCGCCTGTATGTCCGGCGCCGCGGTTAATTCGGCAACCACCAGTTCAAGCACCCGGAAATCAAGCATGCGCACAAGTCCGACTCGTTCGGCCACCGGGATGATCTCACCCGCCTGCGCAATGCTTCCATCGCTCCGGTTGATGCGCATCAGGCATTCGTAGAAGGCGACCTTACGGCTTTGCGCCTCGACCACGGGCTCGTAAGCGAGCGCAATGCGGCGCTGGTTCAGGGCCGCGACGATCTCGTCTGCAGCACGCACACTCTGCCGACGAACTGCATCGCGTTCGGCATTGGGCGCATAGGCAATAAACGAGCCGTGACGCTTGGCACGCGCAACCTGCAGCGCGTCCTGCGCGCGAGCCAGGACTTCGACGACGGTGCGCGCATGGCGCGGCGTCGTTACGCCACCGATCGTGATCGTCACGGCCATCGGACCGGCAGCCGTGTAGAATGGCTCGTCGCGCACGCCTGCCAAAAGGCGCTCGGCCGCAATTGACAACTCATCGGGCGTGCAGCTGGCCAGAACCACGCCGAACTTGTTACCTGAATACCGGCCAAGGGAATCCTTGCCGCGCATCCTGGCGCGGATGCGCTTTCCGACCTGTGCGATGACTTCATCGGCAACATCGAAACCATAAGCTTCGTTGAGATGCCCAAGATGATCGATTGCGACCAGCATAAATCCGCAGGAGCCTCGGAAGCGTACAGCCTCATCGAGCGCGGCACCCAGACTCTCCGTTAGATAAATGCGATTGAGCTCGCCGGTCAGTGGATCGAATTTCGCTCGCTGTTCGAGCCAGCGTTGGCGTTCATGCCGCTCATTGATTGAGCGCATGATGCCGTTTGCATATTTTGGCTTTCCATCGGGGCCGGCAAACCAGCGACCGGTATCCTCGATCCAGATTTTTTCGTCGCCACGCTTGAGCGAATATTGAATCTGGTAAGGCACACCCTTTCCGGCATCCCGCCTTGTCGACTGTTGGATAGCCTCAGCGCGGGATAGTCCACCCGCGACATCAACGTGGCGCGCAAAAGCATGCCCGCTCGCAATCTCCGCCGGATCAATGCCGAGCACATCAGCAGCATTGCCGCTCCAGACCAACCCATCGGTATCCAGCTGCCATTCATAGGCAACGTCACCGACCGACCGCAGGATTTTCGCGGTATCGAGGGAAGGAGACGATTGATTGAAGCGGGTCACTATCGCCCCTTTTTGGAACGGCAAGGCGCGCCTGGACGTTGATTGAATAAGGCTCAGAACTTACGGCTAACCGTTAAACAATTTGAGAATCGCCGTTTTCTCAGGGGTTGAGGGCCGTTAACGGGCGCGGCACGTCACTTGCTCGTTTGACAGCACAATACGTTTGAATGTCCTGAATTGAGACGGATATCGCGATGCGGCTCGGCGAAATTAACCCATCGGCTCCTCGGCACCATGGCTCGGCAGGTCATCGAACCGAGCCGGCTGGCGAAACGCACGCGTCCGAAGGCCGGGCGCTGGTAACGCTCGCACCCAACGCGGACGCTCCCGAGGCTCAGCCGGGATACCGTAACGTCGCTTTTCTCGCCCAGTTAATTGCCACAAAAGACCAGCACCCGCAGACACGCGAGCGCCGCCGCGCCGACCCAACCGACGTGCTGGCGGCCTACCGGGCCGCCGCGGCGCTCAGCAATCCCTAATAGCCGAGCGCGCAGCCGTCTTTCCGTGGTTCCGAACCGGCAATCAGCACACCGCGATCCCAGTCAATTTTGATTGTTTGCGCGCCGCCCCAGGGCGACGTCGCGAGAACCACGTCGTGCCCGCGCGCCTTGAGACCTTCGATGGTAGCCGCCGGCGTCCCGCGCTCAACATCTGTCTTTTCGCCTTCAAAGAAGAAGCGCGGCGCATCGATTGCCTGTTGGACGTCCATGCCGTAGTCGACCATGTTCATGATGATCTGTACGTGTCCCATGGGCTGATAGTGCGCGCCCATTACGCCGAAACTCATGTCGCACCGTCCGTCGCGCATGGCGAGCGCCGGAATGATGGTGTGCATCGGACGTTTGTCCGGACCGAACGTATTGGGGTGATCCGGTTCGAGCGTGAAGCACGACCCGCGATTGGTCAGCATGATCCCGGTTTTCTCGGTACAGATGCCAAGGCCAAAATGCGAATAGAGCGAATTGATGAACGACACCGCCATGCGGTCTTTATCGACCACCGTGATATAGACCGTGTTGCTGCCGGGCGCAGGGTGGCTCGGCAGCCTGGTGCGCTTCTTCATATCGACCAGCGACGCCAATTTTTTTGCAAAACCCTTGTCGAGCAGATCGACGACCGGCGTGCGCATATGCAAGGCGTCGGCGATGTGGGTGTCGCGCACCGCGTAACCGAGACGCGCTGCCTCCAGCACCAGATGAAAGCGTTCGGGGCCCAGCGGATCGAGCGCCTTGATGTCGAAGTTCTCCAGGATATTTAGCATCACGAGCGCTGTGAGCCCCTGCCCGTTCGGCGGAATTTCCAGCAGATCCAGCCCGCGATAATTGCTCGAGACCGGCTCAACCACATCGCCATGGTGGCGCGCGAAATCCTCCGCGGTCAGGAACGATCCGCGCGCTGACACGGTCTTCGTTATGTCGTCGGCAATTTCACCTTCATAGAAACCGCGTGCGCCTTTCGTGGCGATGGTTTTTAATGTCGCCGCAAGCGCGGGGAAGCGGACAACGTCGCCTTCCTGTGGCGCGACGCCGTTGAACAGATAATGCTTTGCAGAGCCGGCGTCGGCCTTGAGCTTGCCGACATGTCGGCCCCAATCCCAGGCCACGCGCGCTGCGACCGGGAAACCATCTTCGGCATATTTGATGGCCGGCTGCAACGCACGGTCCAGCCCGAAGCGGCCGTGGCTTTTCAGAATGGCTTCCCAGGCATCGAGCGCACCCGGCACCGTGACGGCATGAATCGAACTGCCGATTTCGGTCATGCCCTGCGCGCGCAACGCTTTGTATGACGCTTTCGCGCCGGCGCGGCCTGAGCCGTTATAGCCCCACACCGGTTTGCCGGGCTGCGACACCAGGCAGTAGCAATCACCACCGATTCCGGTCATTGCCGGCTCGACTACGCCCAACACAGCGACGGCCGCCACAGCAGCATCAGCCGCGCTGCCACCGGCACGTAAGGTGTCCACGGCAGCCAAGGTTGCCAACGGATGCGAGGTCGCTGCCATGCCGTTGCAGGCGATGACGGGCGAACGGCCGGGGAGCTGGAAATCGCGGCTCATGACAAGACCAGAGATATTCGACGATCAGGACGAGACGCGTTCGACGCCTTCGACCGTCAGGTCGCGCTGGGCCGAACGCAAAGTCACGGTAAAGCCGCCAAGGACGTCAATGAAGCTCACCACCAGCAGCAGGAAGAAGGTCGCGGTCGCGGCCTGCTTGACCAGAATGAATTCGACCAGCATGCCGAGAAAAAGGATCAGCGACAGGGAATGATCGACCACGGTGCGAATGCCGATGCGGGTCGATTTCATTACTTCACCGCATAACAACACGATGGCCAGGGCAATGAGGATATCGCCCGCCGACATTGTCCAGTCGGCGCCCGACATCATGTGCACAGTCGCAACCACGCCGGTCCAGGTCACGCCCGGCATCAGAAACGCAATGATGTTGTAGATCGCGAAGGGGATCAGCAGCAGCGGGAAGCCGAGCACAAACATGGCACAGATTGCCTTTCGGCCGCCGGCCGTCTTGTTACGCCTCGGTCTTCGGCTTGAGAACCTGCCGGCCTTTATACATCCCGGTCTTCAGGTCGATGTGATGCGGACGACGCAGTTCCCCGGAGTCCTTGTCCTCGACGTAAGCCGGCCGCTTGAGCGCGTCGGCGGAGCGGCGCATGCCGCGGCGCGACGGCGAGGTTTTTCTTTTTGGCACAGCCATGGAACGAAACTCCTGAAAATGCGCGAAAATGTCGGTTTGAAGCCGGGCTTATAGAGGAAGGGCGGCCGCAACGCTAGGGGCTTTGGCTAGCGGCTTTGCCTCACGCAAGCGGCCGCCGCCGGTGCCCGGGCTGCTCGGGCATCATACAGCCCCGCGAGACGGCGCAATCCTGGGCCGGGCTGGCGCGCATTGCGTTCGACCGGGTTCGGCAAGGTCGCCGCCAGCAGCGCTGCCTGGTAACGAGACAGATCCCGGGCCGGTTTACCAAAAGCCCGTTCGGCGCCTGCTTCCGCACCAAATTCACCATTTGGACCCCATTCGGCGATGTTGAGATAAATCTCCAGAATCCGCCGTTTCGGCAGCACGAGGTCGAACCAAAGCGCCAGTGGAAATTCGAGCGCCTTGCGGATGAGACTGTGGCCCGACCAGAGGAAGAGGTTCTTCACGACCTGCTGCGAGATTGTCGAGCCGCCGCGCATTTCGTCAATGTCATCGGCTTCTGCAATCGCCTCCCGGATTTCCGCAAAATCGACGCCGTGATGACTGCAAAAGCGGCCATCTTCGGCAATGATCACCGCAAGCGGCAGAGAGGGCGAAATGCGTGTAATGGGCACAAAGTGGTGCTCGACGCGCGCACCGCGCAGGTGCCGCCAGAGCATGACGGTCGATATAGGGTTGATGACCATATAGAATGGCGTGAGGAGATAAGGCAGCAGGAGCAGCGCTAGTGTGGCGAGAACGGCCACACGCAGCGTCATCGGCAGCCCCAAAAGACCCGATTTTTTGCCCAGTAGCTTCACCGGTACAGATTAACCCATTCGCGCCGCCAATTGCCTGTCGGGACCGGCTCCCTACTTTTCGACGCCATGCGCAGCGGCTATCAATGCCACGATGAACAAGGATACGACCGACTTTTCGGCCCGGCTCGGCCGCGTCGCCGCCGAAACCGAAACATTGCTGCGTCAGCTTCTCGCTGACCCGCCGCTCGACGGCGAAATCTCGCGGCCACCACGTCTGCTTGCGGCGATGCGTCATGCCGCTCTCGATGGCGGCAAGCGTCTGCGCCCTTTTTTGGTGGTTGAGACAGCGGCGCTGTTTGGCGCCGCGCCGGCAGGCGCGCTGATGGCGGGCGCCGCGCTCGAATGCGTGCATTGTTATTCGCTGATCCACGACGATCTTCCGGCAATGGACAATGATGACCTGCGCCGTGGAAGGCCGACCGTCCACAGGGCCTTTGACGAAGCGACCGCGATTCTTGCCGGCGACGCTTTATTGACGCTCGCTTTCGACATCGTGGCCCGCGCCGATGTGCACGCGAACCCGGCAGTGCGCGTGGCGCTCGTTCTGGAACTCGCGCGCGCCTCGGGGCTTGGCGGCATGGCCGGCGGACAAATGCTCGATCTCGCGGCCGAAGGCCGCTTCGAGTCAAAGCGCGCCCTCGACAAAAACGAAATCGCCACAATGCAAGCCATGAAAACTGGCGCACTGATTCGCTTTGCGTGCCGCGCCGGCGCCATTATCGGACAGGCAGATGCGGACTCGCATGCACGCATGGACCGCTATGGTACGGCCATCGGGCAGGCCTTCCAGATCGCCGATGATCTCCTCGATGTCGAAGGTGACACCAAGACGCTCGGCAAGGCCGCGGGCAAGGATGCAGCCGCCGGCAAAGCGACGCTGGTCGCCACGCTCGGCATCGATGGCGCGCGTGCCCGCCTGAAAGAACTGGTCGCAGAGGCCGATGCGGCGCTGGCTCCCTTCGGGGCGAAAGCGGATACTCTGCGCGCCGCAGCCAGGTTCATTGCCGAGCGGACGGCATAAAAGGAGCGAAAGGAGCGCCCGTGGCCCGCAAGATTATCGCGCGACCCATTCTGCCGGTCCGCCTCGCACGCTTGCACGCACGGCTCCTGATCTCGATCGCGGTCGGCGCGGCGGTCACACTCAGTCTGGCGACGACTGACTGGTACATGGCGACCAAACTTCTGATCGGCTGGGACAGTGGCGTCGTGTTGTATCTTGCGTTGGTCTATCAACTGGTCGCCACTTGCGGCATCGACGAGATTCGCCGCCGCGCCGCTCAGGACGACGAAGGCGCTCTCGCATTACTGATTCTTACCGGCCTATCTGGCCTTGCGATTATGGGCGCAATTGTAGCCGAGCTTGGCATAGCCAAAGTTTCCGGACAGCCCCGCAGCGGGCTCGGGGTCACGCTCGCAATGTCCACTATCCTCGTGTCGTGGGCCTTCGTGCACACGATCTTTGCGCTTCACTATGCACACGAATACTACGGGGCACGCGGCGATCACGCGATCGGCGGGCTGACGTTTCCTGGCCGCCAACCACCCGACTACTGGGATTTTGTCTATTTTTCGCTCGTCATCGCGATGACATCGCAGGTCTCCGACGTGGTGATCACAAGCAAGCTCATCCGCCGCATCGTCACTGTTCACGGCGCCCTGGCATTTTTTTTCAATGTCGCAGTGTTCGCATTGACCGTGAATATCGTTTCCAACCTGATTTGACGTAAGCGACCTCGTAAGCCTGTGAATCAATGACCGGGATCGTTCAAACCGTTCTGTTCATGCTGGCGATCCTTGCAGCGGTCGCGGTCGCGGCAAAGCGGCTGAATATCTCGCCGTCGATTCTGTTGGTGATCGCCGGCATTGGCATTGCCCTCATTCCGGGCCTGCCGAAAGTGGAACTGGCACCTGAATTCGTGCTGCTGGTGATCCTGCCGCCCCTGATCTATTCGGCCGGCGTCGCCATGAGCTGGCGCGAATTCCGTTTCAACCTGAGACCGATTGCGCTGCTCGCGTTCGGCTGCGTGCTGTTCACCACCTGCGCGATTGCGGCAGCGGCGCACTTTTTTTTCAACTTTGATTGGGCCGTAGGCTTTCTGCTCGGTGCGATCATTTCGCCGCCCGATGTTGTGGCACCGCTTGCCATTGCCCGACAACTGGGCCTGCCGCGCCGGATCGTCGTCGTGCTTGAAGGCGAGGGGCTCGCCAATGACGCCACCGCCCTCGTGCTTTACCGCTTTGCCGTCGTCGCGGTGAGCACCGGAACGTTTTCGCTTGGTGAAGCGTCCGGCACTTTTGTGCTCATTGTCGTTGGCGAGATCTTGTATGGCCTCGCCGTCGGCTGGCTCAGCCTGCGGTTACGACAATGGGCCCGCGAACCACGTGTCGAGATCACGTTGTCCCTGATGACACCCTATCTTGCCTTCTGGGTGCCCGCGCATCTCGGGGGGTCCGGCGTGCTCGCAACCGTTGCCTGCGGCCTCTATGTAAGCTGGATTGGTCCGCGCCTGATCCCCTTTGCGACGCGGCTACAGGGAATCTTTTTCTGGGGTCTGATTGTCTACCTGATCGAGGGTCTGGTGTTTCTCGTCACCGGCCTGCAAGTGCGTACTCTGCTCGAACAGGCGCATGCCTTTACGATCCACGATCTGATGATTGCGACGGCCTGGACGACATTGATTGCGATTGCAGCGCGGTTCATCTGGGTCTTCCCGGCTACATACCTTCCTCGCTGGCTGAGCCCGCGCTTGCGCAAGCGCGATCCCTCGCCGCCCTGGCAAGGACCTTTCTTCCTGGCCTTCACGGGAATACGCGGCGTCGATTCGCTCGCCGTTGCGCTCGCGATTCCCTACGCCATTCTCAGCGGTCAGCCATTTCCGCACCGCGACCTCATCCTGTTTGTCACCTTCGGCGTCATCGTCATTACGCTTGTCGGGCAAGGCCTGATGCTGCCCTACGTCGTGCGTTGGCTCGGACTGAGCCAAATCGGGAAAAAGGAGCATAAAGAAGAAATCAGGGCGGAGCTGCGCGCGCGCCAGGCCGCGCTAAGGCAAGTCGAAAAGCGGCTGGAAAAAGCCATCAAGGAGCACGATTTGCCGCGCGAAGCGATCGCCCATCTGCGGACACGTAACCAAAGTCGTTTGCAGATATTGCCCACCAACTTGACCGAGGGCCTTGAGCACATGCGCCGGACCGCCAAAATCAAAGGCGAGCTCATCGAGGCTGAACGCGAGTATATCTACCAGCTGCTACGCGATGGAAAGATCACCGACGAAGCACGCCGCCGCATCGAATACGAGCTGGACCTCGAAGAAGCGAGCGTCGCAAATCGCGGCAAGGACGGTGGCGGCTGGATGTGACGTAACGCCTTACTCGGCCGCCGCGTCGCGACTGACGCCCCCGAACCGCCGGTCGATATACTCGATCACCATCTGCTTGAAGTCGGCGCTGAGCGTCGGTCCGCGCAAGGTGGCTGCCTTCTTGCCGTCGATGAATACGGGAGCGGTCGGTTGCTCGCCGGTGCCCGGCAGCGAAATACCGATATCGGCGTGCTTGCTCTCGCCAGGTCCGTTGACGATGCAGCCCATCACCGCGACGTTCAGAGTTTCCACACCAGGATAGCGCCGCTTCCAGTCAGGCATCGAATTGCGGATGAAGCTTTGAATGTCGGATGCCAGCTCCTGGAACGTGGTCGATGTGGTGCGCCCGCAGCCGGGACATGCCGCGACCAAAGGAACGAATGTGCGCAGACCCATCGTCTGCAACAATTCCTGCGCCACCTGAACCTCGCGCGTGCGGTCGCCGTTCGGCTCCGGCGTGAGCGAAATACGAATCGTGTCGCCGATACCTTGCTGCAGCAGCACACCCATCGCCGCAGAAGACGCAACGATACCCTTGGAGCCCATGCCGGCTTCGGTGAGGCCGAGATGCAAAGCGTAATCACAACGGCGCGCAAGTTCGCCATAGACGGCAATCAGGTCCTGCACGGCCGAAACCTTGGCCGAGAGTATGATGCGATTCTTCGCCAGACCGATTTCTTCCGCGCGGGCGGCAGACAGAACGGCCGATTGCACCATCGCCTCATGCATGACCTCACGCGCGTCGCGCGGTTGCGCCGACTTTGCGTTCTCATCCATCAGGCGCGTGAGCAATTCCTGGTCGAGCGACCCCCAGTTGGCGCCGATGCGCACCGGCTTGTTGTATTTGAGCGCCATCTCGATGATGGCGGAAAACTGCCTGTCCCGCTTGTCCCTGAAACCGACATTGCCGGGATTGATGCGGTATTTGCCGAGAGCTTCGGCGCAACCCGGATGATCAGCCAAAAGCTTGTGACCGATATAGTGGAAATCGCCGACCAGCGGCACGTTCACGCCGAGCTGCGCCAGGCGGTCCCTGATGCGCGGCACGGCCTCAGCTGCCTCGTCGCGGTCAACGGTAATGCGCACAAGCTCCGAGCCGGCAGCAGCCAGCGCAGCCACCTGGCGCGCGGTGCCCTCGACATCGGCAGTGTCGGTATTGGTCATCGACTGCACGACAATCGGCGCGCCGCCGCCCACGATGACGCCGCCGACGTTCACCGCGGCCGTTCTATGCCGTTGTTGTGTGCTGGTGCTCATCAGTCGTCCTCAATAACGGGTGCCAGACAAATAAGTTGCGGTCAACGCAGACGGAAGAGCCCGTATGACAGGCCTTATCGCGCATTACCCGCGACTTTGCTTGTGAATTGGGGCTGAATTCAACAATATAGCGCCGCGAGAACGCAAGGGTCCGCCTATGGTCGAAGAAAATCAGGTGATAGTTAAGTTTCGTTGCCCGCCGCAGATGGAGGCAATCTTGCCCCGTCCAATTCCGGCCGTGCGCGGCCTGCCCGACTGGTTCAAGGCCCTGCCGCAAAATTGTTTCAGCGCTGTCTCCAACAAGGAATTGATGACCGTCAAGAAATGCCCGCCGTTTATCGACGCCATGACCTACGGTTTCCTGATGCCGCTGGCGGCGGACATAAAGATTGAAAATGGCGAACTCAGCTGGGACAGCGAAATTCCTGTTGTCAGCAATCTACGCAATCTCACGCGCTCGCCAATCGATTATCACGATAACGTCCAGGTGAAAGGTACGCCGTTTTTCGATAGCGACCGCTTCATTATCAAGTTCAACAATTTCTGGACGATCGAGCTTCCACCCGGCTATTCGCTCTTCGTCACGCACCCGGTCAATCGCCCCGATTTGCCCTTCACGACGATTACCGGACTGGTCGATTCCGATCTTTATGTCGACAGTCTGGTGCATTTCCCCGCGCGCTGGAACGATCCCGCATTCAATGGCGTCCTTCCGAAAGGGACGCCCGTCGCGCAGTGCATTGCGATCAAGCGCGAAATCATGGTCGAGCAGTTCGATGTTCTTTCTGAAGAAGCCGCACAGCGCATGTATGAAATCGTAAGTGCCATCAACGCCGAGACTGGTCTCTATCGCCGGGAATTCCGTGCGCCCAAGCGTTAGTTACGTTCGCCTCTGAAAAATTGCGCCGCCGCACTTGGCTGCAGCCAGAAGCGCCCGCGCGACGATGTCGCCAGAACCTTGAGTGCCATGCCGTAGAAATTCGGACCGCCGCGCGTCACCAGCCGAAGGCAGGTAGCGGCGCCGGTGTCCTGCGTCTCCAGAAGGCAGGCCCCGAGATAGAGACGCGCCTGCTGGTCGCCCGGGTCACTGGCAAGCGCCTGCCGGAAATGCTCGGCCGCTGCCGGAAATTCGGCGGCGTCCATCAACACCATGCCCATTCCATAATTCGCGTCCGGATGGCTTGGAGAAATCGCCAGCGCACGGGCGAAAGCCGAACGCGCATTGGCGTTGTCGTTTTTGGCGTGGAAAATCCAGCCAAGCAAAACCGGCAGATCCGGCAGCCAGGGCGCTGCATCCATCCCGCCTTTGAGCGCCGCGACCGCCTCATCAACACGGCCGAGAGTACTGAGCAGATACCCAAGCTCATGCACTGCCGCCGGAAATACCGGGACCTGCTTCGCTGCCCGCTGAAGCCTGGCCAGCGCGTCCTCGGTACGTCCGGCTTTTCTCAGCGCAATTGCAAGCTGGGTTTCGATCGCAGGATCGCGCAGGGATCGAAAGGCCTTTTCAAGCAGCGGGATCGCATCGTTAGGACGCTCCTGCAGGAGCAAGGCATAACCCAGGATGTGAAGCGCATTGGGATGGTTTGGAATTTGCTTGAGGATATCCCGCGCCAGTTTCGCCGCGTAATCCGGCTGCTGGCCCTGGACTGCCGACATTGCCCGTTGCAACGTCTCTGCAATCGCAGCGGCCTGTTGTGCCTTGTTGCTTGTTATCTCGTCGCGGTTCGCCATCTTGCTTGCACGCACGGACCCACAATCGAATACTTCTGCGAAATTATCATCAGCGCACCCGGTTCACCAGCACGAGACCGGCAGCTACCAGCGCGACCGCCGCAGCAAAGGCCGGTGTCAGCGGCTCATTGAGCACAAGGTGCCCCGCCGCGACACCGAACAGCGGCGTCAAAAAGGTAAAGGCGGAGAGTCGGCTGGCCGAGTAGCGCGCAATCAATGCAAACCAGACCACGAAGGTCACGCTCACCACCCAGACTGTCTGATAGACGAGTGAACCGAGCGCCAGCGCAGAGGGCACCTGCGTGATCCGCTCATTCATTGCAATGGCGACGCCCGTCATGACAGGGGCCGAAACGACGAGTTGGTAGAGCATAACTTTCTCGGCTGATACCCGCGTGAGCGGACTTGCCTTGATGATCAAGGTCGTTGCGGCCCAGAAGAGCGCAGCGCCGACCATCATCACGTCGCCGACAAGCTGCCTCGGATCCATCGCCGGCGTCGGCACGCCGAAGGCAATCAACATGCCGGCAAAAGACAGGCTCAGCCCGA